>Ga0126384_10002475_pt1 | contig 11209 bp, 7 predicted proteins | sample PanSoiMetPlot_36_FD_92543 | JGI IMG/M metagenome (GOLD analysis project Ga0126384, IMG submission 92543) | Tropical forest soil microbial communities from Panama - MetaG Plot_36 | ecosystem: Environmental > Terrestrial > Soil > Tropical forest > Bulk soil | place: Panama | collected 2016-02-17 | reverse complement strand
TCGAAGGACACGCTTCGTCTGATGGCGACGTCGATCAGAATCGCCGCTTGAGCCAGAGACGAGCCGAAGCGGTGGTTACTTATCTAGTTGAGACGAAACTGATTCCGCCACGACGCATCGTCGCGCCGGTAGGGGCGGGCTCTGCGAACCCGATCGCCGATGAGAATTCTCGAGAGGGTCGGGAGCAAAACCGTCGCGTAGAGGTGAAGTTGCTCGTCAATCGAACCCTCGGTTCACCAGATCTCAATGATAGGCAGTAACACAGGCGCATACCCACCTCGTCAGAGGTGGGTCTTTGATTTTTAGCCTACAGCAAAGGTGCACCGCGTCCACGTCCTTGCGCATACCCACCTCGTCAGAGGTGGGTCAGTGATGCTTTAGCCTACTGCAAAGATGCACCACGTCCACGTCTTTGGGCATACCCACCTCGTCAGAGGTGGGACAGTGATGTTGTAGCCTACTTGAAAGGGCGCTTGAGCCGTTTGTCATACCCACCTCGTCAGAGGTGGGTCAGTGATGCTTTAGCCTACTGCAAACGTGCACCACGTCCACGTCTTTGCGCATACCCACCTCGTCAGAGGTGGGACCGTGATGTTGTAGCCTACTTGAAAGGGCGCTTGAGCCGTTTTGTCATACCCACCTCGTCAGAGGTGGGTCAGTGATGCTTTGGCCTACTGCAAAAGGTGCAGCGCCCAGGCCACAACATAAGATCAACCTCTGATGAGGTGGATATGAGCACAGACGTGGACGCGGTGCACCTTTGCAGTAGGCTAAAGCATCAAGAACCCACTGACGAGGTGGGTATGAGCACAGACGTCAAGGTGGGTATGAAAATTCTTGAGGAAAGGATATGACATGGCCAAATCGGGCAATAGTTACAGGATACTCATCGGGATTGGGAGCAGAGTTCGCCCGTCTTTTGCTTGAATAGGGATGGAGTGTAGTAGGGGTCTCTCGCAAGTCCGAGCGAACGGCTCTCCACGAAAAGTACGGCAGGAAGCTGATCGCGGTTCATGGTTCGGTTGACAAACAGGAAACTGCAGAAGCAGCTTTTCGGGCAGCCCGCGAGGCGGGTGAGTTGCGGCTAGTAATCAATTGCGCCGGCGAAGGCGCGTTTGGCGAGATCGGGGGCTACACGGCTGTCGAGATCGCCGCGACTATCTCCGGAAACCTCATCGGTCTCAAATTGTTTTCGGATATGGCAGTCCGTTACCTTCGGCAGCGCGGGGGTGACGTCATCAACGTGATGTCAACCGCCAGCAAGAAGCTGCGTCCTGCGGAGTCGGTTTATGTAGCTTCTAAATGGGGTGCTAAAGGGTATACCCGGACGCTTCGCGAGGCTGTTAAGGCGGCAAAGCTCCCCATCAGAGTCTTTGAAGTCTATCCGTGTGGCATGAAGACGCCGTTCTGGTCCACCGCTACGCGACCAGTGGCAGACGGGTTAGCGTTTCCGCCACCTGATCCTATTGCGGAACAGGTTCTGGCCGAGATCAATTCACCTCGCCCGGTTTACTGCCAGGAGTTTACCTTCGAGCGCTCTTAACACCTTCTAAACAGAGAATTCGCAGGTCCTGTACGGGTGGCCCTCCGTGGCCGCCCCTTTCTACCTAACCCTAATCGCGGCAAGGAGGGGTGGCCACGGAAGGTCACCCGTACAGGATTGACGCGCTCGGTAAGGTGGACGCAAAGAGAGCGGACTGACTGTCATCGACGACACAGCTATCATAGTAATAACAACTGACATCCAACTCTGCCGGTTGTTATCGCTAAGACTTCACCCGCTTTGTCCGCCACTGATGCGATCGATGACGATCTTCGGAACAAGGAGACCGAAGCTCATGGCTAAAATGATATTGATGGCGACAATGCCGTTTGCGATCGTTCCACCTAATAGGTCCGACGTCGTATTCGAACTATTGGTTAGTCGGACGAAGCCGCTGACCATTCTGAACAGAAAAGCGCCCGGCATCATCGACACCACCGAGGCAAAGCCAATCGCTGCGAATGGCATATGAAAGCGGCGAGCGACCGGCGTGAGAACCAGACCTGCGACCACACAGGCAACGAATGCCCCAAGGGCCAGATCAGCGCCAGCGGCAAGTGCCAACCACCTGAGCGCGTGGGCCAACATTCCAATAGCAACAGGCCAGGCCAGCATGCGTAACGGCATCGCGAAGAAAATGCTGAAAGCTGCCACGGCGACTCCCGCAGCGACCACGTCGAGCCCAATTGGAACTGTTCTGCCCGGTGGGTCAACCGGCAAGGACACGTTGAGCATACTAAGTCCGACAAGCAGTCCTGCAGAGATCGCCAGTATTATTAGCCCAGCATAGATCAGACGCGAAGCACCAAGAGTCACTCGCAAAGCAGCAAGATCCATCATTGCGTTCAGAATATGCGGCCCTGGAACCAGGATCATACACGGGCAAACGGCTATCAGACGCAATGATGAACTCAACTGATAACGAACAGCCAAAGCGCCGATTATGCCCGCGACCAGCGCGGCGAAAAACGGCTGCGGGAGGGGATTCGAAATATTGCGGGCTAACGTTCGACGCAGAACAGCACCTGCTGCTGCGCTGGCCGCTATGAGCACAACCGAAACTGAATGCTCTACTCCATAGATCACCGCCAGGGCCGCAGCGCCCGCAGCCGCCGCGAGGGTGAACAGCCAGGTCGGCGCCGGCGGCGCCTGCGAAATAGCTTTGATCGTGGCCAGTGAAGCAGATGGAGTGAGCTGGCCTTCGCTAACCTCGTCTTTGAACTGCATCGCGGAGGCGACGCGATGCATGTCCACTCCAACCGGTGCCGCCGTCACCGTGGATGTGGTCTCCAGATCTCCAGCCTGAAGCTGAAGCTGCCCCCACGCGGGAATTATTTTCGCGCGAAGGCCAAGACTGCTGCCGAGCTGCTCACATGCCGCAAGAGTCTCGTCCGTAGACTGTCCATTGACGTGGAGTACTCGAGCAAAAGTGAGGATGAGGTTCGTTCGTTCGTGCAAATCAGGCAGCATTCGCAACATTAGGTTTCACCATTAAGCGCGGCGCGCTGCACGACACAACCTTCCACCCACCCTGCGTGGGTGGAGCAACGATGAGTAGCTAAAGCGCACGACACACGATGTTGCGAACCTCCACCCACCCTGTGTGGGTGGAGCAACGACTGAGTAGCTAGACGCGCCCGCTGCACAACAGAAGCCTCCACCCACCCTGCGTGGGTGGAGCAACGACTGAGCGGCTAAAGCACGGGCTGCACCAGCCCCCACCCACCCTGCGTGGGTGGAGCAACGACTGAGCAGCTAAAGCACGGACTGCACGACAGAAGCCTCCACCCACTCTGCGTGGGTGGAGCAACGAATGAGTAGCTATCCACCATGCATCTCGACCAGTCTGTTAGTAGTACTTGAATCGTAGCTCCACTTGTCCAGCTTATTGTGTCGTTCCGCCCGTGCTTTAGCCGCTCAGAATTCGCTCCACCCACGCAGGGTGGGTGGAGGCTTGTGTCGTGCAGCGGCGCGTCTAACTACTCAGTCGTAGCTCCACCCACGCAGGGTGGGTGGAGGCTCGCACATCGTGTGTCGTGTGCTTTAGCTGCTCAGTCGTCGCTCCACCCACGCAGGGTGGGTGGAGGCTCGCACATCGTGCAGCGTCCTTTATTCTTGCGATATTCTTGCCGATATTCTTGCCGAATGTTTGTTCTATCTTCTCCCCAATTGCTTCTTCGCCGCTGTCGCCACCTGGTCCGGCTCGAATCCAAACTTCCTCTGAAGCTCCTTAAGAGGCGCCGAGGCTCCGAAAGTTTTCATCCCGATCACATCGCCGGAAGTGCCGGCATATCGTTCCCATCCAAACGTCGAGGCCTGCTCCACCGCAACTCGCGCTGTTACATTGGGCGGCAAGACGCTGTCTCGGTATTCCTTCGTCTGACGCTCAAATATTTCCCAGGATGGCATCGATACAACGCGAGACCGGATGCCCTCGGCGACGAGCTTCTCGTGGGCTTCCACAGCGAGACTGACTTCGCTACCGGATGCGATAAGAATCACTTCAGGCTTTCCGGGTGAAGCATCACCCAGCACATAGGCACCGCGCGCTACTCCGGATGCCGGAGCATACTTCTTCCGATCCAGCGTAGGTAGCGCCTGGCGCGACAACACCAGCACAGCCGGCTCGTGCCGAAGTTGCAAGATGTAGCGGTAGGCTTCGATGACTTCGTTTGCGTCGCCGGGCCGCAGGGTGACAAGTCCGGGAATCGCCCGCAATGAAGCCAGATGCTCAACTGGCTGATGGGTCGGGCCATCTTCGCCGTCGCCCATCGCGTCGTGGCTGAAAATAAACATGCTCGGGAGCTCCATCAAAGCGGATAGCCGCATCGCCGGCCGCGCGTAGTCGCTAAAGATGAAGAAGCTCGCACCGAAAGGACGGAGCTTAGACAATGCGAGCCCGTTCACGATTGCAGCCATCGAATGTTCGCGGATGCCGAAATGCAAGTTTTTCCCAGCCGGGTTATCGGCCTGGAAGTCTCCCGCGCCCTCATACGTCAGAGTAGTCTTGTTCGACGGCCCAAGATCTGCCGAGCCTCCAAGCAACCATGGGATGTTCTGAGCAAGAACGTTCAGCGCCTTGCCGGAAGCCTCCCTTCCCGCTAGTCCCTTGGGATCAGCGGGAAAGACCGGAAGGTCGCGATCCCATCCGGCAGGCAGTTCGCGCCGCTGCATTAGCTCGATCTCATTTGCCAGTTCGGGATATTCAGATCGATAAGTCTCGAAGAGTTTTGTCCACTGTTGACGAGCCTCAGCTCCCCGAGCGCCGATGCCCGCAGCAAAGTGTTCATAGACACCGTCGGGCACCAGGAACTTTGCATCCTCCGGCCAGTCATAAGCCCGCTTACAGAGGCGGACCTCATCGTCACCGAGAGGCTCGCCGTGTGCGGCAGCGGTGTCCTGCTTGTGTGGTGAACCATAGCCGATGTGGCTATCGAGAACGATGAACGTTGGGCGTTCTTTCGTCTTTCGGAAGATGTCGAGAGCGTGCTCGATGCGGTCGATGTCATTAGCGTTACCGACACGCAAGACATTCCACCCGTAAGCCAGGAATCTCGCCTCGACGTCCTCGGTAAAAGTGATTCGCGTATTCCCCTCGATGGTGATGTGGTTGTTGTCGTAGATCCAGCAAATGTTGTCGAGGCCCAGGTGACCGGCAAGCGATGCCGCTTCCGAAGCAATTCCCTCCATCAGGCATCCATCTCCGCAAACGGCATAAATATTGTAGTTGAAAATCTCAAAGCCCGGCTGATTATAACGTTTCGCGAGCCACTTCTGGGCAATGCCCATTCCTACGCTCGTCGCAACGCCTTGCCCAAGTGGACCGGTGGTTGTTTCAACGCCTGAAACCCAGTGGTACTCGGGATGTCCGGGAGCCTTGCTGTCGAGCTGTCGGAAATGTCGGATATCATCCAGGGAGACTGACGGGTGACCTAGTCTTTCGTAATCGGCGTTGACCGCCTTTGTGCGCGTGAGATGGAGCGCTGACCACAGCAGCATCGAAGCGTGACCGTTGGACAGCACGAAGCGATCTCGGTTGGGCCAGATGGGGTCCTCAGGATCGAAGCGCATGACGCGGTTCCAGATCGTGTAAACGAGCGGGGCGAGCGCCATTGGCGTACCGGGATGTCCGGACTTTGCCTGCTGTACTGCGTCGATCGACAGTGTACGAATCGTGTTAATTGCTAATTGAGTCGTGTTTTCGTCTGTCATAACTTCCTCCGACTACTATTAAATCCGTGCCTGCTCTACAGAAGCAACTTTGCCGAGGCGTCGCAAGTGTCGTTCGGCCTGGCTGAACTCAGCGGAGAGGAACGTCTCGACCAGTTCCCATGCGACAGCTGGCCCCACCGTTCTACCGCCCATACAAATAATGTTTATGTGATCGTCCTCGACCCCCTGCTTTGCCGAGAAGTGATCGTGGATTAACGCCGCGCGAATCCCTCGAACCTTGTTTGCACAAACTGATGCGCCTACGCCGCTGCCGCAGATCGCGACTCCACGTTCCACTTCCAGCGCGGCTACAGCGCGTGCCAGCGGAATGACGTAGTCGGGATAGTCATCGATTTCGCTGAGGCCATGGGCGCCGAAATCGACGACTTCATGTCCGGCTGCGCGAAGCTGTGTAACCAATTCCTCTTTCAAACCAAATCCACCGTGGTCGGTGGCAATACCAACGCGCATATATTCTCCTGACAACACGCTAATTTTTATGGTGACCAATGAGGCCACTACACTGCTTCTGCCCGCTCGCTACTGGGCGACGAAGCCATGCGGTTTGAGCTTCTTGTCAACTCACGCAGCGAATCGAAAGCAGGAGCGGATAACATCTCTTCAGTAGAGCGCCATGCCCAGTTGCCATCCGGACGGCCCGGGACATTCATTCGAGCCTCACGCCCGAGATTGAGGAGATCTTGCAGAGGAGCTATCGCAAGCGCAGCCACCGATGACCACGCGAGGCGGATCAATTCCACCGATGCATTGCGACTTTCATCTTGCGACGGTGGCAGAGAACGCCAAAAATTTTGGCGCTGATACTCCGGCAGCTCTTCATACCATTCGCGGCTCGTCGGATTGTCATGGGTGCCGGTGTAAACAACCGAGTTAGTGACGTAGTTCCGGGGCAGGTATGGATTGTCTGCGTGACCGTCGAAAGCAAACTGCAGGACCCGTGTTCCAGGTATCTGAAAGTCGTCACGCAGCGCAGAAACATCCGGTGTGATGAGACCAAGATCCTCGGCAATGAACGGTAGGACGCCCAATTCTCTCTTCACCGCGTTGAAGAGGTCAGCGCCCGGACCTGGGACCCAATGCCCGGATCGAGCCGTAGGCGCGCCGCCCGGTACATGCCAGGCGGCCGCGAACCCACGAAAATGATCCAGGCGAATCACATCTACGTGGGCGAGCAGCGCGCGTATACGATCGATGCACCAGCGATAGCCAGTGCGCTTCATCGCGTCCCAGTTATAGACCGGGTTTCCCCACAGCTGTCCCTCAGAGCTGAAGTAATCGGGGGGCACGCCAGCCACAAATTGTGGTCTAAGCTGTTCATCCAGCAAGAACAGCTCGGGATTTGCCCAAACATCGGACGAGTCAGGAGAAACGAAAAAGGGCAGGTCGCCGATCAAGCGCACGCCCTTTGCGCGGGCATGTCTTTTAAGCCGGTCGCCCTGGCGGAACAACAGGAATTGAGCGAATCGAACCTGATCGATGTCGTTCGCCAGATCGCGTCTGGCCCTGCCCAGTGCCGCCGGCACACGCTTGACCAACTCCGCTGGCCACTCGAGGTAGTAAGCGCCGTTGTGTCTGGCTTTCAACGCTCGAAAAAGCGCGTAATCTTCCAGCCAATGCGCCTGCTCGTGGCAGAACTGTTCGAAGGCGATCAGTAACTCCGGAGACGTCCGGGCGTTGAAGTTACTCCAGGCTTTCTCGATCAACGGACGTTTGAACTCAGTAACTATGCCGTAATCGACTGCGTTACTGGCGAACCGCGGTGGCGTGCAATCGCTTTCGCTCAACAGTCCGTCCTCGATTAGCCAGTCCGGACTGATCAGGAGCTCGTTGCCGACGAAAGACGACATGGATTGATAAGGAGAGTTGCCGTACCCCGTCGGGCCCAACGGCAACGCCTGCCACCAGCTTTGTCCTGCGTCATGGAGTTGATCGATCCACCTCAACGCCAACGGCCCGACATCGCCGATGCCATATGGCGAGGGCAACGACGTAACATGCAGAAGCAGGCCGGAGGCGCGGTAGTCCGGCGGAAAAGGAGGCAATCCCAGCGATCGACCTTTTTCGTTCATCAGGATGCCTCCCGCTGCTGATTGGTTGAATCAGACTCGAGTGCATCGCTCACGATCTCCTGGGCTTCGCTCAAAATCGCGTCCAGGTGCCGGTGATCCTTAAAGCTCTCCGCATAGATCTTGTAGATATTCTCAGTGCCTGAGGGCCGAGCGGCGAACCACCCGTTGGCAGTCACGACCTTGAGGCCGCCGATCGGTGCGTTGTCGCCTGGCGCCGCCGTCAGTTTGGCGGTTATAGGCTCACCGGCTAGCTTCGCAGTTGTCACCGCCTCGGATGACAAGTTTTGCAGTCTCGTCTTCTGTTCGGGCGTCGCTGGCGAATCGATGCGAGTGTAGTAAGGCGTACCGAACTCAGCGGTCAGTTCCTGATAATGCTCGCCAGGGTCCTTCCCGGTGCGAGCTGTGATTTCCGCTGCCAGCAGGTTCGGGACAAGCCCGTCTTTATCCGTCGTCCAGACCGTGCCATCAAAACGCAAGAATGTTGCGCCCGAGCTTTCCTCACCACCGAAGCCCAGTAAGCCATCGATTAGTCCTTCTACGAACCACTTGAAGCCCACTGGAACTTCGACGAGCTGCCGGCCCAGCTTGTTCACTACGCGATCGATCATGCCGCTGCTGACGACCGTTTTGCCGACAGCAACCGAGTGGGACCATTGTGGCCGGTTGGCAAACAGGTATGAGATGGCAACCGAAAGATAGTGATTCGGATCCAGCAGCCCGTGGCTGCGGCTCACGATTCCGTGGCGATCGGCATCGGTGTCGCTAGCGAATGCCACATCGAATCTTTCTTTGAGACCGACCATGCGTCCCATTGCATACACCGACGAAGGGTCCATGCGAATTTGGCCGTCCCAATCAACCGTCATGAAGCTGAAGGTAGGATCGATGGTGTGGTTTACGACCTCCAGATTTAGTGCATAGCGGTCGCCAATTGCATCCCAGTAAGCGACGCTGGCGCCACCCAGCGGATCCACACCGATGCGAACCTTGCTGTCGCGGATTGCCTGGAGATCGACCACCGATGGAAGATCACTCACATAGAAATCGAGATACTGATTGGGATGCACGGTTGAAGCTCGCCGAGCACGTTCAAATGGCACTCTCTTAACACCGCGCAGGCCGTCGGCAATCAAGTCGTTCGCCTGTCGCTCGATCCATTTAGTTACGTGAGTATCTGCAGGCCCACCGTGCGGGGGATCGTATTTGAAGCCACCGAATCGCGGCGGGTTATGTGATGGTGTAATGACGATGCCATCCGCGAGGCCGCCCTTGCGACCGCGATTGTAGGTGAGTATCGCGTGCGAGATTACCGGCGTAGGCGTGTAGCCGTTGTTAGCATCAATCATCACGTCGACATCATTCGCTGCCAGCACCTCCAGGGCGCTTGCAAACGCCGGCTCCGAAAGCGCGTGCGTATCCATGCCGATGTAGAGCGGTCCATCGATCTTCTGCTGCTTACGGTAGAGGCAAATCGCCTGGGTGATTGCGAGAATGTGAGCCTCATTGAACGCGTTATCGAGCGCGGAGCCTCGATGTCCGGAGGTTCCAAACACGACGCGCTGTTCGGGTACCGATGGATCCGGTTGCCCGGTGAAATACGCGGTCACGAGCCTGGGCACATTGATCAGCAACGATGGGTCTGCGGGCTTGCCTGCAAGAGGTGAAATTGGCATTGGTTCTTCTTTCTATAATACGTCCTATAGGTCCTATAGGTCATATAGGTCCTATATTTCCTTTCAGTCCACCGGACACGGCTTTACGTTCCAGATGTCGCCTGCATATTCTGCAATCGTGCGGTCGCTGGAGAATTTTCCCGAGCTGGCCACATTTAATATCGCCTTGCGGGACCACTCCGCCGGGTCGGCGTAGACCGCACATAGTTGCTTGTCCGCTTCCAGATACGAATTAAGATCCGCGAGATGCATATAGAAGTCGCCGGATGTCAGCAACGCGTCACGCAGCGGACCGAAGGCGCCCGGCTCATAGCGGCTGAAGTAGTCTGAGAAGATCAGGTCCAGCGCCGCGCGCGTCTCCGGGTCGTTGTCATAGTGCGTTTGCGGGCTGTACGAGCCGCGGCTGCGCTCTACCTCCTCTGCGGGCAGGCCGAAGAGGAAGAAATTTTCCTCGCCGGCTTCCTCGGCCATTTCGATAGTCGCCCCATCGCGCGTCCCGATCGTCAGCGCACCGTTCATCATGAACTTCATATTACTCGTGCCGCTGGCTTCATATCCCGCCGTCGAAATCTGATTAGATACGTCGCTTGCGGGAATCAGCCGCTCTGCAAGCGAAACACAGTACTCAGGCAGAAACACAACCTTAAGCCGTTCGCGCATCGCCGGATCGCCGTCGATAGTGCCGGCGAGATTGTTGATGAACTTTATGATCACCTTCGCGAGTCGATAGGCGGGGGCAGCCTTCCCGGAAAAGAAGAAGGTGCGCGGCGGCAGCTCAAGATTCGGGTTCTCGCGGAGCCGGTTGTAAAGCACAACGATTCGGAGCGCGTTCAGCAGCTGTCGCTTGTATTCATGGATGCGCTTGATCTGGCAATCGAAAATACTGTCGGCGTCTACTTTTTCGCCGGTCGTCCGCTTGAGCCAATTCGCAAATTCCACTTTCGCTTCACGTTTCGCACTTAAAAAAGAGAGGCCTAACGCGCGGTCAGCGGCGAGCGGTTTGAGCATTTTTAATTGGCTTAGATCAGTCCTCCATCCATCACCGATGGAGTCCGTGATAATTCGTGAAAGAGCCGGGTTCGACATCAGCAGCCAGCGGCGCGGCGTGACCCCATTGGTCTTGTTGCTGAAACGCCGGGGATACAATTCGGCTAAATCCTTGACAGTCATTGTACGCAGCAGCTCGGAATGAATTGCGGCGACGCCGTTGGTGCTGTGCGAGCCAACGATAGCCAGGTTGGCCATTCGGATATGTTTCTCTGGACCTTCTTCCACGAGGCTCACCCGCTGGACGCGGCCTTCGTCACCCGGATATCGAGAACGCACTTCATCAAGCAGGCGTCGATTGATCTCGAGGATAATTTCCAGATGACGCGGCAGGATCGCCTCAAACCATGCGAGCGGCCATTTCTCGAGAGCTTCGGGGAGCAATGTGTGGTTGGTGTACGCCAGAGTCCTCTGTGTGAGCTCCCAAGCCTCGTCCCAGCCGAGATGCGCTTCATCGAGCAGAATCCGCATCAGCTCCGGGACTGCCATCGTTGGATGTGTGTCGTTGAGCTGGACGGCGACTTTATCTGGAAGCGTGCTCCAGTCGAGATTGTTCGCACGGAACCGTCGCACGAGATCCGCGAGTGAGCAGGCGACCAGAAAATACTCCTGCACAAAGCGAAGTTTCTGCCCCATGCTGGTGT
>Ga0126384_10002474_pt1 | contig 11210 bp, 10 predicted proteins | sample PanSoiMetPlot_36_FD_92543 | JGI IMG/M metagenome (GOLD analysis project Ga0126384, IMG submission 92543) | Tropical forest soil microbial communities from Panama - MetaG Plot_36 | ecosystem: Environmental > Terrestrial > Soil > Tropical forest > Bulk soil | place: Panama | collected 2016-02-17 | reverse complement strand
TTAGCGGTGAGCGTTCGTTCAAACGCTGCAACGGCCTTAAGAACGTTATCAAGCGAAACTCCCGAGCCGGAGGTCCCGCCGAACGCTGCATCGAAACGTTCAGCATACTCAGGAATACCCTTGAGCTCTCTTACCAGCGTATCGGGATTTTCATTCATCTCGATGTCGCTGGTGATTGGACCTTTCGCCTGCTCCTCAAGATCCTCCGCGCGGCCATCCCAAAACTGCTTGTGATTATAAGCGGCATTCCACAGCGTAGGGGCTCCACGGCGCACAACAGAGCCGCCCGTTCGCTCAGCTCCTAGTCCGTGACCACCTTTTCCCATCGACAACGCGCGAGCGTCGGTGAAGCCAAGATCTGGGTGATGGCAGGTGGCACACGAGATGTCATTCGCGCCAGACAAAACGGGATCGAAGAAGAGCAACTTCCCGAGCTGTACTCGCTCATCATCCACAGTGGTAGCGAGCGGATTATCGGCACGAACCACCATTTTTGGGAACTGGCGAACCAATCCTCCTCCGCCCTTACTCACCCCAGCAGTGCTCCCATCACCAACAAAATCTGCTTGTGCCGGCCATAAACCAAGGGCCAGGAACGCGGCAATCGGAAGCGCCAGAAGCACAATCAGAATCAGCAGCCAACGTCGTCGTGCGCGAGGGCGGGGCGCGGCTTGAGGTTGCTCGAGTTCGATCTGTTTTGCGGATGCTGCAGCCATGGTGCCTCCATTGACCTGTCGAGATAAAAGCGACCTTACGGGTTCAGCGATTATATTTGACGAAGCGTTCGCGTCAAAGTGATTGGAGATCCGGACATCATGCGGAGGTTAGTAGCGTTAGGTTTGACGTACGAAGCTTTGAGCGATTCCTGCCGCCACAGTCGCATTGGAGGTAAGCAAGGCGCGATTGGTCACGACCGTCGTTCCTCCAGTCAACCTCTCCAACTCCGCGAGCAAAAACGGCGTGACAGCCTTGCCGCGAACTCCATTTTTTGCCGCTGTTGCCATTGCCGCATCGAGCGCAGCATCAATTACGGCATTCTTGATTTCGAATTCCAACGGGACTGGTACACAAACGAGCACTGCGCTTCGGGCACCGAGTCGCCAGTGGCGCTCTGCCAAACGCACAGCGTCGTCCGTGTTGTCGATCACGACATCTACATTTAGACCGCTGCTGCGCGAATAGAATGCCGGAAATTCGTCAGTGCAATATCCAATTATCGGAACTCCGACCGTCTCTAAGTACTCCACAGTCTTCGGAAGGTCCAGAATGGCCTTGCCTCCCGCGCAAACACAGATAATTGGCGTATCAGCCAACGCCGTTAAGTCAGCGGAAATGTCGAATGAATCAACGACGCCTCGATGTACTCCACCGATCCCGCCGGTTGTGAAGACCCGGATGCCGGCAGAATGAGCAAGCCTTAAGCTCGATGCAACGGTCGTTGCACCCCAACTCCGTCTTATTATCACTCCCGCGCAGTTGTTTAGACTTACCTTCTCGATTGGACGTCCTTGAGGTGAGTGGCCAGTCGCGAACTGGCGGATTTCGTCTTCGCTTAAACCAACGGTTGGGACTCCGTCCACGATTCCAAGCGTCGCAGGGGTCACCCCCAGCCGCCTGACTGCTTCTTCGCACAACAAAGCCGTCTCCAAATTCAGCGGGTAAGGAAGACCATGAGAGATAACCGTTGACTCCAGTGCAAGTATCGGCGTGCGCCGTTCGAGCGCATCCTTTACGTGTTCGGATAATTGAAACGTATCGTTCATATTTGACCGAGTTTGTCCATCGTATACACGAGAGCCGCAAAGTCACAAGATGATGGAGCGTTTTCGACGTTATTCGTGAGAGGTGATGGGTGAAAGATGGTTATTTCCCGCAGGTTCTCGCTTATCTCTTCCACACTGAGCGGGGGCACGGTTATACTCTGCTCCCATATCATGCAGTTTGAATGCTCTCTTTGGGAGGAATGGGGATGGCAGCGGAGAAGGTGCTCGCGCTGATACTAGGAGGTGGGGCGGGCCAACGTCTTTTCCCGCTTACCAAGCAGAGAGCAAAGCCTGCTGTACCGCTAGGTGGCAAATACAGATTAATCGATATCCCTGTCTCAAACTGCATCAATTCGGACCTGGTCCGAATATTCATTCTTACACAATACAATTCCGCTTCACTCAATAGTCACATTGCGCGAACCTACCGTTTCAGCCGGTTTACAAGCGGCTTTGTGGAGATCCTGGCAGCAGAGATCACTCCGGAACGTCCCGATTGGTTTCAGGGCACAGCTGATGCTGTTCGTCAGAGCCTTCATCATCTCGACAACTACAGGGGTGACACAATTCTCGTGCTCTCTGGCGACCATCTTTACCGAATGGACTACCGGGATTTCATCAGCCGCCACGTCGAAACCGGAGCGGACGTCACTGTATCTTTGACGACCGCTCGTTCAGAAGAAGCGTCGGAATTCGGCCTGGTAAAAATCGATGACACCGGCAGAGTGATAGAGTTCAGCGAAAAACCCAAAGGCGAAGCGCTCGATCGCATGCGCGGCGACACAACAGTACTAGGTCTGTCTCCAGAAGAAGCCGAGCGACGGCCGTTTCTGGCTTCAATGGGAATCTACGTATTTCACAAAGAAGTGCTGCGGCGGCTGCTCCTTGAAGAGATGCCCGAAGCCGTAGACTTCGGCAAAGAGATCATTCCCGAAGCATTGACGCGCTATAACGTGCAGGCCCACCTGTTCGACGGGTATTGGGAGGACATTGGGACGATTAGCGCGTTTTATCGGGCCAACATCGAGATGACTTTACCGTTGCCCCCATTCAACGTGTTTGACGCGGAAGCCCCGATGTATACCCGTCCACGCTATCTTCCAGGGTCCAAGCTCCTCGATTGCCATATCCAAAGTTCGATAATTACCGAGGGCTGCATTTTAAACGGCGCAACCTTGAAAGATTCTGTCATCGGCATTCGCAGCCGAATCGAGCATGGCTCTCGACTCGATGGGGTTTTGATGATGGGTGCTGATTATTACCAAAACCTTGATGAGCTCCAGGCCGATATAAACCGTGGGTATCCGAGCATCGGCGTAGGTCCAAACTGTCAAATCCGCCGCGCCATTATTGACAAGAACGCTCGTATCGGGGCAGGCGTACAAATAGTGAATGAAGGGCGTCAAAAAGACATCGAAGGGAACGGATACTTCATTCGAGACGGAATAGTGATCATTCCAAAGGGTGGTGTCATACCTGAGGGGACGGTAATCTAGAGAGAATAGAACCTGTTGGACATTTTCAACCTAAGTTATGGATAAATTCATCGACGAACAGATCAGGAAAGCAATCGAAGCCGGCGAGTTTGATAATCTTCCAGGCAAGGGTAAACCGATCGACCTCAGCGCGTATTTTGAGACACCCGAGGACCTTCGAATAGCTTACTCTATGCTGAAAAGCAATAATTTCGTTCCGGAAGAAGTCGAAATTCTCAAGGATATTAACGAGCTCAAAAAAAGCCTGTCTGTGTGTACCGACGCAAATGAAAAGAGCAATATAAGAAAGGAATTGAACGATAAAAATTACGCTTTCAATATGCTCATAGAAAAGCGAAAGCGCTGAGAGGTTCCGTAGACAGTCCTGTCTGCGAAATTGGCCGGTTCCCACAATGCGAGAGGACACAGCAGACTGGACAGTCTACGGTACTTCTTCAACCGAAATAAAACCGGATGTAACCTGCCAAAATCGATTGAAACCCTTCAGTCTCATCGAAGGTTTCCGTTGCGAAATGCGGAGCCATCTTACTATACTCCCGTCCCATCAACTCCATTCCGGCTGAGATTTTGATGAAAACCAGGCTGAACCTGATTCACACAATAGTCGGCATCATTACGACCCTCATCTTTCTTGTCACTGGTTTATTGATGCGCTTTCACTTCACTCGCTTATACGAGTCGAATCATCTGGTCAGGATGATGTTTCGCTCGATCCACATTTACATTTTACTCGCCGGTCTTCTGAATATTTCTTTCGGCATTTACCTTTCAATGTCGGACAGCCCACCAAGGAGAGTAACCCAGCTGTTCGGATCGATCTGTATTCTCGCTGCACCAGTACTTCTAATCGCCGCATTCTTTTATGAACCCGTTCGCGAGACGCTCGAACGATACGTGACTTTGACAGGCATTGTTCTGTTATCGGTTGGTACTATGTCTCATCTGGTGGCCGGATTAGGAAGACGTGCCGCCGAAAGGTAAGGCTACAAACGAACTGAATGAGGGCATTCAATGATTCTCAATCGACTCTCGATCATCACTTGCTTGACTATCACATCTTTTTCCGTTCGTTCCGCCGCGCAAACCGGCCTTCAAAGCAGTGATTTGTTGAAGCTTCGCTCCGTGGGTGAAGTGAAATTCTCGCCGGACGGTTCGCGGCTCGCATACACGGTCATAAACAATGACGGGCCCGCACGCCCTTATTCGCAGCTCTGGATAATGAATATGGGCGACGGCAAGCAGGTCCGGCTAGCTGAAGGGAAGGAATCATCATCGAATCCAGAGTGGTCCCCAGACGGGCAATGGATAGCTTATGATGGGAGGCTGAAAGAAAAGTCTGGATTGATTATCTCTCGTCCGGACGGCTCAGACGCCCGGATCTTGTCGCCTCGTCAGGGAACAAACAGTCCGCTGCCCTCCACTGGTAAGAGCATCACGTGGTCTCCAGATGGAAAACGCATTGCATTTATAAACGCTGTACCTGGCCCTGAAACCCAGGATGCTACTGGTGATCCAGTATTAATCAGCCGTTATCTCTACAAACCCGATGATAGCGAAGGATTCTCTCGCTTCAACGACAACCGGCGTCTACACATATTTGTCGTCGATCTAGCAAGCGGCCAAATCAAGCAGCTCACCGATGGCACACACTACGAACATTCAATCGAGTGGTCCCCGAATGGCGAAGAAATTGTTTTCATCTCAAATCGAGAACCAAACGAAGACCAGTTCTTCAACTACGATATCTTTGCGCTAAAACTCGCTGACGGATCATTGCGCCGGCTAACCTCGACCGAGAGCGCTGAGTATCGGCCGCGGTGGTCACCGGACGGCAAGACCATTCTTTTTCAGGCGACGAAGCGCGGTCTTACCGATCTCGAGACCACAATGGAAGATACACATATTTGGCTGATGAATTCAGACGGAACCAATCGACGCGAGATAGGTTCTATGATCGATAACCGGCAAGGCGCCCCTGCGTGGTCGAGCGATGGCAATTCGATCTTCTTCACGGTCCTCGAGCGAGGAACCGTGAGGCTCTATCGCCTGCCGGTTGCGGGAGGACAACCGGAAGTGGTGATCAACGATCGGGGCACAGTTGGAGCCTGGTCACTAAGCAAAGACAACTCAATAGCCTATGCCTTTGCTAGTCCGTCCGATCTCGCGCAACTTTTTATCAAGAGCGGAAATTCCTCGCCCAGGAAACTGACGAACTTGAATTCAGATGTTCTTGCAGGGAAACAAATAGCTGAAATTGAATCGTTCACCTTCATAAGCAACGACAACAAACACACAGTCGAAGCGTTTCTCACGAAGCCTCTTGGAATGACGTCAGGATCGAAACATCCTTTAATTGTAAACATTCACGGCGGACCGCACGGGCAGCAGGGACCCGCTTTTAACTTTAAACATCAAGTGTACGCCGCGAGGGGATGGGCGACGTTGATGGTGAATTATCGAGGCTCGACTGGTTATGGCCAGGCATTCACTGATGCGGTATTCGGGGATCAAAACGGCAACGAAGCGCAGGATGTTCTCTATGGCGTGAGCGCTGCGCTGCGACGCAACTTATGGATCGACCGCGATCGACTTGGTGTCGAAGGCGTCAGCTATGGCGGTCAGCTTACTAATTGGTTGATTACGCAGACGAGCATTTTCAAAGCTGCAATCCCCATCGCCGGTATTTCGAACCTGATCAGCTATAACTATATGACCTACTACAATCAGTACGAGCAGATGGAGTTTGGCATTTTTCCGCATCAAGGGAACATGATGGACATCTTGTGGGAGCGTTCTGCGCTAAAGCACGTAGCCAAAGCGAAGACTCCAACAATGCTGATGCATGGTGAGAATGACAACGATGTCCCAATCGCGGAGGCCGAACAATATTACATTGCTCTTCGAGACGTCGGAGTCGAAGCAATTATGGTTCGTTACCCTCGAGAAGGTCACGGGATTCGAGAACCTAAACACGTTGTCGACTCGATTGACAGATGTATAAGTTGGTATGTGAAGCACTTTCCAGGCATGCAGCAATAAGGAAGATTCTTGTTATCGCACACAGACAACTATTGGCCCGAGCCGTGTGCCACCTGTAGGGGTACTGGAAACTACCCGCTCGATTTTGAACCGATCACGGAGTCGGGTCGTTTGCAGACCAGAGCATTGCGAAGAAACCGGCTGCCCGACTGTTTTGCCTGCGGCGGCAAGGCTTTTGTTCTCGTGCTACAACCCGCTCGACAATGTTTTCATTGCGCAGGCACCGGCAAGATGCTCGCGACGCGCTGTCTAAGGTGTAACGGGACGGGGTGGATGTTCGTTCAAAAGGAGTCGCGAGTCTCTCGCTGACCCGGTGATCCGATGCGCCTCTGGCTTTCAAAAAGTAGCGAGGTCCCTCTGCGCGAACAGCTCGCCACTCAAATTCTGCTAGGAATTGTCAGTAACGATCTCAAGCCGGGACAAAAGCTGCCCAGCACTCGTGAACTCGCACGGCGCTACGACATTCACTCGAACACCGTCAGCGCCGCATTCCAGGATCTCGAAAAAAGAGGGTGGGTGGAATTTCGAAAAGGAAGCGGCGTTTATGTTCGTAAGCACAGCGTTGACGCGACAACTGATCCTAAGCTGGAGCTCGATCAGTTAATTTCCACGCTGCTTCAGGTCGCACGCGAGAGAGGTTATTCGCTGGGTGAAATTCAATCGCGCATTAAACGATGGCTCAAAACACAGCCGCCAGATCACTTCCTGGTCATCGAACCAGATCAAGAGATGCGCAGCATTCTGATCGCAGAGATTACCGACGCTACCGGCTTTCCAGTGGCCGGTGCCGGCCTCGAGGACTGCTCGAAATCTGAAGTACTCGCCGGAGCCGCGCCGGTAGCAATGTACGGACAGGCGGAGGCCGTGCGGGCCGCATTGTCCGCGGATGCATCCTGTTTATTATTGCGGCTGCGTTCAGTACCTGGAGTAATCGCAGGCCAAACGCGCCCTTCGGCTGACTCACTCGTAGCAATTGTTTCGCGCTGGCCGGATTTCCTTAAGTGGGCTCGCACTATTTTGGTTGCGGCCGCTCTTGATCCTGATGCTATGAGCTTTCGGGATGCTCGCGAGCCAGGTTGGAAAAAAGGGCTTGCCTCCAGTGCGATGGTGATTACCGACGCTCTTACAGCAACCCAACTGCCTGCCGGTTGCAACACCCGAATTTTTCGAATCATAGCTGACTCTTCAATAGACGAATTGCGCAACTTCAAGGATTTCCTCGCAAAACCGCTCGCCTGATAGTGTGACAATCCACGAAGTGTCACACGCCTGAGAGATCCGTCCCCGAACTAGCCCTACAATCGCGACATTCAAGGAGGCATCGATATGTCAAACGCAATCTATCGCTGGAACGTCGCGTTCATCGTAATGTCTTCGGTTTTATGCACGGCGAATCCGGCAAATGCCGGAAATGTCAGAGAAGTCACAATAAAAGCTGATACGACGGCACGTCTTGCGCTCCAGTCGCAGGTCAACTCAAAGCTGAGCGAGGTTGGGGACTTCATAACTGCCTCGCTTGCCGAGCCGATCTATGTTGATGATGAATTAGTCATTCCACGCGGAGCAGAGTTCCAGGGCCGCATCGTCGGCCTCTCGCGCGCCAAGCGCATCCAGCGGAGCTCGAGCATATCGATTGATTTCGAAAGAGTGATTACATCCTCAGGCATCGCTGTCCCGATTTCGGCGCAGGTTACTGCCATTGATGACTGGGATCACGAAGAAAGCCTAAAGGCGAACAATAAAGGAAAGATGAAGGGCGGACACAGCGGCGGTAGAACCATCGACAACATGAGCAGAGGTACATCGCTGGGCTCTTCGGCCGGGTTTGTAGGAGCGCTCCTCGGCGGCGCATCAGGCGCATCCGGCAGACTTGTGCTCGGAATTGGCGGCGCGGGAATCGCAGCAGGAATGATCGGCGGGATCCTGTTAACCAAGGGGAGCGAGATCCGAATAAATCAGGGGACGATCCTTCGCATCAGATTTCTAAAGCCTGCTGCGTTTCCTGTTCAGAGTTCGACAGATTGAACATTATCGATCTCGCGTTGGAGCAGTTATGAATCACTCCGATCAGATAACAACAGAAACAATTTCGCATTGCCAAAGCTGCAGCGCCGGACTCTGGGTCGAAAGTAAATTCTGTCGTTACTGCGGGGCGGCGCAAGAACGCCCGGCGACAAATATGCAAGAACCGACGGTGCCAATAGGCAACCCAGGGTATGACTCGCCTGATCGGTATGCGACGACGCGGCTGGCGACACCAAAACTCTATCACCCGGTTTCCGGTCCTTTGGTAAAAGCGGTGATCGCTGGTGTGCCGGCAACGACCTCGCATTCACGAATGACTAATTTGTCCAAAAGAATCCTGCCGGCGTTAATGGCAATCCCGATCTGGGTAATGATCATCCTGCTCTCACCAATCGATGCATATACGTCGGCAAAAATTATTGGGAACCGGATATGAATACTCGATCTTCAATGTTGATCCGTCGAGTACGGTCGCAGGACAGAAGTTCACATCTATCTGGAGGCATTCAGAATGTCAAAAGTTAAAACAGTAGCAAACACCGGAAGAGTTCTTGTGTATGTCCTCATAGTTGTCCTCGAGCTCTGCTCAATTGAAATTACTTCGCCCGCTCAAGAGACCTCGCCGCGTTTCGCGAGTGCCGTAGGCCGAGAAACATCGCCAGATCCGGCGGCAATCCTCAGCACGGGGCGGACATTGTACGTTCACTCTCGGACAGTCCTGGTTAAATCAGAGGTGATCGAGAGCGAGCTTCAAAAACGATCCGAGCTCAAACAGGCAGGCCTGATTATCACTCGCGACAGTGCAGCGGCTGATCTCATCATGGAGGTCCGTCGCTCGAACTTCAGTACCGAATATCCCTATGTCGTAATCGATGCAAGAACGCAAATCGTGGTCGCGAGCGGCAAGGCTAACTCATTGTTTGGTACCGCCGCTGCAAAGATCGCCAAAGGTTTTGCAAAGCAGGTGCAGAAAGCACGGAAATCTTAGGTCAGCGCCGATCTACGTTGCGAAGGAGCCATAATGGATCTCTCTAGAAGGAACTTCCTCGATTTCCTGAAGGCAACGTGCGCGGCGGCCGCGCTGCCCGGTTTTTCACAAGAGGTAATTGGCGGCCATCACCGGGGCCGAAATCTACCGAGCAGATCACCGGATCCGTCGAACAATTCCGAGGCAATCGTCAACGATATTCACTCGCAACTCAATGCCACACGAGTCCACAGAATAATCAGGCCCCTTACCTCGAACGACCTGCGCGCAACAATCTTAATGGCTAGATCTGAAGGCAAATCCATCGGTGTCGCAGGAGGCCGGCACTCGATGGGCGGTCAACAATTCGGGACTGGAACGATACTCGTGGATACAAGAGGGATGAACCGGGTACTGAACCTGGATTCAGAACGAGGCATTGTAGAAGTTGAAGCCGGCATCGAATGGCCTGAGTTATTGGACTATCTGTCTAAGGCTCAAGCCGGACGACGCCAGCAGTGGGGCATCATGCAAAAACAGACTGGCGCTGATCGTCTGTCGCTGGGAGGAGCGCTGGCGTCAAACGTTCATGGGCGCGGTCTGAAATTCAAGCCGATTATCGATCAGATCGAATCTTTCATCCTGATGGACCACCGGGGCGTGAGCCTGACCTGCAGCCGCCACGAAAACCCAGAACTGTTTCAGCTCGTCATTGGCGGGTACGGATTGTTTGGTATCGTAACCTCTGTTCGCCTGAAGCTCTGGGAACGCAGAAAGGTGCAGCGCATTGTTGAAATCCGAGACACAAGGAACATCATTCAGTCCTTTGATCAACGAATCGCTGATGGATTTCTCTATGGAGATTTCCAGTTCGCGACCGACAGCAAGCGAGACAGCTTTCTGCGTCGAGGTGTTTTCTCGTGTTACCGTCCGGTTGATGAGGATACACCGATCACTCCTAATCCCACGCGCTTCCATCCGGAAGATTGGGCTCGGCTGACTTACTATTCGCACAAGTACAAGCGACGAGCCTTTGAGGTGTATACCAAACGGTACCTGGCGACATCCGGACAGATTTACTGGTCAGATTCGCAGCTTTCTGCGGCTTACGTGGACAACTATCACGAAGAGCTGGATCGAAAGCTGGGTGCGCGAGTGAAAGCTACGGAAATGATAACCGAGATTTACGTTCCTCGGCCCGCGTTGGCGCCGTTCATGGAAGCAGCGCGAGATGAGTTAAGAAGACTCGACGCCAACGTTATCTACGGGACTGTTCGATTGATTGAGAAGGACGAAGAGAGTTTTCTTCGCTGGGCGCGGGAGTCATTCGCGTGTGTTATTTTCAATCTACATGTAAGGCACGATTCCGCGGGGCTCGAGCAAGCAGCAATCGCGTTTCGGAGTTTGATTGACCTGGGAATAAAATATAACGGAAGTTACTATCTGACCTATCACCGCTTCGCATCCAAAGAGCAGGTTGAGGCTTGCTATCACCAGTTCAAGAAGTTCCTTGAGCTAAAACTGCAATATGATCCGGATGAGGTTTTTCAGAGTGAGTGGTATCGTCACTACCGCCGCCTTTTCGGGCTCGAGCGCATTTAATCCTTCCGCTACTAAGTTTCCCGCAGAAGAATGTTGAACGCCACAAAGTCTAAGTCTCAAAGGTTCAGCAAAATTCCATGGTGCTACTTCGAGTCTTTGGGTGGCAGGAAAGTACACTCTTCGACTAAAGGCCGCTATCGACTTGACAGTTACTAAGCAGACGACAAATAATCCCCGGCGAGACAGGTCATTCAATGGACATTAATCGAACAAGATTCTCCAGCTCGATCTCAACAAGGCCTCGTCCATTGTTTTGGTTTAGATTTTTTTACTTTAGCACCGCAGAAATAGCGGAGGGCGCCGGGATCTAGCCGAAGA
>Ga0126384_10002473_pt1 | contig 11211 bp, 7 predicted proteins | sample PanSoiMetPlot_36_FD_92543 | JGI IMG/M metagenome (GOLD analysis project Ga0126384, IMG submission 92543) | Tropical forest soil microbial communities from Panama - MetaG Plot_36 | ecosystem: Environmental > Terrestrial > Soil > Tropical forest > Bulk soil | place: Panama | collected 2016-02-17 | reverse complement strand
CCCGACTCAGGGCGGTCTTCGTGGCTGCAAGATTTATTCATCTCGATGGCCGGTGGAGAAAGACCTGCGATCTCGGTGTCCGGCCGATCGGACACCGATCGATTCAGACCGATGCCGCTTCACGCTCGGCAGCCACATAGGCTCGCGGCCGAACTTTCCCTTTGATCTGGGTGCGGTGCATTACTCTGCGCGCGGCGTTATCGAATGGATCGCGCCGATGCATCGTCGTGCGGTTGTCCCACACGACGAGGTCACCGACGCGCCACTGGTGCGCGTAGCTGAACTCGGGCGAATCGACAAAGCGCCACAACTCATCGAGCAGCGCGTCCGAATCGGCTTGTGTGAGACCTTCGACGTAGGAATTACGCCGCCGGCCGAGGTAAAGCGAGGGTTTGCCGGTAGCAGGATGAGCGCAAACGGCCGGATGCCACGCGCCCGGCGCTTTGTGAGGATCATCGGTCGGCGTTACGCCCTGGCGCACGTAGCCGCCGCTGTTGAAGGTGCCATCGTGTTTGATCCGGCGCGTCCTGACCTTCGCCTGCAATTGCTCCGGGAGCGCCTGCCACAGCGCTTGCATGCCGCAGAAATGGGTATTTCCGCCGGCCGGTGGAATCTCCAGCGAATAGAGCATTGAGGCGTCCGGTGGCAGGTCGAGATAACTCATATCGGTATGCCAGACGGCTTCGCCGGCGCCGAGCGCGCCGATCGGCTCGCCTTTTTCGTCAAGCACGTTGGACACGACATAGATGTCGGGATATCCGGGTGGGCTCTGCCGGCCACGTTCCTGATTTGGCGGCGGGTCGAGCTCGCCAAAACGCCGGCTGAACGCGAGAAGGTCCTCGTCGCTGAGTTTTTGCCCCCGGAAGAGCAGTACCGAAGAACGGTGCCAAGCGGCTTCGATCTGGGCAAATTCCGCGGCGCTCAAAGCGGTGAGATCGACATTTCCTACCTCAACGCCGACAGCTGGTGTCAGCGGTCTTAGTGTCATAGCCATGAACAAAATCCCCGAAAATCAAGAACTCCACGCACGAGCCGAGAAATCATAGGCTAAAGCTTTTCATCTTCCCAGTGGTGCTGGACGTTCCTGCATCATGCCATTAATGGTGTCCCGCATCCGGAGCCAGTAACAAGTCAAGCGGAATGGGGAACTATGCGTCGGCGTGATGTTCTTGGGTTGGGGTCGCTCGCATTGGCAGCGCAGGGATTGGCGCTCACCAAATCGCATGCCGCATCGACCTATCCCGAGCGACCGATCCGGTTGATCGTTCCGTTCCCCCAGGCGGCGGGTTTGACAGCATCGGACGTCCCTGGGCGGACAGGATCAAGCCGCGGCTGGGAACCATCTTCGTCGAAAACCAGGGTGGCGGCGGCAGTTCGCTCGGTGCCGCGACCGTGGCTCATTCCAGTCCAGACGGCTACACGCTTCTGCTTGGCGGATCGAGCACACATGTGACCGAGGCGATTTTAAAGACGCGGCCGCTCTATGACCCGATTAAGGATCTCGAACCGATCTCCAATATCGCGGTTTCGCCGTTCGCGCTCGCTGTGCATCCGTCGGTACCGGCGAACACGCTCGCCGAGTTCATCGATTACGACAAGGCGAACCGGGGCAAGCTTTCCTACGGGCATGCCGGTGTCGGTTCGCTCAATCATCTCACCGGCGAATTGTTCAAGTCGCTCACCGGGCTGCCCGATCTCCTGCAAGTGCCCTATCGGGGCTCGGGCCCGGCGATCGCCGACGCGCTGGCCGGTCACGTATCCATGGTGACGCCGGCCGTCACCGGGCAGATGATCGAATTTCACCGCACTGGCAGGCTGCGCATTCTGGCGGTCACCAGTCCAAGCCGCTTGCACCCCGCCAGCGACTTGCCGACCGCGGCGGAAACGCTGCCGGAAATGGTTTCCCAGCAACTCATCGGCTTGTTCGCTCCCAAGGGCACTCCCGAAGCGATCATCAAGCTGATCGCCGAGGCAAATCACGCTTTGCTCGCCGAGTCCGACTATCAGAGGATGCTTGTGGAAACCGGATTTGAACCCGACGTCGATTCATCACCGGATATTTTCCGCGGCCGCATCGAAGCGGAAATCGCCAAGTGGACACCGATCGTCTAGGAGCTCGGACTGAAGATCGACTGAACGGGCAGCAGAACTCAATTCCCAAATTAAGCAGGACGGGCCGCTGATCGGGAGGCCCCCTTCGGCCGCGCCAATTCTCTGATGACTTTAATTGCCGTCACGGCCAAGACCGCGAAACAAATAAGATCGCCGTATTCTACGGGATTGTCATTGACGAAATGGTAGATTGGTTCTTGCAGGAAGTAATTGGCGCAGGCCACCGCGATTGCGGTGCACAACAAAGCAAGACCGCCGCTATACAGACCGGCAATCAAAGCGACCGGGAACAAATAAATATAAATGAGCGAGTGGGCGCCAGCGCTATTCGAATTTATGTGCCAGAGAATCGCTGTAACCGCCGACATCAAGCCGAGCGATGCGGCAACGGGCAACAGTGATTTTAACACCCGCATTTCGCCCTCAGCCGTGAGCATGGATGTCCGGTCAGCTTGGCAGGTAGTAGGAGCTTTTTGCTCGGTAAAAACAATACCGGTCAATCCGGGATAGTTAAAGACGCCGGGCCTATGGTTTGCGCAAAAAATCCACGAAAGCTCAATAACCTGACCTCGGGGTGCTGGATTTTCGGCTATTCCGCCGCCACACGTTGCACCCGCCATTGCGTCATTAACGCCCGCAGCGACGCCGGTTTGATCGGCTTGTTGAGAACATGAGCGCCTTCGGCGCGGGCTTGTTCGCGAATATGCGGCGAGCGGTCGGCGGTGATCACGATGGCCGGGATTTCGCTCCCGTCCGCTTGGCAGATGCGGCGGCGCAGCGCCTTGATAGCGGCAAGCCCGTCGCCAGTGTCGAGATGGTAGTCGACCAAAAGCCCGTCTGGCTCGAGTCCGCTCGCCTCAAGCGCCGCCACCGCTTGCACGAGGTCGGCGCCCTTGAGCACCCGGCAGCCCCAGCCGTTGAGTAGCGTCTCCATACCGCTGAGAACGGCGCGCTCATTGTCGATGCAGAGGACGACCATGCCATCGAGCCGTCCGACCTCGAGCCGCGACAACGGCGCTGTTTTCAATGCCTGTGCGGCGGCGGCGCGCGGCACTTCGACCGCAAAACAGGAACCGTTGCCGATTTTCGATTTCAACGTCAGCTCGCAGTGAAGCACTCGCGCAATGCGTTCGACGATCGAGAGGCCGAGTCCGACACCACGAGCCACTCGTGCTCCCTGATCGAGCCGATGAAACTCCTTGAACACAGCGCGCTGCTTGGCCTGCGGAATTCCGATGCCGGTGTCGTAGACCTCGATGCGCAGCTGTTCGCCGCGGCGGCGGCAGCCGACCAAGACGCGCCCGGAGGGCGTGTATTTGACCGCGTTGGAAATGAGATTCTGCAAGAGGCGCCGTAACAAGCGGCGATCGGATCGCACCGGCAGCGAACAAGGCACGATGACGAGTTGCAGGCCCTTCTCGCGGGCGAGCGGCGCGAACTCGACCTCAAGGCGGTGCAGCAATTCGTCAATGCGAAACTCAACAAGCTCCGGCTTCATCACTCCGGTGTCGAGCCGCGAGATATCGAGAAGTGCCGAGAAAATTTCCTCCACTGCTTCCAGCGAAGCGTCGATGTTTCCGATGAGCGCGCCATCCTCGCCGGCACCGTTGCGCTCGATCAGGCTCGTAACGTAGAGCCGGGCTGCGTTGAGAGGTTGCAGAATGTCATGGCTCGCGGCGGCGACAAATCGGGTTTTTGAAACGTTCGCTTCGTCGGCTTCCGCCTTGGCTCGTTCCAATGCGGCATTGAGGCGAGTGAGTTCCGCGGTGCGCTCGCGCACGCGGCGTTCGAGATTTGCATTGGCCCGTTCCAGCGCCTCGGCGGCTTGCACGCTCGGGGTTATGTCGGTGAAGGTCGTTACCAGGCCGCCGTCGGGCAGGCGGTTGGCGCGCACCTCGATAAAAAGCCCTCGCTCGGCGACACGCTCCAGGAAAGGCTCGACTTCGGAGGTGTATTTCGCGACGCGATCGATGATGAACTGGTCGATGTCAGCGTTTTGCTCACTCTGCCGAGCGATATGGCGCAAGATGTCATGCAGCGCGATACCGACGCGCGTCAGTTCATGCGGCAGGTTGAGAATTTCGCCAAACTGCCGATTCCAGCACACCAGCGCCAGCTCCTTGTCGAACACCGCGATGCCCTGGCGCACATGGTCGAGCGCGGTCTGCAAAATTTCGCGGTTGTAGTGGATTGCTGCGCTGGCATCGTCGAGGAGCTTTAGTGCCGCTTTGGTTGAGAGCGTGCGCTTGCGCAACAACAAGGACAGCACCAGACGCGACGAGGCTGCTCCGATGGCCGAGGCCAACAGGTATTCGGCATATTGGAGGAGCTGAAAGTCAGCCTCGACGCCCGGCTCGAGGCTGAGCCGGCGCGCCGCGGCAAAGCTCGCGAAAGAGCCGCGCGTGCGTTCCTCGCCGAGATAGCGTGACACCGTGGCGATGAGGTCTTCGACGCTCACGGAGGCGCGCCGCAGCCGAAAACCAGGCGCCATCGGACCGAGGATGGGGGCGAGTGTCGGCGGCGCAAACAAATCGCTTTGCACCCGCTCAATGGCGCTTGGCCGTCGCGCCAATGAACAACCGACATAACAGGCGATATTCGCGGCTAGGCTCAACAGCATGCTGTGGACGAGAGGCAGCATGTCGAGGCCGAACAGTGCTTCTGGTCGCAAGAAACCGATGCCCCAGGGGCCATCGGCCAAGATTCGCGCGCTGACGATGCCGGCGGCAGACATGCTCGGCAGTAGCAGCGTATAGGCCCAAACCAGGACGCCTGCGCTCATCCCTGCAATCGCGCCGAGCGAGGTGGCGCGCCGCCAGATCAAGCCGCCGAAAAAAGCCGGCGCCAACTGCGCGATGGCGGCAAACGACAACAGTCCGATCGCCGCGAGCTGCGCCTCGCCGGCCGTCCGGTAATAGGCATAGGCGAGAAACAAGATGACGAAAATGGCGACGCGGCGAGTCGCCAGCAACTTTGCGCCGGCATCGGCCACCTCGGCCGCAAGCGTCGCGCGGCGCTTGAGCACAAGCGGTATGACGATGTCGTTCGACACCATGATGGCGAGCGCGACCGTTTCGACGATCACCATCGCCGTTGCCGCCGACAAACCGCCGATGAACGCGACCAGCGTGATCAATTCTGAATCGGCGGCGAAAGGCAGCGCGACGACGAACATGTCGCTGTCGACATGGCCGGCTGGGAATGTCAGCAGTCCGGCCATTGCGATTGGCAGCACGAACAGGTTGATCAACACCAGATAAAGCGGAAACAACCACGCAGCGCGGCGGATTTCCGATTCCGTATGGTTCTCAACCACCGTCACGTGGAACTGGCGCGGCAACAGTACGATGGCAAAAAAGGACAGCATCGTCATCGCGCATAGCGATGCAAGTTGCGGCGCGCGCGTGAGAACCGCGGCGGTGCGTGGCTGCTCCAGCGCTTGCGTCACCAAAGCGATGGGCCCGCTGAACATGACAAAAGTTACGAAAATTCCCACGCTCAAAAACGCGACGAGTTTTACGACCGACTCGGTCGCAATCGCCAGCATCAGACCATCTTGATGCTCGGTAGCGTCGATATGCCGGGTGCCGAACAACACGGCGAAAGTCGCCATGGCCAATGCGACGAATAGTGCCAAGTCGCCGAACAGCGGCTGGATTATGCCCTCTGGGGCTGCTTCGGCGAGGATTGTGGAAACGGAGGATGATACGGCTTTGAGCTGCAGCGCGATGTAGGGGATCATGCCGATGATCGCGATCAGCGCGACCGTCGCAGCAACGGTCTGGCTCTTGCCGTAACGCGCGGCAATGAAATCTGCGATCGAGGTGATGTTTTGACTCTTGGCGAGCCGAACAATGCGGATGAGCAGCGGAAAGCCCAAACCGAGCATCAGCACCGGGCCGATATAGATCGTGAGAAAGTCAAAGCCGCTTCGGGACGCAAGCCCGACCGAGCCGAAAAACGTCCAGGACGTGCAGTAGATCGCCAGCGACAAGGGGTAGATGAACAGCCGGGCCGAACTCGCGCGCGTCACGCGACTACGGTCGCCGTAGCTCGCCACCAGGAACAGCAACCCGATATAGGCAAGCGCAAGGGCAACAATGAGCCAGCCCTGCAACATGACTGTTTCCCGTCACTACGCGCTTCGCGCCTGTGCGCACGATTGCCGTTGTCAAGGTCACCACAGTTTGGCGGGGGTGTCTATCCGCAGCGGAATATCCCGGCAGCGGCGTAACGACCGTGGCGCGTTGACGATCGGCGACGCAGTCGGCATTCATGGTCACCCTTGGCAGTGCCGATGGACCCCGCATTTCGCCGCATTCTGCTGGAGACCTCCGAAACGCTCGCGGTCGCGCTCGCCGGCGGCGTCACCTTTATTTGGCTCGGCCTGCCGGCAGGTCTGGTGTCGGGCTCGGTGCTTGCGGTCGCCACGGCGGCTTTACTCGGCCGCCCGGTGCGGGTTCCCCTCGGGATCGCGCGCATTTGCTACGTGATTGTCGGCACGCTCCTCGGCACCGTCGTGACGCCGGAAACCCTGCGTGGGATAACGACCTGGCCGGCAAGCATCGCGCTGCTGATGGTCGCTTCACTTGGCATGATCGCCGCGACCATGACCTATCTGCGCGTTGTCCATCGTTGGGATTCGCTGTCGGCTTTGATGGGCGCGAGCCCGGGTTCGATGGCGCAGGTCATCGCGCTATCGAGCGAACTCGGCGGCGATTTGCGCGCGGTCGCCATCGTGCAGACCGTGCGCGTGCTCCTGCTGGTACTTGGATTGCCGAACGGACTCGCTTTGTTCGGGCTGGTCGTCCCGGCGGTGCCGGTGCCCCGCGGTCCAGCCGGATTTTCCGTTCTCGGCGAAATGATCCTTCTGCTCAGCGTTGCCACTACCTTTGCGCTCGTCTTCATGCGGCTGCGCTTTCCCGGCGGGCTATTGTTCGGCGCGCTGACCGGCTCGGCCATCCTGCACGGCACCGGTCTTGTTCACGCCGCGCTGCCGTGGTGGCTCGGCAGCGCTTCGGTCATCATGCTCGGCGCGCTGGTCGGCTCGCGGTTCGCCAATACCAGCGCCCGGATGCTGTTAGCCCATCTCGGCGCGGCGTTCGGTTCATTCGCGGTGTCGATGGCAGTGGCGACACTTTTCGTTTTTATCGTGACGTGGCTGCTTTCTTTTTCCATCGCCAATGTCGTCATCGCTTTTGCGCCTGGCGCGCAGGACACGATGATGGTGCTGGCGCTCGCGCTGCACCTCGACCCGGTCTATGTCGGGGCGCACCATCTGGCGCGTTTTTTGGTGGTGACCTTCGCTATCGCCGTTGCGGCTCGCCGCGTCTCGACGAAGCGCGGTCCCGAGCAAGTCGCCCACGGCACGCCGCCCGGACAGGCGAGCAAAAAAGGCCGCTTCACTCCGCCGCCAACGCTCGTTCCTTGAACGGCAGGTCGAGCCGCTGCCAGACGTCGACCAAAGCTTCGGCGAGCCGATCGATCAGCGCGTCATCGTGGTACGGGCTCGGCGTGATGCGCAGCCGCTCGGTGCCTCTCGGTACCGTTGGGTAATTGATCGGCTGAATGTAAATTCCGTGCTCAATCAGGAGCAAATCGCTCGCTTGTTTGCAGCGCTCCGGCTCACCGACAAAGACCGGCACGATGTGGGTCGGGTTCGACATGACCGGTAAGGCGGCAGCGGCAAGCACAGCCTTGGTCCGGGCCGCCCGCTCCTGAAGCCGTTCGCGCTCCCAGTTCGAGCTTTTCAGATGTCGGATCGCTGCCGTCGCCGCCGCGCAGACAGACGGCGGCAACGCGGTGGTAAAAATAAAACCGGGGGCGTAAGAGCGCACCGCATCGATCAGCGCGCTCGAGCCGGCAATATAACCGCCGAGACAGCCGAACGCTTTGGCGAGCGTGCCCTCGACCACGTCGATCCGGTCCATGACGCCTTCGCGCTCGGCGATGCCGCCACCGCGTGGACCGTACATGCCGACGGCATGGACCTCGTCGATATAGGTCATCGCGCCATAGCGCGCGGCGAGATCGCAAATCGTCCCGACCGGCGCGACGTCGCCGTCCATCGAATACAGACCTTCGAACACGACCAGTTTCGGCCGCAGCGGGTCGGCAAGCGCGAGAAGCTGTTCCAGATGCGCCACGTCGTTATGACGGAAGATCTGCTTCTCGCAATGCGCCTGGCGCACGCCTTCGATCATCGAATTGTGGTTCCAAGCATCCGACAGGATCAGGCAGTTCGGCATCAGGCGCGCCAAAGTGGAAATGCCGGTCTCGTTCGAAACATAGCCGGACGTAAAGACCAAAGCGGCTTCCTTACCGTGCAAATCCGCGAGTTCGCGCTCGAGCTCCACCAGGGGATGATTGTTGCCGGCGATATTGCGAGTGCCACCGGCCCCGGTACCCATCCGGGTCGCGGTCTCGACCATGGCGCCAACGACTTTGGGATGCTGGCCCATGCCGAGGTAGTCATTGGAACACCAGATGACGACGTTTTTCGCGCCGTGGGGCGAATGCCACAGGGCGTGCGGGAAACGCCCGGCGATGCGCTCAAGATCGGCAAACACCCGATAACGCCGTTCGGCGCGCAGCCTTTGCAGCGCTGCGGTGAAATAGCCGCGATAGTCGATGTCCGGACGGTTATCGGGATAGGCCATTGGGCACGCTTCTGCCGGTCCTTGCCGGGTGCATATTGCAATCGCAGGCGGCTTTCTAGAAGCGTTCCAGGGTACTTGTCGAGGCCATAGGAAGTACCCAGTGCTTGCCGCGAAATAAATGGGGCAATACAGGCTATGCTCGGCTAAACCGGCGCATTGCGCCGGACATCAATGTGAACCGTGAAAATGAATGCCGAACGATGAATGAGCGCACTAGCGGGCTTGATCACGGCCTGACCGACTACGGTGATCGCGATTTCTCGCGCTACTTGCGGCGCTCGTTCGCCCAATCCATGGGTTATTCGCGCGAGATGCTGGATCGGCCGGTGGTCGGCATCGCCTATACAGGTTCGGACTTCAACAATTGCCACCGCCACTTTCCCGAGCTCCTGGCGGCGGTCAAGCGCGGCGTGCTGGCTGCTGGCGCGCTGCCGCTCGAATTTCCGACGATCTCGCTCGGCGAGGTGTTTCTGGCGCCCACAAGTCTCAAGTTCCGCAACCTAATGGCGATGGACACGGAGGAAATGATCCGCGCGCAGCCGATGGACGCGGTCGTGTTGATGGGTGGCTGCGACAAGACTGTGCCGGCGCAGCTCATGGGCGCTGTGTCGGCCGACCGTCCGGCGCTGATGCTCGTCGCCGGCCCAATGATGACGGGACGGCATCGCGGCGAGCGGCTCGGCGCTTGCACCGATTGCCGCCGCTTCTGGGCACGTTTTCGCGCCGGCGACATCGACGCCGACGAGATTTCGGCTGTCGAGGGCCAGCTCGCCGTGACCGCCGGCACGTGCGCTGTGATGGGCACGGCCTCCACCATGGCCTGCCTCGTCGAGGCGCTCGGCATGTGTTTGCCGGGCACTGCCGCGATCCCGGCTGTGCACGCCGACCGCTTGCGCGCCGCCGAGGCGAGCGGCGCCGCCGCTGTCAAGCTGATCGGCTCGAAATTGACGCCATCGCGGCTCGTCAATGAAAAATCGGTGGAGAATGCGCTGCGGGTTCTGCTTGCGCTCGGCGGTTCGACCAATGCTGTCATTCATCTCACCGCCATCGCCGGGCGCGCCGGCGTGAAGGTCTCGCTTGAGCAGCTCAACGCGCTGTCCGATTCCACGCCCGTTCTGGTCAACCTCAAGCCGATCGGTAACGGCTACATGGAGGATTTTTGCGCAGCCGGCGGTATGGGCGCGCTGCTGCGCGAATTAAAGCCGTGTCTTCATCTCGACTGCATGACCGTGACCGGCGAAACGCTCGGCGAGCGGCTTGCGCATCCCGCCGATTATGTCGACCGCGCGATCATTGCCGCATTCGACAAGCCGCTCGAAGGCGAGGGTGGCCTCGTCGCGTTGTTCGGCAACCTGGCGCCCAAGGGCGCGATCCTCAAACGCTCGGCGGCTGACGCCAAGCTGTTCGAACACGAGGGCAGGGCGGTGGTATTTTCCTCGCTCGCCGATCTCGCCGCGCGCATCGACGATCCGGCGCTCGAGGTCGAACCGGCGGATATCTTGGTGTTGCAGAATGCCGGCCCGCATTCGGCCGCTTGCATGCCGGAGGCTGGGTATCTGCCGATCCCGAAAAAACTCGCGCAGCGCGGCATCAAGGACATGATCCGCATTTCCGATGCGCGGATGAGCGGCACCGCCTTCGGCACCATCGTCCTGCATGTGACCCCCGACGCCGCCTCAGGCGGGCCACTCGGCCTCCTTCGCACCGGAGACAGGATCCGGCTCTCGGTGAAGCGCCGGCGCATCGAGGTTTTGCTCGACGATGCCGAGCTGCAAAAGCGCGCGAGAACCGCACCCCGCCCGCCGGAAACGCCGCAGCGCGGTTATGCCAAATTGTTTGCCGAGCAGATTCTCGGCGCCGACGAGGGCTGCGACTTTCAGTTCTTGCGATGATGTCATTCCGGGGCGCCGCGCGGCGATCCGGAATGACATTCATCCCGCCACCGCGATCTCCAGCGGAAAATCGTCGACCACCTCGTGGCCATTGTCAGTGACGATGAACGTATGGCCCAGGAAAATGCCGAACATTCCGTCCGCGGTGATCGGGTTCGGCTCCGCCATGATCACCATGCCGGGCTTGAGCACTTCCTCGAACTTCTCGGCGGACACGTGCTCGGCGACCACGTGCGGCTTGTCGGTGACAAGATCGATGCCATGAACCTGGGTGGGGCGCGACTGATAGCCGTTGTCGCGGAAAAATTTGCTCGCCTGCCGCATCGCCTCCGCCGGTTTTCCCGGCGCGATCTCGGCGACAATGCGATGGTAGCCTGGTAGCGTGATGTCCTCCCAGAACTTGCGCACCATGTCGGTCGGTTCGCCGAGACAGATCGGTGAGCCGATCTGTGCAGTATAGCCGCGATAGCCCGCGGCGAGCTCCATATTGATGATGTCGCCCTTCTGCAGGACGCGTGCCGAGGGTCGCGGGTTGCCGAACACCATTG
>Ga0126384_10002472_pt1 | contig 11211 bp, 11 predicted proteins | sample PanSoiMetPlot_36_FD_92543 | JGI IMG/M metagenome (GOLD analysis project Ga0126384, IMG submission 92543) | Tropical forest soil microbial communities from Panama - MetaG Plot_36 | ecosystem: Environmental > Terrestrial > Soil > Tropical forest > Bulk soil | place: Panama | collected 2016-02-17 | reverse complement strand
AATTCGTCATGGCTAACGCAAGTCCGACGATGTCCCGGTAATCGGACAAGCAGAAGCAAGACGATGGCAGTCGCAGTAAAACTAAGAGGCGCGCGTTGGTCCGGCGCCGGAACCACGCGGCCGGTCCACATCGTCGGCGTGCTGGAGAAATACGGAGGGACCTTTCTATGAAAGGAGAAGCCACGAAACGAGAGTTATCCACATTGCGATCTTCGACGTGGATATCTCGGCGCGGAATTAGTGGATCGTGTTGACTGCGCGACGGAGCTCAATTAGGAGGTGTTACAGATGGCGCGAAGGGAACACAAAGATTTCAAAGAGGTTCTGAAAACCACCGACGAGATCGAACTCACCGTCAAAGGTCGCAATTTAGGTCGTGAAAGCTCTCGCCCAGTCTGGTTCGTGCAAGACGGCAATAAGCTTTATTTGCTTCCTGTGACCGGTTCGGACAGCGAGTGGTACAAAAATCTGTTGACGAATGCGGAAATCACTCTGGCTGCCGACGGATCTAAATTGAGCGCGAAAGCCAAACCGATTAGAGACCCTAAAAGGGTTCGGGAAACTGTCGAAAAGTTTCGCGCCAAACATGGCGCCGGCGAAGTGAAAAAATATTACTCGAAATTCGACGTGGCTGTGGAGGTTCCGCTCGATTGAGAATTCAGGGCCGGAGGCACCATAGCCATGACTGATCCTCACGTAACAGCGATTCGCCCAGTGCACCCAAGGACCGCCGGATGCGAAGAATACCTGAGAGTTGGCTCAGACTGGGTGCACTTGCGTCTATCCCTGACGTGCGGTCACGTCGGCTGTTGTGATTCGTCTACAAAACTATGAAATACAATATCGAATTCAAGGGCTTTGCCCCGCAAAGAGAGATTCAGAAACTGATCCGTGAACTGATCACGAGAATGGAGAAAAAAACCAAAGGCTTTTCGCTCGATGTTGTTTTTCTGCGGCTGTTCGCCGAAGTGAATTCGGTCCGCACGCTCTATCAGGCCTCGATCACTTTGGAGCTTCCGGAAAAAACCCTCGCTACGAAAGAGGAAACACACGACCTGCATGAAACTATCCGCCACGCGTTTGCCGAGATCGAGCGCCAACTTGAAGCGCATAAGGCCACCTGGCGCGGAGAGCACGTATGGAAACGCCGGGCGCGACAAGAGGAGCTGCACAAACAAAGATGAGCACTGCGTCCTCAAAGCAGCAAAACCGAGAACTATTTCTCTCATCGGCGCGCCAGCACTTGAACCGCCTGTATGAGTTTGTCCGCCACCAGCTAGCCTACTTCCAATCCGCCGGCGACCTGCTGCCGGGCGAGCTAACTAGTGAAGAGGTGGTCGATGCGGTGCTGCTACGAGCTTGCCAAGAATTTGTTAAAGGCTCCGCCGAACGAGAAGTCGGCAGTTGGCTGATTTAACTTGCCACAGAGCGACTGAAGAGTGAAGTGAAACGGCTAAAGTCGAAGCGCAACCGCACCGTTCACCTAGAAGGAGATATTCCGGAGGTCCCTCCGCGGAAGAAGTCACCACGCTCGGTGAAGAGATTTTCGATTTCTATCAGCCGGACGAAGATCTGAAGCTCGAGGATATCTTTCCGGATTTTGACGTTTCAGCACCGGAGGATTTTGTCGCGGCTAAAGAGGAACTCTTGCACTGCGTGAACACGGCGCTGGCCGGGATGCCTAAAGAATGGCGCCGTGCCCTCCGCCTGCGTCATGAAAAAGGTTTGACCAGCAAAGATCTCGCTGAAGCTCTGGAGAAGGATGAGCCAGAAATCGAGCAGATTCTGGAATACGCGCTCAAGCACCTGCGCCAGAGTCTGATAGAGTCAGGCTGTCGCTTTATTGTTAACGGCAGCGAAAACTCATCCCAGTCAGAAGAGAGGCGACAGCCAAGCGCCAAGAGCTAGGCGTAGGGGAGTGCGGAGCGGGAAGAAAATTCGGATTTTGGAGTTCGAAATCCGTGAGTTTTGATCTCTGATTTTCGACGCATGGGTAGCCAGTGGTCGGCCGTCGGTGCTGCGTGGTCGCTTAATGAAAGGTGGTCAAGAAAATGTCTGATCCACAATTGGTTCGCTGTCCCTCCTGCGGCGCTACTAATCGCGTTCCGCCTGAAAGGCTTAAGCAAGGGCTCCAAGCCGTGTGCGGGCGCTGCAAAACGCCTCTGCTCGCCGACAACAAGCCTGTGACCGTTACCGATGCGACATTTTTGGCCGAGGTCGAGCGCTCGCCGCTGCCGGTGCTGCTCGACTTATGGGCACCCTGGTGCGGACCATGCCGGATGGTCGCGCCGGTGATCGAGGAACTGGCGGCGGAAATGGCCGGGCGCGTGCGGGTGGCGAAGCTGAACGTGGATGAGAATCCGGTGACGGCAGCGCGCTTCCATGTGCAGAGCATCCCGACACTGCTGATACTCAAAGGAGGGCGAGAGATGGAACGCATTGTCGGTGTACAGCCTAAAGCAGAAATAGTACAGCGACTGCAACGAATCGCGGCCTGAAGCGATGCCCCGCGACGCGGACGGGGCGAAGCTGACATGTGCGTAATCGACTTATTTGGTGTGAGCTATGACGGGACTTTGCCGAGTATCGTGTCTGCCTATAGTTTTTACCTTCGCCTCCATATCTGCATTTCGTGGTGAGCGTTTCACCCCAAATTTCCACTTTCGATTGAGCGAGAATGATTGAGGCTGCGGTGAACTGCCGTCTCGCGGCTTGGTCAGGAGCGGCTGTCCGTCCCCAAATCTCGGATGATCTAAACGCAACCGATACACTATTCCAACTTGAAACGACTTTTCTTGATTTTGAGCAGCTTAATCTTTGACTCTAGAGTGGAAGATGGGATTCCTAACTTGGCTGCCGCCCCGAGCCGGCCTGCCACTCGACCCCTGCTTTCACCCAGAGCCGCCTCGATGATCTTCCTTTCTTCAGCGTGCAGACTGTTCGCGAGATTTGATGAGGCTCCGTCCTGTTTGAGCGATGCCTTGGAGAGCCAGCTCTCGTCAACCGAAAAGATCTCACTCTCGCACACGATAATCGATCTCTCGATGACGTTTTGCAGCTCGCGAATGTTGCCCGGCCAAGAATAGGACTTGAACAGCTCTACCGTTTTTTTATCGATGCTCCGTATCGTCTTACCTGATTTGTTGGCGTAACGCTTGATGAAATGGTCGAGCAGCAGTGGGATGTCCTCTCTGCGCTCGCGCAGAGGAGGTACCTCTATGGGGAAGACGTTCAGCCGATGGAAGAGATCGAGGCGGAACGTGCCCGCGGCAATGGCATCCTCCAGGTCTCGGTTGCTGGCCGCAATAACTCGAACGTCGATTGAAATCGGCTGGCTGCCCCCGACTCGTTCAAACTCCCGTTCCTGCACCACGCGCAAAAGCGCAACCTGTGTTTCCGCGGGAAGCTCGCCCACCTCGTCTAAAAATATTGTGCCTCCCTCGGCTAATTCAAAACGGCCGAGCCGCCGCTGCTGCGCTCCGGTGAAAGCACCCTTCTCATGGCCAAACAGTTCTGAGGCAATCAAGGAGGAGGGAATACCGGCGCAATTAAAGGCGATAAAAGGTCGGCCGGCCCGTTTGGAGCGTTTATGAATGGCGCGGGCAATGAGTTCCTTTCCCGTCCCGGATTCTCCGCTGATAAGAACTGTGGAATCCGTAGGAGCGACTTTTGTAATGCGTGAAAGGGCGGCCCGTACAGCTCGCGATGAGCCGACGATTTCTTCGAACATCGATCCCCGATCGATTTCTTCTCTCAGCGCCACATTTTCGTGATAGAGCCGATCTTCGAGAATCTGGATTTCCCTGAAGGCCTTCTCCAGGGCCGCGCTCGCCCGGTTCCGCTCAATCAGTTCCGCGGCTTGCAGGACATAGAGATCGGTCAAGCGCAGCTCCCGCTCGGATGGACGATGCGGCTGCCGAAAATGCGTGGACAGCATACCTAACATTTCGCCATTGCGGCTGAAAAGAGGCGTAGACTGCACCGCGCGAAAGCCAGCAGCGGCGGCAATTTGCCGGTGCGGCTCAAAGGCCGCATCTGTCTCAACATCCTCAATGATGACGCGCTCCCGCCGTTGCATCGCACGGCCACAAGCGGCCCCGGCCTCGCTCACGCTCCTGAAGTACTCCAAAAAATCCTGTTGAAAGCCGCGTTGCGCGACGATCTCCAACGCCTTCGTTTGCGGGTTGTAGAGCTGAACATTACCGAAGTCGGCGTTTTGCAGTTCCAAGGCGGCACTGAGGACTTCCTCCAGTAGCGGTTGGACTTCAGTGCTCGCCAGGAGGCGGATGCTGAACCGGTGGAAGCGGGTCATGGCGTCCAGTTCGGCGGCTAGTTCGTCCTTCAGAGGCAGCAATTCCGCCTCTGCCCGCTTGCGCTTATTTATTTCTTCCATCAGCGTCTCGTGCCCGTGCCACAGCTCTTCTTGCTGCTCGCCAAGTGTGGAGTGCGCGCGTTTTAGCTCTCCTTGCCGTTCGTGAAGTGTAAGGCGTGTCTGTTTCAGCTCTTCGTTCTGCTCGCGAAGTGAAAGCCGTGCCTGGTTCAACTCTGCTTCCCGCTCGTGGAGTGCGGCGTATACCCATTTCAGCTGTGCCTGCTGCTCATCAAATGTGGACTCAACCCGTTCACGTTCATGGATTTTGTTCAACATCCTCTCCACCTCTTGCGCCGCACCGTTGTTGCCCCAACAGTCGTCTGGTGGGACAAAATATAAATTTCTGCAAACCCTGCCCTGATAAACCACAATCGGATGCGTGCGAATAACGTCGCGGATGATTTCCGGCTTAAGAATCCTTCGATCACACTGGCAGAGCGCAAAGCAGTTATTTTGTGTGAACGCCTCAGTTACTCTGCTTTCGTATTCGACCCAACGCTCTAGCGGCAGATAACCCCCGGCGAGCCATCCGGTTTCGCCGGTGGCACGCAGCGCGGAGAATCCTTCGTTCAGCGCTGACTTCGTGGCTTCCTTCCAGAAGCTAAGCACGCAGTCGGGATTAAAAGAACCACCTTTTAGATAGGTCTCCGTTTTAGTTGTCAGAATCAGAGATTTGCTGGCAATAGCGCTCTCCACGTCGATGCCATCGGCATGCATTGCTTCGCGAACCATTTCATCCTTACCATCGTCGGCTATGTAAATGCATTTTTCGCCGCGATCGAGGCCTACGCGAATGAACGGAATGGCGACCGAATAGTGCTCTTCCTGACTTTCGTAGATCGAACAGAGATGATCGTGCGGGCCAAGCTGCTGGAACGCAACGACAAGAGGACTAGGCTGTGCCGATGGAATCATAATCGACTAAACCACCGTTCTCTAATCAAATTCTTTACGGGCCAAGGTGCTTCGGGTCGATCGGCTGGGCACTAGGGGTCATGGAGAGAAGGCAGAGCTGTTGTGCTAAAGGTCCGACCGTCCACCGGTAGTAAGTTTTTACCGCCGGCAGAACCCGGTAAACCACGATTGGACCATCCACGATAAAAATTACTACTCTGCTCCGGTTCCGCAAGATCGTTCTGAAAAATATTTAGAGGGTCATCTCATCCCTGAGGCCGCAGCACCGTAAATCGGTTTGGTCCACCTTCACGCGTTGATATAGCTGCCTAACATCTTGAGTTCTCTGGGATAGTTTGGCTGAGGTCAATTCAATCGAAAGAATGGAAAAAGAAGATCAGCCAAGCAGCATTTATCCTGAATCGCTTGATGAAACGGTATGAAGTACCGCTGAACCGCTTGTGGTGCGGGACGATTTCTTAGAAAAAGTCCTCACCAAACCCGATCAAGACTAATCGGTGATGTCTCGAATCATCTAAACTAATATTGGTAATACAGCAGAAATGGTTGGTCGGGGCGAGCGGATTTGAACCGCTGACCACACGCACCCCAAGCGTTTTAGGGTAAAATCAAAAGCACCTAAAATTCAGTAAGTAGTAGACTTTGCAGTTTTTTCGAATCGCGATGCCACCTCGTTTTTCGTGACTTTTATCCCTTTTTACAGAAAAGTCCTCTCCAAAGTCCTCCCCAGATCGTAGACAAGCACAATGCATTTTCAAGTCTGATTCATGAATCTGCACGGGCTTCCATCTGGTTTTGCAAATACAATAGATACTCCCCGTCCTGCTTCGCACGGACATTATCTCAACCAGCCGTGGCAAACAGAGAACTTGCGTTTATGTTCTAACTTGATCTAGTGCGACATTGCTACGAGAATGCTTATTCTCACGTCCAAGACGGAAGGCGCTTGACACCCTGAAAATATCGTTCCCATGGTGGCTAAACAATGGGAATGGAGCAATATAAGGGATTTCTGATTGATGGTTCAGCAATCCCAACCTTCGCAACCGAACATGACTGGTGTTCGCAGGGTACTATCTTTCGCGCAACCCGACGCCTCGACTCAATCTTAGAGATCAAACGCATCCGAGGGCCGATCTTCAGCAGCAGAGAAGCAGCAGAAGAGCACGGGCTCAAGCTGTGCAAAGATTGGATTGATAAACAGCCTTGATTGTCCGCCAACGCGGCGATTATAGCTCACGGACTATGGAGTTTCGGTAACGTGCAGGGAGCCACTTATGGTTCAACTGATCACTGCGGACTTTTTGGACTATACACTTATAGGTGTAGTTATTGTCGCCATCGCGCTTGCCATATTAATTGTTTGGATTAACAAGCAGTAGTAACATCGGGGCGCTAAACCTAATTGGCGCTCATTCACCAGCGCCGCCACTTTGCGAGCTTCTAAAACCTACACCACGATGAGTGAAATACTGATTTGGGAATCGTTCAATCTGCTCCTGCTGATTCCCGTTGTGATTGGGTTGGTGATGTATTTCAAAACCCTCAACATCTTTTGGAAGTTTCAAGTTATCGCCGGTTCAACCACACGTACAGCCAAAACAAGCCGACCACAACAACGGCGATCATTAACATAGCTAAATCGGTGCTGTTCATCTCAAATGCGTAATGCGGATCGACTACCGCTGCAAGGTAAACACCGAGTTGACGCTTCAATTTGCAGCGCTAATAAGTCCGAAATAGAATCGACGATACGGAACCGTAAACGGATTCTTTGGACAAAGAGGAGGGAATCACTATGGCAGTGACTGTTAAAAAGGTCGTTCTGTGGCGGAAAGAGGCTGAAAACAGGACTGGAATTCTTGCTAACGCGCTTGCACCCCTTGCTCACGCCGGCACAGACATCCATGTGGTGATGGCCTATCGCTTTCAGGGCCAGGAATCCAAGGCCGCAATTGAGCTTTATCCGGTTACGGGGAGGAAGTCCGTTACAGCGGCCAAGGAAGCCGGATTCAGCGCGTCAGCCATCCCGGCTCTGCTCGTCGAGGGCGACAACAGAACAGGACTTGGCTACGAAACCGCGCAGGCCATCGCGGATGCGGGAGTCAACCTGGATTTTCTTGTGGCCCAGGTTGTGGAAAGAAAATATTCAGCGGTTTTTGGATTTGAGTCTGACACAGACGCCACAAAGTGCGCTGCCATAATTCGAAAAACAGCGGCTGCGAAGAAAAAAAGTTAAAGAACCGGTCCTGCTCTACGAGGTTTCTATTCCTTAAGAGTTTTGGGCTGCGGCTCGAACCAGACAACCAGAGAAGTCGCGCCGACGGCCCTGCCATGTATCAAAAGCGTATCCGGTTTGACAACTACAACCTCAGCGATTTTGGGCTGCGTTACAGCTACTTTGGTCGCTTTTTTGGGCAGACGAATGACGACTGCCTTATTGACTGCGACAGCGATTGAGGGATAGACGAGAACATTCTCTGTCGTTACTGGCGCCGTCCCTTCCTGAGCATACAGTTCTCCTCCGGAAATCAGAAGGGAACGTCAGGATTTCGAGTATTACAGGTTTCATAGGTGTATAGGTCACAATAACTTAACCCGATGCTTCGCAGACGTGTTTGGATTTACACGCGCGCGTCTTGATCCGGCGCGAAACGCCGTCCGCTGATGCCGTTCTCGAGCACGATCTTGCCTATGACGCCTCCCTTTCCGAGCAACTCGTGGGCGTGTCTCGCCTCGGCAAGGGGAAATCGCTGCGCAATTAGGGGCTTGATCCTTTGCTGTTGAAGGAGGTCGAAGAGGGCGATCAAATCCTGTCGAAACAAAGCCGGCCTCAGCCGTTTGAGCCACTGGATGCTGTAGGGAACTACCCGTTTCCGGCCCGGGAGAAGCCAGCTGCCGGCAATGTACAGCCCGAAAATGGGGATTCCATGAAAGCGACGACGACGACCTGAACGACCTGAAGCCAAACGCCCCCCACGTAGCGAGGACGTAAGGCCATAGACCACGACCCTCCCGCCAGGACGGAGAGCCTTACGGGAACGCCACATATGCGTGCCACCGATGCCGTCAAAGACAACGTCCACGCCCTCGCTTGTGAGGCGGTGAATTTCTTTCACGAAGTCCTGATGCTGGTAATCAATTGGGATACCGCCCAGGTCGGAAACGGCCGACGACCCTCGCGATGAACAGGTACCGTACATCTCCAGCCCAGCGAGGCGCCCAAGCTGCAATAGTGCCGAGCCCACCCCGCCTGCCGCGCCGTGAATCAACGCGCGCTGGCCCGGTCTGACGTGAGCGGAACGATGCAGCATCTGGCACGCCGTGACATAGTTCAACACGAGGCTGACCGCCTCGGCGGCGTCCAACCCGGATGGCACCGGAACGAGTTCACGCTGCGGCAGGCAGACGAACTCCGCATACGCGCCGCTTATTGGCATCGCGGCAACTATCTGGCCGAGTTCGATTCCAGAGACACCGTCGCCGAGCCGATCCACCACGCCGACCAGATCCCACCCCGGCGTAAAGGGCACCGGGGGCGTCTCGGGATGAACGCCCTCGCGCATCAGCAGGTCGGGCAAGCAGACACCTGCGGCCAGCACTCTAACCCGCACTTCACCGGCCTTGGGCTCGGAGCACTCTTCTTCGACCACCCGAAGCTCATCGGGCCCGCCGTAGTGCGTGACGATGACGCGCGTGTGTCTCACGGACCTCTCGCTTGCCGGGCGCTCGACCTTGTGCGGCGTAACCAGTGAGTGTATTGACCACTATATTACAATTACAGATTCCGAATATGGCGGTTAACGAGAGATGTAACTTTTCAATCAGCGGCTTGTCAAATGAACGTATCGCCAGCCCATGTCTGCTGACCTTCAGGGCTGGCTTTTAATCGCCCATCACTCTGGCCGCGCCCCCAACTTCATCCCACTGGCGCGGCATCCCACGGCGGACGAGCCTCTAAGCTTTGATGCTCGGTAACTGCGTTTTTCTGGGGGGACCTCTTGGCCGAAGTAGAGAGTGGAACCAAAGTGGGTAGACACCTGGCTCCCATTGCATTGGTTTGCCTTGCCGCGATACCAGATCGCTTTCGCGATCACTCTCTTCTATCTCTACCGATATTTCAGGGAGCTGTGGTTATCCCCGCAATGGGGTTTTCCGGTGATCGTCACTATTTTAGCGAGTAACTTCGCCATTGGACATCACCTCGCGGTCACTGACATGCTTACAGCGCCGAAAGCCCAGTTTAATAGCGAGCGGCGGAGCCGCAAGCGGACGTGAATGTGGTCACGACGCGTGAGCAGCAAGGATAGTGGTCGTTCGGCTTCCACGGTGGGTTGGGCAGCAGTTTCACCAGCAACCGTGTCGCGTGGATTCGCGTTGCTCATTATGCGCTATCTTCGCCGTCGGATCGATCTCGCCCGCCGTCGGAGTCATTGTGTGAACCCTCGCGGCTATGGTAGCGGTGGATGATTGGAGTACACCGCGTTTCGCAGGGCGAGATCCCGCGGATCTCCCGTGAGTGCTGTGCCCATTTGGTTCGTGACGTAACAACAACGCATCAATACGATTTTCCATGAGATAGGACGGGTAGGAGATTCAGGTTCAAAAAGGATTCGCCCAAAGGCGCAAACGCATATAGCCCAGATAAATAGAGAAGCGCAATCGAAATGGAACGACACGAGGATTTCCAACCTAGTAGCGTCTAACGATAAGACAACAAAAGGGGTTTTTCTACTTTGGCACCAACTTTGCCACAACGAATCACTTTAGAAATGAATCTTACCACGGGGAAGACACAAAATGGCTGCCGGATAATCCTATTATCTTGGTCGGACTGAGGCTCTCAGCACCAAAATCGGTCTATCTATTTGCCCTACAATAGGGTGCTGTTCCTCTATTGTGTGACGAGTTAGCTGGGTTGTTGTGATGCGTGAGCCGGCACGAGGATTTTCAGTCCTCTGACCATACCGGGACTGACTGACACTATTGGTCGCTATTGGTATCTATTCAAGCGTTTAACGGCTGTCTCAGCCGGTCGACTTTACCGATTCGAACACATAGCAACACATAGTTCTGGCAAATTGTAGCAAAGTCAGCCGATTCGGCACGACTCCCGATTTTTCGGACCTTCTCTTCCTGCAAGAATCATCCAGCATTGACGGCTGAAGGTCAGCAGCTTTTCCAGTCTTAGAAAGTTTTATCATAGAAGATCCGGGCAACCATAACTTTTTAGGGCCGCCGGAGACTCAAACTCCGGACCCGCTGATTACGAGTCAACTCCAGAGCGGACCAGAACGGAGTACTGCCAAGAAAGCCCAAGGCCCCTTGTTTTTTCTTCGACGATGGAAGGTATATGTTCTGCTCAGGTTCAGGCACAGAACGAGCACAATCAATCCATCGCGGGCGATTGACAACTCATGCTTCAGAAGTTAAACGGCCCGGAATGATACAAAACACGAGCTGGGTGCCGCTACAAAAAACACAAGGTCAAAGATGCATTCTCTGGGCGTATGCCAAGGATGATCCACGATGGGTTGGGTATAGGTTCGTGTGGACCAAGCCGAATATGCCAGATGTGGGTTTTTATGTTGGCAGCGGTCTGAACCTTAGTGGACCCAAGCTATCCGGCATAAAAACTCCCTCGGGCATCCACCGGGGTTACCGGACTGTCCCGGCTTCAACGCTGAGCACGGCACTGTCAATCAATTTTTGAAATTATTATCTGTCATGACCCCTTGATTCCGGCAGCCAGTAGGAGACGCTATGGAAATCACTTTACCCGACCAAATTAAACTTTATTTTGACAAAGCTGGGCTTGGAAACCCGACCTTTATTTTCATACACGGCGGAGGTGCTGATACTTCTCATTTAGCACCTCAATTCTATTTCTTTGCACGTCGTGGTACCGCTATTAATTTGGATTT
>Ga0126384_10002471_pt1 | contig 11211 bp, 8 predicted proteins | sample PanSoiMetPlot_36_FD_92543 | JGI IMG/M metagenome (GOLD analysis project Ga0126384, IMG submission 92543) | Tropical forest soil microbial communities from Panama - MetaG Plot_36 | ecosystem: Environmental > Terrestrial > Soil > Tropical forest > Bulk soil | place: Panama | collected 2016-02-17 | reverse complement strand
GGAATTGAACCCCCGACCCTCTGATTACAAATCAGATGCTCTACCAGCTGAGCTACGCCAGCTTCGCTCAAACCGCGTAAGAATAGCAGAAGGGGCATAAGAATTGCAAGGGGCCCAGAAATGTGCTAGCCGTACCAAATCCGGAGCTGTGGAAAAGCCAGCCAGGCCCCACCAGCGGCTAAATCAGCTAAACCTTTTCTCTACTATGGTTTACGAAGAAGAAACCAAGCCAGTTCCGGGCCGATTATCTGCTGTTGATAACTCAAAGAAAACTTTCGATCTGAGTCCCGGATTTGATTGGCCTGCGACGTTCTTCGTCACAAAAACCGAAATAACGTAAGATACGGTTTCTCAGGGAGCGTCATGAGCGGAAAAAAACTGATAGCCGGGATTTTACTTTCTGCCGCTTTAGCCGGAGGAATCTATCTTGCCTACGCTAGCTGGTTCACTCCTCAAGGAGATGCTCGCGAAACTTTGCTGCGTTCTTTGCCGGCGGATGTGACTGAAGTCATCTATGTAGACGTTGCGGAACTGCGCCAAGGAGCAATCTTGAAGAATCTTGCGGGATTAGGCGCGAATAGAACAGTTGACCCGGAATACAAACAATTTGTGGGCGAGACAGGATTCGATTACGAAAAAGATTTGGATCGCGTAGGAATTGCGTTTCAAAACGCGGGCACGGAGACTCATTACTTCGCAATTGCAGACGGAAATTTCGACCGCAGGAAGATCGAAGCATACCTGCGCAAGAATGGAAGCAACGAATCGAAGAACGGACACGAAATTTTTCATCTCGGTACGGGCGTGCAAGGGTGGGCAATTTCGGCTACATTTCTTTCAAACGAGCGAATCGCGTTTGCAGATGCTCCGCATTTGAACGCGGAAATCGAATCAGGAAGACTAGAACCGGGGCACAAGGAATGGACAGAACGATTCGCGCGGCTCTCCGGATCGCCGATGTTTGCCTTGTTTCGCCAGGACCGAGCGATTGGCACAATTCTCGGCGCGCAGGCTCGGGGAGGATTTCGTTCGCCACAGCTCGTGCAATTGCTGGATCAGCTTTTGTGGATTTCGGTTGCGGGCAAACCGGATGGTAAGGAGTTCCGCGTCGTGCTGGAAGGCGAGTGCCCCAACGAAGCGACAATGCGGCAACTTTCCGATTTCCTCGATGGTTTGACGATTATGGCGAATGCAGGGTTGACCGATCCCCAATTGCGGCGGCAAATGGACCCAGCGGAGCGGGAGGCTTATCAACAACTGCTCAATTCCGTTGACGTAATGAAGCTGGATCGGGGAACAAGCAAGGCGGTTCGCGTGACGTTTGTAATGACACCGGAGATTTGGAATAAATTGGCGCAGACTGCAGCGACGCCAAAGCCGGATGAAGAAAAAACTGCCCCTGTCGCAAAGCCTTTGCATAAGAAAAAGAACGGCGGGCAACCTCAGGCCGCCCGCCGTCCGTAACGATGCCCGCTATTGCTGGCTCTGATCACCTTGGGCGTTCTGGAAATTAAACATATCCATCAAATCGCCCAGAGCAGGACTATTTTGGGGAACATAGGCATTGCCATCGTCCGAGACCGGGTTGGGAAAATTGTCGCGGCTGCGCGCCGTGAGCGGTTTGAGGCCCCAATTCTTTTCGATGAACTTCAGAATCGAGACGTGGTCCGTGTAGGTGTGGTTGACGTGGCCGCCCTTGGTCCAGGGAGAAACAACGATTAGCGGAATGCGCGGGCCGTCACCGAAGAAATCAAGCGGTTGAATGTAGCCGGAATCATAGTAGCCGCCGCCCTCGTCGAACGTAATGATGAATGCGGTCTCTGCCATGAGCGCGGGGTTTGCGCTCAGGTGATCCATGACCTTCTTTACCATCCCCTCGAATAGATCGAGTTTGGAAGATGCCGGATGCCCGTCAATCAAACCATCGGGCTTTACGAACGAAACGGCTGGCAATGTGCTGTTATCGATTGCGGCGAAAAAGTCAGTCGCGTCCTTGATGTGCGCTGCTCGCTGAACGGGATCGCCCATGATGGCGTTCGAATACGATTCGAAGTTGCAAATGTTGCAGTAGGCCTGTCCAATCAGCACCAGTGGATCCTTGCTGGTGGGATTGTGCTGGAAATTGACGGCGGCATTGTACGCACCGCCATAGTATGCCCAGGAAACATTCTTTTCGTTCAGAGCCTCACCAACCGTTCGGACATTGACGGGGGGAATCGAGAAACCACCCGCGATTCCAGCGGCATCGACTGTCCCATCAGGCAGAAAGCCGGGCGAATCGTTGTTGATCATGTAGAAGCGACCGGGCGCGCAGCGCGGATTCGGATGATAAGGCAACGACGCGAGATAGTCGCGGATCGGTTTGATGCCCGGCTGAGTAGGATCGCCGCATTCGGTGAAGTTCCCGTTGAAGCCCAAATCCACGGTGTAAACGTTGTCCGTGCCGGATTGCGGATCAGGATTTGCGATAACGCCTGCCGGAGGAGTGGTCGGATTGCCTTTGCCATCGCTCCAGAAGATAGTGTCGCCAAGGCCGAGCATGACGTGGTTCGCGCCCGTGCCGCCCATCACGGATTGATGGAAGTTGTCGCTCATGGAGTATTGATCCGCGAGGCCCTTCAGAACGGGGGCGTCGCCAGTCTGCACGTTGTAGAACGCCATGGAGTTTCCGCCGCCGTTGTCATCGATTTTGCCGCCGCTTGCGGGATCGGGAATGTTCGTGTAGGTGGTAATCACAAACGGATAAAGATCGTTAAGGCAGCCGGAAGGATTGCGGCGTGTGGCGCTCTGAACGTTGCAGTCGGATTGCTGCCACATTTCGAACAAACGATGCGTCGTGTCGCCCGTGTAGGAGTCGTAGGGAAGGTTCGTGCCCTTCAGCTGGAATGGGCCGTTGGGAAGCGTATTGAAATTGGCGACGCGGGTATCGGGATCGGGTTGAAAAAAAGTTTGTGGAAAGCCGCTCGCGGCGCCGGTCGTCAGCAGATGCTCATCGCCGCTTTCGAGAGAGGGTTCAACAGCCGACAGAAGCGCGGTTGGAGTTCCCGGGGGAAATATGGTGGCAATCGGCGCAAAGTTCAGTGTCGGCTCGGGAAGAGTCTGGAACGGAGCTTTTTCATTCTTGTCCAGGCTAATGAAGAATTTGGTTCTGAATGGCGCTACAGCTTGAAACTGCTGGGCCTTGGAAAAATTGGGGCCCGGCGTCCCATCCAGATTGACGATTCCTTCCGACAGAAGATTCTTCACGGATTCGCCACGCTTCGGCTGGTAAGTGGCAAAGACGTGATCGAACGTGCGGTTCTCACCGATAAGGACGATCAGGTGTTTGACCGGCGTGCTCGCCTTGCCTTCGTCTTGAGCCTGTGCGGAAGGGGCAAACGCCGCTCCGACGCACAGTTGTGCGGCAAGAAAAGCTGCGGAACTTGCCCGCAGTCCTTGCCTGCAGAACATCAGGACATTCTTCAAAGACATACTGCCTCCCAGAATTGCAGACGGTTTGGACGAACTACGGCCGGGGTCTGGAACGCTAGTAGGAGGGAGTTAAATCAAGGTTGGACTAGTGTGAATTGCGGATGAGCAAAGAAGCCAAAATGGATATTACGAAATTGAAATGTTCCAAGGGGGATTCAGTCGGCCGCAGGAGTGGAGGCCTTCATATAGCGTCCAGGATTGACTGGGGCATTGTTCAGGCGAACTTCGTAGTGAACGTGCGGGCCCGTGGAACGGCCGCTGATTCCAGTGTAACCAATGACCTGTCCGCGCTTGACGCGCGAGCCGGCGATAGTTGCGAACGCGGACATATGCGCGTACCAGGTCGTCAAACCGAAGCCATGATCAACGACAACCAGGCGTCCATACCCGGCATGGTTTTCCACGATGGTTACGACGCCATCCGCTGTTGCGTGAACTGGCGCGCCGTAATCGGATGCAACATCAACGCCGGTGTGGAACGCGCCTTCCCCGCTGAATGGATCAAGCCGCTCACCAAAGCTGTCGGTGATATGTCCCAGGACCGGCCAAACCGATGGCGTGTAACTTGAGTCTGCGAAACTGAATGAAGGAAGCAGTCTCAGGCCGCCCGCAGAAATCGCGATCGCGGCCGCATTTTTTTTCAAAAAGGTGTACTGCTCAACGGATTGGTCGAAGGCGTCCTCAGGAGTAACCGGATTATCCGAAATGTCGAAGGCCACGGGGTGATAGCGAAGAACGCCGTAGGTCATCGCCACTTCGGTCGCAAGAGACTGCAAAGAATTCAAACGCTGATTTGTGTCGTTGACCGTTGTCTGCAATTCGCGGGAATGTTGCTTCACGGTTTCCAACTCATGGCGCATCGCGTTGTAATTGCCGACTTTCCAGAGCATGCGCGAGTACGAACTCACGCCGATGACGATGGTGAGCATTCCTACGATGGCCAGGGCCCCGACGCTCACAAGGGCGTAGGCAGGCACGACCAGCTTCCGGAGATGGCCCGGAGTGGACGCGATGAAGAATGTATAGCTCTTGCCTTTAATCACTTCGAGCCCTCAGCCCTTGAGTTTCTTTCTCGATTCGCGGGAGATTGCCCTCTGCCCGCATTTGAAAAACAAGAACATCTTGAACCACTACGTTTGAATCACCGCCTCTGGATGGCCGTGCCTTACTCGAAATCGGAACCGTGAGTCTCGGTTCGCAACTGTGTCCATATTAAATTCTGAAGACATTGAGGTCAACCCTTCGATTGGGTCAATTTGGGACAGGCTGTGAATTGCTGTTTACTGGCCGAGGGTACAGGTCGAAGGGAATATACTTTCCGTCGTGAAGAACAGGGACAAAAACCGGGCCCGGGGGCGGGTTGGCACGCCAAACGAATTGGAATTACTGCGAAAAATAAAGCGGTCCGCGCGGTTAGGAGGACAGAATCGCCAGAATTTCGGAATCCAACTGGGGATTGGGGACGACGCTGCTCTTTGGAGACCTCAGAGGGGCCATGAAACTGTTTTGACCACGGACTGGTTTCTTGAAGGCCGTCATTTTTTAAGAAATTCTCATCCGCCGGAAGCCGTGGGGTGGAAGTGTCTAGCTAGGGCAGTAAGCGACGTCGCAGCGATGGGAGGCGAGCCTCGATGCTGCCTGGTGAGCATGGGGCTTCCTCCGGATTGCGCCCGGGGATGGCTGGACCAGTACCTAAAAGGGCTTTCGCGGGCTGCACGCAAGTTTGACTGCCCTCTCGCCGGAGGAGATACGACACGGTTCAAGGCCATCCTTATTAATGTTTCCGTGGTTGGCGAGGTCAAGAGCGGAACCGCCGTCAAGCGGTCTGGTGCGTGTGTCGGAGATCGAATCTTTGTGAGTGGAAGACTCGGCGAGGCGGAACTAGGGCTTGGATTTTTGAGGAAAGGAATCGCGCCAAGCGCAGAAAGTGCTTTACTGCAAAGGCATCTTTATCCGATTCCGCGAATCGCATTGGGAAGCTGGCTGGCCTCGAATCGACTCGCTACCGCGATGATGGACTTATCTGATGGGCTTTCCTCGGACTTGGCGCGGTTGTGCAGCGCAAGCGGCACCGGCGCCCGCATCTTTGCAGAGAAACTGCCCTTTTCAGGGGGCGCCTTTGCACGAAGATTTGACATAAAGCAGCGTTTCGACGCGGCGCTGCACGGGGGAGACGATTACGAGCTGCTTTTTTGCGTTAAGCGAAACCAGGTCGCAAGAATTCCGCGAAGATTCGCAGGGGTTGAGCTCGCCGAAATTGGCGAAGTCACCGCAAGAACCGGAATCGCTTTGATCGATTCTTTCGGAAATCAATCATTACTTGAAGCCGCAGGCTGGGATCCCTTCCGCAAGTAATTCTCGCTCCCAGAATTGTCTTTTGGCCGCGTGCCAGCAACAGGACGAACAAAGGTACAGGTGCTTTCCTAGACTTTCGAATTGTACGTTTTTGGTTCCGTGGGACAGTTGTATCGCCTTGTTCTACCGCATAAATTGCAGATGACAGCGCGGCGGGCCCCCTCCCAGCATCTTCCCCTCGCTTCGCACAGAGACTTTGGATCGGATTCGAAAGCGATGCTTCGAGGAGCGCACGTGAAGAAATTCATATTTTTCTCTGTACTGTTAGTGCTGGCGTGCAGACCGGCTGCGGGACAATCGCAGCAGGCCATCCGCGTTCGGTGTGGCGGAAACAGCTACACAGATTCAAAGGGGCAGTTCTGGCAAGCGGATTACGGATACAACGGCGGTTGGGCCGGCACTCCTGTTACGACAGCCATCGGCGGCACGACGGATCAATCGCTCTACCAAACCGGGCGATACGCGGCGCAGCAGAGCGCCAGCACTATGACGTACACCTTTCCTGTCGCTTCCGGCTCATACCACGTGAATCTCTACTTCACTGAAACGTATAAGCCCGTTCAAAAAGTCGGCGGTAGGGTGTTCAACGTGAAGATGCAAGGCGTCACCATGTTTCAGAACTTGGACATCTACGCGGCGGCAGGAGCAAATGCGGCCCTGGTAAAGGGAGCGGATATTGTTGTAACCGGGGGAAATATCACGATTGAATTCGACAGCATCGCACAGGTAGCAAAGGTCGATGCGATTGAAATTACACAGTCGGCGACAGCGCCGCAGCTGAATCTGACCTTCGTGTATCCGGACGGTTCGCCGGTAGTCGGCACTTTGAATTATCAAATTGCGCCCGCAACGGGAGGAACAAGCCTGGCCGGGACTCAGCCTCTTAACTCCGGGCAAGTGACTTGCCTATTGCTTACCTCTCCGCAGCTATTGGGGCTCGCAGGCACGCTGAACGTGAACTTAAGCTTGGTAGACACGACGGGACGCACGTTATGGCAACTTACTATGACGATGAACACGTCGAGCACAAACTTCACGGCAGTGCAGAGCTCCACGCTCCAGGTGGTCGTACAGAAATCCTGATTTTTTCGAGTCAGACCGCCGATTACGGGCGAAAGTCGCCGGTTGTATTTCCCGTCGCGGTCGTCGCGGGAGATGATGCAGCCGGCGGTTTTACTTTTGGAGCGGAAGGCTCGTCTTCGGTAGGCGCGGTGTCAGGAGTATCCACGTGAACGTTGTGTTCGCCGACTTGTTGTTCAAGCGGGACGACGTTTGCAAAGTCGAGCGGCGGAGTCTCCGCCAGCGCGTTCTGCATAAACTCGGTCCAAATAGGCAGTGCAGCTCGCGCGCCCGTTTCTTTCTTTCCCAGCGAGTTTTGCTTGTCGTCAAATCCCACCCAGACTCCCGCCGTAATTTGCGGCGTAAACCCGACAAACCACGCGTCTGTGTAATCCTGCGTTGTGCCGGTTTTGCCGGCAGCAGGACGCTTCAATACCTTTGCTTCAATTCCGGTACCGAACTGAATGACTTCCTCAAGCATGGCCGTCATCGTGCGCGCAACATCCGGTGAAATTACTTCATGAATAGCGGGATGCGCCTCTTCCAGCAAAGCGCCGTCGTATGTGGAAACGCGGCGAATCATGTGCGGATCAATTCGAATTCCATCATCGGGAAACACGGTGAAGGCGGACACGTGCTCGAGCAGCCTCATATCCGCGGCGCCCAGGGCAAGTGGCAAATACGGTGGCAGTGATGTGGTGATCCCAAATCGCTTCGCTTCATCCACGACCGTGCTGATACCGACCTTTTCTGCGAGCTTTACGGCCGGCACATTGCGCGAACCGGCCAATGCCCTGCGCAGCGTGATGGTCCCTTCGAATTTCTCATCATAATTGCGTGGAGAATACGGTTGCTCGCCGCTGATCGTGGTGAATGGCGCGTCCAGAATGGTATCGAACGGTGTAAAACCTTTTTCGAGTGCGTCGGCATAAACGTAAACCTTAAATGAACTGCCCACCTGCCGCACTGCTTGCGTCGCGCGGTTGAACTTTGAATCCTCAAAACTGTAACCGCCCACCATTGCTTTGATTTCACCCGTCGGATTATCAATGCAAATCATCGCCGCTTGCGGTGTCGGTTGCTGTTCCAGCTGCACGCGTGCGGTGGTCTCGCGCAACTCCTGAATCGAAAACTGCGCAAGGTCGCCTACCTTCAATAGATCCGAGGGTTTCTTTTTACCCGTCCATAGCATGTCGGAGGAAGAAAGCAGCGCGCGATATTGGCCAATCTTAATCGTCGCGGACTTATCGTCCAGCGCTATAACCAGCCCCGTAACGTAACTTCCCTTTTCGATTGGATGACGCCAGTCTTCGTCCTCATATGTTTCGAGCTTGCCGAGATTGTCCTTGATCAGATTGGGAAGGCCGCCGCGCCATCCATGCCGCCGGTCGTAGGAATGCAGCCCATCGCGCACTGCCTGGTTTGCCGCGCGCTGCATTTTGACGTTTAGCGTGGTGTAAACGCGCAAGCCACGTTCGTGAACCGCTTCCGTGCCGTACGTTGCCTCCAGATATTTCCGGATGTCTTCAAAGAAGTATGGAGCAAGGTCGTTGCGCGGATATTGCAGATGAAGCCCAAGCGGAGCCTTCTTCGCATTCGCCGCCTCCGTGGCGGAAATCTTGCCCTCGTCTTCCATGCGCTTAAGGACGAGGTTGCGGCGAGTCATGGCCGCGTCTGGATTCGCAATGGGAGAAAACTTCGGCCCGTTCACCATCCCGGCAAGAAGTGCAGCTTCCTGGAGATTCAAATCGGTGACGGACTTTCCAAAATAAAACTGCGCTGCGGCCGCAAATCCATAGTTGCCGTGCGCCAAGTAAACCTGATTTGCATACATCGTGAAAATTTGCGGCTTCGTGTAGCGGCGCTCGATTTGCAATGCAAGCAGCATTTCCTGAATCTTGCGCCGGAATGTGCGGTCGGTCCGGTCCAGGAAGAGATTGCCTGCGAGCTGCATGGTGATTGTGCTGGCGCCTGCCGTGATGCGGCGATGAATAATGTTGCGCACCATCGCGCCTGCGATGCGCGGAAAGTCAATCCCCCAATGTTCCTCGAAGTGCTGATCCTCAATTGAAGTGACTGCATTGAAAAGAACTCTGGGGCATTGCTCATAGGTCATGAGGACGCGGCGCTGCAAAGCGAAACTGCCGACAAGCTGTCCGTCATCGGCATAAACTTCCGTCACGACATTTGGCCGGTAAGTTTCCAGTGCGCGGATTTCCGGCAGGTCGCTGGCATACACGAAGAGCAATCCGGAAGCGGCGCCGAGAAGGATCGCGCAGAAAAGCAGAAAAGACAGCGCGACGCGATCTATCAATTTCCAACCGCGCAGCCGCAGGGTGATCGGGGGAAGACTCAGCATGAAATTTCATTCTAACTTAGAACGCGCGCTGAATCAGACGTGCTCCGTTGTTACTTTCGTACTTGGAACATCCCGCAAAATCGGTACTTTGGTTTTCAGTTCCCTGTGAGAGACTACTTTTTCGGTACGTACCCCGGATAGCAGGAGCCCAAACCCCATGGTCGTAGTTTTCTTCCTCGCTTCGTTTGTAGTGGCAGTTGTTATTTCCTGGTTGCTTGCGTGGCTGTTCAAAATTCCAGTGCAAAATCTGTTGCGCTACCTGGTGGAAAGAGATGTTGCCGAAGCGTGGGCCAAATATGTTTGGCTCTTGCTTCTCGTGGTTGGAGTCGCATCGGGAACCCGGATTCGCTTGCTGGAAGAGTATCTTGCTGCTCCGTCTTGGAATCAGCCCGCGATTCAGTCGCAGATGACGCAAGCATTTGGGGTTCTGGAAATGTACCGCACGCTGATCGGAGCGGTCGAAGGGATTGCCTGGATGCTGGTCCTGCTCGCCCTGATCGGCATCGGAGCTTATTTTGTAATTCGCAAAAACAAAGCAAACCATATTCAGGCCGCAGGGAACACCAAGAACGGCGCAACGATGGCCTCTTAGGCCTTCATTCTAGCCACTCTAATCGAACCAGTTTCCGATTACTGAGAAGCCGTCCAGGGATGCGGCTTCCGCGCTTCCTGGTATGCAAAGATCGTCATCACCAGCGCCAGCAGCACGAGCGTAGCGTCTCGGATCACGGTCATCAAGGTCAGCGGCTCCGGCGTTCCAAAGCACCCGCAATTGATGTCCATGTGCAACAGGTAAGCCCGCGTCACCACGGTTAAGAATCCCACTAGAATGGCGCTCACCATCGTGGCCCATACGCGCAACTTCCAGCCAATCAACAACAGCAAACCAAGCACAATCTCCAAAAAAGGCAGGGTATGCGCGACGAACGAAGACCCCGCCGCGCCCAACACTTTGTACGATTCCACCTGAAAGGCAAACGTCGAAAGATTCGCCGAGACTGAAAACTTCAGCAGAAACCACGGCCACAAATTGTGGTTCGGGTACGTAAGTTTGGCGTAGCCAGCGTAAACAAAAATTCCGCCTATGATCAGGCGCCCCAGCCAAACCACAGCACGCGGAACATTCAATGGGCTGGATTGCATCATCGGCGTCCCATGCTATCTGCTGGAAAGAAGCTGGTCCAAAAATGTGTGCAGCGCGTCGTACCCGACGACACCGCTGATGGGAAATGTCTGGCCCTTGTAGTGAATCACGATGGTCGGCGTCTGCGAAACGCTGTAGGTCTTGCCAAGCGCGATGTCCTTTTCGATGGCGGCTTCCACGGCTGGCGTCTTTACGGCCGCGCGAATCTTCGTCATATCCGCCGGCGAGAAAACAGAAGCGACAGTTCCATCCACATCGCCCGTTTGCTCCCATTTTTCCTGGTTCTCGAAGAGCACCAGCTCCGCCTGTTCAAATTTTCCCAGAGCAGCTGCGGCTCGGCCGTACCGTGCGGCAACTCGTGAGTACGCGTGACCCGCCAATGGAAAATCACGATGAATCTCGAATACTTTTCCAGTTACGACGTAGTTGTCATTGAGCTGCCGGTTTGTCGTCAAGTAAAGCTGCTTGCAGGCCGGGCACTGAAAGTCGCTGAACGTCTCCATGACAATCGGAGCAGATTTTGAACCAAGCGTCTTGCGAGGATCGATGTCGGGTAGTCCAGCGACCGAAATCGTCGATGCCGTGGCAGAGGACTGGGCCGGTGCGGCCGCCGGTTTTGCTTGGGGTTCCTTGGCAGTTGCTTCCTTTCTAGGTTGCGGCTCTGCACTGGCGGGAGTCGAAGTTGCCGGAGCTGCCGGAGCGGACGCCGCGGGCTGCGGCTGCGCGACGGTCGTCGAACTCGATTCCGCCGGTTGCGATGTATTCTTGCAGGCGGCAAGCAGGGTCGAACAATCAAACAGTATTGCGAATAAGGCCAGTGCGG
>Ga0126384_10002470_pt1 | contig 11212 bp, 12 predicted proteins | sample PanSoiMetPlot_36_FD_92543 | JGI IMG/M metagenome (GOLD analysis project Ga0126384, IMG submission 92543) | Tropical forest soil microbial communities from Panama - MetaG Plot_36 | ecosystem: Environmental > Terrestrial > Soil > Tropical forest > Bulk soil | place: Panama | collected 2016-02-17 | reverse complement strand
CTGTTGAGGCTGAAAGCGCTGTCCAAATTGCAAAATGTTGCCAGGAATGTTGCCGATTGGTTTTTACCCAAAATCACCTAAGGTCTCTAATTATAACATATTGATTTTATTGGGTGCGGACGGAGGGAATCGAACCCTCACGGGAAAATTTCCCAAGGGATTTTAAGTCCCTTGCGTCTACCGTTCCGCCACGTCCGCGTGGCAAGCCCTAACCCCCCGCCGGCGCGCGGCGGGTGGGCCCACGCGACGGCGCGTCAAATTATTCCGATAACACGTGTCCCCACGTAGACTGCCAGTTCTTGCCACCGGCATCGGTCACCGTGCCGTCCTTTTCGAAGAACTTGTTGGGCACCTGGAAGATTGCGATCATGGTGCCGCCCCTTGGGCACCAGGCCACGTGTCGGCTCCCCGCCGGACGCCAGACGAATTCACCGGGGCCAATTTCGAGACCGGCATCGGGACCTTCCTTGTCCACCAGCGATCCTTCCAGAACGAAAGTCTGTTCGATCAGTACGTGCTCGTGGTCGGGCAAGGTCGCTCCCGGCTCCATCTTGATTAAGACAGTCGCAAGGCCGCTCCTGGCATCAAACAGCAGTGTCTTGGTCTGACAGCCGGGGAACCGCATTTCTTCCCACGGCAGATCCTGCGGACGCACGTGATGTGAGCGCTTGTCGTCAACTGGTCTGACGCTCTGGGTAGTCGGCCTCACGTTCTAATGTCCTCCCCCGGCGGGGTCTCTTGAACGATGATACACCTAAACGGCATTAATTGTTCAATTTGATATTGGCCTGTTCCACGATCTTACCGAATTTTGTGCGTTCGGAATCCACGAAAGCCTTGAACTCGGCAGCTTTCATCGGCTTCGGTACGATGCCCTGCGGCAGCAGTTTGTCGGCGATTGCCGGGTCCTCAAGTACTGTATTCACGATGCCGTTGAGGCGTTCGACGATATCTAGCGGCGTACCGGCAGTCCCGAACATGGCGAACCAGTTAAGCAGCTCATAATCGGCAAGGCCCGGCGCGCCTTCGCTCAGCGGTGCCACATCCGGCAATTGCGGCATCCTCTCGCGCGAGGTGACCGCAACCGCGCGGATCTTGCCCGCCTGGATCAGCGGCAATGCCGCAGCGAGACTCGAGAAGCTCATGGTGACTGCGCCGGTTGCGACGTCAGTTACTGCCGGGGCCGAGCCGCGATAGGGCACATGCAACACCTGTATACCCGCCATGCTGTTCATCAATTCGCCGGCCAACTGCTGAGGATTGCCGATACCAGATGACGAGAACGACAGCTTGCCGGGATTGGCCTTGGCGTAAGCGATCAGCTCTTTCGGATTGCGGACAGGGCTTGCGTCGGCGACGACGACGACACAAGGCACGATACCGATCATCGCAATCGGCACCAACTCCTTCACTGGGTCGTAGCTCATCTTTTCCTTGAAAAGGAAATGGTTGATAGCGACCTCGCCGGACGCTGCCATCAGCAGCGTGTATCCATCGGGCGGCGCTTTCGCGACCGCGACGGTGGCCAACATCGCACTCGCGCCGGTGCGGTTTTCAATGACGATCGGTTGGCGGAGCGCCAATTTCATCGGCTCCTGCAACAACCGGGCGACGATGTCCACGCCGCCGCCGGCCGCGTAACCAACGAGGATGTGAATAGGCTGGTTCGCGTAATTCTCGGCGGCAGCTTCAGATAAAGTCGCGGCAGCCGTGATAGCACCAGCAGTCGCGAGCAGATGGCGTCGTGTCAGCATTGTGTTCCTCCAAGTTTTTATTTTGTCAGTCCCCGCCTGGGCGGATTGGCGGCTGGAACGCCAAACCGGTGTCCCATGGAAAATAGATCCATGTATCTTGCGATACCTCGGTGATGAAGGTGTCGACCAGCGGGCGTCCCATCGGTTTCGCGTAGACGGTGGCGAAATGCGCGCTCGGTAACAAGTCGCGCACAACACGAGCAGTCTTGCCGGTATCGACCAAATCGTCGACGATCAGCACACGCTTGCCTTTCGATTGCAGCGACGACACATCGGGTGCGATGCCCTTAAGCACGGAAACTTCACCTTGGTTGTCGTAATCGCGGTAGCTCAGCACGGACACAGTTTCGATCATTCGCACGTTGAGTTCCCGGGCGACGATTGCCGCGGGCACCAGACCGCCGCGCGTGATGCAAACAATTGCGTCAAACGGCCCAGCGTCGTGCAGACGCCACGCGAGAGCGCGTGAGTCGCGATGGAATTGGTCCCACGAAACCGGGAAGATTTTTTCTGGGCGAGGTACCGCTTCAGCGTTAGTCTGGGCCATTGGTCTGTCTCACACCGCGTGAATTTCCATTGCGGATGAGTGGAGCTTGTGGAGCGATTGGCATTCTAATGTGCTGTCCCCAATTGCGACTTTACTTTCACAAGCATTGTCTCGACCTCGGCTTTAACCACGGCAAGCTTTTCCGCATTACGAGATCGCACCACGATATTGGTATTTGGCCCATGCTTCTCGTCGATGAAAGGATAACTGCCGATGATCGCCTCCGGATGCGCTTTTGCGATGGCTCCAAGCTCCGTACCGACATCGCCTTCCTTGGCGTCGGCGCGAATTGTTTCTGACAGCAATAAGGTGCCGGTTTTGAGTTTTGGCGCGACCTCGTCGAGCATGGCTTGCATCACGGCGGGAATGCCGGCCATGGTAATGACGTTCCCGATCCAGAAACCGGGGGCGCCCGATACTTTGTTTGCAACAAGCTCGGCGCCACGCGGAATGCGCGCCATGCGCAAACGCGCCTCGTTGAGTTCGCCGCCGGTCTTGGCCAACCGTTCCCTCAAGATGGCGATGGCCTCGGGATGAAACTCGAGGCTCACACCGAAGGCTTCAGCCACGCACTCCGCGGTAATGTCGTCATGGGTCGGTCCGATGCCGCCCGTGGTGAACACATACGTATATTTCGCTCGAAGCTCGTTGAGCGCCTTCATGATTGCGGCAGCGTCGTCGGGGACTACCCGCACTTCCTTTAGGTCGACTCCGATGGCGGTGAGATAATCGGCTATATAGCCGATGTTCTTGTCCTTGGTGCGGCCCGACAGGATTTCGTCGCCGATCACCAGCACGGCAGCGGTGATGATGTCGGACTTCGCATTCATTTGGATTTCCTTACAGGCGATGCAATGGCCTAGCGTGGCCTCAACAGCTGCTCAAGCCGCTCTCGACCTGTGCGCTTAATTACTACGCAGGGAATGTGCGAGTTTTGGCCTACGGCCACTAACATCTTGTCTTTGTTAGCCTTTTCCATGGCCTGAAGTTTGCAGGACATAAAAGGTAACATCGATACTGGTATGCCGGGTGCGACTGTTGCGAAGCCGGCGGTGCGTGGGGATCGGTATGATTGCCGCCTTCGATGAGATGAAGGAACAAAATGGCAGTGTGCGCCCGGCCTATGGGGAGCTCACGCGCTGGCTCGACGAGATGCCGCCCGATGTGCTCGATTACCGGCGACGCGAGGCCGAGTTAATCTTCCGCCGCATCGGCATCACGTTTGCGGTTTACGGCGAAGGCGAGGCGCAGGAACGCCTGATCCCGTTCGATGTCATTCCGCGCATCATGTCGGGTACCGAATGGCGCTTGCTCGAAAAGGGCTTGACCCAACGCGTCAATGCCCTCAACGCCTTCATCAAGGACATTTATGGCGCCCGTGAAGTCTTGCGTGCGGGCATAGTCCCCGACGATCTTGTATTCCGCAATCCCGCCTTCCGTCCCGAGATGAGCGGCCAGGACGTACCACACGATATTTACGTGCATGTTGCCGGTATCGACATCGTGCGTGTCGACGCCGAAACATTTTACGTCCTTGAAGATAATGCGCGCACGCCTTCCGGCGTCTCATACATGCTGGAAAATCGTGAAATCATGATGCGGCTCTTCCCGGAACTGTTTTCGCGCCATCGCATAGCGCCGGTCGAAAATTATCCGGATGAATTGCTCGCTACCCTCAAATCGGTGGCGCCATCGTCGGCTTCCCGTGACCCGAACGTCGTGCTGCTCACGCCCGGCGTGTTCAATTCCGCCTACTACGAGCATTCATTTCTCGCCGACAAACTCGGAGTCGAACTGGTCGAAGGTCGCGATCTCTTTGTTAAGGACGAGATTGTCTACATGCGCACAACGCAGGGCCCACGCCGGGTGGACGTCGTCTATCGCCGTATCGATGACGATTTCCTCGATCCCCTTACCTTCCGTCCGGATTCTGTTCTAGGCGTACCCGGAATAATGTCGGCCTACGTAGCCGGCAACGTCACGCTGGCGAATGCCGTGGGCACCGGAATTGCCGACGACAAGGCTGTTTACAGCTTCACGCCGGCAATCGTGAAATTCTACCTCGGCGAAGAACCGTTACTGAAGACTGTGCCAACGTGGCGTTGCCGTGAGGAAGAGCATCTTGCCTTTGTCCTCGATCATCTGCACGAGCTGGTGGTGAAGGAAGTACACGGCTCAGGCGGATACGGCATGCTGATCGGGCCCGCCACCAGCAAAGTCGGAATCGAACAATTTCGTGCCAAGCTAAAAACATCGCCAAAGAATTTCATCGCCCAGCCGACACTGGCGCTCTCAACGTGTCCCACATGCGTCGAGCAAGGCGTCGCGCCGCGCCATGTTGACTTGCGGCCATTTGTGCTCACCGGGCGCGACCGCGTACGCATCGTACCGGGCGGATTGACCCGCGTCGCATTGAAGGAAGGCTCGCTGGTGGTCAATTCCAGCCAGGGCGGCGGCACGAAGGACACGTGGGTGTTGGATGGCTGAGATGCTCTCACGCACAGCTGATAACCTGTATTGGCTTTCGCGCTACGTCGAGCGTGCGGAATATCTTGCGCGGATCCTCGACGCGACCCAGCGTTTGTCGGCGCTTCCCCTTGCCTATGTGGGCACCAGCAATGAATGGGAATCCGCAGTCGCAACTGCTGGCTGTGCCACTGCCTTCTTCAAGCTTTATGACGAGGCTAATGAGACAAATGTTACCGATTTCCTTGCCTTCTCAACAGCAAACTCATCTTCCATCCGCTCTTGCTTTGAGGTCGCGCGCGGCAACGCGCGCGCCGTGCGCACTGCCCTGACGGTGGAGATGTGGGATGCCATCAATGGTACCTGGCTAGAACTCAAGCGCTACGGCAACGGCCCGACCTCGCGTGAAGAGTTCTCACGATTTTTGCGCTGGGTGCAGGAATCTTCGTTGCGCTTTGATGGCTCGGCGTACCGCACCATGCTGCGCAACGACGCCTATTGGTTTTCGCGGCTTGGCGTTTATATCGAACGCGCCGACAACACCGCGCGGATCCTCGACGTCAAGTACCATCTTTTACTGCCGAAGAATGAACGCGTCGGTGGTGCGCTCGACTATTTCCAATGGGCGGCGATCTTGCGCTCGGTATCCGCCCTCACCGCGTATCACTGGGTTTACCGCGAGAGCCTGCAGCCCTGGCTGGTAGCCGATCTTCTGATCTTGCGCGATGAGATGCCGCGCTCGCTTGCTTCCTGCTACGAGGCAATCGTGCGCAATCTTGACTCGATCGCCGGTGCCTACGGCCGGCAAGGGCCGGCCCAGCGGCAGGCGCGCGGCATTCGCACGCGCCTGCAAAACATCCGGATGGATGGCATATTTCAGCGCGGCCTGCACGAGTTCATCGGTGAATTCATCGTCGAGAACAACAGACTCGGCGCGTTGATCACCGAGCAATTCCTGACATGAATGCCCGAGCGCCTTTCGCCACCGCATTGTGTGTTAAAAGAGTGCCGGTTCCAACAACAGCCAATCACCCATGCGGATTCGTATCTCCCACGCGACCACTTATGCCTATGGCTCACCGCCTGCGGGCGTGACGCAGTTCTTGCGCCTGACTCCGCGCGATCACGATGGACAGCACGTGGTGGCCTGGCGCATCGATCTGTCGGAAGATTGCCTGCTACACCAGCACGAGGATGCATTCGGCAATATCACTCATTCCTTTACCGCCGAGGGACCGTTCAACAAATTAACCGTCGAGGTTGAGGGCGAGGTCGACACGCAGAACACCGATGGACTGGTCAGCGGCACAATCGAGCGTTTTCCTCCGCAGCTCTACCTGCGCGAAACTGCCCTAACACAAACCGATGCCGCGATCATCGAATTTGCACAGGCAACGCGTGCCGCTGAAGGCGATAGCCTGACTATTTTGCACGCGCTCATGACTGCGCTAAATCGTGAAATTGCTTTCGACACCGATCCGACCCACGCTGCAACCACCGCCGCAGAAGCGTTTTCTCTTCGGCGTGGCGTTTGTCAGGACATCACCCATATCTTTGTTGCAGCAGCGCGAGCGCTCGGCATTCCTGCGCGGTACGTTGGAGGTCACTTCCACCGCGTCGATGGCGTGACCTCGCAAGAAGCGGGGCACGCCTGGGCTGAGGCGCATGTCGAGAACCTGGGATGGGTCGGTTTCGATCCAACCAATGGCATTTGCACCACCGATGCGTACGTGCGGGTGGCGGTCGGTTTAGATTATCTTGGGGCCGCCCCGGTGCGCGGCACGCGCTTTGGGGGCAGCGGCGAAACCCTGACGGTAGCCATACGCGTAGCCCAAGCGCGCCAACAGACACAGGCCTCACAGTAGCTCACAAAATTGGCATCATCCGATCGATCGAGGACAAGATTGTTCGCCATCATGCCGCGACGTTGCCGAACGGCCCGTCGGGTCGCTATAAATCTGCAGCCGGGTATTTAGAAGAAGCTTCCATGACCTATTGCTGCGGAATCCTCGTCCAGGCCGGTCTGGTTATGGTCGCGGATACCCGCACCAATGCGGGTCTCGATAACATTTCCACCTTTCGCAAGTTGCATGTCTATACGCAGCCAGACGAGCGCATCATGGCGCTTGCCTCATCCGGCAACCTGTCGCTTAGCCAGTCGGTACGTTCGACGTTGACCGAAGGCGTACAAAATCCGGAAACGGGCGAAATCGAAACGCTGATGAATTCACCGTCCATGTTCCAGGCCGCGCAGCGTATCGGGCGTACGATCCGCAACTTGCAGGTCGCCGAAGGCAAGGCGCTGGCTGCGGCCGAGGTCGATCATGAGGTCGCATTTCTGTTTGGCGGCCAAATCAAAGGCGGCCGCCTGCAGCTGTTCATGATTTACTCGGCGGGCAATTTCATCGAGTGCACAACCGACACACCGTACCTGCAGATCGGCGAACACAAATACGGCAAGCCGGTGCTCGACCGCGCTATTGGTTTCAATACCGACCTTTACGACGCGCTGAAGATCGGACTGATCTCGATGGATTCCACAATGCGATCCAATCTCGGAGTTGGACTGCCGATCGACATCCTCGTCGTGCGCAGAGACTCATGCAATTCTGAGGTGAATTATCGTATCGAGCCGGGGGAACCTTATTTTCAGGATTTGCGCGAGCGTTGGTCGGCGGCGCTTCGTGCTGCGCACATCTCAATTCCGCGTCCGCCCTATCGCAGCTCGAACTGAGCGATTCCATGCCGCTGAGCAGGTCCGGCAAACGCGCTTTCTCCTGAACGTTGGGTCCTCAACAAACGAAAAAAAGTAGTAAGTTTTGTGTCCCTGGGTTCCCGCCTGGCTGTGCTCGCCCGACAGTTCCTCTTGCGCGCTGCCGTTGTTCATTTCCATACAAGGCTTTGATTCGGCAGGCCGGTCACCGTCGCCGAAATCAGTGTGAACCTGCAGTCACCCCACTCAATCTTGCCCACCGAAGTACCCGCCGCTCTCGCGAGCTAAGATATCAAGCCAGCGGTCGCTGCAATGTCGGTGGTGGTTTGCGTGTGCGTTTTTATGATATGCGGGCGTCTCGAAGAATTTCAGGAAAGGACATCCAATGGCTGCCTCTGCGAAAATTGCGCTGGTGACCGGAGCTGGCACAGGCGTAGGCCGTGCGGTGGCAATTGCGCTCGCCAAGGCCGGCTACAATCTTGTGCTGGCAGGCCGCCGCAAGGTGATGCTCGATAAGGTTGCCGGCGAAATCAACGTGGCGGGGGCGCAGGCCTTGGTCGTGCCAACTGACGTATCCAAACGGGAGTCGATTCTTTCGCTGTTCGCAACCGTAAAATCGACCTTTGGGCGGCTTGATGTGTTGTTTAACAATGCCGGTATTGGCGCGCCGGCGGTGCCGCTTGAAGATTTGCCATTCGACGCCTGGCAGAATGTCGTCGCGACGAACCTTACCGGTATGTTTCTGTGCACACAGGAAGCGATCAAGATGATGAAGAGCCAATCGCCGCGCGGGGGGCGCATCATCAACAACGGTTCGATTTCGGCGCATGCGCCGCGGCCTTATTCGGTTGCTTATACATCGACCAAACATGCGGTCACGGGGCTGACCAAATCAACTTCGCTCGACTGCCGGCAGTATGACATCTGCTGTGGTCAGGTTGATATCGGTAATGCTGCGACGCCACTGACCGAGCGCATGGTACAGGGTGATGGTGTCTTGCAGCCGGATGGGCGCAAGATGATCGAGCCGCGCATGGAGGCCGATCATGTCGGCAGTGCTGTCGTCTACATGGCGAGCCTGCCGCTCGATACGAACGTGTTGTTTATAACGGTCATGGCCAACAAGATGCCATTCGTCGGTCGAGGTTAGTTTTTATGGAAGCACTCCACCAGTGGCATGAATTCTACATCCTACTCGGCACGGCCGGCGCAACGTTGCTTGCGCTGTTGTTTGTGGCGGTGTCGCTGGGTACCGGTTTTCTAAGCAACAAGGATCAGCGGGGGACGCGTACCTTTATGAGCCCCGTGGTAATTCATTTTACCAGCGTGTTTTTCCTCTCTGCAGTGTGCCTGGTGCCCTCGCATGGGCCAGTTTTCTTCGCGGTCCTAATCGGATTGACGGCGGTAATAGGTGTTGCCGTGTCGATCGTCATCACCGTATGGGTTATGCGCACCGAACTGACGCAATACCTGCCGGACTATTTCGCATATGGGTTGCTGCCAGTCTGCGCTTATCTCGCGTTAATGGCCGCAAGCATTATGATCTACAATGGACAAGCGTATGCGCTTGAAGTGCTGGCCAGCGGATTACTGTTGCTGGCCATCGTCAACGTCCGCAATGCTTGGGATCTCACATTGTCTATGGTCCGTCGTCACGCCGGTACACGGTCGTCAAACTAGTCGAGCTTACTTACCTTCACCTCGATTCCCGTTTTTACCTTGGCAAGAACCTTTACGCTGCCGAGAGCCCTCGCAAACACGTTGCAAGGACTTGCGAGCCGCGTTTCATCGCCCTTTGAAATCGGAGTGCGGCCAAAGCCAATCGCGATTGCCGGACCCTCCGGCCAATAAGCGATTTCTCCCGGCGTGATCACGGCCCGTGCACCAGACTCGCGGGCGACATTTACAGGCACGTCGAAATAGACCTCTTCGCCCCACGTCAGCACCGCCGAAGAAATCGGTAGCACGGCAGCAATGGCCCTTGCGGTGGGCGTGTCGAGCAATTCGGCATCAAGCGTTAGCGCGCCGAAATCGAAGCGGATGCGGGTCATGCGGCTCCCTTTTTTCCGATTGCATTAGCTCAGGCAAGTCCGCATTTTCGTAAGTGTGAAAGCCTTGGCAAGGGAGTTCCTGCATGGCCAAAGCATAACGCAAATCAATCAAATCCACGCGTGCCAAAAAAATCCTCGTCGCCGCCCAAGGCGACAAAGGCCCTTCATAAGGTGCGATTTTCCAATGAAATCCGTGCATATCGCTTCGCCCGTAACTGACTGCTCGAAGCCGAGATCGGCTGCGGCGTGAGATTGAGCGTGTTGCGACGTTTCGGCGCAAACTGCCGCGATGCGTTGCCGGTCGACTACACTTTCGAGGAAATCGGGAGCGACGGAGTACCGCATCGGGTAAATCTGTCCGAGCTGTTTGGCGATAAGGTACAGCCCTTCTATGGAAAAACCCTGTCCGAGTTACACCTCGATCCTGGATGGGCTCGATGGAAGCGCAGTACATATTAGTCAGCACGTGAGTTTCGGGGTGGTGGCCAAGTCACCGATCGGGCGCATTCATGAGGTTGCTCGATCTCGTGGCTGGATGGGCTTGCGTTTGTTGTCTTCGGCCGGGACAACGTACAACCTCGACTACCACGGCGAGGACAACCAAGACTCTCATGCCGGCGCTCAATGTTTTTGTCCGGCGCAACGGCAAAGTGCATCACATTTATTGCACCGAATTGCTATTCGCGCCTGAGGACAAGGGCCAAGACGCCCGTCACGTGGATTCAATCTGGCCACTTTGGAATATGTTTGATTTCACACCTGACGGCCGCGGCGCAAGCTGGCATCCGAAATTGAGTTACGGCTGAAGCCCGCATGCGGACTAAACAAAGGCGACGCCGACAAACCTAGTGACGTGGAAATACTCGTGTACGAACAAAAGCGCGCCGATGTCGGACCCTATCTGCAAGCACGTGCGTAGAAGGCGCGGAAGTCAAACTCAATGCAGCCGGAACTCCCCGTTAATCGTCCTGAGCTCCGCGGGTTTGATCAATTTGCAATGCGCGACGCGCACCGAATGCAGTGGCCCCTCAAGCTTTTCCATCCAGAATTTCAAAAAGCGGTGTAACTCGGGAAATTCGGGAAACAGATCGTAGTTTTGCCAGATGTAGGACTGCAGCAGCCAGCGATGATCGGGACGCCGATACAGAATGTGCGCGGTCGTCAGTGCATAGCCACTGATTTGTCTACGGAAGTCCTCTGAAACCATTCTCGTCCTCCGCTCCGGCGCACTCAGTTTCCGTTTTCGGTATTCTCCATTGCAAGCCGAAAAACTAGACAAGCTGTTTAAAATCAAGGCATTATCAGCAAGCTAATTTGACTGCTAGCAGCCCCGGCAGCGTGCGTATGCGTCCAGCTATAGGTCACCTGTCGGTCCGAGCGCCGAAGCGTTAACCATTGGCGTCACAAGCTTTTTCAGAATTGTTGGCACTCACCGCAAATGAGTGCTAAGAAATTTTTCATTCCCTCTTGCGAGCAAGAAAACCGCCCCTATGTGGCGGCCAGGTGCTGGCGGGGGGAACCAGTCAGCTACCAATAAACCAAGATTGTCCAATAGCTTAGGAGGACTGCCATGAAGTTCCGTCCGCTTCACGACCGCGTCGTCGTCAAGCGCATTGATGCCGAGGAAAAGAGCAAAGGCGGCATCATCATTCCCGACACCGCCAAAGAGAAGCCCTCGCAG
>Ga0126384_10002469_pt1 | contig 11213 bp, 5 predicted proteins | sample PanSoiMetPlot_36_FD_92543 | JGI IMG/M metagenome (GOLD analysis project Ga0126384, IMG submission 92543) | Tropical forest soil microbial communities from Panama - MetaG Plot_36 | ecosystem: Environmental > Terrestrial > Soil > Tropical forest > Bulk soil | place: Panama | collected 2016-02-17 | reverse complement strand
TGAAACGAACCAGCGCGGTTACCCTGATCGCCACGCTTATCGTTGCCGTCGTATTCCTCTTTCAGCTGTCTACAAGCGCCAGCGATAAATTGACGTCTTCGGTCACCTTCACAAAGGATGTCGCATCGATTCTTCATAAGAATTGCGCCACTTGTCACCGCGCCGGCGAGATAGCTCCTATGTCGCTCCTTACTTTTAAAGATGTTCGCCCCTGGGCGAAATCAATTCGCGAAGTGGTGGTCGAGCGACGAATGCCACCCTGGCTCGCGGACCCGAATCACGGTGAGTTCAAGAACGACAGCCGCCTCTCACAAAAGGACATCGACACGATCGTGGCGTGGGTTGATGGCGGAGCCAAAGAAGGTGATCCCAAGGATATGCCGAAGGCTCCAACTTTCCCATCCGAAGGCTGGAAACGTGGAACACCAGACGTCGTTCTTTCGATGACCGTCGAAGCATCAGTACCGTCCGACGGCGTTGTCGCGTATCGACACTTTGCGGTCCCGACCAACTTCACCGAAGACAAGTACGTCCAATTTGCGGAGATCAAGAGGGGCGATCCGGCAGTCGTACATCATGTAATCGTCAGCGTACGCGAACCCGGCCAGGGACCAATGCCGGCGCCGGGAGAAATAAACCTGGGCGCTGCAGCTAACCGCGACGGTGAAGCAAGAACGGCCCAGCAGCCAGGCCAGGGTGGAGGTAGAGGAAACACCCAGGACGGCATGCTGGTGGGGTGGGCTCCCGGAATGAGCCCACTGAGCTTGCGAGATGGACAGGCAAAACTGATTAAGAAAGGCTCGATGCTGATCTTCCAGATGCACTACACCACTAACGGTGTAGCGAGCAAAGATCGGACAAGCGTTGGCCTCTACTTCGCTAAGGCGCCAGTTGAAAAACGTGTCATAACAACAGGCGCAGTTGCGCGAAACCTGGTCATTCCGCCCGGCGAGCCGAACTATGAGTCAAAGTCTTCGTTTACCTTCAGCCAGGACTCGCATATCGTGAGCTTCATGCCGCATATGCATGTTCGAGGGAAGGATTTTGAGTACAAGTTGGTTTATCCGGATGGTACTTCGAAGATTCTGCTGAAGGTGCCGAGGTATGACTTCAACTGGCAGCTGGTTTACTTCATAAAGGAACCTGTAGCAGCGCCGAAGGGCAGCCGCATCGAGTGCGTCGCACATCACGACAACTCGGAGCGAAACAAGTTTAATCCGGATCCATCAAAAGAAGTTCGCTGGGGCCCACAAACCTGGGAAGAGATGATGATCGGTTGGCTGGACTTTACCATTGACGGTCAGAATCTCCGCAATGAAACGGCGACCAGGTAGGTTGACGAGTTGAAACATTCTGGTCGGGCTCTTAGCAGAATGTTCGAACCGGCAGTTGAACCAAATTCGAACATTCTCCTAAGCCCGGCTAGAACTGTTTTCGGAGGACAAACAAAAATGCGAGTACTCAAAGTAGCGGCGATCACAGCCGGACTGGCTGCCGTCTTATCAGTTGCAGTTTCTGCGAGCGGTCCACCTAAAACGAGCGCGACTTTTACAAAAGATGTCGCTCCGATACTTTTTAACCGATGCATCGAATGCCACCGCGCTGGTGAGATTGCTCCGATGTCGCTGCTGACATACCAGGAGGTGCGTCCGTGGGCAAAATCGATAAGACAACGCGTGGTTGAGCGCTCGATGCCGCCCTGGTCCGCGGATCCGCACGTTGGTAAGTTTTCAAATGATCCGAGCCTCACTCAAAAAGAGATCGACGCGATAGTGTCGTGGGTAGATGCAGGCGCGCCAAAAGGCGACGACAAGGACATGCCTCCGACACCGAAGTTCACCGAAGGCTGGACCATCGGAAAGCCTGATGTCGTCCTCACGATGCAAGAAGAGTATTCAGTTCCAGCGGACGGCACTGTGCCCTACCTGTATTTCACCATCCCTACCAACTTCAAAGAAGACAAGTGGATTCAGGCGATGGAGATCAGGCCCGGCAATCGAGGTGTCGTTCATCACGTAATCGCTTTCGTATCGGAGGGCGGCGGGACGGGTCGTCGTGGCGCAGCATCCGCGGCTGGAGAAGCGCAGCAGGGCAGAGGACAGCTTGGTGGCATCACGCCGAACAAGACCGGAATCGTGTTTGGACTCGGTACTGCGCGGCTGATAAAAGCTGGATCTAACATCGTGTTCCAGATGCACTACACGACAAACGGGCAAGCGACAAAAGACCGTACGAGCATTGGACTGGTGTTCAGCAAGGAACCGCCGGTCAAGACGCTTGTAACCGGGAACGCGTTGAACGCTCGATTTGTTATTCCTCCGGGAGAAGGAAGTCACGAGGTCACATCATCGAGTACCTTCAAAGAAGATGTGCATCTGACGTCGTTCATGCCGCACATGCATTTCCGAGGCAAGGACTTTAAGTACACCGCCGTTTACCCCGACGGTCGTTCGGAAGTCCTGCTCAACGTACCGAAGTATGATTTCAACTGGCAGTTGACGTACATACCGGCAAAACCGATCGCGCTTCCTAAGGGAACCAGGTTGGATTGTGTCGCTCATTTTGACAACTCGACCCAGAACAAATACAACCCGGATCCAACAAAGGAAGTACGGTGGGGCGATCAGACATGGGAAGAAATGATGATCGGCTGGTACACTTACACACGGGACGGTGAACAGCGGGAGACAGCCGTCGCGAAGCCGCCTTCGGGCAAGTGAGTCGGACCGCAAGGTTACAAGGCAAAGCGGGCGGATCTCCGTGTCGGAGGGCCGCCCATTTCTATCAGTAAATATCCGACAGCTCAGGTTCCACACAACAGAGGACAAATCTTCGACGCGTCCTCTTAAAAACCTTAAATCATAATATCGCAGGAGGATCGAGCTAATGCGTAAGGCAGTCATAGTAATCGCAGTAGTTCTCATTCAATGTTTGGCCGCGTCCGCCCAATCGAAAGACAAGTTGGAGGGCCGCTGGAGTGGCACGGTTGAGGGGGTCCAGGGAAAACAGGATGCAACTGCTACATTTAAGAAAGAAGGCGATAAGTACACGGGCAGCATCTCCGGGCTTCGTCCGGGGATGGAGGCTCCGCTCAAAGACATCAAGCTTGAAGGCGATAAACTAACCGCCAAAACTGAAGTCGAGTCGCCTCAAGGTAATGTCGTCATCAATTATGACTTCGTCCTACAGGCCGAGTCCCTGAAGGGCAAAGGCAGTGTTGATTTTGGGGGACAAACTTATACCTTCGACTTCGATCTGAAGCGGGGCGGCGAAGCAGCATCAGGCGGCGCCGGGCGTCCCGCCGGCGGTCAGCAACCGCCCAGACGCGAGGTTCCTCAGCCTCAACAAAAGCAATCTGCCAGCTACTTTGTCGGCGAATGGACATTCAATTGGATCGGTCGCGAGAGCGCGCTGGGGGCGGCTCCCCGAGAGGGCACGACAACCTTTACGCTCAGGCCTGACGGTAAGACGCTCGATGCGAAGACCGTTGGAAAGGCAGATGGAAAGGCTTACACCGAGAGCGCAGTAATCACTTTCGATGAGGCCACGAAGATGATGACTTTTTCAGAGCGCCTAGCCAACGGAACCCAGCTACAAAGCACTGGCGATTGGAGGAGCCCGATCTCCATCCGGTTTAATGTCGAACCGATCAAAGTGAAGGGACAGGCGGTGGCATTAAGACGCGTGCTATTGGTGGTGGCTGCGCACTCATTCACGATAACCGAAGAACTGTCGGAAGACGGCGGCCCGTTTGTGCGCCTCGGCAGCGCAATTTATACAAAAGTGGGCGCGAAATAGACGCTCTGGTTTCTGGTTTTCTGTTTCTGGTTTTTTCATCTGCGTAATCTGTGGATGAGTCCGGGGTTTTTTAGGAAATGACAACCAACTTGACTGCTCCACAGAATTCGCATATGACGCAAATGAAAAACCAGAAACCATAAACCAGAGACTAGAAACCAAAACCAATCCCCGCAGGTGACATCGATGTGGATACCCAAGTACAAGCGCGATGAACTTAAGGGAGTTGACTCCCCTATTCCCACTCAGGTCGTGTCCAATGAGGAGATCCTTCCTCGGCCGCAGAACAAGAAACAACAACACGTCGAGTATCTGATCGGCGAATGGGGTGCAGCAAACGCAAAGCGCCTGGGTATGCACCGACGCGATTTCATGCGTAGCTCAATGGGTTTCGCAACAGCGGTTCTTGCAATGAATGCAGTGCATGGGAACTACTGGGAGGTCGATGCCGCCGAGGCCTTCGAACCCGCGGCCACAGCGGAAAAATGGCCAAAAGGCGAATACTTCATTCTCGACGTGCAGACACATTTCACGAATGCCTACGACCTCGGACAGGAAAGACGCGGCGGCGGGGGCGGCTTCAGACAGTACGAGTTCCTTAAGAACATGGGCTTCAATCTTAAGGCGGACGCCGAAGCCTACAGCTTCCACAACTTTGTCAAAGAAATCTTCTTTGACAGCGAAACCAGCATGATCGTGATCAGCGGCGTGCCGACAAAAGAGAAGCAACGCGATGAAAGCGGCAAGGTGCTGGAAGGCGCAGATCGCAGCCGAGCGGGGCTTCCGAGCTGGCTCATGTCGAAGCGCAAGAAAGACCTGAACGATCTGGCAGGATGCCAGCGATCGCTCTGTCAGGGAAACTGCGCTCCGAACCACTACTGGAACAAGACGACAAACCAGCCAGACTGGCCGGCGTTATGGGAACAGATGGAGCGCGAGGTGAAGCTCTACGGAATGGATTCCTGGAAGTGGTATTGCCACACCGATCCGGGCGGAAGCGGGAACGGATTCCAGATCGACGACGAGATGTCCGCGAAGTTCTATGAAAAGTCTCGCCAGTTGGGGGTGCGGTTGTTCAGCGTTCACAAAGGGTTCTCGTATCAATCACGCACGCTGGGCCACCTTGCGAATCCAAAGGACGTCGAGAAGGCGGCGCTGCTGAATCCAGATCTGACGTTTGTAGTCTATCACTCCGCTTTAAAGCATGGTCCCAACGAACAGGACTATGTCGCCAACAACCAGTTTGACCCGACCACCGGCGATTTCCTGTGGCACAACGTGCTGATGGATATCAAGAAACGCAATCCGAAGATTAACAATGTCTATTGTGAGATCGGTTCATCGTTTGGGTTGCTCGCGGTGGAGAATCCGGCGATGTGCCAGCATCTGATCGGCAAGAACGCGAAATACTATGGAGCCGACCACGTAATTTGGGGAACTGACTGCCTGTGGTGGGGCTCGCCGCAGTGGGCGATCGATCTGTTCAAGCGATTCCAGTTCACCGATGAGATGACCGAGAAATTCGGCTACAAGAAGCTCACCAAAGAAGACAAGGCGAAGATCTTCGGGTTAAACGCGGCAAAGATTTACAAGGTGGACGTGAACGCCAAGCGCAAGGGTCTGCCAGCGGATGCATTGACCAAGTTCAAGAGAGCGTACAAGGAAGAAGGCGGCCAGGCGTCGAACCGGGCGTACGGATGGGTAAGGGCGGAAGGATGAAAGGCTAAAAGCTGAACTTACGTTCAACGTTTAACGTTCAGCGTCTCTAATCTGTGTAATCTCTGTAATCTCTGTAATCTGTGGATAAGCTGTTAGATCAGTCAGCGGTTCATCCACAGATTACACAGATCAGAAGACGATGACGTTTGTTAAAACGTTGCTATCGGGTTCAGCGGTGACCCCGTTCCGCCTGGAACTGCCAGTGGCGCCGCTGTCAAAAGAAACTCCCACCTGTTTCGTTTCGCGGTCGCCTCGGCAAGCGCTTCCAGATCGCAATTGTCAAAGATGTGCACTCCAAGCGCGACCAGCACTAGTTGATGAATCGGAAGGTTGACGCCTTCGACTCGCGAGGGAATAACATCACTTGCCGCGTCGCTCCCCAGAATCGCCACTCCGCGCTCCTTCAGCCAGCGCGCGCAAGAAGCATGCAGTCCGGCCGAATGCCTGCCCACATCCCACGGACCCAGTGCCGCTCTCCTGGCCCAGCGCCCGGTGCGAATAAAGATCACATCACCGCTGCTTACCTTGACCCCTGCTTTTTTCTCCCACGCATCCAGGTCCTCAGGATAGATCGGAGTCTCGGGCTCCAGATAAGGAACACCCTTGAGCCGGGCGATGTCCATCAGTATCCCGCGAGTGAAGATTCCTTCTTTGAGATTGCGAATTGACAGACGAGCCGCTCCCTTCTGGGTAACCTCTTCCTGTGAGAATCCGTTGTACATTTTGCCCTGATAGAACACGTGGCAGAGCGCATCAAGGTGAGTGTGGATATAGCCGTGATAGTTCACAGAGTATGCGTCGAGACTGAATTGTCCGGCCAGTGTCATTGTGTGCTGAAAGGGACTCGAGTTATCAGCGGCTCGTTCTTTCTCCACATCGTGAGCGAGCGACACTGACACGCCTTCCTTAACCATCGCTGCGGCTTGTTTCCGTTTTGCTGGAGTGATCAGGTTAATTGCACCAAGCTGATCTTCTTTGCCCCAGCGTCCCCAGTTCGACAGCTCGGTCATCATACGATCAATGTCCGCTTTCGTCAGGGTGTGCTGATTCTGATCTGTCGAGTTGTTACCTGGTGAGCCAAGGATGACCGCTAGCGCCGGCGGGAAGAAAACCAACAGGGCGAGCAGTACTGACGACAATGTTCGAATATACATAAGAGATACCTACTGTACTGGCTACGTGGATTCTTCTTTGCGAACTTAGCGGCTTTGCGACTTTGCGAGAACCTTCATTACACGCCTTCGAAACTACGGTTCTCGCAAAGACGCAAAGCCGTTAAGTTCGCAAAGAATAACTGAGGAGAGGTTACAATGAATCAGGGTGGCGGAAAATCTCCGCCACCCTGTTGAAGGGCCAGTTAGAAACTCAACCTCGCGGCGACCTGGAACGCTCTTGGACCGCCCGTTCCGAAGATCGGGCTGAATCGTCCGGTAGGCTGCCCAAAGTTGAAGTTCGGATTACGACCGGGTGCCGTAATCGTTACCACTCCAGTCGTCGCGTTTCTGACGCCGGTCGGTCGAACCCAGGCATCCAGCGTTCCGCTGAACCCGGTGAGGTTGGCGATATTGAACACATTGAAGGCTTCGCCGATGATGTTAAGTCTTACGTTCTCATGGATCCTGATCGCTCTCTGAACGCGAATATCGTGCGAAAGGAAGCTATCGGAATTCGAGAACTTGTCCGGCAGGATTATGTACGGCAGAACAGTTCCAATGGCGTCACGGAAGGAACTACCGGCCGGAATAGCTGCGATCGGCGTATCCTTCGGCGCTGCGATCGTTCCGTTGTACTGCGCTGCCAGGTTCCTGATGCCATTCGCACTGATGTTGTAGCCGAACGAACTTACAACTGTACCAGGAAGTCGATAGGTGAACGCTCCATCTCCCTCAATGTCTATAGTGCCGGGAATGGTCACAGAAGTCGGCGTTCCACTGCGCATATCGATAATGGTTGACACCTGCCAATCATTGAGAATCCATTGAAGGGCCTTCATGTCGCCCTTGTATTTCGGGAGCTCCCAAATCCCGCTTCCGGTGAAACGGTGTCTGGGGTTGTTCGCGCTGATTCCATGCCCATCGTGGAAATTGATGAGACTGGAGATACTCACCAGAGTCCAGTAACGCGAAAGGGCGTACCCGCCGCTCACCTGGAATCCGTGCGAAAACCTCTTGTCAACCTTGATGTTTAAAGCCTGGTAGGTTGAGAGGATTCCTGGGAGTCCATACTGGAACGGTCCATTGGAGCATTGCGCTGCTGCGAAAGCTCGCGGATCAGTTCTAGCCAACAGAAGTTGAGCGGCCGTGCAAGCTGGAATCACAGGGTTTCTAGCACCGGGTGTGGCGACACCGCTGGTTGGGCTCACGGTGTAGCCGTTAAACCTGTTCCATTTGTTTATATCGGGGAAGAACTGGTCGAATCCTGATACCCCTGCGCCAAAACCAACGCCGCGACGCAGAACGTAGTCGGCCGAGATCGAGAGGTTGCGCATAACCTCTCGTTGCACGCCTACGTCGACCTGGAATGTGTACGGTGGTCTCGAAGAATCACTGTTGTAGATCGCGTCGAGACCTTGTGAGCCCTGGACGGTCTTGAATAACTCGACGCCGCGAACCGATAAATCGGTTCCCTTAAACGGAAGGCCCGCCTGGAGCAGACCCTGTGCGGTGGGCAGATAAGCCAACATGTCACCAACGGTGAAATTCGTAAATGGGCTGGTGAAGTTCAAACAGGTGTTCGCTATCAGCGGATTGCAAATCACACTGTTTTCTGGATTCTGAAGCCCTGCGCTGGTAACAGGCTGCAAACCGTTTCCAGCCGGCCCAAAGAGTATTCTCTGGTTGAGCGCATAAAAGCCAACATTCCCAGAGATGTGATGAAGCGACACACTTGAACGCAGGACGGTCTTTTCATCCTTGCCGAGCGCCCACGCAAATCCGAATGCAGGATCGAAATTCTTGTACTCCTTCTGGGGTCCCCTCAGATCTTTTCCCAGCAATGGAGCCAAATACTGGGGAAGATCCGGCAAATCGGTATAAAAGATCTGGCTCTCATAGGACCAACCTAATCCGTAGTTCAATGTGAATCCCTTGAACACCTGCCAGGCGTCCTGACCATAGAACCTGATGTTGTGGTTCGTCAGGATTTCATTGTAGCGGTAGGGCGCGGGTTGTCCTGGGTCGCCGAGACCGATGGTCAGAGTTCCGTTCATCGGAAGCTGAAGCAGTTCGGCAAGCGTCGGACGCGGTCCACCGATGCCTTCCGGTTTGAGGCTCTTCGGAAGAGCGGCATAGATCGCCGGGTTTACACTCGCCAAGGTGTCTGGACTTGCAGCAGTGTAGGTCCCGTGCGAATTCTGATTCCACGAGCCGTGCCCGTTCTGCATTTCATAGTTACCGCCGAATCGTATGCGGTGTGTCCCGACAGTCCAATTCACGTTATCCGTAAACTGATAGGTTCGCGGATGTCGATCCTGTGAGACGTTGACGTTGGTGCCAGTGGTGAGACCACCGAAGAAGGTAATCTGAGGTCCATCGATCCCGAAGCAAAACGCCGGGTCCCCCGAGACTCTCACGCATTCATCCAGAGTCGGCTGACGAAGCCGGTTTCTGAAATACGAATAAGAGAATCTGAAGTCGTTGACTATCGTCGGCTTCAATACGCTGGTGACTCCCATCTGAGTCTGGTAGGCGTAGTTGCTGGATGTAATCCACCGCGACTCCAGCCCGGTACCGGCGATGCTGTCGTTAGAGTCTATGTTTCCGCGCAGAAAGGCAGTGTGCTTATTGTTGACGGTGTAATCCAGCCGCACACCGGTGAGATCGCCATCAAAGGGCTGTTGAGCGACGTGATTGTAACCAAATACACGCGCATCGCTGAATGTAACGACATTCGCGCCTACCTGTTTATTACGTTCGTAGTTTCCAAAGAAGAAAAGTTTGTCTTTCTTGATTGGACCGCCGATCGCTCCTCCCCACTGTCTTCGGACAAAGAAGGGATCCTGCAGCTTGCCGCAGGCGTCGGACTTTGGATCAGCGCAGAGCGGGTTGAGTGCGGTTGGATCAGTCGGGCGCTTAAACCCAGGGAACGCAGCCATGTTATGGTCGCGGAAGAAATAAAAGGCGCTTCCGTGGAAGCTGTTGGTCCCGGTTCGAGACACGATGTTGACTGCACCCGCAGAGACCGTTCCGGTCGACAGGTCGAAGTTATTGGTGCTGATCTGGAACTCCTGCACAGTTTCGGCGGAGAAATTTTGGGACGTCCCACCGGTTATTCGATCATTGACCCGTGCTCCGTCAACAGTGATAAAGGTCATACTGTTGGGAGCGCCACCGATGGACACCTGGAAGAAGCTGTTGGGATTGCCAGCGCCGGAGGTTGCGGTGTATGTGACATTTACTCCAGGCTCCAACAGAGCAATCGATAGAAAACTGCGTCCATTCAACGGAAGATTTTCGACCCGATCTCGGCCTATTATGCCGCCGACCACGGTGTCGGTGGTATTCAGGACTGGAGCCTCGGCGGTAACGTCCACCGTTTGGCTTGTTGCGCCGACTGTGAGCGCAAAATCTGCGGTTGTCGTGCCTCCAACCTGCACGGTGAGCGTTTGGGTTTGGGTCGAGAAGCCAGTGGCTTCAACCTTCACTTCATAGTCACCTGGTTGCAGGCTTTCAAATACAAAGACGCCATCATTACCGGCGTTGACCTTTCTGGTTGCGCCGGTCGCCTTGCTCATCGCCGTCGCAACCGCTGTTGTTACGACGGCATTATTTGGGTCTTTGACTACTCCCTTGATAGCGCCGGTCGAGTTCTGTGCAAAGGCAGGAACACCTATGCTCAGTAACAGGACCGACATCGCAAGTGCGCGGAATAGATACTTGACGTTAGTCTGCATAGACCTTCTCCTTTTGGTTGCATCACCGGAATGATACAGAGCCGTTATGGTTAGAGGCGTGTGCCCGCCTTAGACGTTCTTGAGAGGTGCGAGTTGTTGCTGCTTTACCCTAGAACAGAGCTCCTTACGCTTAGTTGATGAAGTCGTTGGTTACTCGCGATCTTGACAGTCTTCAAGTAACGGAGAGATCAAAGTGACCGACTTCAGTGTGTGATGCCTACTACCGAAAGCCCTGGCGAGGGGCGCGTTCGGTCCCAACCACAAGAGCGCGTCTGCTAAAGAAGCCGAGTTATAACGTGCATTGTAAAGAAGAAGAAATGCGATTACCGTCCGCCGATTCCACAGTCCCGACCGGCCAGTCGGTCGGATACTATCCCAGGCCAAGTTCAATGTCAATCAACTTAAAACCCGTGACTTTGCTTCGGAAATTCAAGGTTCAGGAATGCCTGAGAAGGCACCAAAGCCCGAACGAAAGAGCTGCCGCGCTTCCTAAAAACAAGCAAAGCTGATTGAAATTTTTCGATCTCGAAGAGCTTTTGGAGCTAGAACCGTGCTACGACGCAGCGCATTCTATTACTGCTTGTCGATGAACTCAAGGCTCATGTCGCAAAAGACCAGACAAGGCAATTTTGGTAACTTCGTCGGATAGCTCATCCGGGTTGAGTCGGCCCTGCGGTTTGTACCATCGGGACAGCCACAGGATCATTCCGAGCAGACTGAACGTCGCGGCAGTGACGTCCAGATCCCTCAGTTTACCCTCTTCTTTTAGCTTCGAAAGCGCGTCGCGAATGAGATTTACATAAGC
>Ga0126384_10002468_pt1 | contig 11213 bp, 10 predicted proteins | sample PanSoiMetPlot_36_FD_92543 | JGI IMG/M metagenome (GOLD analysis project Ga0126384, IMG submission 92543) | Tropical forest soil microbial communities from Panama - MetaG Plot_36 | ecosystem: Environmental > Terrestrial > Soil > Tropical forest > Bulk soil | place: Panama | collected 2016-02-17 | reverse complement strand
TCGTTGGTGTCGGTGCAGCCACCAGTGAAGGCAATGGACTCAAGGCGATTGACGGTATGACCTGCGCCATCCTTCTCGATAAAAGTGTCGTCTCGGGTTTTCTTCACTTTCTGAGCGATTTCGCTGATCGCGTTGTCCCAAGAGATTTCTTCCCAATCTGTTCCGCCGGGGCGGCGCACCTGCGGCTTCAGCAAACGCCGCTCGTTCAAAATATCTTGTTCGAGCGAAGACCCCTTAGGGCACAGCGTGCCGCGATTGATGGGGTGATCCGGGTCACCTTCGACGTGCACCACCTGGGGCGTGACGTTCTTCGCGCGATCGCCGATGGTGTAAATAATGACGCCACAACTCACCGAGCAATACGGACACGTGGAGCGGGTTTCATTGGCGCGGGCGATTTTCATCGTGCGCAACTGCGCGTAAGCCGGCTTCAGATCGAAGCCGAAGAGCACAGCTGCAGCTCCGCCAACGGTCGTAAGCTTAAGAAAATCCCGGCGGGTAGGGTTCATCTGAGACCCCCGTCCCGCAGGCGGCTAAGGTAGGGAATGGGCCTGCGGAATCTCCTTCATATGACTTGGAATCCGGCCTGTCAAGTGATCATTTTTTCAGGAGGCTATTGCGGCCTGGCGGAGGCCAGGCCTTTGTGTTTCGCTTCCATTCATGGTGCACGCAAATACTGCCAGAGGCCCTGCAGGCGCCAAACCATGTCGAACTGCCGGTAGGGAGAATGTTCGAAGAAGCTGTAACTTCACGAGCCGGACACCGTCTTTGCAGTCGTTTATAGCGCTTTGTGAGCCAGTGCGAGTGCCTGTTCCACTGTAAGGGTTTTAGTTCTCGTGGGTTAGCGGGTCCCATTTTGGGAAATCAAGAAACCCATGAGGAGCAGATTCGAGCCTCGAAAACCGTGTCATTTTGGCACGTGGCAGGTCCCAAAATGTGGTATTTCTTGCTTACTTCTCAGTTAAGTCTCAAGGATTTGCCTTGGCTTGCCGAGACGGATTCTTAGTGCTTTTGAAACCGCCTTTTGGTAGCAAGGCGCTTCGGAGGAAAGCGCGCTCAGCGATTCGTTTGTAGTTTGTATACAATCAGTGATGCTATCTAGCCGTGGTCCTGCCCAGGCCAAGGTCCCGGGTTCGATTATTCCCATCTTCCGCTCATCAAAATCAAGGGAATCGCTTACCATGTCGCCGCGGCCCCGCCGCATCTTCACTGGCGTACTGGCCCTAGAAAAAAGACTTTTCCACGTTAAAATGGATGTGCCACAAAACAGGCGGATTGCATCTGTAATTTTAGACCCGCGCCATTCGTAAAACTAAACGGAGCGCCGCCTTGAGCAACTACGGAGAGTCCTTGGCAATGCTTGTAGATTCGTCGAAACCCGACCTCGGGTCGTTGCGTATCCATGAGGGCCAGCGCAGCAAGTCTGGCATTGGCAAAAAGGTGGTGTATGCCTCGATTCCGGTAGTCATCTTCGGCGCCATTGTTGCCACGGCCTTTGCTCTGCGCAGTCAGAAGCCCGTCGTCGAAGTGGCCACCGCCGCAAAGCCGAACGGTGAAGGCCCTCAGACCGCGCTCAACGCCAGCGGGTACGTCACTCCCCGGCGTCGAGCCACGATCGCTGCAAAGATTACGGGCCGCGTAACCGGCGTTTTCTTTGACGAGGGCACGCGCGTCAAAGAAGGCCAGCTTCTGGCCACACTGGACGACTCCGATTACAAACGCGCCGTGGACTCCGCGAAGGCAGACCGCGACGCTTCGCAGGCCGCAATTGCGGATCTCGAGGTTCAGCTCCGCAACGCGGAAATCCAGTTGAAGCGCGCACAGCAGTTACATGACTCCGGAGTTCAAACGCAGGAGGCTTTGGATAATGCTCGCACGGCCGCTGACAGCTTTCGCGCAAAAATCGCACTTACTAAAGAGCAGGTGGCCGCCGCTCAGTCGCGTATCGCGGTGGCTCAGCAAGCGGTGGATAACTGTGTGATTCGCGCGCCCTTTCCGGGAATTGTCGTCTCGAAAGACGCCCAGGTCGGCGAAATGGTCTCGCCCGTTTCTGCCGGAGGCGGATTCACGCGCACCGGTATCGCCACCATTGTTGATATGCACTCGAACGAATTCGAAGTTGACGTTAACGAGTCTTACATCGCCCGCGTCCAAACAGGCCAGGATGTGAAAGCTGTTCTGGATGCCTATCCCGACAAAGAAATTCCTGCAAAAGTTCGCACTGTTATTCCCACCGCCGACCGACAAAAGGCCACTGTTAAAGTTCGCATCTCCATTCCCAATCTCGAAAAGTACGATTTCATTCTCCCTCACATGGGCGTAAAGGTCGCGTTCCTCGAGCCGGAAAAGCCTAAGGCGAAAGCTAAGGAAAAGGGTCCGGAAGCTGTCGCCTTTATCCCCAAAAGCGCCGTGCGGTCGGACTCTAACGCTTCCTTTGTCTTCCTGCTGCGTGACGGCAAGGTCGAGCGCCGTGCGGTCAGCCTTGGACTGGATCGAGGAACAGACGTAGCGGTAGTTGCCGGCTTGACGCCGGGCGATTCGATCGTCGTCAAAGGTCCAGAGAGTTTGCGTGATGGTGACAAAGTCGAAATCCGCCAATAGGAGCTAGGAATGATCCGAGTAGATGGACGAAGCGATTCGCAAAGCCTCATCCGTGTGCGCGGCTTGAACAAGACCTACAGCCGCGGCGGCGAGAAAATCCAGGTCCTGCAGGGACTCAACCTGGACGTGGACAAAGGCGACTTTGTCGCGTTTATGGGCCCCAGCGGCTCCGGCAAGACTACGCTGCTGAATCTTCTGGGTGGCTTGGATGTGCCTTCCGCTGGCAGCATCACCGTGGCCGGCGACGAAATTACGCACATGTCCGGCAGCAAGCTCACCCAATGGCGCGCGCGGCACGTCGGCTTCATCTTCCAGATGTACAACCTGATTCCCGTTCTCACCGCGTATCAGAACGTCGAGCTGCCCCTGCTGCTAACCAAGCTTGCCGGCTCGGAGCGCCGCAGGCACGTGGAGACCGCGCTTGCCGTCGTCGGCCTGGCCGACCGCATGCATCACTACCCGCGGCAGCTTTCCGGCGGTCAGGAACAGCGCGTAACCATCGCTCGCGCCATCGTTTCCGATCCGACCTTCCTCCTTTGCGACGAGCCAACCGGTGACCTCGATCGCAAAAGCGCCGACGAAATCATGGCCCTCATCGAAGAGCTTGTGGGTAAGTACGGCAAAACGGTTTTGATGGTCACTCACGATCCCGTCGTCGCCGGCCGCGCCCACACTACCCTGCATCTGGAAAAGGGCGTACTCGTTGAGGGCAAGGCTTCTTCTCGCGAAAGCGTTCTTGCTGGAGGTGCCGCATGAAATTCCGCTGCCTGATTTTTGCCAATCTTTTTCGCAAAAAGATTCGTCTGATCTTGACCGTCGGGTCTTTTGCGATCGCCCTGGTTCTCTTCACGTTTTTGGCCGTCGTGCGGAGCGCCTTTAATCGCGGCGTCGAGATTGCCGGCGCCGACCGATTGGTGGTCGTGGACCGTGTTGGTCTGATGAACCTCATGCCCATTTCCTACGCCGACAAAATCGCCGCGATTCCCGGCGTCAAGGCGGTTACGCACGACCATTGGTTCGGCGGCGTCTACCAGGATGAAAAGAATTTCTTTCCCCAGTTTGTGATCGATGTGGATAACCATCGCAAGGTCTATCCGGAGTTTATCGTGCCCGACGACCAGTGGAATAAGTTCGCGCAAGATCGTCAGGGAGCCATCGCCGGCGCCAAACTCGCGGAACGCTTCCATTGGAAAGTCGGCGACCGCATCCCCATTAAAACCACGCTCTACGGTGGCGCGGTCTGGGAGTTCAACCTCGACGGCATCTATCACACGGAAAAATCCGACGGAGATCAGGGACAATTCTGGCTGCAATGGAAATACTTTGACGAGAACGTTCCCAGCGTTATCAAGAGCACCGCGGGGTGGTATATCGTCAAGCTGGACAGTCCGGACGATGCTGCCCGCGTCGCAAAAGCCATTGACGAAAAATTTGCCAATTCCTCTCATGAGACTAAAGCGGAAACCGAGTCCGCCTTTGCCGGCTATTTTGCCAAGCAGTTCGGCAACATCGAATTCCTCATTCTGACCATCGGCGGCGTGGTCTTCTTCACCTTGCTGCTCGTGACCGGCAACACCATGGCTATTTCCGTCCGCGAACGCACAGCTGAATTGGGGGTCTTGAAAGCCATCGGTGTGACGGACCGCTCAGTTCTTTTCTTGGTTCTCGCCGAAGCGTCGGCCATCGCATTGTTTGGCGGCGTGCTCGGTCTCGTCTTGGCCCTTGTGATGATTCCAGGTATCAGCGGTGCGCTCACCGGCTTGTTGCCGCCCTTGCTGTTATCAAAGCCCATGCTGTCGTTTGGCCTAGGCTTCGCTCTTCTCGTTGGCGTGATCAGCGGTTTGCTTCCTGGGATTAGTGCCATGCGTATGCGCGTGGTCAATGCGCTGCGGAGAGTCTGACATGGCCATCCCGATCATCTACAACGTTCGCAGTGTCCGGGCCCGGTGGACTTCGGCCATCGTGGCCGTCGTAGGAATTGCCGGGACCGTAGGAGTCTTCGTCGCCATGCTCTCCCTTGCCAAGGGTTTTAGAGCGACACTGGTTTCGTCGGGTTCGCCCGATAATGCTCTGATCGTCCGCGGCGGCGCCACGTCAGAAATGACCAGCGGGGTCGCCTTGGATGCCGTGAAGGTTATGCAAGATGCTCCCGGCATTGCCCGCGGCCCCAACGGCCCCTTGGTGACCGCCGAAGCGGTGCTCATGGCGCCCATCCCTCTGATTTCCACGGGGACGGACGCCAATGTGCAGCTCCGTGGCGTTTCGCCCAATGTGCTCGAGATCCGCAAGCAAGTCAAAATCGTCCAGGGACGTATGTTTCAGCCCGGCCTTGCCGAAGTAATCGTAGGCAAAAACGCTAACCGGACATACTCCGGTTTGACCCTCGGCAACACCATTAGCCTCGGCAAGTTGCACTGGCAAGTGGTGGGTATCTTCGATGCGGGTGGGAGTGCCTTCGATTCCGAGGTTTGGGGGGATTCGCATCTTCTCACCGCGGCGTACGACCGGCCCGACACCTTTTTCCAGTCTGCTACCGCTCGTCTTGCTTCCCCTGAAGCCCTGACTCAATTGAGGGACGCCCTCACCTCCGACCCTCGCCTGAACGTCGATGTTACGCGCGAGATTGACTATTACGCCAAACAATCCACGCGCATGACCACGCTTATCACTACTCTTGGCGGTTTCGTCGCGTTCATCATGGCCATTGGTGCCGTCTTCGGCGCGCTCAACACCATGTATTCCGCCGTGGCCGATCGTGGGAAGGAAATTGCCACGATGCGTGCTCTCGGTTTTGGCGGTCCTTCCGTCGTGACCTCCTTCCTTATCGAAGCTCTCTTGATTTCCTTTGTCGGTGGGCTTCTCGGCTGCCTCGCCGTTCTCCGCTTGAACGGCCTCACGACTAGCACGATCAATTTTCAGACCTTCTCCAATCTCGCGTTCGCTTTTAAGATCACTCCCGGCTTGCTCGCCGAGGGAATTGTTTTTGCTCTGGTGATGGGCGTCCTGGGCGGCTTCTTCCCGGCCGTTCGCGCAGCGCGCCTTCCCGTCGCGACCGCTCTCCGCGAACTCTAAGAAGGGGCCTCATTGCGGGGGGTGAGCACGGACCTCGGTTACCATGAATATGCATTGAAGCCGATTCCGCGCCGCTATTGCCATGTACATCACCTCGCCTTGACCCCACGCCCTCTCCCCTTTAGCCTGAAATAGGGGCCGTTCCTCGGGAATTTCATGAGCGCGATAGGACATCAGGCCATGCAAATGCGGCAGTGTGCGTTCTGCGGAAAGCGGATTGCCGGACACTTGAACCAGTGTCCCTTTTGCCGCGAGATGCAGCCGCAGGTACGGTTGTCCCGCACCTCCACGGACGCCGGCAGCCAGCAGATGCGCCGCGGGCTCCTGTATATGTTGCTCGCGGGGGTGATCTATTACTTTGCCGCTGGCTATGCGAAGCCGCTGGAGATTCCCATCGCCATTCAACCCGCTGTTGTGAATTATCTGTCTCCGCTGCTATTCCTGGGTGGCTTGAGCTTCACGCTTTACGGCCTCGTTCTAAGAGCCAAATCCTGATCTCGGTCTCCATCGCCACTCTCGCGGCGCGTAAGCTTGCGGTCACCCTGTTTCCATCCTCAATTCGCTCCACCTGTACCGACGGACAACGTGACCGATTCGGGGAGTACTTTCCAGCCTGGTCGCGGCATTTTCTCCGCTCCATGGCCTACTGGAAGCGAGGCCGAATGCGACTACCTCTCTGCGCATTCCAAAAAATCCTCGACGAGGTAAACATGAAAGGAAATGCTTTCAAGGTCTCGCTCGTTGCTCTGGGTGTGGCAGCTCTTCTTACCGTCGGCGCACAGCATGCTGCGGCGCAGGGGCCCGCCGGCGCCGGCGCGGCCGAAGCTGTGAAGTCAATTTCGGTCAGCGCTCACTCTCTGAATCCCATCAAATGGGTGAAGAAAGACAAAAAATCCACGGAGGCAAATGGAAGCCGCGCCGACCTCGAGAAGAAACTCACGCCCAAGCTGCAGGCGCACGGACTTCTGCCCTCGAGCTCCAATGCCACGGAAGCCTGCTCCGCCTTCACGACTCTCAATGAGTGCCTCGCTGCGCTTCACGCCAGCCACAACCTGGCGTTGAACTTCACTTGTCTGAGTGCCGCCATGACCGGCGTGCACACCAATGCCGACGTTTCCGGATGCAAAGTGGCCGACGGAGAAAAAGCCCTGCCTCTGAACAAGGCAATCCGTGCCATGAATCCCGAAGCGGATGCTAAAGGCGCGACCAAAAACGCCGAGCAGCAGGCCAAAGACGATCTGAACACTCTCGGCTCGTAACTTCTTGCTTTCCAGGCGTTTTCGAATCGACAAGCTTCAGAAAGATCGCATCCACGCGAGGAGCACGAAACAAGCTCCTCGCTTTTTCTTGCGGTCTGCGCAAACCAAAGGCGGCCGGATTTCCGGATAACAGGAAATCAATAGTTCTGCGGAGTCCTAAACTAATCACGATGGCGGTGCTTGGTCTTGTGACCATGTGGATTCCCGCGCGGCGCGAGCTGCACATTGATCCGGCCAGCCTGCCGGAGAGAAGAGTAATTGACGCGCCTCTTAGCTACGCGTGGGCAGACGATCCGGAAGCTGCCGCCGACGATGAAGAGTCTGACGCTGAAGATGGCAGATCTGTGTCCGACGCGGCTGAGGCGGCGGTGGCTCGGTAGCGCACGATGAGCAGTGTGAGATCATCGGCCTGCCGCGCTCCTCGTGTGAAATTCTCCACGGCTTCGAGCACGCATTTCTGCAAATGTTCGAGCGGGCATTCCAATTGCCCGGTCAAAACCTTCTTCAGCCGCGGCATGCCAAAAAGCTGATCGTCGGGATCCATCGCTTCCGTTACGCCGTCGGTGAAAAGCATCAGCGTGTCTCCCGGCTCGAGCTTGAGGCACGCCGCGGTGTATTCCGCCTCGGGCACGAGTCCCACCGGGAACGAGCCCTCCGTGAACGCTTCTTCGGCGGCACCGCGGCGGATGAGAAACGGCGAGGGGTGCCCCGCATTGATGAATTCCAGATGGCCGTCATGATCGAGCAAGCCGAAAAACACGGTGGCGTAGCGGCCCACTTCAGTGTGATTGCACAGAAAACGATTGACGTGATTGAACACGAGCGCCGGGTCCGTGCCCAGCGTCATGCCGAAGAGCGCACCCTGGAGCATCGTCGTAACAATGGCTGCGCCGAGTCCTTTCCCCGAAACGTCAGCGATGACAAACGCGGTGCGACCGTCGCTCAGCGGGAAAACGTCGAAATAGTCGCCTCCCACCGACAGACACGGGAAATTCACCCCGGTCACGGCGAACTCGGGGGTGTTAGGAAAATTGCGCGGCAGCAGCGCCTGCTGAATATCGCGGCGATATTGATCTCCTGTTCCAGTCGTTGCCGCTCGCGCTCGCGCTCGATCAAGCGAGCGTTGTCCAGGGTGCTGGCCGCGTCGGCCGCGAGCGCGTCCAGAATTTGCCGGTCGAGCTTGGAGAACGCCGCGGGGCGTCGAGAGTCCAGATAAAGAACCCCGAGGAGTTCGCCGCGCTTGATGTTGATCAAGGACTCCTGCGTGTTCGCGCGCGTCATGGCCCACAGCGGAATCACTACCACAGCGCGGAGACGCTGCGCCACGATGCTGTGGGCCGCTTGTAAATCCATCTCGGCTTGCGCCAGATCCTCGGTGATTACCGGCGCTTGCTGCTTGAGCGCAAGCTGAATAGCGGTCTGGCTGGGCGTCAGGCTCTCGGGCGGGAGCCGCAGGCCGCCACTGCGCCTTGCCAGCTTCACTTTCAACGCGCCCGAGGCGTCTGCTTCCAGTAGCAGGCCGCGGTCCGCGTCGGTGATCGAAACGGCGTGATCCAGCATACGTGCCAGCACTTCGTCGAGCGGAAGCTGGGAATGCAGTAACGCCGTGGCCTCCAGCAACTGGTTCAGCTTGCTCAGCCCACCGCTCGGCTCAGAGCTGGTAATGTGCTCGATGCGCGTGAGCAGGCGCGGGATGGATGCTTCGTCCGAGCCGCTCGAGAAGCGAAAGAAAATCTCGTAGGAGTCCTCGAGGCCGAAGGTGATGACGTCGCCATTTTGCAGTTCGCGGCTCTCCACTTTTTCGCCGTTCACGAAAAGGCCGCGGCGCTGTCCGCGATCCTCAATGTAAAAACGGTTGGCTTCGATAACGATAGCGGCGCAGTTGCGCGAAATGCGGCGGTCTGAAAGCTGGAGATGGTTGCCGGTTTCCGCGCCGCGGCCGATCAAAAAAGGTGATTGTGTCACGCGGACATAGCGGCGCGCGCCGTCCGGAGAGACGACTTCGAGAACGGCTTCTTCGCCTGGGAGAACAGTTTCCGACACGTGTGCTTTCCAGTCCCGGCATTGTAGCACGCGAAACGCCGAGAGAGCTTCACACAGGGGTTGTGCTTAGGCGGTGGCGGCTTTGCGTTGATGCACTTTTGCAGGACGCAAATCCGGGAGGAAGGCGGTCAGAATGCCGATGGCGGGAAGATACGCGCAGACGTGGTAGACGAAGTTTATGCTGGTGAGATCGGCGAGCTTGCCGAGTGCGGCCGAGCCGACGCCACCCAGACCGAACGCCAGGCCGAAAAACAGGCCGGAGACCATGCCAATTCTTCCGGGCATAAGCTCCTGCCCATAGACCAGGATTGCGGAGAACGCGGACGCGAGGATCAATCCGATGATGACGCTGAGAATGCTGGTCCAGAATAAATTCGCGTAAGGCAAAATCAGGGTGAAGGGCAGAACGCCGAGAATGGACCACCAGATGACAAGTTTGCGGCCAAGTTTGTCGCCCACTGGGCCGCCGAAATAGGTTCCGACGGCCACCGCACCAAGGAAAAGCGCAAGGTGAAGCTGCGCGCTCTGCACGGAGAGATGGAATCGGTTCATCAGGTAGAAGGTGTAGTAGCTGATGAGGCTGGCGAGATAGAAGAATTTGGAGAACAGCAGCGCCACCAGAACAGCTAGACTGATAGCAATTTTTTTCGCGGACAGTTGCGAGCCATGGGCAACCTGCGGCGCGGCGGCCAACGGCCCAAGGTCAATGTCCTTGGACCGGAGCGCGATGGACTTGGGGCGATCGAAATGATGCGTCTTCACCCACGATCCAATTCTCGCCAGCAACATCATCGCTAATAGAGCCAAGAGCGAAAACCAGGCGATGCGCGGCTGGCGATTGCGGAGAACAAAGGCGGCCAGCAGGGGGCCGAGCGACGTTCCCGCATTGCCGCCGACCTGAAACAGCGATTGCGCTATTCCGTGTTGTCCTCCGGAGGCCAGGCGCGCTACGCGCGAGGACTCTGGATGAAAGATCGCCGAACCGATGCCCACAAGCGCCGCCGCGCCAAGGACTGCGCCGTAGTTCGGCGCAATCGAGAAGGACAACAGACCCAGAATGGTGACTCCCATACCCACGGCGAGAGAGTACGGCTGCGGATGCCGGTCGGTGTAGTGGCCAACGAGGGGCTGGAGGATGGAAGAGGTGAACTGCGAAGTGAGCGCGATCACGCCTACTTGGCCAAGATTCAGTTGTAAAGCATCCCTGAGGAGAGGGTATACGGCGGGAATCAGGGATTGGACCGTGTCATTCAGCAGATGGCAAAAGCTGATGGAAAGAAGAATCGGGAAAATGGCTTTTGCGGCAGCCTGAGCAGGCGCGCGCTCCTGAAGGGTCCCCACATTGGCTTCTGTGGCCATCTATGCCTGCAGCTCTCCAAGCGCTTTTGCATGATTTCGGGGCATGAGTTTTATCGGGCGGCGGAGGCGAGGCGTCGAGTGACGTAGTCGGAAACGTAGGCGTCGAAAAGCTCGAGCAGACGCTCGCAAACGGGTCCGGGAGCGGGAATGGGGTGACCTGCGACTTCTCCCACGCTGATCAAATTGCGGTTCGTCGAGGTGATGAAAACTTCTTCTACGGAATAGAGGTCCTCGGGACGCAGAGTCTGCTCGACGACAGAAAGACCCGCTTCTGGCGCAATTTCCAGAAGGATGCCGCGTGTGATGCCTTCCAGGCAGCCAGAACTGAGCGGCGGCGTATAAATCTTTCCGTCCTTCACAGCAAAAATATTTGCCGAAGTGCATTCGGCCACTTCACCGCGCTCGTTAAGCATCACGACTTCATCGAAACCTTCTTTGTTTGCTTCGGCGATGGACCAAACATTGTTAAGCCACGAGATCGTTTTAACGCCGGCCAGCGCGGAAGCCGCGTGTCGGCCGTGCGCACGAAGGCCAAGCCGAACGATTTCGCGGTGCTGCGGTAGCCCCGCGCTGTAAATGAGGAGGTCAACCGGCGGGCGCTGTTCATTGCTTTGCCAGAAACCGACAGAGTTGTAGACGAGATAAATGCGCGCACAGCCTTCCGTAACCTTGTTCGCGCGAATCACTTCGTGAAGATTCACGCGGACTTTCGCGCCGGTGTACGCCATGGGAAGGCGAATGATGGCCGCGTCTTTTTCCAGGCGGCGCCAGTGGCGCTCGTACGCGAAGGCTTCCCTTTGGGAGATGCGTACGGTGGTGAAGATGCCCCAGCCGCAGATGAGTTTGGCCTGGCCGGGTGAAAGGCGCACTTTCTCAATA
>Ga0126384_10002467_pt1 | contig 11216 bp, 11 predicted proteins | sample PanSoiMetPlot_36_FD_92543 | JGI IMG/M metagenome (GOLD analysis project Ga0126384, IMG submission 92543) | Tropical forest soil microbial communities from Panama - MetaG Plot_36 | ecosystem: Environmental > Terrestrial > Soil > Tropical forest > Bulk soil | place: Panama | collected 2016-02-17 | reverse complement strand
CGGCTCTTCCTCGAGATCATCTAATCCGGCGCCGGCGATCCAACGTTCAGCCAAGGCGCGGCAGAGCGCCTGGTCTTCGACGATCGGGCCGCGAGCCGTGTTGACGAAGTAGGCCGTCGGCTTCATGCGCCTGAACTCTTCTTCGCCGAACAATTCTCGGGTCTGCTCCGTTAATGGCGCTTGTATGACCAAGTAGTCAGACGCTTCGAGCAGCTCGTCGAAGCTGACCGGAACGGCGCCGCGCCCGCGAATCTCGTCATCCGACTGAAAGGGGTCGTGTGCGTGGATCTTGGCCCCGAAAGCCGCCATCCGCTCCGCCACGCGTTGCGCGATGGACCCGAAGGAAAGCAGCCCCAATACGCTCCCCCGGATGCGGTGGATGGATCGGCCGGAATTCCAATGCCAGACTCCCGCTCTGGTCCGTCGATTGTAGACCTCCACTTTCCGGATCAGCGAAAGGAGCAGGGCGGTCGCGTGGTCGGCGACTTCGTCGGCGCACCAGTCGCTTGGCGCATTGGTGACCTGAACGCCCATCCGAGTTGCGGCCGCCACATCAACGATGTCGACGCCCGTCCCGAATCTCGCAATCACCTTGAGCCGCGGCAACGCTTCGATGGCCTTGGCCCTCACTTCCGCATACTGCGTGAGAATCGCGTCGGCGTCCTGAGCGGCGTCGATCACCTCTTGCTCGGTCTTGCACTGAGCGGCCTTGAGCTCCATTCCCGCATCCTCGACGATCTTGCGCTCGATCGCCGTGTCCCCGTAGTCATAGTCCGCCACGAGAACCTTGGGCTTCATTGACCTACTCCACCTTCGCTTCCTCGAGCTTCGGCTCCGCTAGTGCGAGTGCCTGGGCGCTTCGTGCTTGCCGACGATGTCCCGGAACTTCAACCCGAGCTCCAGGCACGCCCCCTCGCTCAAGCTCCCGACCAGCCGCCGATAAATCTCCTGCCACGGAGTTTCATCGATCAGCTCTAGAGACTGACGGCACCGCCTTCGCAGCTCGATCTCATCGCGCGACGCTAGCAGATCGACCCTCTTTCGTCCGAGATCGACCCGGATACGATCCCCCGTCCGGAGCAGGGCCAGCCCTCCCCCTCGGGCGGCCTCGGGCGACGCGTGCAAGATCGAGGGGCTCGCCGAGGTCCCGCTCTGGCGTCCGTCGCCCAACGTGGGAAGCGAAAGCACGCCCTCTCTGATGAGATGATCAGGAGGCTGCATATTCACGACCTCGGCCGACCCGGGGTAGCCGACCGGGCCGACGTTTCTCATCACGAGGATGCAATCCCGATCGATTCCGAGCGCCGGGTCGTTGATGCGCGCCTGATAGTCCTCGGGTCCCTCGAAGACGATCGCACGCGCGACGAAGGCGTCCGGATCGGCCGGATCCGAGAGGTAAGCTCTGCGAAACTCGGGGGTGATGACTGACGTCTTCATCACCGCTGAGTCGAAAAGATTGCCGCTCAACATGAGGACGCCCGCGTCTCTCACGAGCGGCTCGTCGTAGGGGCGGATCACCCGCCGATCGGTTGCGACCTTCTCCCGGACCGCATCGCCGATGCTCTGGCCGGACACGGTCAGCGGCTTCGGGTCGAGCTTTCCGGCGCGAAGCAGCTCGCCCATCACGGCGGGCACGCCGCCCGCGCGGTAGAAGTCCTCCCCCAAGAACTCGCCCGCGGGCATGCAGTTGACGAGCAGGGGAATCTCACGGCCGATCGCGTTCCAGTCCTCATCACTCAGCTCAATGCCGGCCTGGCGCGCGAGCCAATTGATGTGAATGGGACAATTGGTGGACGCCCCTACGGCCGCCGCCACCCTGATCGCGTTCTCGAACGCCGCGCGAGTTATGACTCGCGACGGAGCGAGGCCCTCCTCGACCATGCCCACGATCCGATATCCAGTGTCGTAGGCGATCTGCGCCCGCTCGCGGTAAGGCGCCGGAATGATGGCGCAACCCGTGAGCGACATCCCCAATGCCTCGGCGAGGGCGTTCATGGAGCTGGCGGTCCCCATGGTGTTGCAGTGGCCGGCGCTTGGCGCGGACGCCGCTGCCATGTCCATGAACTGGCGATAGTCGATCTCTCCCGCTGCCCACAAGCGCCTAGCCTCCCAGATCACGGTTCCGGATCCTGCCAGCCTGCCCATGTAATGTCCGTTCAGCATGGGGCCGCCCGACAGAACGATGGCGGGAATGTTGACCGTAATCACCGCCCCGAGACCCGCTGGTGCGGTCTTGTCGCACCCGGTGGTGAGGACGACGCCGTCCAGGGGATAGCCGTATAGAATCTCGACGAGGCTCAAGTAGGCTAGGTTCCGGTCCAGCGCGGCCGTCGGGCGCTTTCCGGTTTCCTGCAGCGGGTGAACGCCGAACTCCAGGGGAACTCCTCCCGCGTCCCGGACCCCGTCCCTTACTCTCTCTGCAAGCAGGAGGTGATGCCGGTTGCACGGAACAAGGTCGCTCCCGGTTTGTGCGATCCCGATGATCGGCCTTCCGGACTGAAGCTCGGCGCGCGTGAGGCCGTAGTTCAGATACCTTTCCAGATAGAGGGCCGTCATTTTGGGATTGCCCGGGTCGTCGAACCACAGGCGGCTTCGCAGGGGTCTTCGGTTATCGGTGCTCGCCATCCGCGTAGGCTGAGGGCGCGGTGCGCCCCCTCCTCTCAATTGAGCGGCTGCTCGATCCCCGGCCTTACGCGCCTACGGCAAGGTGCAGCACGATCCGGCCCTCGACTCGCCCCTGCCTCGAGATCGGCAAGGATCGCGTTGATATTCGGTGAGAGGCGTCTTGATCTTCGCCCTCACCTTGGTCGGCGGAGAAGGCAATCGCCTCGTCGAGATCCACACTCGTAACTGGAACGCCGCGGTCGGCTCCGGGTTCCTGGATGGCGCCCTCAAAGAGGCGACCCAAAATCGCTTGGTTGCTGACCTCCGGCGCCTCTGCGCGGCGACGCGCCGGCGGACGGCAGGGCTCCAGAACCGAAGCTTCGCCTTCAAGTCCCTTGGGTGCGGCGGCCAGTGTCGCGGGAGGCGGGTCCCCCGACAGAGATCGAGGAAGCGCTGTTGGTCGGCGCCGGCGCCAGATTTCCGGACTGGCGCTCTGGGATCTGACGACGCTGGCGCCCTACCGTCGCCGCAGCGGCCGCACATTCCCAACGACGCGGCCTGACGGCCACACGGCGCGCTTTTTTTTACCAACGATGAAGGGCTCTATGTCCTCGATGGCAACGTTGCGGCGAGCAAGCTACGTGAGATCGAGACAGCGGACGAGCCCGCCAAGCTCCTCGGAGCATACTGCGCACAGCGTCGGGAGCCGAAGCTCTGGGGCTCGGCGGGTGGAAGCACTGCGGCTTTCGCTCGCTCGAGATTCTCGAGCGAATGGGTTTTCACATCGTCGCGGCTAAGGGCGGAGCGACATTCAGCAATCCGGTCGGGCTCGACGGCGCGTTCGAGGCAAGCTGTCCGCCCTAACACAGTTCTCAACCGAATTCAGGCAGCGGCGAGCGTGCACAGGAGCGGGGCTTTTGACCGCCCGAAGCAGAAAGCTTGGCAGCACGATATCGTTCAGGACCGCCGTGACAACACGGTCTGTGCCACACCCAAATTGGTGATGGCCGCGTCGGCGGAGGGCTCGCTCACCAGATCGATCCACCGAGCCAACAGCTCGCGGGCGATCTCGGGGTGGGCGCTCTCCGTCAGGACTCCGGCAACCTGAAGCGCCGCCTCCGGCATCCGCTCGGCGCACACACGCGCGAGCGCGACAGCGGAGCGGACGGCGCCCGCCTGCGCGAGCCTGATGATCGGCCTCCCGGCCAGATACGGGTTTTGCCATTTGGTTAGCCACGTCTCTGCCAGGCGTTGCGCCTCTTCGACGCGGCCGCTCCTCAGCAGGACGTGCAGCAATCTCAGTCTCGCAGAGGTCTCGCCCGCTGGTGCCCGTCGATCGACGAGCCGGAGCCAGCGCTTGGCATCGTCCCAGTCGCCGCGCGCCGACAGGAGTGCTCCGAGCCGCTCGTAGTCCGGCACCGAGAGATAGCGGCTGCCAGCGAAGGTTTGCAGCAACTCGAGCTCCGCATCGTAGCGGCCATGATGGCGGTACAAAGCCAGAAGGCGCGACAGGCGATCGGTATCTGGATGGCTCCGGACGAGCCGATCGGTGACGCGCAGATACTCGTCGAGCTGTCCGCTCTGCAGCAACAGATCAGCCATGATCTCCTGCGCTCGGGGGGCACCCGGTTGAACGGCGAGAACCGCCTCGACCGCCTCGAGGGCGCCCGGGATATCGCCCAGCTTGATGCGCAGCACCAACATCTGCATCAGCACCTGAGGTCGCCGATCTCCCGCCCGGCGCATCGACAGGAGCATGCGCGAGGCTTCCTCGTAACGACCGTCGCGCGTCAGCATCGCCACATATTCGTCTTCTCGCGGGATCAGAAGGAAGCCGCCAGCTAGCGCGAAGATGGCGATGACACCCGTCACAATGATGTGCCGCCTGACGCTTCGCGTCATGGCTTGCAAGCACCGATTTCGATCTGCAAAGGCGTTGCGGCGGAGACGGGCACGGTGAAAGCGAGCCGACCATCATTATCGGCCGCAACAGAGCCGGCCCAAAGCTCGTCAGAGCCCCGCCTCGCCGTCACGCGGCAGGCCATGCCAGCTGGCGCCCGCCAGGTGAAATCGCCGGGCCCGTAGCCTTCGGCCTCAAAGGTCGCGAGGCTGGCGTCGCGGACGAGCTTGCGCAGCCTCCAACGGCTGTCGACCAGTGCCATGTCGAGGATGCTGGTAATTGGCGCGGGCGCGTCTGTGACCGCGATCACGACAGGTTCAATCGCCTCGTCCAATGCCACATAGAGGGCGTCGCCATGGCGGGTGTGACCAATGATCCCCCGGCTCACCTGCATGTCGATGGCGCTTTCCCCGAGGTTGTCGAAGCGGACGGTCTGCATCTGGCCGCGATTGGCGATCCGCCATTTGCTCACTCCGCTCTCAGTAATCTCGGCAGTGAAGAAGCCGTCAACGATGTCCGCATAGGTTTCCGCGGGAAGTGGCGCGAGGTCGGCCGAACTTGCGTCCTCGAGGAGCCGGCGCAGGATGTTGAGCGCAGCGCGCTCCCGGCCGACGCGCATGTGGAAATTGATGTCGTAGGGCTTCAGCCGCCGCGGTAGCTCGGTTCGGCTGATCGTGTCCCGAAGGCTGAACAAGTCCGTGGGCATGCCCCCGGCCTCGTATGCCAGTTCGTTGCCGGTGGCCGTGAGGATTACCTGCGGCGTGCTGGCTGTCGCGAGGGGTGTTAAGTTGGAGATCGAGTCGTAGCTCGCGTCAAGGCGCGCCTGCCTCGACCCGATGGCGCGCTTGCCGGGCCGCGTGACCTGGGGCAGCGCCAGCAGGTGCTCGACGAGGGCGCGCGACCGCGCTGGATCGACGCCGGGTCGAAGCGTGTCGGCATCGTGCAAATCGAGGGTGACGGCGAGGTCGGGGAACGGCTCGATCAGCTCGCGCGCCACCAGCTCGGCGGCGATCTGATGCGCCTGCCAGTCCCTTTCGGACTCGAACGGACCCGACCAGCCGACGCTGTCGACCAGGCTGAAGTAGATGCGTCGGCCCGACACCGTCGTCGTATCGGGTATCGGAAAGGTGCTGCACCCAGCGCCCCGCGGAAGAATGCGAGCGGGTTGATCAGCCACTTGCCGCGGTGAAGCGGCGCGCGCTGATGGCAGAACTCATAGTTGAAGGCCGCGAAGCCGCCGCCCCAGCCAATGGCGACGAGGGTGGTTGTTTTGTCGCCTTCGTACGCCGGAACAGCGAGCTGCAGGCCGATTATCGGCTCGGTCGAGTCCGTCTCGATGACGGGATAGTCGGGCAGGACCGGGTCGAGACGGCACTCGAACTCGTAAAGGTCGCGGTCGCGCCTCGTGATGCGCGACCCGTCGGCCGGCGAGACGTAGTCTCCCGTATGCCGCAGACCGAAACGGGACATGACCCGGTTGGCGGGCTGAAGGTTGCGTGCCGTGACCACGGCACCCAAGTCTCCGAGGACGACGAGGCGCGGGCCCCCCCGAGCCGCCCTCTCCGCCCAGGAGAGGTAGGCATCCCCGTCGGTCAACGGCCCCACGAACCAGGTCAGCACGCCTGCAAAGTGCGCTACCTCGCCCGGCTCCGGTAGCCCGGCCCGCACGTCCCGATAGCGCAGGATGTAGCCCAAGTAGTTGAGCGGTAATTCCGCAAATCTGTGAATGCGAGTGGCGTCCGCGCTCCCTTCCTGCGCGCCGTCGTAGAGCGCCAGGATCTCGCGCTTAACCGAGCGCTCCTGCAGCTCAGTGGACTCCGCTGATGCTCCAGGACAGGCGAGCAGAGCGGCCAGCAAGGCGGCCAGAAGCAAACGCAGCCCTTGAAGCACGTCATTCATTGAACTGCCCCCGCGGTTACCCCGGCCGCAATAGCCGCGTCTGGCTCCGCGTCAACGGATGGGTGTAGGCGGTCGACGAGGGACCGCAACCTCGCGGGGACCGTCACCAGTCCGGCTTGGATCGATGGCTCCGTGGCCTGGACAGGAGATTGGAGGATCATTGCACCGGCTTCCAGCTCGAGGACGTTCGCCGTGCTGGCGATCAGCTATTCCCTGCCGGCGAACGCGCTGGACCGGAGGATGGGCGAATGATCGCGAGCGCCGTCACTAGAGGACGGACAAACGTGTTGCCTGGCAACATTCGATTGCTGACGGAAGTCAGAGTCGACGGGCGAGGTCCCGGGAGGCCGTTCCGCGACTTGCGTTTGTGTCGGGATTGATCAGGAGGAAGGCGAGGGATCGTGATGACAGTCTGTTCAAATGCGATATGCGGAAGTCGTTCCCGCTACTGCCAGGGCTGCGCGCGATCTTGCCAGGCTCTCCCCGCGCACCGGCAGCAGCCGAAGCCGAGGGGTGCCTAGTCGGCCGCATCGACCAGGGTGGGCCTTGAACTATGCGGGCCGGATCGCCTGAGGTCGGGCGTTCGCCGCGCACCGTGCGCGCGACCCAAGACAGGGAGCACAATCAGTTGCGTGGCGCCTCGCCTGGGGTCGAGCTGCCGAACGTGGTCAGCAGCAGCGGCCGAATTGGCGACAGTTGCCCCAGCTTCTGGTCATCGATTAACTTCACGGAGTGCCGATTGGGGCGCCGTATGATCCGCAGCGCCTCCAGACGCATCATGATGCGGCTCAGCGTGTCCGGATTCATCGCAACGTAATCCGCGACATGGTTCCGCGACATGGGCAGAGGCAGCACGAGGTTGGCTATATGCGTCCGGCAGCAACGCAGTGCCAGCATCAACAGGAACGAGCTCACGCGGGATTGGGTGTCGAGTTGACCGATCATGATCTGGTGAAGGTTGCGGCGCATGAGGTGCGACCAGACCTCGACGAGCAGTGTCGTTGCCTCCAGGGTGGACTGAGGGGTCCCATCGGTGGCGGCAGAGGACCGCCTTTCCAGGGTCGCCTTGGTCAAGGCCCGCAAGAAGAAGCCAGGAGATGTGACGCCCACAGAGGCCGGAATGGCGTCACCCGGCATAAGGAAATCGAGGATCTGGCGTCGTCCACCCGCTGGGACGGCCTCAAGCGCGAGAACGCCGTCATGCACCTGTACGACAGTCTCGCTCGAGACGAGTGAGCGGCTCAGACGATTGTAGCGCCGCAGCTCGATCCGCTGGCTCGCTTGTTCTGGCACGGCTACGAGACCGTCGACCGATGCATTTTGCGCCAGCTCGCAACTCGTGACCATGGTGGCATGCCCCGGGCACAAGCGCGAGATGGGGAGGCGGAGCGGCCGGTACGCGGGGCATGCCAAGTGTCGCAGGAACGGTCCGCACGGGAGGGGCCGCAGCCGGACGATCCGAGCCTCTCGGGACTCGGTCGCGAGAGTGGGGGCGAAATGCAAATTGGAGCACGGCGTGATGGCGCGCCGGTTGAACTGCTCTGGCCCCGGCGCAGGCGGGTCACTTCAATGTCAAACAGATCGAACAGGCCGTCTGCCAGTCCGACATGCTGCCTAGACCAAAACACATCGAGTCTCACATTTAATGACCACCTGCGCCGGAATATGTTGAATGGCTCGGGCTTGGTGAACCACGCAATCTGGTTATATCCGTAATGCCTATGTGCCCAACGCCAAACCGCTCCAAGGGTACACAATCGAACTAGCCGAAAAGATTAAGGAGTTTCGGCAGCAGGTTTTCCGGCACACGGGCCGGGGCGTGGTCGAGCTTTTCAGCCTTGCCGAGCGGCATGGGCGTGCCGGCAACACCGCGCCGAATACGCCAGCACCTGGCGGTGGCAGCACAGCTATGCGATTCGCCCCATTGCCTTTTCGGTGCCGGACTATATCGGCTATATCGCCGAAGCGAAGCCCTGCCCCCCACGCACTATTTTTTGGGAGGGACGAAGACCTGTCCGTTGACGCCAAAGCCGCTGTCGGCCGTCTCGATAATCTCTACAAAGAGTCGTCTTGCCTGATCGGGCGGCAGCTTAATGGCGTCGAGCACCACATCGGTGATGCCTTTGATCAAGGCGCTCCGCTGCTCAAGCGTCAGCGCGCCCGCCGGCACATAGAGTTCCACCAAAGGGGCGCCAAAATTTCCGCTTTGTGGTGTGTCTGTCAGCGCACTCGAGACGGCTGATAGTCCGCCCACGACGGCGGTCGCAGACACGAGGACGGTTCTTCGGTTTAATCCGCTCATGTGAGTTCCTGTTCGATTGTGATCATACGTTGCTGGGAAACAGGCGGTTCATTGCAGAGCCACACGGTACTGTTTTCTGCCGAAGTCGTCCGCTCCGCTGCTAGCTTCGAGGGGTGTAGACTGTCCCGGCGTTGCCCCAATCGCCGGTGGGAACCTCGTTGATCAGCACATAGGTTTGGGCGCTGGCCGGCCGCTTTTCCACGCTGTTGATGACGTCGTGAATGCCTTTAACGATGTCGCGTCGCTGGTCGGCAGTGAGCACGCCTTCGGGTACGTACACTTTGGCTACCGGCATAGGAGAGCCTCCCTTGCTATAAATACATCGCAATACTAGGCATTGCGTTACGATGTGTCAAGACGTGTTCCTGGTGGACTAGCGACGGCGGGGTTGTGGTCCCCGATCGGAGGGCCATTGCGACCTGGGCAGAAAGGCGCATCGACCGCCGCTTCGCTCCACCGGTATCTTGACTCTCTGCGACGCGTTCCATAGCCTTACGAGGTATGGAAGGCGAAATGCTCAAAGGTCATCTCGACATGATCGTGCTCGCGGCGCTCGCGGCCGGGCCAGCGCATGGCTACGCGGTCATCGAGAAAATCAAGCGAAGAAGCAACCAAGCGTTCGATCTTCCGGAGGGAACAATTTATCCCGCATTGCATCGTCTGGAGCAGGCTGGCCTGCTTTCTAGCCGCTGGGTTACCGCTGAGTCAGGCAGGCGGCGGCGGGTCTATGCGTTGACCCGGCGCGGCGAACGAGCGTTTGCCGGGCACCGGGCTGTGTGGCAGCAGTTTTCCGATGCCATGGGAGATCTGCTTGCAGGCGCGCGGCAGCGCCGGAGGTCCGCGTGATTTCCGGCTACCTGGAGACGCTCTCGGCGGCCCTGAATTTTGACCGGGCCCTCGCGGAGCGGGTCCGTCAAGAGGTTGAGGATCATCTGCAACAGGCCATTGCAGCGGACCCCTCGAATGGTGGTATTGCCGCTGAGCACCGCGCGATCGCCGAGTTCGGCGACGCCCAAGCCGTAGCAGCACAATTTGCGACGCTCTCGGTTGCCGAGCAGATGAGGAAACTCGGCATCGCGCTTATTCTCGTGATCGCGGGCGTCTTTGTGGCCATGAAGGGGCGCATTGCGTGGTACGCCGTCACGGGTGGCGACCTAGGCCACGATATGACTCCAGTCACCAGAATTGTTGGGTCAATTGACCGCTACTCGTTCTGGCTTGCCGTTATCATTGGGACTGGCAGCTTTGCGTACGTGGTGGGCCGGCCGGTTCCCACGCTCGTTGACGCTCGATATCGCAAGCAGCTTCGTTGCGTTCTTGTGTTGTGTCTGGCGGCGATCGCGCCGCTTGTCCTGTCAGTGATCAGCGATGGCGTGCTAACGGCGATCCGAATGGGAGCAGAACTGTGCGCCTGGTCCCTGGTCCCAATCGGCACCATGGCGATCGAAATCGGATGCGTCGGCATCCTGGTGTTTCACTTTTGGATTATGAGGTCGCGCACAGTCTTTGCGGTCTCTCTACTCGCCCCTTAATCGTGATGAACCTACCTAGTTGCTCTCGCGACGAAGTGACCGAGGAAGGATGTTGTATTGCTTCTGCGCAGAAGTCCGCTTGTGGCTCTCAATGTCGGTTCGCTGCGCAGCGCAATCTTTCCCGGGTCGGATGTAGACCAGGACCATCGCGGACATCGCGAAAACGGCGCTCATGACCCAAGGCAGACCTTGCGCCGCACATCAGCGCGCCGCCGACGGCGGCCGACCCTACATACTCCCCTATGCGACCATCGGCGGTCCGAACCACCTGATTAGTCCATTTCGAAGCCCTTCCTGGGTTCGCTCTCCAACCCAAGCGACATAGCCGTCCGGCCGGATCAACACCGCGCTCGGAGCAGGAACGGCGCCGATGATCGGCAGCTCCCATATGCCGGCATATCGGGCGTCGACCAGCTTCACGCGATCCGCCCATGCCGCGATTTCGAGATCGCCGAGCTCGCCGAGATTGAGCAGCACTGGCCTTGCCTCGTGGAGCAGAGCGAAGACCCGTGACGGGCCGTTCGCGGTCATCAGGTCGAGATCGGGTATTCGACGCCCGAGCAGAGGGTGTCCCTCGCCAAGATCGTAGCGGATGTCGAGACCCGACATTGACCCGGCGAGCCGCCTGCGCGGCGCGTCCATCTGCAGGAGGTCGGTCATCGTTTCGCGCAACGCCTCGGTGCAATCGTCACCGCGGCCAAGCGCGGTTGCCGCCATGGTCAAGCGGAGCACGCGGGCGCCGATGGGGTGTCGCTCGGTATGGTAGGTATCGAGGAGGTCCTCAGGCGATGTGCCCTTGACGACCTGGGCGAGCTTCCACCCGAGATTGACGGCGTCCTGGACGCCAATGTTGAGTCCCTGTCCACCCACAGGGGCGTGGACGTGCGCCGCGTCGCCAGCCAGGAGGACTCGTCGATTTCTGTAGGATGCCGCCTGCCGGGCCATGTCGGTGAACCTCGACAGCCACGTCGGATTGCGG
>Ga0126384_10002465_pt1 | contig 11218 bp, 8 predicted proteins | sample PanSoiMetPlot_36_FD_92543 | JGI IMG/M metagenome (GOLD analysis project Ga0126384, IMG submission 92543) | Tropical forest soil microbial communities from Panama - MetaG Plot_36 | ecosystem: Environmental > Terrestrial > Soil > Tropical forest > Bulk soil | place: Panama | collected 2016-02-17 | reverse complement strand
ATGCGGAAACGGGCCGAAAAGCTTGGAGGCAAGCTTACAGTTATTTCCAGCGCCGACACTGGCACGACGCTGATACTTAACGCCTTCTTAAAGTAGAGCAACACTGAGAGAATTGATAGTGACTCGATGGCCTTCCTAGCGTAACTTGGTAGCGTCCTGTCCGCTAACCCGCTTGTTAGTTCTGCGCTTGTTAGTTCTGTAAAGCGGCAACCGTTAGCGCCGAATGACGACTGATGCGGCGACGGCAAAGCCTTGCTGTATTGGCCCTCGCCCCCTTGGCCCGCTCTCAACTTATGGCCTTGCGTTGCTGTGTAAATTCACGGTGACATCCCTCACCCAAGTGAAGTATCTATAGCCGCGCGCTCCAGGGAGCGTGTGAGTCGCCGCAATTAGCAACATTCGACGTGATGTTTCAAGCAAGCCTGCCGACCTCTTGCCCGTAGGGCCCTGAAACCGGCTTCGCAGGGGTTTCGCTGAGAAGCAGTACAAATCATGCGACGACCAGTCATTTGTATTAACCTATGGCTTTAGCTACAGGGGGAATGAGTGCGCCAAGCGCGCTTTCCGACTATAAAATCTGGCAGGTAATCCTGGCGGCAGCGGTCGGGACGATGATCGAGTGGTATGACTTCTTCATCATCGGCAGCCTAACCGTCGTCCTCGCCTTGAAGTTCTACCCGCCGGGGAACACGACCTTCGCTTACCTGGCCTACCTGGCGACCTTCGCGATAGGCCTCGTCGTCCGTCCCTTCGGTGCGCTGTTCTTCGGTCGTATAGGCGATCTGATCGGCCGCAAATATGCCTTTCTGGTGACGCTGATTATCATGGGTGGGGCGACCGCTGGAATTGGGATGTTGCCCACCTACGCGACAGCCGGATGGTTCGCGCCCACAGTTTTGATTGGCATAAGAGTGCTGCAAGGCATGGCGATCGGCGGTGAGTATGGCGGCGCTGCAGTCTACATCGCCGAGCATGTGCCAGATCATAAACGAGGCTTCTACACGAGCTTCATTCAGATCTGCGGCCCCCTTGGCGTGTTCGGCTCGCTTGCCGTGATTCTGATCGTGCAGAACTCGCTGAGCCAGGAAAGCTTCAATAACTGGGGATGGCGAATCCCGTTCCTGCTCTCGATTCTTCTGCTCGCCATTTCGCTCTACATCCGCGTGCGCATGAAAGAGTCGCCAATCTTTCGCGAACTCAAGAGCGCTGGGACGACGTCGGCCAAGCCGCTCAAAGAAGCTTTTACAAAATGGAGCAACTTGAAACTCGTCCTCATTTCGCTGTTCGGCGCGACCGCCGGGCAGGGGGTGCTTGCATTTACGTTCTACCCTTATGCGTTGTTCTATCTGCAGACGGTCCTCAGGGTGAATGCGCAGTCGGCAAACAAAATTGTCGCGTTGGCGGAGCTACTCGGGATGCCGTTCCTCATAGTATTCGGCGCCTTGTCAGACAGGATCGGGCGCAAGAAGATCATGATGGCCGGCTGCCTGCTCGCGGTGATCGGCTATTTCCCAATCTATAAGGCGATGGGGAGCGCCGCAGGCAATCATGTGGTGACGGTGCAATCCCAGAAGAATCAGGTTACTGGCGAGATTGCCCTGACGCCGCTCACGCAGGATGCGAGTGGCGCGTTGGTCCCGGCTCCCGAAGCGCCGGCGCCGAACCTACCGATGCTCATCTTCCTGTTATTCATCCATCTAATCTTTTTCTGCATGGCGTACGGACCGCTCGCTGCGTACCTGGTAGAGGCCTTCCCTGCAAAGATCCGATACACGTCGTTATCACTTCCCTACCATATTGGCAACGGCGTCTTCGGCGGGTTACTGCCTCTGATCGGGCTGTCAACAATCGCTGCCACCGGCAACATATACGCGGGGCTTTGGTATCCGGTGATCGTGGCTGGGATTACATTTGTCGTCGGTACGCTGCTGCTGCGGGAGACTAAGCAGGTGAAAATTTGGGACGAATTGGTAGAGAAACGGCGATCGGAAACTGCTGAGAGCGCCTGAGCAATCACCGCGGCAAGGCGACACATATCCGCTGATTTTGTTCTGCCCTAACTAAGCCTCCAGTGTCTCGGTGAAGCTCCAGTGTGAGTGTGATCCAGCTTCGTGGCGGCATTCTCGAGCGCGACATCTTGTCCGATTCGCGAAACCAATGTAGTTCGCTTGCAATGCATCCCCAGAACTTTTTCACGATCTCCTGTTAGAGTTGTTCATACTCTACGAGGCTTTTGACGTGGGCTTGCTGACTGAACTCCGACGAAGGTCGAAAAACTCGTGTCTCTTTCAGAATCGAAATCAATGGATTGCGACAGCCAGGTTCTCCTCCGTCTGCTCGGTTTAACTTGAGACTGAAAAACTAACATAATGCGGAGCACCGTATGAACGATGAAACCGCTTACGAATAACAAGACTATTGATGGCACCCTATTGCTGGCTTTGAATTGACGCTGAACTACCCTGGGATTAGAGTGAGCAAAGCCTGAACAGATCCTCTGAGTTGTGGAAGATCGAGGGCCTTCGAGTAAGTATCTGGTTCCTCATCACCTTGCCCCAAGAGGTCCGTGTGCGCGCGAGTAAATTCATAAGAAATCTTCGAATCGCTTCGCTGTTCAGCCTGGTTCTGACTGCTCAGAGTATTGGCTCTGCTGAGCATTTGCCGATCAAAACCTACACCACGGCTGACGGCCTGTTGCGCGATTCGGTCTATCGCATCAGGCAAGACTCGCGCGGCTTTCTTTGGCTATGCACAAACGGAGGTTTGTCGCGATTTGACGGTTATGGCTTTACAAACTACACAATGAGCGATGGCCTGCCGATCCCTGCGGTCAACGATCTGGTTGAAACAAGCGACGGAACGATTTGGGTTGCAACCTCGAATGGCGTAGTCCGCTTCAATCCCAGAGGCACGCGCGCCCCTTATTCACCACAGGCAAGCCAAACCAGCAACTTGATGTTCGAGGTCTTCGCACCCGGCGACAATAAATCTGATAAAGAGATTAGCGTATTACTGGCGGACGAAAACGGCATGGTTTGGGTGGGGACAAACAATGGGCTTTATCGAATGCGAGTCAACGCTGGCCGGCCGCAATTCGAGAAGACCACGGTCTCCTACACATCGAATTCGTTAACCAATGACCGCCGTGGCGAGTTCGAGAACACCGCAATCTCCCACCAAATGACTTCGCTAATCAAAGACCACCGCGGCGAGTTGTGGGCGGGTACCTATTGGGATGGCCTTTACCGCTTGTCGGCTGATGCCGCGACCGTTTTGCAGTATTTCACTTCAGAACAGGGGCTGCCCAAAGTTTATGGGGCACCCTGCACAACGATTACGGCACTGGTGGAAGACAAACAAGGGAACATTTGGGTCGGCACTCATGACGCTGGGGTCTGCCAACTCGCGTTGGATTCGAGGTCTGGCCGTTACGCGGTTTTACGCTGCTACGGCAAGAAGGATGGCTTGTCGCACGAGTGGGTAAACTCGATTGTTCAATCGGTTGATGGCAGTTTGTGGATTGCCACGGCTGGAGGGTTGAATCGCATATCAGGGAACAATTCGACAAATAATCTCGCTTTCCAAACTTTCACTGCCGCGCAAGGGTTTTGCGATGATGGAGTTTTTGACATAGCCGAGGACCGTGATGGGAACTCTTGGATTGGGACTCAGTGCGGATTGAAGAAATGGACGGCAGGCGGTTTCACCATCTACGACACCAAGGACGGGCTCTCTTCATTAAGCCCCACCTCGTTTCTAGAAACAGTTGATGATGAAATGATCGTCACAGGTTTTATGGGGGCAACCGCCGGGTGGGCTCTCAATCTGTTCAGCGGAGGAAAGTTCAAGGCAATCAGGCCGGCTTACCCATCCGACGTATCCGGTTGGGGCTGGGGCTGGAAGCAAACGGTTCTACAAACTCGCAGTGGTGAATGGTGGATGGCCGCCGGTATGTCCAGCGAATACATGCGGCGCTTCAAAGAGATGCCGCTCGATGGGCCGCTCGTCGTTCGGTACCCGAAAGTCAGGAAACTGGAAGACCTCGAACGAGTGAAGCCCAAAGCCGTTTACAGACCACGCGACGGCTTATTCGGCTACAACACATTTCGGCTCTACCAAGACCATAACGGCGATGTGTGGATTGTCACGCTCGACCCTACCCGGTTGTCAAAGTGGGAACACAAGACAGAGAAATTTCAAGAATTCACTGAAGCTGCAGACATGGGCGGCACAGGCTACATTTACGTGTTGCGCGAAGACCGCGCGGGGAATCTCTGGATGGGCGCGGGCATCACGTTCAGACACGACGAGAATCAGACCTTTTCGCTGATGCGCTACAATGACGGCCGATTCACCTGGTTTACAACCGCCGACGGTTTGCCCGAGGGACCTGTTAGGGACTTGTTGATCGATGGAGTGGGACGGCTCTGGATTGCCACGTCGCGCGGAGGAGTATTACGAGTTGACGATACAAACGCCGAACGATTGCATTTCACGGCTTACACGACCGAGCAAGGACTGTCGGATAACACAACGTCTAGTCTGACCGAAGACCGATTTGGTCGCATCTACATAGGTTCGGGGCGGGGCGTTGATCGCCTCGACCCGGCAACGGGCACAGTCAAACACTTCACTACAGCAGACGGTTTGCCGCGCGAAGAGATTTATGCTTCTTACCGAGACCGCACAGGCGCGTTGTGGTTTGGGTCTACACAAGGACTTGCGCGTTATGTGCCTGAACCTGAGCAACTGCGCGAGCCGCCAAACATTTTGCTCACAGGCTTGCGGGTGTCAAATGTGGAGCAGCGAGTTTCAGCTTTGGGCGAAACAGAATTCCCGAGGTTTGAATTCGAGGCCGCGCAGAACAATCTGGGCGTGGATTTCCTCGCACTCGGCACAACTCTCGGAGAGGAGTTGCGCTACAAATACGAGCTCGAAGGCGCGGATGCGGAATGGATCACAACGAGCCAGCGCACGGTCAACTTCTCGAACCTTGCGCCCGGGAAGTATCGCTTCTTGGTCAAGGCCATCACTGCAGAAGGAATCGAAAGCCCGAACCCCGCTGGATTCACGTTCACTATATTGCATCCCGTCTGGCAGCGCTGGTGGTTTCTGTTGCTGGTGACCGGCCTTGCAGCTGCCGGTGTCTATGCGCTCTATCGTTATCGCCTCACGCAGTTGATCAGGCTTGAGCGCGTCCGAACCAGCATTGCTGCAGACCTCCACGACGACATCGGATCGAATCTCTCGGTAATTGCCGGTCTGAGCGATGTGTTGCGCCGGCAAACGAATGGAGAAAACGCCGCGACAAACAAAGAACTGTCGCTTATCGCTGCGGTCTCGCAACGCTCGCTTGAAGCGATGAGCGACATTGTATGGGCGGTTAATCCGAAGAAAGATCATCTCCAGGACCTCACCCGCAGGATGCGATTGTTCGCGGACGAAGCGTTCTTTCCCCACAACATCGAGCTTCGGTTTTCAGCCGCGGATGCCGGAGGCGATGCGAGGGTAGACGCGGAAACCCGCCGTGCGGTCTTTTTGATCTTTAAGGAAGCCGTCAACAACATCATTCGACACTCCAGGTGTTCGACGGTAGACGCGCTTCTCACACTTGATCACAAGACCCTGATTCTTGAAGTAAGCGACAACGGCAGAGGGTTTGACCCCGAGCACGCGCGCGCAGGCGAAGGCCTCGCTAGCATGCGAAGAAGAGCGGAAAAGATCGGCGGCGAGATCGAAGTTGTCTCAAAATCCGGCGAGGGCGCGACCGTCCGGCTCAGGGCGCCGCTCGGTTGAACTGTGTAACTACCTAGTGACTTGCCGAAAAAGTCGTCGTAGTCTAGGGATGCATCCCAAAAAGGTCGATGTCGGAAGAAGCAGAAAACAAAGGCTCGACTGCCGGCTCAGTGATCCGTGTGGCAGTGGTCGAGGATCACCGAGTATACCGAGACTATCTGGTCGCCTTATTGAACGGAACCCCTGGACTTCAGTGCACCGAGAGCTATCGTTCAATGGAGGAAGCCCTCGAAAGGATCGCTCTTGATCTGCCGGAGGCCGCCCTCGTAGACATTGGGTTGCCCGGGATGACGGGCGTCGAAGGCATAAAGATTCTAAAAGACCGCTATCCGACGATACTGCTTCTAGCGCTCACGGTTTACGACGACGACGAGCGTATTTTCGAGGCGCTGTGCGCGGGGGCTTCCGGCTATCTGCTGAAGAAGACCCAGCCCGCGGAGCTCATCGAAGGCCTCAAAGGTGTGATCGCTGGAGGCGCGCCAATGTCGCCGGAAGTCGCCCGCCGAGTAGTTAAACTGTTCCGCGAGATTCGACCTCACGAGAAAGCGGACTATCACCTCACCCCACACGAAACCAAAATACTCAAGCTGCTGATGGAAGGCCGCAGCTACCGAACCGTTGCCTCCGAGCTCAAAGTCACTCCCAGCACCGTAAGCTTTCACCTTCAGAGAATCTACGAAAAACTGCAGGTCCACTCCAAGACTGAGGCCGTCGCAAAAGCTCTGCGCAACCGGCTCATCTGATCAGCAACCAGGTTCACTTTACTGTATAGCTACACGGTGATTTCCACCCGCGGGTTGGATAACTTATATACGCGCTGATCGCGAAGGAGGAATCAGCGGCGATCCTTCGTTGAAAAAAAGCGAAAGTCAACAGACGCTGCATTTGAAGACTGCCCGGTAGTACCTCACCTGTCACCGAGCCATTGAACCGCCGATAACTGTCCATCATTCAAAGAGTGAAGTTATGAAGCTAAATGCGACATCCAAGTTAATTGTCGTTGCTGCGCTGGCTGCGATAGCAATCTTTTGCGCCCTCCCCGCCGGACGCGTCAGCGCGCTGCCGGGCGGGTGTAATCGCTGTAATCTCCGTTTCACCATTGGGATGGTGGGCATCACTGCGGGTCAGACGGCGCGCCTCAGTGTAGTGAATGCGTACCCGTCGCCGCCGCCCCAGCTTCCAAATCCTCCGCCCACCCGCCTGACGTTGATGTTCGTCGATGCCAACGGCATTCCTATCAACATCGCCGGCGCTCTCTTGCAGTCAACCGTCACGCTGAACCCTGGCCAATCAGCGTTCCTCGATTTGAACGGGGACGCTTATCCCTCACCGCCGCCGACCTATCCCTCACCACCGCCCAACCGTGTCAAGATTCGCGCGCTGGTGTCGGATTGTGAGGGGTGCGATAGCGGCCTTTTGGTCCCGACGCTTGAGGTGTTTGACAACGCAACAGGCAAGACCACGCTGGTGATGCCCGACACCCCCAGGATCAAGGGCAGCACTGAGGACTAACAGAGACGTGGAACGATGACTGGTTGCAAGCTGCTTCATCGGAACAGACGTGAGCGGCACGACGGGTTTAAGTAGCCTCAACAATGGCATTTCGATCAACGGCACGTCCGTCACCGCAGCCACGTAAGCGGACTCGTGAATCAAAATCATCTCAGCCTGTTCCTTATGATGACTTGTTTGAACGGATTCTTTCATGATCCCGCTATTGACAGCCTTGCAAAGGAAACAAATCGCGTCGGCGACTCTGGTCGTCAACAGGAGATCAAATATGGCAAGCTCCGTAGATGTGACGATGAGCCAATCCACCGCTGACTACGCACTAATGCAAAACCAGCCGACGGTTTTGAAACGCTCGGCGCCGCCTCTGTGATCTCAAGCCTCTACGGTGAACAAGTGTTTCAAAACCGCTTGCCTCATTGCTTGAACAGAAAGGAGGATCCTATGCAACGCTCTATTCCGCTTGTGTGCCTGACCTTGCTGTGGGCGGCTATTCCTGCTTTGGCACAGAATTCGGCGAGCAATTATCTTAATCGGGGAAATGAAAGAGTCGCGAAGCACAATTTTACCGGAGCGATTGAGGACTTTACCGCAGCCATCGCCTTCAACCCCGATTTCGCAGAAGCTTACTACGACCGCGGCAATGCTCTGCTTGCCAAAGGCGAATTCGATGCGTCAATCGCGGATTTTGACAGAGCTATCGCCCTCGCCCCCAAATTTGTCAAAGCCTACTATAATCGCGGCTACGCCAGATACCAAAAGGCGCTGCACGACAGCGCCCAGATCCCGGCGGCGCTCTGCGATTTCGACAAAGTGATTGCCCTCAACCCACGCGATGAAGCGGCATACGTCATCCGGGCGTATCTCCATGGCTTACACCAGGATTGGGAGGCGGCGATTGCGGATTGCAGCCGTCTCATTGCCCTCAACCCGCGCAACGCCAATGCCTACAATAACCGAGGCGCAATGCGGGTCGGCAGAGGCGATTGGGATGGGGCGATTGCCGACGCTGATCGCGCCATAGCCATCAACCCACATTTCGCTGAAGCTTACGTAACACGCGGCGCGGCGCAGTATGGCAGGAACGATTTTGTGGAAACGATCACGGACTGCACCCGGGCATTATCTCTCAATCCAGAGTTAGCCTCGGCGTTTTATTTTCGCGGCAATGCCCGGTTAATCACTGGCAGGGTGGAGGCTGCGCTCGCCGATTTTAACGAAGCCATCCGTATCAACCCGGCATGGGCGTCGGCATATGCCACTCGCGGCTTGCTCTATTGGCTGAACGGCAAACAAGCAGAAGCGGAAAAAGATTTCGACAAATGCCTGGAGTTGGATGCCAGTTTGCGGCCGCAAATTGAAGCCAGCCTCCGCGAAGCAAAGCAAAGTCTGGCGAGGAAGTGATAACCAGAAACACCGAGCTTGGCACGCTTCGTTTTTCGTTCTCAGAGTCTGTCATTTAATGCTGTCCCTTAACGCACGTTGGATTCCGTGGCCCGTTGGCTCCCGGGCCAGAGGCAGTCTTTCTCTCCCTGCTGGAACGGCTCCGGACGATACACATGGTGCGTCACCAAGCAGCACCTCTTTAGGAGTGGGCTTTGGGCCGAGACAGTTACAACCGCCAGACTTGCAAGTACACATACTCTAACTGCACGATTGAAATATTCAAGGTAAAACATAGCGCACCTCCAAAACTGTTCTTTTAACAGCCGCCGGTCCAACAAAAACAAGAGGACGCTGACCAACCACAACTATGGAATACCTCACAAAAGCAGTAATTAACACAATCACAATATTCTTCACTGCTTGTACCCCAGTACTTTTGTCCGCAGTCGTTCTCGCAGGGATATACCTCAGGTATGTTGTAATGATAAAGGCAACAAGTGCAATTCTCCGGCTGCCCGCAATCTTGCCGTCCATTGGCGAACGGAGCAGTAATCGAGAATACATTCCCGGAGGAAGAGCTATTGAATGCCACTAGCCCTAAAAAAGTAGGCTGCGATTGACTAACCTTTTATCACCAACGAGCCAGGCAAAACGCAAACTATGCTAGGCGTGCCGATGTCCTGCAACTTGTCTGTAGCTTTTCTCACATTTCCTCACCTTTTTTCGTTGCATCTCAACGGCAGCACATGGAACTCCTCGCGTCACCGCGCCGCCCACTCTACTCTGGCGGTGGCCCCACGATCTCTAAGTTATATTTTGGGGCGAGAGCCATGATCTTCTCCAGGTCAGGGGCACCTGCGATCTCCTCAAAGAACTTCTCGAAGCCTGCTGGCGAAATAATAATCAATATCTTGGCTGACGGCGTCCCGGCTTTCGAGAAGGTGTGGACCGTGCCTCGTGGTACGAGGACAAACGCCCCAGCCGTCGCCGTCATGCTGCGCTCCCCTAGGAGGACGCTTAGTTCACCCTCCAGAACGTAGAAGGCTTCTTCCTCGGTGGCGTGGATGTGTGGTGGAGGCCCGTCACCGACGACCACGCCCTCAATGAGTGCGTATGCGCCGCCGGTTTCCTCCTTGACAGCCTTATATGTGTACGAGTCGCCCAAAACCGAGATCGTCTTGCCTTCGCCTGCACCAAGTGCGATACCTTCATGACGAAACGACATGTTTTACCTCCCTTATGGTTATGTTCCGCTGCAACGCTTGTTCGGCTGCATCACGCCGGTAACTATACTGAGTCGGATACTTCGCATTCGGCGTCCATTGGCGTATCCCTACAGGGCAAAACGCTGCCCGTGTGAAGTGACCCATCCTAGCACTGAGCGGAGTAGAATCAAGCCCGTGGCAAGCGTTGTGATTGATGAACTGCCACCTCTCGCCGTGGTTGCCGTCTACTCTCCTGCGTGGCCCGTCAGCAAAGAGCGGCTCCGCGGGGCAGGACCTTATGAATCATAGGTTCTGACACAATCGCCACCAATCGTGGCTAGTCCTGGAACGTGCAGCGATCAACAAATAGCCCCGGCTCTGGCCGTCGTCAAATCCTGCAATGGAACCCTTCTCGCCGCGTCTAACAAAACCGGTATCCCTCGAAATACTCTCCGACATTTGTATGAACGGCCGATCTAATCGCGTTTCAAATACCCCCGATTTGTCCCACCTTCGAAAAGAGAAAAGAAAGAGAGCTTGCGGTCGAGTGCGAAAAGGGCGCGTAGAAGCACGTCTTGCGATGTGACGTCGGGAGGGTCCATATCACAGTCTAGAGAATGAACGTGGTGCCAACGCTGTTTGGCACAACGCCTGGGGCAGCTCACGGGCAAGTGAGTCCACACCCAGTCTTTTCCACGCAGGAAGGTCCCTGAAAGAATAACCAGACGCCCTGACGTAGATGGCGTGTCTGATCCAGTCTGGTGGCCGACATTTCTTCTCGGAGGATTCTCTTCGGGGCAGTCGCGCGGCTCGCTCGGGAACCGCGTATCGCAGCTTAACCCGCTCTGAAGCTTGATCGTGAATCACCCAATGGAGTACGCCTGCGCCAGGTTAAAAATCGATGGATCTGGGCTGATCGATCGAGTCTTCGGGGAAATATTTGGCTGGGTGACGAGTTGGTGTTACGAAACCAAAGATGATGCGCTATCATGTAACGCGAGCGCCTGGTAGCCTCTGTGGTCAAACTCGAGGTGCGGTTGTGAAAATCTTTCTCCTTGGCGCAACTGGCAATAGCGGCCGACGCATTCTAAAGCTGGCGCTTCAGCGGGCTCACGAAGTGACCGCGTTTGTACGAGACGAGGCGAAACTCTTAAGCCTCGTTGACAGACCCAATCCGCCAAACTTGCACGTGTCTATTGGTGACATAAGCAAGTCAACAGACATCGCTAGGGTGATGGCCGGACACGATGTCGCTATCAATGCAGCCGGCCATGTGACGGAGGGTTCCACCTTCACTCAGCTTGTACAGACTGTGGTCGATT
>Ga0126384_10002464_pt1 | contig 11219 bp, 10 predicted proteins | sample PanSoiMetPlot_36_FD_92543 | JGI IMG/M metagenome (GOLD analysis project Ga0126384, IMG submission 92543) | Tropical forest soil microbial communities from Panama - MetaG Plot_36 | ecosystem: Environmental > Terrestrial > Soil > Tropical forest > Bulk soil | place: Panama | collected 2016-02-17 | reverse complement strand
TTCCGCATTGCCAGGTGCAGCGAGCATCCCTCGCTCGATGAGGTTGCGGATGGACGCAAAGCGCGCTGCTGGATCGCCCGGTCCGGCGAGCCGCTGCCGGCCACCGCGGTTGCGCCGGCGGGGCAACCCGCGACCAGCGCTGCCGCGCCGCGCCAGCCGTCGGAGCCGCCCGCCGGCCAGCAGGCGCCGTTGCTATCGGTGCGCGGCTTGGTGAAGCATTTCACGCTGCCGCGCCAGGATCTGTTCGGCAAGCGCAAGATCGTGCGTGCCGTCGACGGCGTCGACCTCGACATCGCGCGCGGGGAAACCGTGGGTCTGGTCGGCGAGTCCGGTTGCGGCAAGTCGACCTTTGCCAGACTGGTCGTCCGCATCCACGAGCCGACCGCCGGCTCGGTGGTGTTTGCTGGCAACGATATCGCGCAAGCCACCGCCGCCGAGATTCGGCCGCTGCGCCGGCGCATGCAAATGGTGTTCCAGGACCCCTACGCCTCGTTGAACCCACGCATGACGGTCGGCGACATCTTGTCGGAGCCCTTGCAATTCCACGGCCTGACCTCGAGCCCGGCCGCCACCCGTGCCCGGGTCGAGGAGCTTTTGTCGGCCGTCGGTCTTACGCCGCGGATGATTGGGCGTTACCCGCATGAGTTTTCCGGCGGGCAGCGGCAGCGCATTTCCATCGCCCGGGCGCTGGCGCTCGAACCGGAATTCATCGTTGCCGATGAGCCAATCTCATCGCTGGATGTGAATATCCAGGCGCAAATCATCAACCTGCTGATCGACCTGCAGGAACGTTTGCGGCTAACCTACCTGTTCATTGCTCACGATCTTGCCGTCGTGCGCCACATCTGCGATCGCATCGTTGTGTTCTACTTGGGCAAAGTGGTTGAGATTGCCCGCGCCCATGATCTCTTCACCGCTCCCCTGCACCCCTATACGCGCTACCTGATCTCGGCCGTGCCGATCCCAGATGCGGCGGCGGAGCGCCGGCGCCAGCGCCTACCCCTGGTCGGCGAACCACCGAGCGCCATCGACCCGCCGTCGGGCTGTTGCTTTCGCACCCGTTGCCCAATCGCCAAGCCTGTGTGCGCCGAGGTTGCACCGCCGCTGCTGCCTGCGGGCCCGGGCCAAGGCCCCGAACACGTTGCCGCCTGCCACTTTCCAGGGCAGTTCTGAAGGCCAGAAAGGCATCGCCTGACGATGTGCGCCACGGCCGGACGCCGTTGAGAGTTGCAGGCTGGGCCGCGGTTGCGGGGGGCCGAACCCGTGCGCGCAAAGAGCACCAACCCCTGCCGCGGGCGAGGCGTAACGGCCCGCCGACCCTCAATGCTGCAGGATTTTCGACAGGAACAGCTGTGCGCGCTGGCTCCGCGGCGTACCGAAGAACGCCTCCTTGTCGGCGTCCTCGACGATGCTGCCTTGATCCATGAACACCACGCGGTCCGCGACCTTGCGCGCGAACCCCATCTCGTGCGTGACGACGGCCATGGTCATACCGTCTTCGGCCAGTTTCACCATCACGTCCAGCACCTCGGTAATCATCTCCGGATCGAGCGCCGAGGTCGGTTCGTCGAACAGCATGGCAATGGGATCCATAGCCAGGGCGCGGGCGATGGCGACACGCTGCTGTTGTCCACCCGAGAGCTGGGCTGGATATTTGGTTGCATGCTCGGCGAGACCCATGCGCGCCAACAGCTCGGTGGCCTTGACCGCGGCAGCCTCGCGATTGCGCCCCAATACCTTTTGCTGTGCCAACACGATGTTCTCGCCGGCTGTCATATGCGGGAACAGCTCAAAGCTCTGAAACACCATGCCGATGCGCGAGCGCAGCTTGGGGAGGTTGGTGGCGCGGTCGCCGACCGAGATGCCATCAACCGTGATCGTGCCCTTGGAAAACGGCTCCAAGCCGTTGATGCACTTGATGAGCGTGCTTTTGCCGGAACCGGAAGGGCCGCAGATCACCACCACCTCGCCCTTGGCAATGCTCATCGAGCAGTCGTCGAGAACCTGCACGGGGCCGTACCACTTGCTGACGTGGGTGAGTTCGATCACAGGGCGTACCTTCGCCGCAGACGGTTGACGAGGCGCGAGGCGCTGAAGCAAATGACCAGAAACACAATCGCCACGAACAGATATAGCTCGGTCGGTCGATTGTCGCGGCTCGCGACAATATCAGCCGAGGTGAGGAAATCGCGCAGACCGACCACATACACCAGCGAGGTGTCCTGCAGCATGATGATCGATTGTGTCAGCAGCACCGGGATCATGTTGCGCACGGCTTGCGGTAAAACCACGTAGCGCATCGACTGCAGATTGGTGAGGCCAAGTGCCATCGCCGCTGCAATCTGGTTGCGCCGTACGCTGGAAATACCGGCGCGAATAATTTCGGAATAATACGCCGCCTCGAACATGACAAAGGCGATCAGCACCGAATAGAAGCCGCTGACCGGTCGTCCGATCAGCTTCGGCACTAGGGTGTAGAACCAGAAAATCACCAAGATCAGCGGCATCGACCGCAAGAAATTCACGTATGCTTCGACCAGCCAGGCCAGTGACTTGATCGAGGAAAGGCGGGCGATGGCGAGCACGATGCCGAGCAGGAGGCCGCCGCCAACCGCGAGCACGGTCAGCTGCAAGGTCAGCAGCATGCCGTTCCATAGGAACGGTGCGTTAAGCCAAAGAATGCCGAAATCGAAGCCGGCAAACATCTACTGAGCTCCGACCGCGATGGTCCCGGCAATGCGCGTGCGCCGCTCGAGCATGCGCATGGCCAGGATGACGATGCCAGTGACCATACAGTAGAGCACGGTGGCGACCGTGAAGGCCTCAAAGGCCGCAAACGTGTACTCCTCGATCTGGCGCGCCTGCGAGGTCAGCTCGAGCACGCCGATGGTCAAGGCCAGCGAAGAATTCTTGAACACGCCGAGAAAGTCGCTGGTCAGCGGCGGAATGATGGTGCGGTAGGCGACGGGGATCAGCACGTAGCGGTAGACCTGCAGCGACGTCAGCCCCATCGCCAACCCGGCATTGCGCTGGCCGCGCGGGATCGCCTCGATACCCGAGCGCACCTGCTCGGCGACGCGAGAGGCCGTGTAAAGGCCAAGGCAGATCACCGCTGTCAGGAACTGGGGATAGGGCATGTCGCGCTTGACCCAGTGGCCCCAGTCAGCCGGCAGCAGTTCCGGCACCACGAAGTACCAGAGAAACATCTGCACCAGCAGCGGGACGTTACGAAAGATTTCGACGTAGACAGTGCCGCCGAGGCGCAGCGCGCCATTGTCGGTGGTGCGTGCGATACCGATCGCAGATCCCAGCGGAAAGGCAATTGCCCATGCCAGGACCGCAATCAGAATGGTCTTGCCAAAGCCCGTCACGATCCACGTGAAGTAGGGCTCTTTGAACAGGATGGGCCAATTCCAGTTATAGCCGCCCATCCCGTGACCTCATCTCCGATTGCGCAGTCGGCTTGATCAATCGGGTAGGGCGATCAGCTGAAAGTTCTCCCGCAGCCGGTCGCTCATGGGATAGTTGATGTTGGTCGGACCGGGTTCGAACCATTTCTTGTAGATGGCATTCATCTCGCCGGTTTGGATCAGCTTGGCAATGGTCTTGTCGCCAAGCAGCCGGAAGTCGTCATTATTGCGCGGAATCATCATGCCGTAGGGGTCATAGGAGAAATAGGGACCGACGATTTCCCATTCGTCGGGGTTCTTTGAGGCGCTCTTGAGCCCGTACAGCACCACGTCGTCGGACACATAAGCATCGGCTCGGCCCTGCTCGAGATTGAGCATGGCCTGGGAGTGGTCCTTCACCTTGACGATATCGCCCTTGATTTTGATCTTCTTGGCGTCGATTTCAGCCTGCGCCGCCTTTTCGTTGGTGGTTCCCAGCACCGCCACCAACACCTTGTCGGTCATGTCCTCAATCTTTTTGATGCCCGAGGTTTTGCGCACCAACAGCTTGGAGCCGGTTAGGAAGGTGGTATTGAGGAAGCTGATCTGGCGCGAACGCCCGATGGTATGGGTCGAGCTCTCGCAAATAATGTCGACGGTCCCCGCCGTCAGCAGCGGGATGCGCGTCTGCGGCGTGAGCGGTACGAATCTGACGTCGAGTTTGTCGAGCTTCAATTCTTCCTTGGCGGCATCCGCGATTTTGAGGCAGATGTCGATCGAGTAGCCCTGCGCCTTGCCGTCGGGTCCAAGGTAGGACAGGGGGACGGAGGCATCGCGGTGCCCGATGGTGATGGTTTTGGATTCGGCGATCCGCTTCATGACCGAACCGTCTTGGGCCGAGGCGGTGCACGACAGGGCGCCGAGCGCCACCGTGACGACCAAAGCGAAAAGGGCACGCTTCATAGAAATCCTTCCTTTTCCGACGCTGCTGGACGCAACAAATTCACCCACGGCACAAGGTACGCTCGAACCGTGCATGGAGCCAGCCCCGAGAGATTTGCATGGAATGCCGCACCGCAGCAATGAGTATTCAAGATCGAGGCCTCGCGCGAATATCGAACATGCGGGGCAAAGCCTGCGGATGCGCGCGAGCAGAAGTTGCGCTTCGGCGGGGCGGCGATCGCGTGACGGCAGCTCGGCGTAAACGCCGACGTGTTGTTTAAGAGGCGAGCGCCGAGGGCGGATAACCGGCCTCGGTTGAGGCGGGCCAACCGGCGCCCAAACGAGATTGGTTGGCTCCAACCCGCGTGCGGCCATCCGGACCCGTGTTGTGCTCCCCAAAAAACGCGGGGGGCGCGGGGCCCTCGCGATCCAAACGACATCCAGCCCACACCCCACAACGCCGTCAGCGTCGGCAATCGCCGCGGTTTTGAGCAAAGTCGTGGTCGCGGGTGCATTTGGGTTGCTTTGGCGGTGTGATGTGCTCCGATCCTGAGAAAGAGCCAAACCGCTTTGAAATCCGGGCGTTGCCAAAAAAGCCCGTGCCACCGTCATGGCGCGCTTGCCGGTGGCCAGTCCAGCACCCCCGGCCCGGCCCGGTTCCCGCCGCGGTCCACCGGCGGCCACGCAGCATCACAGGTGACGTCGGCAGCCCGCGGGCAGCCCGACGCGCTTCAGAGGCAACGGTTGAGCGGGTGTGTGGTCCCGCCCGCTGCGATCGTGTTGACAATTGACCGACCGGCTTTAAACGTCGTCGAGGTATGATTCGGGGGGATCGATATGAGGGCGGCGGCAATCGGTATGGTGGCGGCTGCCTCGCTGCTGGTGCCGCACTCCCAAGCGGTCGGTGCCGATAAGAGCCAGTACTGGCTTCTTAATCCGACACCGGATCGGCTGATGCGCGAGATGACGACCGATCGCCCCGACATTACCGAGAGCCCCTTCACGGTCGACGCAGGACACGTTCAGTTTGAGACCACCATTGTCGGCTACAGTCGATCTGCTCCAGATCAAGACCGTACCGTTACCGACGAGTTTGAGTTCGCTACAACGAACATGCGAGTGGGAATTACCAACTCCGCCGAAATCGACCTCGTGTGGCAGCCCTATGGGACGGTACGCATCCGAGAGTTAGACCCGCTCAGAATCTTGCACCAGTCCGGAATTGGTGGCCTCAACCTTCGCGCCAAACTCAACCTTTGGGGTAACGACAGCTACGAAAAGCCCGGGGCGACCGCGTTGGCCTTGCTGCCCTTTGTGATGCTGCCCACGGATCGCCACAACGAGATCAGTCCGGAGTTTGTTGCCGGTGGCATCGTGGTGCCGCTCGCGGTCAAGCTCACCGACAAGTGGGAGGTCGCCGCCAATGCCGGTCTCGTTCATCTCAGGGACGATGCCGAGAGCAGCTACCACACCGAATTTTTGACCTCGGTGTCATTTTCCTACGAATGGAGCGAGAAATTAGGCACCTACTACGAAATTGCGGGCCGCTTTAATACTGAGAATTCGCAAGGCGACCCGGTCGTTCTCGGAACGGGTGTCACCTATAAGCTGTCCAAGAACCTGCAACTCGATGCCGGTGTCAACGTTGGTGTGACGCCGGGGGCCGACCGCATCAATCCGTTCATTGGACTATCGGCGCGCTTCTAAAGCGGCACGCCTTCGAAGCGCTTCTGTTGACCTCGGCAGGACCTTGACCCCCGTAAAGTTCGGAGGCTGACCCAGGTTAGCAGGCGCCGGACCGATGCCGGCGGCGCTAAAATGCGCAAATAAGCCAGTGTCCCTCGTTTTCTCAGGGGGCGGGGTGTTCGCTTCCCAGCATGAGAGCTGTCACGCTGCTCTGAGATCACATTTAGAAGCGAGCGCTCATCCAATCGGCGAATTGACCCACCACCTCCTCCTGCTGGTCGAAAGGCCCCGCATTGAGTTTGCTTACGATACCGCTTCCGGGCAGTCACAACGGCCGCGCGGCTCCGCCCAATCTCCATGTCTGCCTTGGATGTCGTGCCGGCGTTGGCGCCGCCAGTCTCTATCGCGCTCTCGCTAGATGGTGACGAGGGTCAAAAGACCTGGTGTGGGCATCGCATCCGCGTTACTGCTGGGGTGGCGGCGGTTATTGGATCGGCCGCGAGGAAACCCGCCGCGGCCGTTAGCGTTCCGCGTGGGGTGAGGCAGTTTGAGCGGCCCCCCATCGCGTCAGCCACTCTGAGATTGGTGCAATGCCGGCAACGTTGATCCTCCTGCATCTGGCAGGCTTTGTCGCGCTTCTGCTGTGGGGTATGCACATGGTGCATACCGGTGTCGTGCGCGCCTTTGGTGGCAAGCTCCGGCAGTTGCTCGCCATTGGTCTCAACAATCGCCTCAAGGCATTTCTGGCGGGGCTCGGCATCACGACCTTGTTGCAAAGCAGCACCGCGACGGCTCTGATGTCCACCAGCTTTGTCGCCGGCGGCTTCATGACGCTCGTCCCCGCCCTGGCGGTGACGCTCGGTGCCAACGTAGGCAGCACACTCATCGTGCAGGTGCTGACCTTCGACGTGGCGGCGTGGGCGCCGATCTTTGTGCTTGTCGGCCTGCTGGCGTTCAATCGCGGCGGTAAGACGCGGACGCGCGATGTCGGTCGCGTGGCGATCGGCATCGGGTTGATCCTGTTGGCGCTGCATTTGATCATCATCACCATTGCCCCGGTGGAGGAGGCTCAGGCGCTGCGCGCGCTGTTTGCCATGCTGGCGAGCGATCCGCTGATCGATGTCGCCCTTGCGGCCCTCTTGACCTGGGCCACCTACTCGAGTGTCGCCGTTGTGCTATTGGTAATGACGCTGGCGGCACAGCAGATCGTGGCGCCAGCGGCGGCATTGGCCCTGGTGCTCGGGGCCAATATTGGCAACGTCATCCCCCAATATCTGGCCGCTGGCACCAGTGCCGAGGCACGGCGCCTCGCACTTGGCAACCTCATTGTCCGCGGGCTGGGTTGCCTCGCCGCCATTCCGCTGTTGCCTTGGCTTACGCATGTGATGGCGAGCCTTGAGGCCGCCCCGGCCCGGCAAGTGGCCGACTTCCACAGCCTCTTCAATCTGGTGTTGGCCGCCATTTTTATGCCGCTGCTGGACCCATTGGCAAAGCTGTGCACCAAGCTGTTGCCATCAACTGCTGTCGGCAACGATCCTGGCAAACCGCAGTACATCGACGCGGCGGCCCTGGGCTTGCCCAGCGTGGCGCTGGCCGACGCGGCGCGCGAGGTATTGCGTATGGTCGACCTCGTGGAAAACATGCTGCGCACGTTTTTTGAGGCCTTGAAGAACGATGACCGCAAGCTGCTGTCGCGACTGGCGGTAATGGACGACACCATCGATGCCCTGCATAACGCGGTCAAGGTGCACTTGACCGCAATCAGCCGTGAGGACGGTTTGAGCGAGGCCGACGCCAAGCGCTGTTCGGACATCCTCGCATTCACCATCAACCTCGAGCACGTCGGCGATATTCTCGATAAAAGCCTCAAAGACATTGCCGCCAAGAAAATCAAACATCGGCTTACCTTCTCGCCGGAAGGACTGCAGGAGATCGCCGACATGCATCGTCACCTGCTCGATAATCTGCATTTGGCGACCAGCGTATTCATGATGGGAGACCTGCAGGCGGCCCGTACCCTGCTGGCAGAGAAGGATCGCATGCGTGATTTGGAGCAGGCAGCTACCGCCAACCACTTTGAGCGTCTACGGGCAGGCCGAACCCAAAGTATTGAGACGAGCTCGCTGCACATTGACATTGCGCGCGATCTAAAGCGGATCGCCGCGCATATTGCCTCGGTCGCCTATCCGATCCTGGAGCAAAGCGGTGCATTGCGCCGCACGCGACTGCTGGACGAGGCGACGAGTGACTGATCGCGGCTAGGCCCTAGGCCTGACGATGCCTTGGCGATGATCATGCCTACGAGGCGTCGTGGTTTTCAAGGCGCGCGCTGTTGGTCGGCGAGGCCGCCGCCGAAAGGCCCGCGTCAATCACCGGCCGCGCTCCCAAAAAACGACGTCGAGGTCGGCATTCAGCCGTCGGCAACCATCATCGAGCGTTGCGCCTCTGACTGAACCCACGCGATGAAGGCGCGCGTCTGTACCGCCTTCGCCGGCCGGCCTACCGGGCGCAGCAGGCTGTAGGCGTTGCGGTCGGCCACAAATCCGAACGGGGCAACCAGGCGTCCGGCCTCCAAATCCTGCGTCACCAACGGCAGCGACCCGATCGCCACGCCGAGCCCGCTCGCTGCCGCTTCGAGGAGAAAGTAGGTATGCTCGAGACGGGCGCCCTTGGACGGATCAAGTCCGGCCGCGCCGGTGGCCTTCAACCAGCTTTGCCAGGCGCGTGGGCGCGTCTCGGCATGCAATAGTGGCAGTCTTTTGAGATCGCTCGGACGCCGCAGCGGCCGTTTGTCGAGCAGCACAGGAGACAGCACCGGCCCAATCCGGTCGGGCAGGAACGACTGGCCGATGCAGCCGCGTGGCCACGGCGCACGACCTAGTCGGATGGCGACATCGACCCCGCCTTCCTCGAAATGAACCGGCGCGTGCGATGCCGAAAGCCGCACTTCGATCTCGGGGTGCGCGGCATTGAAGCGGTAAAGTCTTGGGATCAACCATCGCATCATGAACGTCGCCAGACAGGAGACGACCAACGGTCCGGATTTGGTTTGATCAACGACCTGCGCGGCGGCAGCTTCCAAGAGCTGCAGCGCCTGACGCACCGCGGGTAGGAACTCGGCTCCTGCTTGCGTCAGTTCGATGCGCCGATTGAAACGGCGAAACAGTGGCACGCCCAGTTGATGCTCCAGAGTTCTAATCTGCCGGCTAATGGCACCGTGCGTGAGGCGCAGCTGTTCGGCAGCCGCGCTGAAACTCAGGCGATCCGCTGAGATCTCAAACGCTGGCAGGGCTTTCAAGGCAGGAAGCCGGCGCACCTTGTCTCCAATCATATGATGTTTTCTCAAATGACTGTAACAAAGCTTCGCTTGTCAAGTGCAGCAAACGGCTGTGTATGCTGCGGCACAATGGAGGCGATCGCGGCGCGATGCAGTATGCAGAAATTTCGATCAAGCCGGCGACCCGGCGGCCGGTTGCCGTTACCGACCTTGGTGCCATCGCCGCTTATGCGGCCAGGACCGCCGGATGGCACGGCCCCGGCCTCTCCATCGAGGCGCCGTTCGCCGTGCTCCGGGTCCGTGTTGGCCGCGCCGCCGCGAACTCGCTGGCCTGCCGTGCCCGAGCAATTGCCCACATGCTGCCAGGCGACCCGTCGCATTCATGAGCCCAGCGGCTGCCGATAGAGCCTCGCGCAGTGCGGCACTCACCTTGACCCTGGCCCTGCCCGGCGACACCCTTCTCTACCTGCTGTTGCCGCTGCATGCGGCGGAGTTCGGGGTCACATTGCCGGAAGCGGGACTGTTGCTGGCTGCCAACCGCATGGTCCGCATCTTCGGCTACCGTTGGGTCGCCAACTTCTATGCAAGGCGGGGCCCACGGGCGGCGTGCCTGGCGGCCGCCGCCGGTGCCGTCCTTTCGACCCTCGGCTATGCCACCCTGTCCGGCATCTGGGCCTTGCTGGTCGCACGCCTGATTTGGGGATTGGCGTTCGCGGCGATGAACATCGCCAATCAGGCACTGCCGACCGCACACATTGACGATGCCGCGCGGCGCATGGGGCGTGCGCGCTCGATCGTCGCCATCGGTCCGATGCTGGGTTTGCTCGCCGGCGGCGTGCTGGCGGAGGTGTTAGGGCCGCGGCTCGTATTTCTGGCGCTGGGCGGCCTGGCGTTGATCGCCCCCTGGTTTGCCTGGCGGCTCCCCACGGCGCCCGAAGCCATGCTAGCGCAGCGTGCACGGTTTGCCTGGCCCGACGCCTTCAGCATCTGGTCATTCTGCATGGGCTTCGCCCTCGATGGACTTTTTGTGTTCGGGCTTTCGCTGCTCGCCATCGCCGGCCTTGGCAGAAGCGGTGTGATCGCGGCCAGCATCGCTATGGCGTTGCGCTACCTCTCGGAGATCGTGCTGTCACCGTCGGGCGGCGCCCTCGCCCACCGCTATGGCGGCCGCCGCATGCTGGTAGCGCTCTCGATGGCGGCCGCCACGACACTCGCCATGCTGGGAGGGTCGGACGTGGTGATATGGATCGGTGTGCTCGCAACCGTGATCCTGCGCGCGCTGTTACAACCTTTGCCCGCCCCGGTCATCGCGGCGGCCTGCCCCGGCTCGGCCCGGGTGCCGGCCCTCGCACGCCAGGCGGTGTGGCGCGACATCGGGGCTGCCGCCGGTCCGCTGGCGGGCGGCTTCCTGTTCCCGATATTGCCAGCCATGATCATATACGCGGCCGCAGCGGCCCTGTTTGCGGGCGCCAGTGTGAACCTCATCAAGCCCGCACCCGGCCGTGCCGGGCTCTAAAGCGCGTGGCGTTGACGTGTGCAACGGCCCAAGCACCGCGGCAGGGCTTTACCTGCAGCCGTGACCCTCGGCAGCACGCCGATATTTTTTTGGCCGTTGCGGTTGGCGTCCGCCTGAAGCCTCCGGCACGCTGTGCTTTGCTGGTGCCGATTGGCACTTGGGGGGACCAGCGACTGGGGACCGGCGACTTCGGGACGGTGCTCGGGGTGGCGCCACTCCTTCGCGCTCCCGACGGTGTGCTGAGCCCTGGCTCAAGCCTATGCACCAGCCAGGCACGGGGGCGCCTGGCTCGGTCACAGCTGCCAACATCAGTGTTCCCACGGATGTACCGATGACGGAGCGGCCGGTATGGAAGCCCCACTAGTCGCTTCGACGCCGGCGACCCGACAAGGAGGATCCCGTCTTTGCT
>Ga0126384_10002463_pt1 | contig 11222 bp, 12 predicted proteins | sample PanSoiMetPlot_36_FD_92543 | JGI IMG/M metagenome (GOLD analysis project Ga0126384, IMG submission 92543) | Tropical forest soil microbial communities from Panama - MetaG Plot_36 | ecosystem: Environmental > Terrestrial > Soil > Tropical forest > Bulk soil | place: Panama | collected 2016-02-17 | reverse complement strand
CGCTGGGATTGCGATGGCACACCCGGAGGATGAAAAGCGGCTCGCGGAAGGGGTCGCCGTATTCAACAGCCTCTACGAATACTTCAAAAGAAAGAGAGCATGAAAAATGGAATTGACAAACATCATCGGTGCAGCGGTGCTCAGCGTCAGCTCGCTGGCCTTTGCGCAAAGCGCTACCGGGCAGCCCTCTTCGCAAACATGGAACTTTGATTCAGATACGGCGGGCCAGCCTCCGGCTGGCTTCTCCTATGGGCGCACCGGGAAAGGCGGGGAGGGACAGTGGCTCGTGCGCGCGGAGAGCGATGCTCCCAGCAAACCCAACATCCTCGCGCAAGTCAGTACCGACAATACCGATTACCGCTTTCCCGTTGCTTTCACCGGTCCGGAGATGAAGGACCTGCGGCTGTCGGTGAAGTGCAAACCGGTCTCGGGCAGGGTGGACCAGGGCTGCGGCCTCGTGTTTCGGTTCAAGGACGTAAACAACTACTATGTCGTCCGAGCGAACGCGCTCGAGGACAACGTCCGCCTGTATCATGTGGTCAAGGGAAATCGACGCGAGTTCGCCGGGTGGAACGGGAAGGTCGCCTCGGGCGTGTGGCACGAGCTCGCGGTCGAGGCGAAGGGCGATCACTTTCAGGTTTTCTTCGATGGGAAGAAGGTGATGGACTCGCACGACAAGACGTTCGCGGACGCAGGGAAGGTTGGGCTCTGGACCAAGGCGGACTCGGTCATCTACTTCGATGAGCTGACCGCTACTCCGCTGTGACCGGTGAGTTGCCATGCCTCAAAACAATGTCGTGCCCAGGCCGCATCCCGTCCGCCCGCTGCCTTTCGATGGTCGCAAGCTCGACGGCATCTCGGAGAGGATGATTGTCTCTCATCACGAAAACAATTACGGCGGCGCGGTCAAAAACCTCAACAAGGTTGAGGAAGAGCTCAGCCGAGTGACGAAAGACACCCCGGGTTTCGTGGTGGCCGGCCTAAAGGAACGAGAGCTTACCTTCACCAACTCCATGATTTTGCACGAGCAGTACTTCGGCAATCTCGGCGGAGATGGGAAGGCGAGTGGTGAGATCGAGAAACGCCTCGCCGCGCAATACGGAAGCTTCGCTCGGTGGGAGGAGCTGTTTCGAGCGACTGGAATGAGCCTCAGCGGGGGCAGTGGGTGGGCTCTGCTCGATTACAACTTCCAGACCGCGGACCTATGCACTTACTGGTCCGGCAATCACACCCAATCGGTAGCATTCGGACAACCGCTGCTTGTCCTGGACATGTATGAGCACTCGTACCAAATGGACTACGGCGCGGCGGCGGCGAAGTACATCGACGCATTCTTTCGAAACATCAATTGGGACGAGGTGAATTCTCGTTGGGAGCGAGCGGAGAAGGCAGCCGCGGTGCTCAGCGCGAGGTAAGCACGTTGTGAAAAGGAGATGATCAATGCCCAAGCGAGCTGTAACAACTCTGATACTGGTTGGAGCATTCGGAATCGTCGCTGCAGCTCCACAAAAGAACGGCACTGCCAAACTGGACACCGCGCGCATCGAGGAGCTCACCGGTGTCAAGGGCGCCTTCAATGCGAAGGAAGGGGTGTTCAAGGTATCGGTGCCGCGGACGGACCTATCCATCATCATCGCAGGAGTGAAAATGACGCCCCCCATGGGCCTGACTAGCTGGGCCGCGTTCAAGCACGACGGCAATCGAACCATGGTGATGGGAGACATGGTTATGACCGAGGAGCAGGTGAATCCGGCAATGAGCACGGCGTTGGACAACGGGCTCGAGGTGACCGCGCTGCACAATCACTTCTTCTGGGATTCGCCGAAAGTGATGTTCATGCACATCGGTGGCATCGGCGATGAAGCCAAGCTCGCGACCGCCGTCGGGAAGCTCTTCGCAAACATGAAACAAACCGCCGGGGGGACGGGAAGTGTGCCAACCGTAGACATCGACCCCGCCAAGAGCACGCTGGATCCAAAGAAGGTGGAGTCCATCCTCGGAAAAGGCGAGCTGACCAATGGCGTATACAAAGTGACCATCGGTCGAGAGACGAAGATGCACGGGCACATTGCTGGAAATGCGATGGGGGTAAACACCTGGGCCGCCTTCGCCGGCAGCGATGACCAGGCTGTGGTGGACGGGGATTTCGCGATGCTCGAGCCCGAGCTGCAGGGAGTGCTCAAGGCCTTGCGTGCGGCGGGCATCAACATCGTTGCGATTCACCAGCACATGGCTGGCGAGAATCCGCGCGTTCTGTTTCTGCACTTCTGGGGCGTGGGGCCTGCGGAAAGCCTTGCCAAGGGAATCCAGAGCGCGCTGGACACTCAAAAGGTGCGAACCGCCGGATAGCGTCTTGCGAATTGTCACGGCAAGCTCCGAAGCCGCGAGGCAGACTCAGCCCACGATGCGGGAGTTTCTGCTCTACTTTCTACGGCTCGGAACCTTCGGCTTCGGCGGCCCGATCGCGCTCGCCGGCCACATGCAGCGGGACTTGGTCGAGCGCCGAGGCTGGGTTTCCAAGCAGGACTATCTGGAGGGGCTCGCGCTCTCCCAGCTCTCCCCCGGTCCGCTCGCGGCGCAGCTGGCGATGTATCTGGGATGGGTGCGTGCCGGCCGGCTCGGAGCCACGCTCGTCGCAGGGGCATTCATTCTGCCCTCGCTGGTGATGGTGCTGGCCATTTCCATTCTCTACGTCCGGTTTCACGGCTTGCCATGGATTCAGAATGTCTTCTACGGCATCGGCGCGGCGGTGATCGCAATCATCGCGCGAAGCGCGGTGAAGCTCGGGCGAATGACAATCGGCAAGGACCGGCTACTCATTTTTATTCTCGCTGCGAGCGCCATCGTAACGGCCTGGACGGAGAAGGAAATCCTTTGGGTTTTTTTGGGATTTGGCCTTCTCGCGCTGATTGTGAAAGCGCGGCCTCCTTGGCGCAAAAGCACGACCGCGCTTTCGCTGGCTCCTTGGTTGAGTTGGCTGGTGGCGGGCATGAACGGCCCAGCGCTGGGCGAGTTGTGGCGAATCGCCTGGTATTTCACCGAAGCCGGCGCATTCGTGTTTGGCAGCGGTCTGGCGATCGTCCCATTTTTGCACGGCGGTGTGGTGGACAACTTCCACTGGCTCGACGAGCATCAGTTTCTGGACGCCGTCGCGGTGGCGATGATTACGCCAGGGCCGGTGGTCATCACCGTGGCGTTCATCGGCTTTCTCGTCGCCGGGCCGCTGGGGGCAATCATTTCTGCGGCGGGCGTGTTTCTCCCTCCATTTGCGGTGGTGATTCTGCTCGCACCCAGCGTTCGACGGTGGTCGAAGGATGCCCGGGTCAAGGCGTTTGTTGCTGGCGTCACAGCGGCGGCGGCCGGAGCCATCGGCGGCGCGGCTTTCGTACTCGCAAGGCGCTCGATCGTGGACATTCCCACCGCCGTCATCGCAGTCCTTACTTTCGCGGCACTGAGCAAGCTCAAGAAGGCACCCGAGCCTGCGGTGATCCTTGCGGCTGGGGCCGTCGGCCTGGTCGTCAAGGCAGTGACCTCGCGATGAAGCCTGTACCCAGCCCAGTCCGGCCGGACTTCGCGGAGCAGGTGCTCGAGCCGTGGATGGCGGCCGGTGCCGAATGTATCCCGTTGACGGCGCCTCTGGGCGCAACCTGTCTTGGAGGCCAGATATGAAATGGATTACACGGGAGCGAGTAAACGTCGACCGAGTCGCCTGCCCCTGGCTGATCAAGAAGTTTGTGGACAGCGAGCCAGTGTTTTTCTTCGTTCCGGCGGAGGAAGTATCCAGCGAAGCCGAGCGGATGGGTGCGATCCCTTTCGATGTGAAGGGCGCCGAGCTCGGCCACCAGGGCAAGCGATGCAGCTTTGAGGCGATTCTCAAGAAATACAGGCTCGAGAACAATTCCGCGCTCGCATTACTCGCGAAAATTGTGAACGGCGCCGATACAGACAACACGCTGTATGGGCAGCCGGAAAGCCCTGGCCTAAAGGCGATCGCCGACGGATTCCGCCGCCTCGGCCTCCGCGACGATCACGAAATCAACGCCGCAGAGTGGATTGTGTACGATGCCCTTTATGCGCACTGCCAGGAGATGGTGCGGCAAGGAAAGCTCAATGGAGCGTTTAGGGAGTAGCATTGTTTTCCTCGCAGCTCTCGTTTCGTTAAATCCGTCCTGCAAGCGAACGGCCCAGGAGGTTGTGGTCTACACCTCGGTGGACCAAGTATTCTCGGAGCCCATCTTCAAAGAATTCGAGCGACGGAGCGGCATCGCGGTTCGAGCCGTCTTCGACACCGAGGAGACGAAGAGCACCGGTGTTCTCAACCGGCTCATCGCCGAAGCGGAGCACCCGCAGGCCGATGTCTTCTGGGCCAACGATCCGGTGCGTCCTTTCCTGCTCGGCAAGCGCGGCTTGGCCGAACCCTACGTCTCGCCGAGCGCGTCGGACATTCCGGCGGCTTTCCGCGCCGCGGATGGGACCTGGACGGATTTCGCAGCAAGGGCGCGAGTCCTGCTGGTCAACAAGAAGCGCGTTTCGCCCGGCGAAATGCCGCTCTCCATCCGGGACCTGGCGAGCCCTCGTTGGAAGGGACAGACGGCGGTCGCAAACCCGCTCTTTGGGACGACGACGATGCACGTCGCGGCATTGTTTACGACTTGGGGCGAGGAGCAAGCGCGCGCGTTTCTCACGGATCTCAAGTCGAACCACGTTCGCATTGTCAGCTCCAACGGCGAGGTGAAGCGACTTGTTGCAACCAGCGAGATAGCGTTCGGACTCGCGGACACCGACGACGGGTTCGAAGCTGTCAAGGAAGGCGCGCCGGTGGCGGTGGTCTATCCGGATCAAGAAGGTATGGGCGCGCTAGTGATGCCGACGAGCGCGGTGCTCGTCAAGGGCGGACCGCATCCGGAAACAGGGCGCAAGCTCGTCGACTATTTGCTCACTCCCGACGTGGAGCGGCGGATGGCCGACTCTGCTGCGCACATGCCGCTGCGGCCGGGTGTGCCCGTACCGCAGGGGCTCAAGCGCGTCAGCGATATCAAAGCAATGCAGGTGGACTACGCGCGCGTTGCCGATGACATGGAACGCATCCAGCCGTGGCTGAGGCAGTGGGTCGGGCTCTGAAGCGCGCGCTGCTCCGTCGCCAGCAAATGCTCGTGCTCGCGGCCGCAGGAGCAATTGTTCTGCTCACCTCGGCTGTGCCTTTGGCGCGGCTGCTGAGCGAGATTTTTGACGCTGGGGCTGCTGCGCTCGGTGTGCTCTCCGCTGTCCGACCCTGGCTGCTCCTGATCCGCTCCGTGATGCTCGCCGCAGCGGTGACCGCCTGTGCCGTCGCCATCGGCGCTCCGCTTGGCCTGCTCATCGCGCGGACGGATCTACCCGGGCGGCGAGCCTTGTGGATGTTGCACGCCTTCCCAATGTTCCTGCCCCCTTTTCTGCTGGCGCTCGGGTGGTTTCAGCTCGTAGGGCGCGAGGGATTTCTCGGCAGCGAGGTGACGGATCGGCTCCTCTTCAGCCAGGTCGGTCTGGTCGCGGTCCTCTCGCTTACGTTCTCGCCGGTGGTCACCTCCATGGTAGCGCTGGCTCTCCTCGGGATGGACGCCTCGCTGGAGGAAGCGGCGCGCGTGTTCGCCGGTCCATGGCGCGTCGGCACGCGCATCCTGCTTCCGGCTGCTCGACCGACGCTGGCCCTCGCGGCGATCGTGGTTTTCGCGCTGACCATCTCCGAGCTCGGCGTCCCGATGTTCCTTCGCGTCGACGTTTTCCCGGCAGCTGTCTTCGCCCGGCTTGGTGGCATCCAATACGCGCCTGGGGAGGCCTTTGCCCTGGTCTTGCCGCTGATGCCCTTGGCGCTCGGCTTGCTTCTCCTGGAGCGGCGACTGGTCGGCGCCGGCTCGTTTGCAGTCGCCGGCCTGCGCGGAATGTCGCGTGCGCCCATCCCGCTCGGCAACTGGCGTCCGGCGCTTGCCACCGCGAGTTGGAGCGTCGCTGTGGCTGGAGCGCTTCCGCTCGTCGCTCTCGCGCTGCGCGCGGCTCGAGGCGGCGGGTTCGGTAACCTCCCGCAGTGGATCGGGCAAGCGCCGTGGACCAGTCTCGGCACGGCTGTTATCGCCGCCACCGCGATCGCCGCGGTTGGTTTGGTGCTCGGCCATGGCGCCGCACGTGGCGTGCGAGGCGCCTCGCTGCTCGATGCCATGGCAGTTTTGGCGTTCGTAACGCCGGCGCCGGTGCTTGGCGTGGGCCTGATCGCGGTATGGAATCGACCGGCGACGCGCGCGCTCTACGCGAGCGCAGCCATTCTGGTCATCGGTTACACCGCGCGCTACGCGGTGGTCGGCATTCGGGCCGTCGCCTCGGTTGTGCTTCAGAGCGCGGTGCATCTCGAAGAGGCTGCAGCCGCCGCTGGCGCGCGTTTCTGGCGGCGGCTCATCCGGATCATTCTCCCCGTTAACTTGAGGGGTGTCGCCGCTGGCTGGCTGCTGGCGGTGGTTTTCTGCCTTCGGGATTTCGAGACCGCGGTGCTCTATTACCCGCCTGGTGGAGAGCCGCTGCCGGTTCGCATCTTCACCCTTGAGGCGAACGGTCCGCCGCCGGTGGTGGCCGCCCTCGCCGTGGCACACGCGCTGATGACCGCCTTGGTGCTCGTGGCTGGCGTGCTGTTGCTGCCGCGGAGGAGCCCTGAATGACGGCCGCCATCGACCTCGAGGGCATCACCCTCAGATACTCGCAGAGGCGAGTCCTCGACGGACTCTCGCTGACCGTCGAACCCGGCGAGGTGCTGGCGCTGCTAGGCCCGTCTGGAAGCGGCAAGACGAGTGTGCTCCGAATCCTTCTGGGCTTCGCGACGCCGGAGGCGGGGGCCGTTCGACTCTCCGGCGAGGTGGCCAGCGATGCGGGGCGATTGCTGGTGCCACCAGAAGAGCGAGGGTTGGCAGTCGTGTTCCAGGATCTCGCCCTCTGGCCCCATCTGAGCGTGGCGCGCAACCTCGCGTTTGGCCTCCAGTCCAAGGGCGTACCCCGTCCCGAGCGCGACGCGCGGATCCAGGCAATCCTCGAGAGGGTGGGGCTCGGGGGGCAGGGGCACCGCCCGCCCGGCCAGCTCTCCGGCGGCGAGCGTCAACGGGTGGCGATCGCCCGCGCTTTGGTCCTTGAGCCGCGCGCCGTCCTCCTCGACGAGCCCCTCTCCAACCTCGACGTTGGCCTCAAGCGCGAGCTGCTCTCGATCTTTCGCCATCTGTTGAAGGAGCGCCGGACCACGGCGCTCTACGTGACGCATGATCTTCGAGAAGCGGGTGCCCTCGGCGATCGGATCGCCGTGATCGAGCAGGGGCGAGTCGTCCAGGAGGGCACCCTGGAGTCACTGCGTGCAAACCCGTCGAGCAGCTTCGTTCGCGGATTGCTCGACGACTTCGCATGGGCGGGAACGGTACCCGGGAACTTTTAGGCTCCGTCGCGACGTCTCATTCGCGAGCATTCGGTGCAAGTGCCTGATGCTCGATAGAGGTCGTCACGCGAGGTCCGGTCATACCAATGGAGGAAATCATGAAGACGTTCAGCAGCAAGTTGGCAATGGGTGCAGTGGTCGTAGTCTCTTTTACCGGAGTCGCCGATGCCGCGCAGCTCATTGTTTTCGAGGCGCCGCTCGACAATTGGAGGCGGGAAATCTCGGCAGACTTCGAGGTAAACCGCGAGCTGGGTCGGGCCTGGATTGATGTGCAATTGCAGTCACCGAGTCAAGGTGACGAGCAGCCGGACAGCCAAGTTATCTCGAAGGCGGTCGAAGGCCTCTATTATGATCCGGTTCGCAAGCAGGTACTTTACCGAACCGCGACCGAAAACATCGTTTGCGCCGACGATGCCAGGTTTCTCTGGAGAACTTATCTGAAGCCTACCGGGCAGTGTTTGCTCACTCCGGTGTCGGAGAAGCGCCAAATCGACGATGGGTTCAACGTTCGCGACCGAACCGTAGCCAGGGTCATGTTCGAGGCCAAACCATCGACCGTTGCCGGCGTGCCAGCGACAGAGGCGCGCGCGGAAGCAGCTTCGCAGGATAGGGTGCTGGCCGAGCAGCTGCAGGAGGCCGAAATCTCGTTGGAGCAAGGGGTGGCGGCCAGTGCCGCAGAGGGCAAGCCGATCTCGGCGAAGTTCGAGCTGGAGAACGGAAAGCTCCAGCTCTCGGTGTACGTCGCCAAGCCCAAAAGCTTCTGGGAGGTGATCGTCAACCACAAGACCGGGAAGATCACCAAGGCAGTGGCGATCACCAGCGGCGAGGATTTGACGGCCGCCACTGCGCAAGGCGAGGCAATGGCCAGGGCCAGGACCTCGTTGCAAGAAGCGCTCGCGAAGGCGGCGTCGATGAACCAGGCGTATCGCGCCGTGGCGGTCACCTCCGCGCTGAAGGACGACCGGCCGATGGCTAACATCACACTGATGCAGGGAGAGCACCCGAAGACAATCAGTCAGAAACTCGACTGAAGAACCACTTGGTTGCGTGCGAAACGCGGCATGCTAATCGCTGAGAGACAGGCACCCGCGGACGGAGGGCTTGGAGTGACGGAGAACGAGCTGCTCACCTTGGCAATGTCAGTCGCGAACCGCTTGAAGCGGTTCGCGTGTCATTTGTGCGGCGATCCTGACGGCGCGGAAGACCTGGTTCAGGAAGGCTTTCTACGGGCGCTCGCTAACCGAGCGCAGCTGCGCGATAAGAGCCGAGCGCTTCCCTGGCTTCTGATGATCGTGCGCCGGCTGTTTTTAGAGCATCACCGCACGGCTGAGCGTCAGTTGCACCTGATCGAGGCGGACGCGGCGCTGATGGATCCGCCGATCGGAAACCTGGAGGAGGAGATGTTGCGCGGTACGTTCAGTGAGGAGCTGTCCGAGGCCCTTGCGAAGCTTCCGGAAGAATGGCGGACCTGCCTGCTTCTGCGGGAAGTGGATAGTTTTTCATACGAGGAGATCGCGCAGATCGTCGAATGCCCCGTCGGCACGGTACGCTCGCGCCTCGCGCGCGCCCGCGCACAGCTGCTCGTGTCGCTACACACTTACGCGGCCGATCGCAACATCGACCAAGGAGCGCGGAGATGAGCTGCCCAACCTTCGAATCCCTGAGTGCAGAACTTGATGGGGAGCTGGCCGAGCTCGAGGCCGCGGCGGTGAGATCACACCTTGACGGATGCAACAAGTGCCGCGCCCGCCGGAATGAGCTGCTCTGGTTACAAAGCGCAGTGCGGGACGCGTCAGTTGTTTCGCCCGCGTCGAACGAACTCCAGGCGCGCCTTTTGTCAACGGTGCGAAAGCGTCGGCGCGCGTCAGCGCTCCGGCTCGGGTTGGGGCTCGCGACAGCGGCTGCGCTGGTCGCCTTGCTCCTGCCGTTGGTGCACAGCAAGGACGTGATCGCGGAGCTCGTCGGCGACCATCTCGGCACTACGATAACGGGCGAGGAACCCTTCGACGTCGTGAGCAGCGATTCGAACGTCGTGGAGCGGTGGTTCGACGGGAAGCTTGCCTACAGGTTACGGATTCCGCGCTCGCCCTCGGCGCGGCTCCTCGGAGCGCGGCTGTGCAACGTCGGCGGCCGCCAATACCCGCTCGCCGCGTATGATCGCGAAGGCCGGCGCATCTCGCTCTTCGCACTCGGCACCGCGGCCGGGCCTCGGGAGGGCAGATGCCAGGAAGGCGTGCGTGGCTTCACGGTCTGTCGGCAAGTTGCCAATGGAATCGACTACATGCTCGTGTCCGACTATCCGAAGTCCGAGGCGAAACGCGTTTTGACGGCGGCGCTCTCAGAGCTTCCGTGAAACCGATTGGCTCGCTGCTCAACTGTGCTCGTGGTCTGGGTAGAAGTCATCCAGCATCCCGACGTCGAAGGGAAGGGACACCTCTTCGAGATCCCAGCGCATCAACCCCACGATCCAACCGAAACAACGCCCCGCTGTCCTCGACGCCAACTTGTAGCTCACGGAAGCGTTAGCCGAGGTATACAGGAACCGTGAACAACCGCGCCAAGTTGAAGCAGAAGCGGAGGGATCTCTCCTGACGCCAATGCTGCGGCACCTTCCTCACCCACGCGGGGCCCTCCCGAGCGCGGCCAAGGGGAGCGGAGGGCGTGCAATGGTTTCCCGATGTCGGCGACCTCCACAGAGCTGAACGCTTCATCCGCAGCGCTCGCTCAGGGCGAGATTTTGATCGCGCTGGAGGGTGGTGATCGCGCCTCAATGACGGCGTCGGCCGCCTCGATCCGAGCTCGTCTTGCCGGCAGGTTCCCCGGATGCACCGCGAAGGTTGTCGTGGCCACGGCGGGGTCTGAAACTGAGCTGGTGGATGTCGACTCGCCAGATGCGGCGAACACTGCGGCGGTGCCCGCGCTTAAGGTCGGAGCGATCGCCGGGCATTCGAGCGCGTTGGTCCGGGAAGCCGTCCGCCTCGGGGCACCGGCCGCGGCGCTCCTCTCATCTAGCGCGCACGACGAGAGCCTCGATTGGCTCGGGCTGCTCCTCCAGCCGATCCTCGAGGCGGGCTTCGACTACGTGTCCCCGACGTACCTCCGCGAACGGCTCGATGGCATGCTCAATACGGCCATCGTCTACCCGCTGACTCGGGCGCTTTTCGGGCGCCGGCTTCGGCAGCCCGTGGGTGGCGAAGCGGCGCTCTCCTTGGCGCTCGCGCGCGCCCTGCTGGCCCAGCCAGCGTTGCGCCAGGATCCGACGTACAGAGGATCCGACGCGTGGCTCGTTGCCAGCGTTCTCGCAGGTCCATTCCGGGCGTGCCAGGCCTGGCTCGGGCGTTGGCCGGGCAGCGCGGCCCAGGCCGAGGACGCCAGCCATGCGCTGGCCCGGATTGTCGGACCAGTGTTCCAGGAGATGGAGCGGCACGCGGACCGGTGGCAGCGGGTGGAAGGGTCCGAGCCGGTCCCGTCCGTCGGCCAAGCCGGAGTGATCGCCGACGGCCCCTCCACGGTCGACCTCGGGGCGCTCGAGGACGCATTCCGCCTCGGCCTTCGCGAGCTCGGGGAGATTTGGGGCCTGGTTCTGCCCCCGGGAGCGCTGCTCGCCTTACGTCGCGCCGCGGCCGCCCCCGCCGGAAAGTCGCGGCTGAGCGACGCCCTCTGGGCGCGGATTATCTTCGACTTTGCCGTCGCCCACTCCACACGAGTCATCGAACGCCAACAGCTGCTCCGTTCCATGACGCCGCTCTACCTTGGGTGGGTACGGGGGTTTGTGGAGGAT
>Ga0126384_10002462_pt1 | contig 11223 bp, 11 predicted proteins | sample PanSoiMetPlot_36_FD_92543 | JGI IMG/M metagenome (GOLD analysis project Ga0126384, IMG submission 92543) | Tropical forest soil microbial communities from Panama - MetaG Plot_36 | ecosystem: Environmental > Terrestrial > Soil > Tropical forest > Bulk soil | place: Panama | collected 2016-02-17 | reverse complement strand
ATCGTTGTTGTCAGAAAACGATTTGCCGACCAACCGTTTGTCTTGGGCCCAAATGACCACGCCTTTAGGATTATAGACTTTGAAACGCACAATATTCGGCGTGAGGGTAAGATGCTGGAGGAGGTGTTCGAATTTGTGTCCCACCGATTTGCGATCTTTGGTTGTGAAATCTTCTGCGGTAAGAAACTCTTTGGCTTCCGTTCTGATTAGTTGTGCAGTAGCTTCCCATTCTCGATCCAATATCTCGCTGACGACATAGTGGGAAACAATAAACCACAGCGCCACGGTTATGATGCCGATGCAGATAAAACTGTGGATAGCGAAACGAGTAGTGAGACTGGCGTTTTTAAATGGGTACTCAATCCGCATTCTACCAACCTGCATGAAATTGAACCCCTTGGCAAAGACCGGACTTTAGACTACGTCAGGGAACGCAACAATTCATCAATGCTTTCCACCTTCGGCCAACCGCATCACCGCGTCAACGACTTGATTGACGCCAGGGACCATCGCGTCGACCAGCGGCGGGCTGTGCGGCGGGGGAATCGGTTGCGCCCCGATTCGCATCACGGGGCGTCGTTGGCGTCAATGGTTTTTCCTTCAAACCCGTAAGCTTGTCCGCGATCTCCCAAATGCTTGATTGCTACGCTCTTCTCCAGGCTCACGGTCATGGCATATTGATTATTCTCGCAAACGTAAATGACCGGCAGTTTCCACAGCCCGGCAAGATTCATCGCCTCATGCACGACTCCCTGATTCGCCGCGTCGTCGCCGAAAAAGCTCGCCACTACTTCTTTTGAACCGTGAATCTTGGCGGCGAGCGCAGCACCAGTGGCCGTAGGCACCGTCGCGCCAACCGTTCCCGTATTACCGAGAAAACCAAAATCCAAGTCGCCCATATGCAACTTGCCGCCGCGGCCTTTAGAATATCCATCTTCGCGCCCCATGCATTCACAAAGCAGCGTATAAAGATCCGCTCCTTTGGCGATCAGATGCCCCGTCCCTCGATGATAACTGGCAATCAAATCCGTCGACTGCAACGCCGCACAAACGCCGACTGCAATAGCTTCCTGACCCCGGTAAGAATGAGTGCTCCCGAACATCGCCTTCTTTTGATAAAGCTCCTCGAGCTTCTCCTCGAAAGCGCGCACCAGAATCATCTTTCTGAGCATCTCTTTTCGCTTCGCCGTATCCAGCATAAGCCCTCCGTCGCGGGGTTTGTATCAGCAAATCGAGACCGGTCGTGTCGCTTCTAATTAGTTGTAGTCTCGCTCGATTGTCAAGGGAAGGTCGCGGCTCTTCGGCTCCGTTACCTTCTGCCGCCTGCTCTAAAGTCTTAGCGCGTAGCTCCCTGCTCCCCGGCCCCTCATCGGCGCTCTTGGCAACTGCCCCCGATTTCGACTAATATCGCCCGAGCGCCGATTCGGGATGTCGCGACTTCGACCCCGCCGGTTTTCCAAGCATAGACCGGACCGTGCATTCGCACTAACTGGGAAAGTGCCGAACCTAAAAGTCTGATCCCTGAGATGTTGCCTCGATGACAAAAGAAGAATTGAAACAACTGGAAAACGATCTGTGGCGCAGTGCCGATACGCTGCGGGCTAACTCGGATCTAAAATCTACCGAGTATTCCACGCCTGTGCTCGGGCTGATCTTCCTCAAGTTCGCAGATAACAACTACAGGCGCCACGAAGTTGAAATCAGCGCGGAGTATCAGAAACTCAAGGGCACGCGACGTGAGAAGAAGCTATCCGAGATCGCTATCGAGAAATGCGGCTTTTATCTGCCAGATCACGCGCGTTATGACTACCTGCTGAATCTTCCCGAAGAGAAGGACATCGCCAAGGCGCTGAAAGAGGCGATGAAGGCCATTGAAGAATATAAACCCGAACTCGATGGTGTCTTGCCGAAGGACGAGTACTTTCGTCTCACCCGCGATGAGAAAACACGGACTATTCCCAACGATTTGCTCAAGAATTTTTCCAACATACCAACAGACACAGACGGGGATTTGTTCGGGCAGATTTACGAATATTTTCTCGCCGAGTTCGCCCGCAGCGAAGGTCAGAAGGGCGGCGAGTTTTTCACGCCCCGTTCGGTTGTACGCCTCATGGTGGAGATGATTGAACCGCATGGGGGCAAAGTGTTTGACCCTGCTTGCGGTTCAGGTGGCATGTTCGTGCAGTCGGTCCACTTCATCGGAGAGCACCGGAAGGAATTGTCCAAGGATGGAGACAGCGGCGTTTTTGTTTACGGACAGGAGAAAACGCTAGAAACGGTCAATCTCGCCAAGATGAACCTCGCAGTTAATGGGCTGCGGGGGTGAGATCAAGAAAGCTAATCCTTACTATGAGGATGCTTTCGGCAGTTTCGGCGCGTTTGATTACGTTCTAGCGAATCCCCCGTTCAACGTTGACGACGTTAGTCTTAGCAGCGTCGAGAAGGACAAACGTTTCAACACCTACGGCATCCCGCGTAAGAAATCGAAGGCCAAAAAATCTGAACAAGGTAAGGAAACCGTACCCAACGCGAATTATCTTTGGATTAATCTCTTTGCCACGTCATTGAAAACCGAGGGCCGCGCCGCACTCGTTATGGCCAATTCCGCTTCTGACGCCCGCCATTCCGAAGCGGAAATTCGCCAAAGGCTGATCAAAGAAAATCTCATCTATGCCATGCTGACTTTGCCGTCGAATATGTTCTATACCGTCACGCTGCCGGCGACACTTTGGTTCTTCGACAAAGGAAAGACCGACGACCGTATCCTATTCATAGATGCGCGAAATATCTTCACCCAAATTGACCGCGCCCACCGCGAGTTCTCTGGGGAACAAATCCAGAACATCGGCATTATCAACCAACTACACAAAGGCAGACGGGCAAAATTCGTGCAACTCATCGACCGCTACTTCGCGGCGGGCATGGAACGGCTCATCGAGAACAAGACCCGCGTCGAGCCTGTCTCTGCGCAGCTGCTCGAAGTCTTAGACAACGAAGCCGGCAAACAAGCAGTGGGCGAGCTCGTAAAGCAATGGAGCGGTCTCAACAAATTACAGGCGCGCTACGATCAATACCTGGAGAAACACAATGACGAAAAGGCTGTTGACGACAAGAATAAGGTGCAGCAGCAGTTGCGCGAAGCTTTCAATCCTTTCTTTGTCTCGCTGCACGAGTGCCTAAAGCTGTTGGACAAAACCGTGCGTCAGCACGAGAAACAGCAGGCCGACCAAAATCAGACTAACGGCAAACGTCCTGCGCCGGACCGCAAGATTAAGGCGCTTAAGACCGCACTGGAAGAACTGCACAAGGAAGTCAAGAACGCCGAAATCTTCTATCAGCACATCCACTGGTTGCAGGAACGCTTTCCTAAGGCGGAGTACGAAGACGTGACCGGCCTGTGCAAACTAGTTCGCCCGGCGGATTTAAACGAGCAGGAATATTCGCTCAATCCCAGCCGCTACGTTGGTGTTGTCATTGAGGAAGATGGGAAGACAGAGGAGGAGTTCATTTCGGAAATTCTAAGCATCAACGACGAGCTTGCCGAACTAACCGCCGCCGCGTCGGAACTGGACAAAAATCTCTCTGCCAACATCAAAGCATTGACGGGAGATGCATGAACGACTGGAAAGAGACACCATTTACGAAGCTCCTCGTTGATAGCAAGGATGGTGAATGGGGAGAGGGTGAAGAAGCTGTCGGCTTTCGTGAAGCAATTGTTATTCGAGGAACGGACTTCCCTGACCTTGACAATCCGGCGGCAGAATTCCCAAAGAGGTGGATCAAGGAGCACCTTGTTGAGCAGAAAAGACTTCGTCCTGGCGATATCATTCTTGAAACTGCAGGCGGCACTTCGACACAGTCAACGGGACGCAGCGCCTTGCTAAAGGATTCATTTTTTCAACGACACCCTGATTTGCCGATATTGTGTGCCAGCTTTAGCCGTCATCTCCGCTTGGATACGGATAACTACTCGCCGCGTTTCGTATACTATCTGTTGCAGGCACTCTACAGACATGGATACATGGCGACTTTCAACATTCAGCACACGGGTGTTTCTAGGTTTCAATACACTGCCTTCAAAAACCATACACTGCTAAAAGCCCCAGACTTGCCCAGCCAGGAGAAAATCGCGGCGATTCTCACAGCGTATGATGATCTGATTGAACACAACAAGCGGCGCATTGTGCTTCTGGAAAAGCTGGCTGAGGAAATCTATCGCGAATGGTTCGTGCGCCTTCGGTTTCCCGGTCACGAACACGTTAGGTTTATCAAAGGCATCCCAGCGACGTGGAAGGTGAAAAGGTTTGGCGAAATCGCCGATTTTACGATGGGGCAGAGTCCGCCATCTGAATACTACAATGAGCTAGGCGAAGGCCTTCCATTTCACCAAGGTGTGGGGACTTACGGAAACCGATTCCCTCAAAAGATCACGTATTGCAACGCAGGCGGACGCAAGGCCCAAAAAGGAGATATTCTCTTTAGCGTTCGGGCGCCAGTTGGCCGCTTAAACATCGCTGATTGTGAAATGATTATCGGTCGTGGTCTAGCAGCGATCCGCCACAAAAACGGCCACAACTCCTATCTCTTCTACTTGCTCAAAGTTGTATTCGCAAACGAGGACATCATCGGCAATGGGTCGATTTTCAATTCTGTTGGAAAAGATGAGTTAGCGAACTTTTCGTTGCTCCAGCCAGACGATAACCTCGTGACGCAATATCAATCCGTTGCTGCTAGCATGGACGAACAGATTGAACTTCTGAGCAAATCTGTGGAGACTTTGACGCGAACGCGAGACGTGCTTTTGTCCCGCCTCATCTCCGGCAAACTCTCAGTCGAAAACCTCGACATTCAGTTCCCGCCCAGCATGATGGAAAAAGTGAAAACCGAGCCAACCGCAACGCTCCATGCCTAACTTTATCACCGAGGGCCAGATCGAGCAGGCGCTGGTGCAGAGACTTCAGCATCTGCACGGGTTCGATTCGCTTGATTGTTACACAGAAGATCCAGAAAATTTGAACGACGGCTCACATCGTGCCAGTAAGCGGGACGTAATTCTACTGGATCGTGTTAAGGAAGCTGCACTGCGCTTGAATCCGGAGATTCCGTCCAAAGTCATTGATGACGCACTCGAAAAGCTGCTCGACCGGCGAAGATCCATGTCCCTCGTCGCCGCCAACCTAGAGATCTACAACTTACTTCGCGACGGCATCCCTGTGGAGTTCGACGATAGCAAAGGAAAGAAACAACAAGAGAAGATGCGGCTGATCGACTTTAACCACCCCGGAGAGAATCGTTACTTGGCCGTAACCCAGCTCTGGATAAAGGGCGATATAGGGTTTCGCCGCCCGGACGTGTTGCTCTACATTAACGGTATACCGCTGGTATTCATTGAATTGAAGAACTCGAATGTCAAGCTCCGGGCGGCTTTCGATGACAATGTAGTCAATTACCGAACCGAGATTCCACAGCTCTATCTGACAAACGCATTTTGCGTATTATCGAATGGCATGGAAACACGAGTCGGCAGCTTCAACGCGGACTGGGAATATTTCTTTAACTGGTTACGCGTGGACAATGAACGGGCGAAGATCGACCGCGAACAGATCGAGAAGAAAGGAACGAGCCTGGAGCGTGTCATCGAGGGCCTGTTTCCCAGGCAGAAGCTGCTCGATTACATCGAAAACTTTATCCTCTATTACAAAGAGAACGAGAAGATCATCGCCCAAAACCACCAGTTTATCGGTGTGAACCGGGCTTATGACACCTTCCTAAAGCGGGACGAATTGCACGGCAAGCTCGGCGTGTTCTGGCACACGCAAGGGTCCGGCAAGAGCTTTTCGATGATCTTCTACGTCCGGAAGATCTTCCGCAAACAGACGGGCAATTTCACATTCGTGGTTGTCACGGATCGGGATGATTTGGATGGCCAAATCTACCGAAACTTTCTTCACACCGGCACCGTGACCAAAGCCGACGCTGCTCAACCCAAGGACAGCGAGGAGATGCGGAAATTTCTCGGTCAAAACAAGCGGCTGGTCTTCACATTGATCCAGAAATTCCGCTGGCCGAAAGGGAAGGAATATCCTCTGCTCTCGCCGCGGGACGATATCATCGTGATTGTGGACGAGGCTCATCGCACACAATACAAAGATCTCGCGGAAAACATGCGCGCGGGACTCAAGAACGCCCTGTATATCGCCTTTACCGGTACGCCGTTGCTGGGACGTCAGCGCAAGACGAACCAGTGGTTCGGGGACTATGTTTCGGAATACAACTTTCAACAGTCTATGGACGACGGCGCAACGGTGCCGTTGTTTTACGAGAAACGCTTCCCCCAAGTGCTCATCCAGAACGAAAATCTAAGCGAGGAGTTCTACCAGATTCTAGAGGACGAGAATCTCGACGACGCGCAGCAGGCAAAACTGGAGAACAAGTTCGCGGCTGAGATTGAGGTCATCAAGCGCGACGACCGGTTGGAAGAAATCGCCAAGGACATCGTTTACCATTTCCCGCGGCGAGGATATCTCGGGAAGGGAATGGTTGTCTCGCTAGACAAGTTCACCGCCGTGAAGATGTATGACAAAGTTCAACGACTTTGGAAGGAACAAATAAAAAAACTACACGGACAAATCCAAAAATCGAAGAATGACTTAGAGCGAGAGCGGTTGAAGAAGACCGTGGATTACATGCGGTCAGTAGAGATGGCAGTAATTGTCAGCGAGGAGGCCGAGGAAGAAAAGAAGTTTGCCAAACAGGGTTTGGACATAAAACTGCATCGAGCGCGCATGAACAAAGTCGATAAAAATGGGCATGACGTAGAATACAACTTCAAAGATCCGGCGCATCCGCTGCAATTGGTGTTCGTCTGTGCGATGTGGCTCACCGGCTTCGATGCGCCGACCGTGCCCACGATGTATCTCGACAAACCCATGAAGGATCACACCTTGATGCAGACTATTGCGCGTGCGAATCGCGTGACTTCGTGGAAGATCAACGGGGTCGAGAAGAAGAGCGGCGAAATCATTGATTACTACAACGTGTTCCGAAATATAAAGAAGGCTCTGAGGGACTACGCCAGAGGTCAGGAAGGACAGGAGCAACCGCCGGTTCAGGAAAAGAAGGTCCTGTTCAAGCTACTGGAAGACGCCGTCGCTCAAGGCAAAGAGTTTTGTCGCGAGAAGGACATTGATGTCGACTTCTTATTGAATAGCAAGGATGTTTTTAAAAATGTCAGCTACTTTAAGGAATACGCCGACATTTTGTTAAGCCAAGACGAGTGGCGCAAAGGTTTTGCTGTTTACGAAAACACCATTGTGTCGCTGTATGAGGCGTGTAAACCCGAGATTCTGGGCAGTCCGGTGGTTCGCACGGTGGCTGTCTTCCAATACCTACGCGGAGTCGTGGACGCTATCATCGAACAGAAAGATATTGACGCGGTCGGCATCCGCATCGGTGAACTGCTCGACGAAAGCCTCGTTGTCGACAAAACCGAGTTCGTCCATGAGCATAAGGATAAATATCGCATCGTGCGATCAGGCAAGACGTGGGATTTGAGCAGAATAGACTTCGAGCAGCTCAAGGAAGATTTCCAGCATGCTACGTACAAAAACATCGAGATTGCCGATTTGCGCGCGTTTATACAACACAAGCTCGATCAGATGCTAAAGCAGAACGCGACTCGTGCTGACTTTGCCCAGCGGTTGCAAGGGATTATCGATGCCTACAACGCCGGTAGTTCATCAGTGGACAATTACTTCGACGAGCTGGTCAGATTTACAAAGGATCTGAAAGAAGAGTCCGAGCGTCATCTCCGGGAGGGTCTGACGGAAGACGAGCTTGAGCTGTTCGACATCCTAAAAAAGGACAAGATGACGAAAGAGGAAACCCAGAAAGTCCGGCTAGCGGCTAAATCTCTCCTACATCGTTTATGCGAAGAAAAGCCCAAAGTTCTGGTTCAGGACTGGTTTAAGGACTCACAAACGAAGCGCAAAGTTCAGTCGGCGGTCGAGGAGGTTTTGAATATCCATCTGCCAGAAAGCTACGATCGCGTTGTCTTCAAAGAAAAGTGTGACAACGTGTTGGATCTGATGCTCAATTACGCGATCCAGGGGATTAAATGGGCGGCGTAGGGTATGCGCGGCGTCGCCTCTATTAGAAATTGAGGAATGGCGGAAAAGAGTCGAGAGCCCATTGGCGTGACAACACGGTCTTAACAGTGAGTCGAACGCAGGTATTGCTCGGCTTGGTGAACCTTGATACGGCTTTGGCTTTACCGGTAGGCGGGGACGGATTGTGCCCGATATTTTGACTGAATTGGACATTGCCAGTCTTCTGGCGGAGCCAAAGCCGTTGCCGGAAGATTACCAAACGCGCCTACAGTTGAGGCCGAAAAGCGGTCACAAGGAACGCGAATTAGACCTGACTGGTGGCGCGGGCTCGGACTTTCAACTGATCATTCGTCAAAGCCTTTTCAATCCACTCGATTTTTCCGTCATCCTTGGTTACTGATACCGGGGTCGAATGTGTTATTTCGTTTGAGGCGCTATAATGGTAGAAGCCATGAGCATACGAATCGGATCGAGGGCAACACTTTCTACGACTTTCATGTTCACACAGCTACCGAGCGTTACCAGACCGCGGGTTACGAGGAAGACCATTTTGCTGAATCGACGGATAGGTTCGCGGACTTGAGCGGGGCTATCCAATGCATGTTGCAGGACTGTGCCTTTGAAGTTCCTTCGGGGACTCAAGAGTCTCTCTTCTAACGAGGAGCTGGCCATGTCAATTGAATCTATTGAAAGAGAATTCAAAGAAAAGGTCTGCGACCGTATACGCCTGGTTTCAGAGGGCATGAACCGCTACCAGGTTTTTACTCCATTCCAGTTTCGAGGACGGCGATCATCTAGTCATCGTTCTCAAGCAAGAGAATTCCCATTGGCTCCTTTCGGATGAAGGTCACACCTATATGCACCTGACCTACAGGCTGGATGAAAAGGATCTTCGCCGAGGAACACGGCAAAAAATTATCAGTAACGCTCTGTCTATGTTCACGGTAAACGACCGCGGTGGAGAACTGGCCATCGAGATCAAAGAAGATCGCTACGGCGATGCGCTCTATAGTTTTGTGCAGGCATTACTTAAAATTACCGATGTCACCTATCTTTCCCGTGAAAGGGTGAAGTCCACCTTCATGGAAGACTTTCGCGCTTTCATGGAGGCACATGTGCCGATGGACCGTCGAAGTTTTGATTGGCATGACGCAGACCATGATCCTGACGGTAAATACATCGTCGATTGCCGCATCAATCAGAGAGCACGTCCGGTTTTTGTACAAGCCCTTCCGAATGACGATAAGGTACGGGATTCGACTATCGTTTTACTACAGTTTGAAAAATGGGCAGTCCCGTTTCGGTCGCTGGCTATTTTCGAGGACCAGGAAGAGATTAATCGTAAGGTTCTCGCGCGATTCAGTGACGTTTGTGAGAAACAGTTCTCTAGCCTCTCCACCAATAAAGATCGCATAAGCCAATACATCGAGGAACTCCTTCGCGGAGATTCGTGAGGAGGAGACGCCCATGATTCAGGAACTCGACGACGTGATACTTACCTGTGATTTGCCGAAACAAGGATTGGCACGAGGCGATTTTGGCACGGTGCTGCTGCTTCATGAAAAAGGCAAAGGCTACGAGGTCGAGTTCACGACTTTGGATGGGGAAACTATTGCATCGTGACGCTAAGCGCGGATCAGGTTCGCCCTAGCAAGCCGAAAGAGATCGCGCATGCGCGCGATATGGTGGCTAATCCGTAACCAGCGGCCCTATGGAACCGAAACTAATGTTTCAGTATGACCGTACGGGAGACATCCTTTATATCAATAAGAGGCCACCGTACCCGGAACAGGAGTCTGAAGAACTCGGAGATGAAGTGATCGCGAGGTTGAATCCGAAAACCCGGGGAAATTGACAACCTGGAAGTTTTGTTTTTCTCGACCCCGCTCTTGTGGAGGCAATTTATTTGAATTGCCAGTGACAGCAGACTTGCGCCTCACACCAAAGTCCGAATAGAGATTAACTACGTCGTTAACGTTCCCGCCAGTTTTAGCGCCTCTGCACGCCAGCAAACCCTAATCGAATTTCTGTAAATCATAAATGACACCCGCAGCTGCAAAGCTGTTTTACTTTGCTATTTGGTCCGCGTTCTTTGCGACGGCTGCCGTGCTAGTTGTGAAGAAACGGAGGGACTGGTTGGTGTACTGGGCGAGCGGGGCAAAATAAACCCCCAGCACGACGGTAAGAACCGCTAGCGGAATCAGCAGGGTGAAATTGTTGGCGGCGACGGACACGGGCTTGTCATCCGGATCAGGGTTATCGAGGAACATCGTCTTTACCACTTTGGCGTAATAATAGAGCGAGATGACGCTGTTGATAATCGCGACCACCGCTAGGATAACGAAAACCCCGCCCTGCTTAATTACGGCGGCAAACAAAAAGAACTTGCCGACAAACCCCGCAAACGGCGGCAGTCCGGTCAACGAAAACAGGAAAACCGCCAAACATGCGGCTGGAATGGCGGCGCCGCGCCAAGCGAGTCCCCGGTAGTTGTCGATGTCCTCTGCGCCAGTTGTGTTGGCGATCATCAAAACCACGAAAAAAGCGCCCAAGTTCATGATGAGATAAACCACCACATAGAAAAGAATCGCCTTGAGGCCGTCGTTGTTAAGTACTGCAAGTCCCATGAGCATATAGCCGGCGTGGGCGATCCCGGAGTAGGCCAACATCCGCTTGAGATTTTTTTGATTCAGGGCGGAGAGATTACCCAACGTCATCGTGATCATGCTTGCAAACAAAAGGACCTGGGGCCATTCAACCCCTGAGATAAAGGCCCAGTCGCCGCCGGTAACCGAACGCGAAACGGCAGGAAAGAAAAATCGGATCATGATCGCTATACCCGCCGCATTGGAGGCCACGGAGAGAAAAGCGGTAAAGGGCGTGGGCGCCCCTTGGTAAACGTCCGGCGACCACATATGAAATGGGACAAACACAATCTTGTAGCCGAAGCCGGCCATGATGAAAACAAAAGCCATGAATAAAGTAACTTTGTTTACCGGGTTTTGCGCTAGCGCTTGGTGAATCGCAGCATAGTCGAGACTGCCGGTCATACCGTAGATCCAGCTCATGCCATAGATCATCGTCCCGGAAGCAACGCCCCCGTAAATGAGGTATT
>Ga0126384_10002461_pt1 | contig 11225 bp, 11 predicted proteins | sample PanSoiMetPlot_36_FD_92543 | JGI IMG/M metagenome (GOLD analysis project Ga0126384, IMG submission 92543) | Tropical forest soil microbial communities from Panama - MetaG Plot_36 | ecosystem: Environmental > Terrestrial > Soil > Tropical forest > Bulk soil | place: Panama | collected 2016-02-17 | reverse complement strand
TTGACGATGAAGAGCGGCGACGGGAAGTTGGTCGTGGCGGAGACGCCATGCAGGTCGAAGGCGTCGTCGCACATGGCCTCGACGCCGGCGATCACCACCGGCATGTAGTCGGGCCGGCAGCCGGCCATGACGGCGTTGATGGCGATCTTCTCGACGGTGCCGCGGCCGAAGTTGGGCGGCACGAACGCGACGAGATCCGAGCCGCGCCGGCCGGAGCCCGCGACCATCGCGGCCACGCGCTCCCGCGTGGGCGGCACCACGGGAAGCCCGTCGGTGACGCCGCGCTCGAAGAGCGCCTCGAAAGGGTCCTGGGCCGGCTCGCTCACGGCGCTCAGGGCTTGCACACGCGGAAGTTCGCGTAGTCGCCTTCGGCCACCGACTTCGTATCGTCTGCGTCGGTGAGCACGGCGATCCCCGAAGCCTTGGGTGTCTCGGTCTCCTCGAAGAACTTCTTGTAGTCTTCGAGGACGTTCACCCGCTCCTCCGTCCACGGGGCCTTCTCCGTCCCGCTCCGCACGACCATCACCTGAGTGAGCCCGCCACTGGAGGTGAGACGCGTGCCCACCGGGACCACGGCGCTCCAGACGTACTTGAGCGCCTTCACCGACCAGGGCGAGTGCGGGAACACCGCATACACGGACACGGCGCTGTCGTTCGTCTTCGACTGCCGCTCGTCCGAGCCCTTGGGGAACGTGACGGGCCGCCACGACCACGCGAGCCACGGGTACTGCTTGGGATCCCACTCGTACTGCCTGGCCGCCTGGATCCCGATGCCCTTGGAGAGCGCATGCAGGAATCGCCGGCCGTCCATCTCCTGGATCGAGTACACCTCGCGGCCGGAGTCCTTTCGCGGCTTCCAGTCGGGCGGGAACTCGCCGATCTTGCCCGTGGCGAAGTTGTCCACGGTGACGCAATCCTGCGCGCCTGCCACCGCCGGCAGGACGAGGAGTGCTAGCAGGAGGAGAACGGGTGCCACACCCTCAACGCCCGCGCCGCCACCAGGAATGGACGAGCTGGTCCACCACCTGGACGAGCTGGCCCACGGTGCGGCACTCCTTCACGATGTCGCAGGACGGCGCGTAGAGGGGCATCACGCTGTCGCCGATGCCCCAGCCCCACTGGCCTTCGGGGTTGAGCCAGATGATGCCCTTGACCCGCTCGCGGATCTGCTTGATGGCCCACGCCTGCGGGTCGTTGTAGTTGTTCCGGGCATCTCCCAGGATGAGCACGGTGGTCTTGCGGTCCAGCGACTCGATCTCCGTGCGCACGAACCGGCTGAAGGCGTAGCCGAAGTCCGAGCGGCAGTGATAGTCCACCGACGAGCCCTTGAGCGCCCAGTCGATGGCGTGGTCCACGGGGTGGGAATTGAAGGCCTGCGTCACCTCGGCGATCTCGGAGACGAACACGTACGAGCGCACCCGCGAGAAGCACTCCTGAAGGCTCCACACGAGCTGGAGCATGAAGCGCGACGCGTTCCGCACGGAATCGGACACGTCGCAGAGCGTGACGAGCTTCGGCTTCTCGCGGTGCCGGCGGCGGAAGCGCAGCTCCATCGGCACGCCGCCGTACTGGAGGCTCTTTCGGATGGTGCGGCGCGAATCGAGCCGCCCCTTCTCCTCCTGGCGCTGGCGCATGGCGAGCGCGTCCTTGATCTTGCGCGCGAGCCGCGCCACCACGGCCTTCATCTGCGCCACCTCGTCCGGCGAGAGCGCGAAGAGGGGCTTGTCGGTGAGGACCTCGCGCGTGAGCTTCTCCCCTTGCCGGTACGCGCGGCGCTCGAGCTCGCGCTCCACGTGCTGGCGGATCATCCGCCGAAATGCCTCGAGCCGCAGGTCCAGGTAGTTGCGGATGCGGGCCAGCATGCCCGGATCCATGCCCTGCGCTTCCAGCATCTGCATGATGCGGGACAGGTCGCGCTCGATGGCCTCCCAGTCGAACTTGTCGTAGATGCGGCGGGAGAAATAGCCCACCTGGAGGAAGTACATGAGGCGCTCGAGGCCTGCTCCCTGCCCTTGGCCCCGGATGGCCATCTCCATGTCCGACCCCTCGCCCTGCAGCATCAGCTCGGTCAGCTCGTCGAGGTTCATGTCCTCCTGCGACATGAGCTGGTCGAGCAGCTGCTGGATGCGCGGATCCTCGGGCCCCAGCGCCTTCTTGAGGCCGGCGCCGAGGGCTTCCAGATCGAGGAAGTACAGATCGAAGAGCCGGTCAAAGGTGGGAAGGTCGCGCGATTCCTTTACGAGCGTGGTGGCCAGCGCGGCCTTGAAGGTCTCGCGGTGCTCGAGGCCGATCTCGGAGGACGCGGCCAGGGCGTCCATGGCCTCGCTCGGAGAAATGCGCAGCTCCGCGCGCCGCAAATCGCCGATGAACTCTAGTATGCGTTGATCCATTATCGCGAGAAAGTTACCCAGGAGGACTTGAAGACGTCCTCGTCGCCCTCACGGGTGATCGGACAGAGACGCCCGTCCTCAAGTCGCAGCAAGCCGTGGAACGAGCCTGGCGCGATCATGTGGGTCATCTTGAGCTTCCAGCCGAGCTCGCCGGCCGGGGCTTCCTCGTCGCGCTCCACCATCCGCGTGACGTCCGGCACATCGCCCACGAGGTGCAGCACGCGTACTGGCCCTTCCGAGCACCGGAGCCCGAGCACCACCTTGTAGGCCGGGTCCTGCCGCGACGTCTCCACCGTCATCTCGCCGGGTTGGAGCAAGTGCGGGGTGGCTTCCGGCATGGCCCAGCGGAAGAACTCGCGCGGCGCCGGATGCGTGTAGTAGAAGTGCCAGCGGCCCGCCGCGTGGATCCAGAGCTTCGTGTACTCGCCGAGAGCGCCGGAGATGCAGCGGCCCCCCTCGATGAAGACAGGGCCGCTCGGCCCCAGCTCAGGCAGGCGTATGCGGGGACAGGGAAACCACAGCTCGCGGAACTCGCTCAGGTTCATGGCTAGTTGATATCGGCCAGCACCTTGTCGAGCGCTCCTTTGACCCGCTCGAGGTCCTTCTCGTGCTTGACCAGCATGGTCAGCGTCGACTCGACGAGCTCGCGGTCCAGGTTATCGGCGTTGAGAATCACCAGGGAGCGCGCCCAGTCGAGGCTCTCCGACACGGAGGGCGCCTTGCGGAGGTCGAGCCCGCGGATGCGCTGCACGGTCGTCACCACGGTCTGGGCCAGGCGCTCGGAGATCTCGGGCACCTTCATCCGGATGATGGCGAGCTCCTCGTCCGGAGGCGGGAAGTCGATGAAGAGATGGAGGCAACGGCGCTTGAGTCCGTCCGACAGCTCACGTGCGTTGTTCGAGGTCAGCACCACGAGTGGAATGTTGTTCGCCCTGATGGTGCCGAGCTCGGGCACGGAGACCTGGAAGTCCGAGAGCACCTCGAGCAGGAAGGCTTCGAACTCCGGCTCCGCTTTGTCGATCTCGTCGACCAGGAGCACCACGGGATCCGACGACTCGATCGCCTGGAGGAGCGGCCGGGGCGCGAGGAAGCGGTGCGAGAAGAACGCATCGTCCTGGCCGGAGATCCGGGCCACCGCATCGGGCAGCGAGGGCGCGTCCGCGATGAGCTCGCCGATGCGCTCGCGCAGGAGCTGCGTGTAGAGGAGCTGCTTGGCGTACTTCCACTCGTAGAGCGCCTTGCCCTCGTCCAGCCCTTCGTAGCATTGGAGGCGGATCAGACGCCGGTTGGTGATGTCGGCCAGCGTCTTGGCCAGCTCGGTCTTGCCAACACCCGCCGGACCTTCGATGAGCACCGGCCGCCCCATGCGCTCCGCCAGAAACACAACGGTGGAGATGCGGCGGTTGGCGATGTAGCGGGCGTTCTTGAAATGCTGCTGGACATCCTCCACGGACTGGAACATTTGGGCCCCTTTAAGAGTGAATTGGCGTGGAGTGTAGCACACTTGCGTGCGGTCGATCGCCGCGCTCAACCATTTGCCGGCTCCTCTTCCTGGAGAGATACTTGGCTCCATGAGCAAGTCCGCCGCGGAGCTCCGCCGGCACCCTCGTGTGCGAGCCTCCTGGCGGGTCACGGTGGAGACGGCCGGCGCGAAGGCGCTCGCGCGAGAGAGCATCGACGTGAGCCCGTACGGCATCAAGGTGCGGATGGACGAAAGCCTCGAGCCTGGCACTGCCGCGCGGCTCCGCCTGCAGCTCTCAGATCGGCGGCCGCTTCACCTGGAATCGGTCGTGCGACGCGCCGACACGGACGGACCGGTGTTCGTCTTCGTCAACGTCTCGCGCGACGACGTCGAGCGGCTCAAGGCGGCCGTCGACAGCCATCGGGCGTCCGAGCTGTAGTCGTGGCCGGGCAGAGAGGAGCCCGCTCCTACCATCGCTGGCAGTTCAGGATCGGTGCGCTCCGCTGGATGCTGGCGGGAGGATATCTCATCGCCCTGCTGGCCACGGGCCTGGCCTTCCATCTTCGCGATCTCATCTCGTCGTGGGCTCTGGAATGGTGGCTGGCGCTACCGATCGCCGTTCTCCTGCTGGGACTCGGCCAGGAGATCCTGACGCTCCCGCTCACCCTGCTCGGCGGATTCTGGCTGCCTCGACGGTACGGGCTTCACCACCAGAGCTTCGCCCGCTGGTGCCTGGATCGCGTGAAGGCCGCACTCATCGCCGGCGTGCTCGGCACGGTGGCTGTGCTCATCGTCTACGGGCTCATGCGGGCCACGACGTGGTGGTGGCTCTGGGCCGCCCTGGCGCTGTTCGCGGGCCAGGTGGTGCTCGCCTTCGTCGCGCCGGTCTGGCTCGTGCCCCTCTTCTATCGGCTGACGCCGCTGCCCGAGGGCGATCTCCGAACGCGGCTGCTCCGCCTGGCCAGGCAGGCCGGCGTGCCAGCGATCGGCGCGTGGACCGTCGACCAGTCCCGTCGTGGTCGCACGGCCAACGCGGCGGTGGTCGGGATCGGTCGCACCCGGCGCATCATTCTCTTCGACACGCTCGTGAAGGAGTTCCAGCCGGAAGAGATAGAGGCGGTCCTCGCCCACGAACTGGGACACCATGCCGCCCGCGACGTCTGGCGCGGGCTCGCGGTTCAGGGCATGCTCACGCTCGTGGCGCTGTGGGCAATCGATCGCTCGCTGGTGGCGGGGGTCAACACCCTCGGGCTTTCTGGGACTACGGATATTGCGGGTTTGCCCCTTCTAGGGCTCGTGACAATGGCTGTCAGTCTCATCACGCTCCCCTTCGTCAATGGCTGGTCGCGCTTCGTCGAGACCCGGGCTGACGACTTCGCGCTCGGGCTGACACAGAATCCCGAGCCATTCATCGGGGCCATGGAAAGGCTGGCCGACCTCAACCTGGCCGAGCGGAACCCTCACGTTTTGAAGGAGCTGGTGCTGTACTCGCACCCCTCCGTGGACCGGCGAGTGGCGCGCGCGAGGGCACGCGCGTGATCTTCGAACTGACACTGTCAGGTACGAGGCTGACACTTCGTCAAGAAACGACGAGAATCTCCGCTGGCGCAGTGGCATTCAACTTGCTACCTTTTCGCTCGTCATGCGAAACGATCAGCCGTCGTCCTCCCTGATCCGGCATCTGCAGGTTTTGCGTGCGGTCAACGAAGCGGTCAGCCGCTCGCTCGATCTGAATGAAGTGCTCCAGCGATCGCTTGCTGCCCTGACCCATGTCACCGGGCACGAGATCTCGAGCCTCCACCTCATCTCCCCTGATGGCAACAGCCTGCTCCTGCGGGGAGACAGGGGTCTCAGCGACGAGCTGCGCCGGGTCAACATCGAGCTGCCCATGGGCGAAGGACTCATCGGTCGCGTCGCGCTCTCAGGGCAGGCGCGGCGGGTGGACGATGTCAGCGCCACCGACGATCTCCTCCCCGCGGCGCGGGCCGCCGTCACCGTCGATGGCATTCGCGGCTTCGTGTGCGTGCCGATCCGCGCGCGCCACCGGATCCTCGGCACGCTGGCGCTCGGCCGGCAGACGGAGGACCGGTTCACCGACGAGGAGATGGCGCTCCTCGAGAGCGTGGCGGACCAGATTGGCCTCGCGCTCGACAACGCCCGGCTCTACGGCGAAATCAACCGGCAGCTCGACGACCTCCGCCGCGCTCAGATCGAGGTGGTCAAGGCGGAGCGGCTGGCCGCCGTCAACGGACTGGCTGCGGGCGTCGCGCACGAGATCAACAACCCGCTCACCATCATCATGGCGCAGCTCCACCTGCTGAGTCAGGGGCCGATGAGCCGCCAGGTCGAGGAAGCGCTGAGCGTCATCGACGCCGCCGCCAAGCGCGCTGCGTCCATCGTGCGCGACCTCATCCTCTTCGCGGAGCATCGCCCGCCCCGGCGGTCTCGCTGCCAGGTCTCGGAGCAAGTCCGGGAAGTCGTGGCCTTCCAGGAAGCGCGCCTCGAGTCCGAGGGTGTCTCGGTGCGCACCAACCTGGAGCCGCTCCCCGACATCTGGGCGGATCACAATCACCTGCAGGAAGTGCTGCTGCACGTGATCCAGAACGCGCAGCACGCGATGGTGGAGGCGAACGGCGGCGGGTTGCTCACGATCAGCACCACGCTCGTGGAATCCGGCGTGCGCATCGAGATCGCCGACGACGGCCCCGGTATTCCACCCGAGCACCTCCCGCGCATCTTCAATCCGTTCTTCACCACGAAGCAGCCGGGTGAGGGCCGCGGCCTCGGGCTCTCCGTCGCGCACAGCATCGTCACGGAGCACGGCGGCCGCATCTGGGCGGAGAACCGTTCGGACGGCGGCGCCCTCTTCACCATTGACCTGCCGATCGGCGAGCCGGAGCCGGCTCGCGAAGCGCTCGGAATAGAATTCCGACGCCTTTAGACTCGGAGGGAAGTTTCGCCCTCCTCCGACCCTCCTCCAAGTGATGGCGCTCCGCCCTGTTCTCGACAAGGCCTCAATCCGGCGGTAGAGTGACGGATCGCTGTCGCAGCACGACCCCTTACCTCCGGAGGGCCGCATGAGCACGGTCAAGAACGCCATCACTGAGGCCGTGGACCGCCTCGCCGACGAGCTCGAGGCGCTGTCCATCAAGATCCACGATCACCCCGAGCTGGCCTACAAGGAGGTGCAGGCCTGCGCGTGGCTCTGCGAGTTCCTGGGTCGGCACGGCTTCAAGATCGAGTCGGGCACGGGCGGCGTGGAGACAGCCTTCCGGGCCACCATCGAGACGGGTGAAGGACCGACCGTCGCCATTCTTTGCGAGTACGATGCGCTGCCCGGCATCGGCCACGCCTGCGGGCACAACGTCATCGCCACCTCGGGCGCGGGAGCCGGTGCCGCCCTCGCCGCGGTAGGTGCGCAGCTCCCCAAGGGGCGCATCCAGGTGATCGGGACGCCGGCGGAAGAGGGCGGCGGCGGAAAGATCAAGCTGATCCAGGCCGGTGTCTTCAAGGACGTGGACGCGGCCATGATGATCCACGGCTTCGACCGGACGCTCCTCCACCAGGATCTCCTCGGCATCGCGCGGGCGACATTCGAGTTCGCGGGCAAGGCCTCCCACGCCTCGGCCGATCCGTGGGAAGGGGTCAACGCCCTCGATGCCTGCGTGCAGACCTACAACGCGGTGGCCATGCTGCGCCAGCAGGTGCGGCCCGATTGCCGCATCCACGGCATCATCACGAGCGGCGGCGCGGCCGCCAACATCATTCCCGAGCACGCCTCGGCGACCTTCTACATGCGGGCCCCGCGCATCGATCAGATGTGGGACCTCTACCGCCGCGTGGTCGCCTGCGCGGAAGGCGCGGCGCAGGCCGCGGGCTGCCGTCTCAAGGTCACGCAGCACGAGAGCGTGTACGAGCCGATGAAGTCGAGCCGTGTGCTGCTGGACCTCTTCGCGGCCAACATGAAGTCGGTGGGCCTCGCCGAGGGCGAGCCCATCCCCGATCGCAAGGGCTCCTCGGACGTGGGCAACGTGAGCCAGGTGCTCCCGGCCATCCAGCCCATGATCGGCATCGCGCCCGTGGGTATGGCCATTCATACGCGGGAGTTCGCGGACGCCGCCGTCAAGCCGCTCGCGCGGCAGGGCATGCTCGCCGCGGCCAAGACGATGGCGCTCACCACCTTCGACCTCCTGGCCGACCCGACCCGCGTCAAGGCCGCCAAGGAGGAGTTCGCACGCACGTGATCTTCCACGACTACTACTCGAAGATCCCCGCCGAGGAGATCGATCGCTTCATCGCGACCCAGGAGATGGGCCGGCTCGTGACGGTGGGCGAGGACGGCACGCCCCACGTCGGCCTCTACAATTTCGTCTACGCGCCGCCGGCCATCGAGCTCCACCTGGTGCGGGCGGACGAGCAGGTGGTCGATCTCAAGGTCCGGCCGCGCTGCGTCTTCGAGGTGGACGAAGTCCTGGCGGTCATCCCCTCGCACTGGGTGCACGCCGAGTACGCGGGCTCGGCCACCGCCTATCACCGCACCGTGATCTTCGAATGCATGGCGACGGTGGCGGAGGATCCCGCGGTCGTTCTCGCGCAGCAGGAGCGGCTCCTCGCCAAGCACCAGCCCGAGGGACGGTACCGGCCGCTCCGCGTGGACGAGCCGCTCTACAAGGGCGCGCTCAACCATCTCGCGGGCGTGGCGCTCCGGATCACCGCCTGTCGCGCCAAGTTCAAGCTCGGCCAGAACCGGCCCGTGGACGCGCGCCGGCGCGTCATCGAGGAGCTGCGGACCCGGAACCGGCCCAACGACGCCCGCGCCGCGGACGCGCTCCAGTGGACCATCGATCACCCCGTTGTCCCGGGAGAGCAGCATGGCTGACATCCTCGATCAGTCCAAGACGAAGGTCACGGAGGCGGTGGATCGCCTGGCCGACGACCTCGAGAAGATCTCGCACCAGATTCACGCGAACCCCGAGCTCTGCTTCCAGGAAGAGAAGGCGTCGGGCTGGCTCGGCGCCTTCCTCGAAGGGCAAGGCGCCCGTGTGGAGCGCGGCGTCGGCGGGCTGCCCACGGCGTTTCGCGCCACCGTTGAAGGCAACGGCCCCGGGCCGACCATCGCGATCATGGCCGAGTACGACGCCCTCCCGAACATCGGCCACGCCTGCGGGCACAACGTCATCGCCACCGCGGGCACCGGCGCGGGCGCGGCTATCGCGGCCGCGCTCGGCCGTCTTCCCTTCCCCGGGCGTATCCAGGTGATCGGCACGCCCGCGGAAGAAGGCGGCGCGGGCAAGGTCAAGCTCATGGAAGCCGGCGTCTTCAAGGACGTGGACGCGGCCATGATGATCCACGGCCGGTGCGGCACGCAGGTGTGGCGGCCGAGCCTCGGCATCATCAAGGTGAAGTGCGAGTTCTTCGGCAAGGCCTCGCACGCCTCGTCCTGGCCGTGGAGTGGCGTGAACGCGCTCAACGCCATGATCCAGCTCTTCGTCTCGCTCGATCAGATGCGGCAGCAGATCAAGCCCGACGCGCGTATCCACGGCATCATCACGAAGGGCGGCGACCAGGCGAACATCATCCCCGAGCACACCGCCTCCGAGTTCTACCTCCGGGCGCCGGCCAAGGACTACTGCCAGGAGCTGCTGCGCCGGTTCGAGGCGTGCGCGCAGGGCGCCGCGACCGCCACCGGGTGCCGCGTCTCCGTCGTCTCGGATCCCATCGTCCACGATCCGCTCAAGGCGAATTTCGTGATGGCGCAGCTCTTCGGGAAGAACCTCGAGCGCATCGACTTCCCCGAGGATCCGGACGATGGCGAGGCCGGCTATGGGTCGACAGACTGCGGCAACGTCAGCCAGGTCATCCCGACCATCCATCCATACATCCGCATCTCGCCCGACGGCATCCCCGGGCACTCACGCGAGTTCGCCGAGTGGGCCAAATCGCCGCTGGCGCGCGCCGGTATGATCGCCGGCGCCAAGGCGCTGGCCTTGACCGCGCTGGATCTCGTTGCGAAGCCGGAGGCGCTCCGGCAGGCGAAGGACGAGTTCGCGAAGACCCGCACTTAGAGCGGCCCGGCGGAGAGGCTCAGGCCCCGCGCACGGCGCGGAGCACCTTCTTGGCCTGATTCAGATGGTCGAGGACGTGGAGCCTGAAGACGATGGCGTAGGCCTTCCAGTCGAGCTTCTCGATCCAGTGGAGCGCCTCCACGCTGCCGTTCTCGCGCTTGGCATTGATCACCATGACGACGGCCGCCCGCGCATCCGTCGCGTGATCCGGGGCGGTGGCCAGCACTTCGACCGCCTCCGCCTGCACACGCTTGAGCGCATCGCGCAGCTCCGACCAGCGCCGGGACATGGGCTCCCGAGACTGCAGCGATGCCGGTATGGGACCGTCCGCCGGGCTTCGACCCTCTAGGAGCTCGCGGAGCTCGACGACGCTCGGCTTGTGTGTCTCGACGAGGTGATCCACGACTTCCTGAATGGTCCACTCGCCGGGAGGGCCCTGGGCGCGCGCCTCGCTCTCGCTCACGCCGTCAACGAACTCCTCGATGGCGAGGAACGCGGCCGCCACACGCTCCCGGATCTGCGGCACGGTGCGGCGGCTGCCCTGCTGATCCAGGTATTCCATTGCCTTGATCTGCTCCGGCCTCAAGGTCATGGTGGACACTATACCTTCTCCGCAACGAACACGACGCTGACACTGTCTCTCTTCCGTCGACGGTCGAAGGCAGCCGGCCGCAGCAAAAGCGCCCTGGTCGAGTAAATTCTCTTCCAGCTTTTCAAGCACTTAGATGGCTGCCGTCCTCGCGGTGGGCTGGTACAGGAGGTGCATGACATGGTCTGCCGGCACTCAGACGTCCAGCGCCAAGGTCTGTCCCATACCCGAGGAGGAACGCATGCGGTCTCGTGTGGCAAGGCGGTGCCTGGGAGCTTTGCTGTTCGCCCTGCTCGCTCCCGTCACTCAGGCGGTCGCCTCAGGCGCCGGCGTGGTCACGAGCGTCTCAGGCCAGGTCACAGTGTCGCGCACCGCGACCACACCCCTGCCCCTCAGATTCAAGGACGAGGTCTTCCTCAGAGACCGCATCAGCACGGCTGAGCATTCGCTCGCCCGCCTGCTCCTCGATCAGAAGGCCCTGGTGACCGTGCGCGAGCTCTCCGAGCTCGAGATCACGGAGGAGTCGGGCCGATCCACCGTGGACCTCGGGTCGGGGAAGATTGCGATCGGCGTGGCGAGGCAGCGGATGCGCCCGGGCGAGATCGTGGAGATTCGCACCCAGAACGCGGTGGCGGCGATCCGCGGTACCGTGGTCGTCGCCGAGAACCTTCCCGTGCCGCCGGGCGCGCCGCCCCAGAGCCGCATCCACGTCCTCTCCG
>Ga0126384_10002460_pt1 | contig 11228 bp, 10 predicted proteins | sample PanSoiMetPlot_36_FD_92543 | JGI IMG/M metagenome (GOLD analysis project Ga0126384, IMG submission 92543) | Tropical forest soil microbial communities from Panama - MetaG Plot_36 | ecosystem: Environmental > Terrestrial > Soil > Tropical forest > Bulk soil | place: Panama | collected 2016-02-17 | reverse complement strand
CTACACCCAACCACAGGAGGCTCTTTGCTGACGATGCTTTCTTCACTAGTTCCACTTTGGCATTCTCAGAGAGGACAGCGGTTGGGGGCTACCTCTGTCCTCTTGCCGGGTTACTTGTGGATACTGTAACCCTGGACCGGCCCGCCCGGACCCGCTACCGCAAATCCTACAACTCCTCCGTCCAGTTCGGCGAACTTTGTCTGTTGGTCCGGGTTGAGAATCTGATAAAAAGCAGCGTCTGCCAACGCATGATCGGCCGTAAGTTCCTTGGTCAGATTGCCGATGGTGGTGGCTGCTGCGTCGATCGCATTGACATCGTTTTTCTTGACGGCGCCTTGCAGGTCCTCGTGAGCCGTCTTCATGCGCTCAAACACACTGCTGAGAGAAGTTTCAGCCTTACTGAAGATCGTGAGCGCTTGTGTTTGCTGCGCCGATGTGAGCGACAATAGCGTAGTTAAACGCTGTATGCGATGCTGGACCATCATTTCCGGATCGGGCGGAAACGGCGGCGGATTTTGTGCAGACAGGGCCAGCAAACCAAGTGTCAAGACCAGGAGAGGCTGGAAAACAATTCCTTTTGTTCTCATTGAAATTTGCTCCTCAGATAAACTCCGAGTTCAGTTTCACGCAAACTCCGGAATGCTGCGGTAAAGTCCTTGTAAAAACTGCTCTCTACACCACTGGGGGAATTCCCAGCACCTGCGGGAACTCCTCGCGAAACATCGTTTTGTCGACGAGCCCCAGGGCGCCGCACGCCTGAGCCTCCGCACGCAGTTCTGGGGATTCGAACGCCGACATCAACACGATTCTGGTTCCGGGAAATTGTGCGGAGATGACCATCGCGGCGGTGAGTCCGTCCAGTATGGGCATGTCCACGTCCATCAGCACGGCGTTGGGACGCAGCTTGGCCACTGCCTCGATTGCTTCTCCACCGTCGCCCACACGAGCGATAACATCAATCTGGTGATCTAGCTCCAACAACGCGCATACAACTTCTATGAATTCGGGAGAATCATCAGCCACAATGAGACGCAGCCGTTCGCGTCGTAACCGTGCGGGAGCACTGTTCGATTCAGGGAATGCCACGCTTGATGGTGCCCGTTCGGTGAGGGTTATTAAAGAATCGGTATTAGTCATGGTCGCTCTGCCACCTATGCGACAGACGCTCCAAGGTGAGCGGCTTGTGTAAAGAAGCTGTAAAGAAATGGCTAGAGTGACTTAACGGCACTACCTTCACCCAAGTTCAGCACTTTTTATGCGACTATCCTCGACATCATTTGGAGTCCGCAGCCGAATCAACCGGTTTTTCTCTACTCGTAACCTCCGCGATCTATCCAAAAAATCCAACCTTCATTGTGGAACCACCTCGCGATGACACGACAATTTATCAATAACGATGTCTTTTGGAGAGTAAGTGAATCGCATTTCATTTATGATCAGCATTGCCTCAACACTCTTACTGTTTTCCTGCGGAGGCGGAGATGGTAGTGGAAGCTCCAACTCGCTCTATGTCGTAGATGCAAGCTCTTCGCAAGTTTCATTATTTAGCGTAAGTTCAGACGGCTCACTCAAATCGAAATCTTCTTTTTCAGTAGCTACTGGTCCATATGCAGTAGCGTTTAAGTCAGATAAAAAGTTCGCTTACCTTGTGTCGAGTGGAACCAACAACATTCAGGTCTATTCTGTGAGTTCTAAGGACGGAAGTTTCACGTCTTCGTCGAGCGCGGCGTCCACTGGCACAAGTCCTATCAGCATTACGATTGATCCTTCGGGAAAGTTTCTATTCGTTGGGAATAGCAGCTCGACCAATATTTCCGCTTACACGATTGACTCCAGCAGCGGTGCGCTCACGACTGTAAGTGGATCTCCGTATTCGTTAGCCGCAGCTCCAACATTCCTGGCCGTAACTCCCTCTGGAAAGTATCTATATGCGGCAGTAGAGGACCGCGGCGTGATTTACGCGTTTTCCATTGACAGCTCAACCGGGGCTCTCACCCGGGTCCCTGGTTCACCCTACAATGCGGGGATTGGTCCCGCTTCGATCGCCATCAGTCCGAGCGAAGCATATCTCTACGCGGGAGACAATTTGTCCAACCGCGTCTATGGCTTCAGTATTCAGTCCGGGTCGGGGATACTTTTCTCTGTCGCGGGATCTCCGTTCACAGCCGGAAGCAACCCGATTTCCTTGGCGGTGAGTAGTAGCAGCGCTTATCTTTACGTCGCCAATCAGACCTCCAACAACGTTTCAGCCTTCTCTGTCGGCTCCGGAGGCGCACTAACGCAACTTTCAGATTCTCCCTACTCGGCCGGAAATACGCCTGCTTTTGTGACAATTGCATCAAGTGGTAAGGCTGTGTATGTTGCCAATCACGGCGGGAACAACATCTCCGAATACACGGTCGACTCGAGCACTGGAAAGCTGACTGCAATGTCGGGCAGTCCCGTGTCTAACGGAACTGGTCCTATCTGGATGGTGGCAACCAACTAGTTTCTTGAGTCCATCCATGCGTCTCGCCGGTCGAGTGCTTTCTTATCTTTTGTATCTCGTGCTAGCCACCGCAGTGGGCTGCGGTGGCAGCAAGTCAGATAGCTCAAGCGACCAAACAGCAGCCCGAATCAATATCACACCCTCGAGCCTGGATTTGACAGAGGGCTCGGTAAGCAGCATATCCGCGAGCGTCGTCAACGCAAGCGGAACCGCTCTGACTACTCAGCCAAAGATTACATACAGTACCACTGACTCTTCAGCCGTCACTGTATCTTCCAGCGGATCCATCTGCGCCGGCGTGTGGGATGTCAATTATGTTGTGTGCCGAACGGGAACCATTCCGTCCTCAGCAGTGACCATTACAGCGTCTGCAGACAATGTTTCCGCGAGCATTCCGGTCACTGTCCACTTGAAACTCGACCATATCGTGTTGAGTGCTCCGCGAGTATCTTGCGTTTCCCAGAATGACAGTCTGCAATTTACTGCCAAAGCGTTCAATAACGGAGTAGATGTGACAAGCGCACTCGGCTCATTCAATTGGACACTCCAAGACGGAACCATCGGCCAAATCAGCAGCACCGGGCTGGCGGTGGCGCGAATCCCCGGCATTTCGAATGTAGTAGCGTCAGCAAGCAACGTGACCAGCGCGCCTCTAGCACTCGTCGTATGCCCTCCAGCTTCCATTCAACTGTCGGAGAAAAGTACAGGAAACACCTCCTTTTCCTTCAGCAAGGGAGATTCCACCACTCTTGAGACAACCATTGTCGATACCCAGGGAAATCCGATTAATGGCCTATCCCTAACGCTAAGCACTTCAGAACCGACAGTTGCTCGTGTAAGTGCAAGTGATGTTGTAAATGCGAGCGTGACCGCCCTCTCTGCAGGCGCGTTCACGATTCTGGCGTCGTGCACGCCAAAGCTGTGCAACAGCGCTCCGATCGGAGTGATCACAACGCCTTCCGGCGAAACCACTGCGCAGGCACTGGGGTTCGGTTATCCCATCTACAGCAATCTAGTGAAGGGCACCGTCGCCGGTACGACGACTACGAGCATCTATGTCACCGGCGACCGTTACCCCGACGGACACACGAATCACCAACTGCGTGTCTATGATTCGGTCACGTTAACTCAGGAAACGAGCATCACGCTTCCCTACGTACCGAACTCCATGATCTTCACGCGCCAGGGCACGAAGGCTTTTATAGGAAGCAGTGATGGAACCGACGGGAATGCGATCATGACCTTCGATCCGAGCTCGAATTCAGTGACCGTCTTCTCAGGAGTGATCAGTGGTGATAGCTCAATTTCCAAAGTGACGGGAAAAATTCTAGCCATAGCTCCCGACGGGTCAAAGGTGATCGTCTCAAATCCAGCGATAGATCGTGTTTTCGTTGTAGATGTCTCTGCATCTACCGCACAGGTTGTCATTGCTTCGGGCATCCACTCGGCTGCGTTTTCTCCCGATTCGTTCAGAGCATTCCTCGCAGGCGAGAGTGGCGTTTACGAGTACGTAACCTCTGTTCACAAGGTCACCTCTTTGAATACAACCGCCAGTTCCGCGATTGCCTACCTGCCACAAGGGCCCGCTGCGTATATCAGCGGGAGCCAGTTAACTGCCTACTCAACGTGTAGTAGTCAGGTGATAGATCAACAAACTATTCCGCTCGGTCCGCTGGTTTCTCTTTTTTCTTCCGCCGACCCTGCGCTGGTTGGGGTTAACGGTACCTCGTGGACTGCATTCTCGGTCAATGCAGGGCGAAGCTCCTGTCCGAATGCAATTAGTTCTGCAGTCGGAGGCGTGGCGACGGCTCCATGTCAGGTAACCCAACTTGTGCCCGCCTCAAATGGCTCCAAAGTTTTCGCAACCGCTTTCGATCAGTCTTGTGGCTTGTTGAACGAGATCTCGCAATATGACGTAAGTGCGGCCGCGAGTACTGGGATTGTCCTTAGCAACGGCGGGACTCCTGTCGCCGGCGATGTGACACTTGATAGCACGCAGCTCTACGAAGGAGTGCTTAACGGAGACACGGCAAGCGTGCACTACATAGACGTGTCAAGCAGCACAGATCGATTGGCAATAGATGTGCCTTTCGTCCCGGATATTGTCGCCGTGCTCCCAAAGTAAGTAGCTAGGAACTGTATCTAGCCCTCAGATGCAGTGCCGTCTTCATCCTTGCACTCGGGCACCACTTCCTGATTTCTAAAGAGCCCATCGGGAATTCTTTGTCAAAGAGCCAACCGTGCTCCGTCTGCACGCAGAATCGATTATTAGCCTGCAAGAAGTTGTTGCGCGAACGATCCTTCAATATGCAATGGAGATCCTACTTACTAGCTTTTCGGGAACTAAGTTAGTTCGAGGCAACAATACTTCATAGAGTAATGTCGCATGATTGTTGGCCTAGTTACTGCGCGCTGGCGATCGTTGCAGGCAACGACTATTAGGCGCGCAACTGCTGATTCCAGGATAACAATGAATTCGTTCGATCGAGCTTTTACTGTCGCAATGCTGTGTCTCTGCGCGAGTGGCTGCGGCAAGTTCTTCCCGGATCCGACGCTTAGCAGCATTGCAGTGACGCCTCAGACTCCATCCGTTGCGATCAATAAGACCTTGCAGATGACTGCGACCGGCACCTACGACGATGGCAGTACGAAAAACATCACTGGATCCGTAACCTGGTCTTCGTCAAAAACCTCGATTGCGACCGTCTCTGATAGCGGCGTCGTGGCAGGCATCGCGGCCGGAACTGCGAGTATCACGGCGACATCCGGAAGCGTCAGCGGTTCTACTAACGTTACGATCACGATCGCAAATCTAAGCTCGATCGCGATCACACCCACCACTGCCTCGATTCGTTCCGGTCAGACGGAATCGTTCACGGCCATCGGCACGTTGGAGAACAGGAGTCAAGTCGATATCACCGACGCAGTGACGTGGAAGTCCTCAAACACCAGCGCTGCCACGATCAATAGTTCCGGTGTGGCAACCGGCCAAAGCGTCAGCACCAGCCAATCAACTTCTATAACGGCTACCTCTGGCACTGTCGTCAGTAATACGGCGGCCCTCACGGTGAATCCATGACCGGACGCTCGAATCTTCAATTGCCGCGAAACAACAAAGATTGTGGAACTAACCTGAGCGCTGCTGCCAATACACGACAGGACTGTGCTGCGTGACCGGACTTGCGTGTTTGCCCGAAATCACCGTCGAAGATCACAATGCTGAAGACGATCGGGACCTGCTCCAGCTTATACAGACGGGAGACGAGCAGGCGTTTGTGGAGCTATACCGTAAGTACCAGCCTTCGGTATTCCGTTTCTGTCTTCATGTCAGCGGCTCCCGGCACGTCGCCGAAGAAGTGCTCCAGGAGACGTTTGTTACGTTGATACGCAATCCCGGCAAATATGACGCAGAGCGTGGGCCACTCCTACTGTACTTATTCGGGATTGCACGGCGTCTCGTATGGGTGCGACGGCGAAGAGAGCGCAGACGAGATGAATTGTTTACCAGTCTGGAAGAAGGCGCGACGGATCTTCCAATCGGAGGTCCTGACTTGTTGTCTCGCCTGGCACACGGCGAGCAGGTTGCGCGTGTTCGAGAAGCGGTTTTGTCCTTGCCGCGAAAGTATCGAGAGGTGATCGCTCTGTGTGCGCTTCAAGAACTTAGCTACGAGCAGGCGGCGCGAGTGGTTGGCTGCTCCATCGGTACCATCAGGTCGAGGATGCATCGAGCAAAGAAAATTCTTTCGCAAAAGCTGACTGAAGATGGACTTGGCCAATCAGTTCAGCGGAGTTCCATTCTGGGGTATGCGCCATGACATGCAGGGAATGTGAACGGATTCTATTGGATACAAAACGATGCTCTGAAGGTAACGGAGGCAAACTTCGTCTCGCGGAAGCGCACTTGGCAAACTGCTTCACTTGCAGAAAAGACCTAAGTTCTTTTTCTCATGTCAACAGCGCGTTGGCATTATTGAAGGAGGTGAGCGCCTGTTCCGAAGTTCCCAGAGAAATCGAACGTAATCTTCTGTTTTTTTTTCACGAGCACAATAGCGAATTACTTTCAGCAGGAATCCAGCGAAGCTGGCACTTTTATCGATGGGCTTTTGCGCTCGTGTTGATTGTTGCGGTCTTCGTGGGTTACCAAGCCATGCGGGCCAAGTCCCTTGGCGCTATGGGTGCTATGGGCGCTGTGAAGCAAAATTTGCCTCCCGCCCCTTCCGCTACGCCGCCGCACACTAAACGTTTGGCAGCAAAAGCATTATCAAGCCGGAAGCCAGTAACAAAGCGACCTAACACTGCGTTTCAGCCGGGCTACGCCGTAGCCGCGAACAAAGGCAATGAACGCCATGAGAATCTGGATATGCGCGAAGTAATGCCGCAACCTGACCCAATACGGGAAGATGTTGTGGCCACCTCGAGCGACCCGACGTCTGGAGGCGAGGGAGGGACAGTCGTGCGCGTGACCGTGCCGGCGTCGTCTCTACAAATGATTGGATGGTCGGTTGTTCCTGAGGCTGCCAATCGCAGAGTAACGGCTGACATCGTTGTCGATCCATATGGAGTTGTGCAGCGAGTTAATTTGATAGAGCCATCCCCTGTTAAAAAATGAATCGGCAGTCGTATTTAGCGAAGGATAGTGCGCATATATGAAACTCGAGATACTGAGAGGACTGCTCCTGGGCGGGCTCATGATGTGGGTTGTTTCTTCGGGGCAGTCCCAAACCGGACCAAATGAACAACCGACGCGCATCGTGCACGCAGGTGGCGTGCCAAAGGGCGAGCCGGTCATCGTAACCGGAGGTCCTGATTTTCAGTTTGTGAGCAGTGCGCCAATCGCAACTCGGGTTGTGAAGAACGCGCCATATTCGTTAGAAGCCAGGATCGACAGCACGCAGACGCTGGCTGACGGCAATCGCATTTCCCATCATTCAACCGTGCATATGTATCGAGATTCCGAGGGTCGGACGCGACGGGAAGAAACCTTCGCGAACATCGGTCCCTGGACGGCCGCAGGGACACCCCCATTGCTAGTGACCATTCAGGATCCGCTCGCGAGATTCGACTATTTGCTCGATTCTGAGCACAAAGTAGCAACTCGGGTGCCTTCTCCTCCGATGCCCAGTTTTAAGTCTCTTAACACTGAGCGCGGAGTTCAGTCCATGAACCGGACCGGAGATACAACGCCACCGCCCATGTCGAATCCAATCGCAGTTGCCGGGAACCCTGGTAAGAGCCCGGATGCTGATGGCATGACGGTGTTCTCGGCGATAGTTCCAAGTCCAAGTGCGGGCGGAAGATATGTAGTGAATCAAGGATATACAGCCAGTGAGAGTCGCCCTGCGAGAAGGCCGCCGTTGATCGTAGGTTCTTCGACCGACGAATCGGCCGCTCGAAGTGGGAAGAGTCAGACCCTTGGCAAAGAAACCATTGCAGGAATTTCGGCGGAGGGAACGAGAACCTCAGTAGAGATTCCCGCTGGAGCAATTGGGAATGAACGTCCTATTGAGCTGGTAAATGAGAGATGGTTCTCTCCGGAATTGCAGATCGTCCTTCGAACAAGGCAGAGCGACCCTCGGCTCGGCAATACGGAATATAACGTGACGCGACTTGAAAGGGCAGAGCCGCCTCATTCTCTATTTGAGATTCCCGCAGATTTCCAACTTAGAAACGATGGCGTGCTCCAGAGCGAACCCAAGTAACACTCGATTTGTTTTCTTGGCACAAAGACTCCGCGAATTCTATGGTCTCCTTCAAAAGATCGTTACAACCCTGATCGAGAAAAGGAATTATCCAGATGCATCAAGTAGTTAACTAATGATGCACATCATATAGAGCGCCACCAGGATTAGCCGGACTCGTTTCTCTCAAGGGGGATCCCGTGAATACTCAGCTTGCCGAGTTTCTCAAATCCGCCGGAATGATCGGAGGTATCACAAGGCCTGCGATCGTCGCGACGATTCTTTTTGGCGTGTGGCGCGCGCTCGGGCGTACCAATGTCAGTGCGCGGGCTCGCGTCTCCGCGTGGTGGTGGACCGTGATCTTCCTGGCTGGATGGCTCGCAACTGTATGGGTGCTGGCTGTCCGAGGAACGTTTGCGTCGCTGTCGAATGGCTCGGCAATCGCTCAATTGTCATTCGTTCCACTTGTTATCCTCATCCTACTCGGCGCAGCGCTGTTCGCGGCGACCCGATCGGCAGTCCTGACCGCCGCCCTGGACGCCGCGCCACTTTCCTGGCTAGTTGGCATTCAGGTCTATCGAGTCCTGGGCTTGGTATTCTTGCTGGCCTGGTCACGGGGATTCCTGCCGGGATACTTCGCTTTGCCCGCCGGAATCGGAGACGCACTTGTGGGCGTGCTGGCTATCCCGCTAGCGCTTGGTCTTCGGTCGAATTCGCTGTTCGTTCGTCGACTCGCGTTGGGTTGGAACATTTTGGGAATCGTCGATCTGGTGAACGCAGTCAGTTTGGGCGTGACCAGCGGGGTAGTTCAGCTGCAAGCGGCGCCATCAAGTGGCTCAGCGTCTGCCGTGTCTCCGCTGCTCTTGTATCCGCTGGTGCTTGTGCCCACTTTCGGCGTCCCTCTCGCGCTGATTCTGCACAGCCTATCAATCCGCCAGCTCCGTCGTCGCGGAGCCTCTCTCGGCATCCTTACTTAGAGAGGACCGCATGACAAGAACCGCTTAACGTCTCGCTTAATATAATTCGTGTATTGTCGGCAACCCCGAGGCTTAGTTTCCCGTATTAGTACTTCCCGATAACCGGTTAGCCGGACAACAGGCGCGAGATCCACTGATTTACCATTGCCCCGTGGACAATGTCCAAATCAGACCTGCTCACCCCTCGGATCTCGACAAACTGGTGCATCTGTTCGAGGCCTTATGGCCTAATTCTGCCGAGGAACACGCCCAAGAACTCCGGCTATTACTCGGGGGAAAGGCGGCTTTAGTGTTAACGATGCCAGTCACCATCTTCGTTGCAGAAGCGAGCAACGGGACATTGGTTGGTTTCTTGGAAGTCGATTTACGTTCGCATGCGGACGGTTGCAATCCGTCACAACCCGTGGGCTACATCGAGGGCTGGTACGTTGACGAGGATTATCGCCATCGCGGAGTTGGCAGGAAGCTACTTGCCAATGCGGAGCAGTGGGCGGTTAGTCATGGGTGTGTCGAGATGGCTTCTGATGCCACCATCGACAATGATCTGTCGCAGCGTGCACACGCGGCTTTGGGCTACGAAGTCGTGGACCGCTGTGTGCACTATCGGAAGAGGCTCTGAACCTAGGAGGCTGGGGCGCCTGGCCTAGCCGGTCATCTATTCACATCGGATGGCCAGCAACTCGGAAACTACGGTCCGATTTAGTGTTCCGCGAAGGGAAGTCCTGCTAATCGGACCTTCCGGTACTCAGCCCGAGGTTCGACTACATTCAGAGCGAAATGAGCACAGCATCCGGCGAGGGGTAACTCATGGTCCAGTCATGGTCCATTTATGATCCAGGTATGATCCACGAATCGTTTCCCACAGCGCCAAAACCGCTTTTGGTAGCCACCCGTGTCGCGGTTTTTCAATCAGTTCCATTAGGGTATCGGACTTTCACGGCGGTAACACGGGTTCAAATCCCGTCGGGGACGCCAACGATCCAAAGCACTTCACAATCCCGCCATTTTCGCTCATGGATACAGACGTCGCCGGGCAAAGGCTGAACACAATCCTCCGCCCCTGCGGCCCGCTGCAATCCTGGCTCGACAAGACCTGGTACCCGAGAGAGATTGAGAATTGACGTAAACCCTACCTTTGCAGGCGTTCCGTCCACCTATCTTGCTTTTCAGTTAACAGGAGTATCGGGTGCTGAGAATTGGACCGTGGAGCAGAGTGGAGAGACGTTCGCAGCAGTCTCCGAGTAGCAGCTTGTCCACCACGCGCATCTCTTGAAACTCAACTCCGCATCTGAAACCATCGCAATCGCGAACCAACGCATTTAGATTGATAGTTTGGTGTGAACTAGGGATGCGAAATTCGATTCGCGTGGCTTGCCCGACTTCGAATTGTCTGCGGACATAGAAGGCCATCCCTTCCTCGCAAAGATCATTGCTGATGCCCTGCAGGACTTCACCTGAAATGCCAAGAATCTTGACCGCAACTCGCACACGATGCCGTGTGTGACGTCGAATTCTTCCAACTGCTGAGATGAACATTGCTCAAGGGGGGAAGCTATGGGACAAACGGGAAACTAGGGGAACAGACGGGACGTTCCTGAATCGGGAATACGTTTCCGTCGGTCCGCGGCTTTTCCTGCCGCTTTGTATCATGGAGCATGGCAAGCACCGACCCAGTTCTGATCGATGTGCCAATGCCTATCCGCACGCCGCGCTTGACGATCCGGCCGAAACAAGTTGGTGATGGTGCAATTGCATTCTCTGCGGTTATGGAAACGTGGCAAGAGCTCAACCAATGGATGCAGTGGGCCGAGAGTCGAGATGCGTTTACACCCGAGTCAATGGAAATCCGCAACCGGCATGTCATGGCCAGCTTTCTGCTGCGTCAAAGTATCGAGTTGATCGGAATCGAAACTCAAACTGGTGAAGCGGTAGTTTGGTGCGGGTTTCATGATATCGACTGGCAGGCTCGTCAGTGTGACACCGGGTTTTGGGTCCGAAAGAGCGCTCAAGGTCGGGGTATCGCGACGGAGACTGCCAATGCGATGGTGCGCTATGCCTTCGGTGCGCTCAGAATGCAGCGGGTTG
>Ga0126384_10002459_pt1 | contig 11232 bp, 8 predicted proteins | sample PanSoiMetPlot_36_FD_92543 | JGI IMG/M metagenome (GOLD analysis project Ga0126384, IMG submission 92543) | Tropical forest soil microbial communities from Panama - MetaG Plot_36 | ecosystem: Environmental > Terrestrial > Soil > Tropical forest > Bulk soil | place: Panama | collected 2016-02-17 | reverse complement strand
CTGCGGCGGCTGGCTGTCTTCCCCGCCGGGTTCACGCTGGAAGCGGCGACCGCCGTCGTGAGCGACCTCGGTAGCGCGCCCTCGACTATCGTGGAAGGCGTTGCAAGCCTCGTCGCGAAGTCACTCGCGACATTCGATGGATCCGCACATGCCGGGCGCTGGCGGCTGCTCGAGACGATACGGGCCTATGCGCTGGAAAAACTTGCCGAAAGCGGTGAAGCCGAACAGAGCGCACGCCGCCAGGCGGAGTTCCTGCGAGATCTGCTAGGGGGGGCGCCATCTTTGGGACAACCGGAGGTTACGACACAGGATATGGCGCGCTGTGTGCGTGAGCTTGACAACGTTCGCGCCGCGCTTGACTGGTCGTTCTCCGGGAACGGGGACACAGCCATCGGGGCCGTTCTTACCGCCGCCTGCGGGCCGGTGTGGCTGCACCTGTCCCTCATGGCCGAATGCCGCGAGCGGTGCGAACGAGCGTTGCGGTGCTTGGACCCTGGCTCGGATGTCGATTTCCGGATTCGCATGCGACTTGAGCTCGCCCTCGGTCTCGCGCTGAGCTACTTGACGGGCTCGGTCGATCGCGCTTGGGCCTCGCTATCGGAAGCCTTTAACTTCGCCGAGCGCCTGAACGATGTGGATATGCAGCTCCGAGCCCTCTGGGGCATGTGGAGCTACCGGCTCAATCGAGGCGAGCAGCGGGCCACCCGGCATCTAGCGGAACGCTTCTCGGGGATTGCGCACCGCGCCGGGAACCCAGACGATGTCCTCGTCGGTGATCGTCTCCTGGGCACGACCATGCACTACGAGGGTCGCCAACGGGAGGCCAGACGCTACCTCGAACGCTTCCTGGATCTCTATGTCGCTCAGGGCAATGAACGACATATGATGTGGGTCCAGCTTGATCAGCGATTGATGGCTCGATGCTATCTGGCTCGCACGCTCCTCTTGCAGGGGCTCGCCGATGAGGCAAAGAGGCATGCGCGCGTTGCCTTGGAGGATGCCCAGGCCTTAGGCAACGCGTTGTTGCTCTGTTTTTACCTCACCGAAGTAGCGATTCCTATTGCGGTCATGACGGGCGATCACGATGGTGCGGCCCGCTCTGTTTCGGCCCTGATCGAGCTTTCGACCAAGCAAAGCGTAACGTTCTGGACAAGCTATGGACCTTGCCTGCAGGCGGTGCTGCTTATCGAGCAACGCGAATTCCTCCAGGGCGCAACCCTGCTGTCCAAGTCACTTCCGGCTTTCCGCAGAACTGGGAACACGGTGTACTACTTGCCGCTGCTCGGAAGTCTGGCCGAGGGCTTGGCGGGGGCAGGCCAGCTTGGAGAAGCTCGGTCCGCGAACGATGAGGCGCTGGAGGAATCACAACGCGACGGGCAAGCCTGGTATCTTCCCGAACTCCTTCGGATAAAGGGCGAACTGTTGCTCCGGGATCCGCAGGTCCGATCCGACACAGCGGCCGAAGCCTGCTTCCTCGAAGGCATCGAGACGGCTCGACAGCAGGGCGCGCTGTTGTGGGAGCTGCGCGGTGCTCTGAGCCTCGCGCACCTACGGCTGACGCAGAATCGAGCGGATCAAGCGCAGGAAATTCTCGTCGCGATATATGATCAGTTCACTGAGGGGTTCCAAACGGCGGATCCAAGCGCCGCCAGAGCATTGCTCGAATCCTTGAGAGATCGCCGAACGGACTAGACCCCAGCGTACCAGTCGTAACCGACCTCGTCCTTCCAGAAGCCGCCGCGCCCACCCGCGCGGCAGGCTACCGCCACGCGCTCAGAAGAACTCATGAGAACTCAGTAGCGGGCTGAGGATCTCACCGCATACTAGGTACCATATCCGAGGACCCCACACGAGCCGCCCACTGGGCGCTGTGCGAACGACACCTCGGCGCGGATTGCGGGTGGAGACCGTGACAGGGCCACGAACTCCACGAGGTTGCATCTGAAATGGACTCCCAGCGCGTTTTATCCGTGGAGGATCTGCTGTTGTCGGTCGCCGGCGGCGATCGGCGGGCATTTCGCTGCCTCTATGACGCAACCAAGGCGAAGCTCTACGGCATCTGCTTGAGCATGCTGCGCGACCGCGAACGGGCCAACGACATGTTGCAGGAGGTCTTCGTCAAGATCTGGGAAAAGGCAGCCTTGTACGATCCTGCTCAGGGCGAGGCCATGTCATGGTTGGTTACCCTGGCGCGACGCTGCGTTCTGGATCAGGTGCGGCGAAAGGGCGCGTCCTTGGTCGCGCTCGACGACATCGATCCCGACAGTTCCGTTTTAGCGATCGCGCCGCTGTCCGCCGCCGCAGCATCGGGATGCGACATCAGGCGCTGCCTCGATCGGCTGGAACCGGAGCAGGCCACGTCAATCGTCCTCGCCTTTGTTTATGGACTGACCCATGTCGAACTGGCGCATAAGATGGCCAAGCCGTTGGGTACGGTGAAGAGTTGGGTGCGGCGCGGGCTCGCTAACTTGAAAGACTGCCTGGCAGATGAAGCCTGACGACGATGAAATCACGGTCGCCGAGTTTTGCCTGGGCACGCTCGACGCCGCCGAGCGCAGCCGCCTGAACGATGCCATAGGCCGCGATCCGGCGCTTGACAGGCTGGTGCAGTCGTGGGACCGCCGGCTGGCACCGCTGGGCAGTGCTTTGCCGCCGGTGCAGCCGCCGGCCGACCTCTGGGCAAAGATCGAATCCCGCATCGCCAGCGCCGGCCCGCCCGGGACGGTCACGGTGCGGGCAACCGAGGGCGAGTGGCAGCCAATGGCGCACGGCGTCGAGTGCAAGGTGCTCTGGCAGAACGCGGCCTTCGGCCGACAGTCGCTGCTGGTCCGCATTGCGCCAGGCGCCACATACGAAGCGCACCACCACGGGCAAGACGAAGAGTGCATGGTCCTGGCGGGTGATCTCTCCTTTGGCGATCATCTGCTGAATGCCGGCGACTACCATCTTGCGCACAAGAGTGGCATGCACCCGACGGCCTCTAGCAAGACCGGCTGCCTGCTTTACATCAACAGGGCCTTGTAGGTGCCCCTGAGCCATCGGCCGAGCGGAAGCCGGCTCGGTCCGCGCGATTGGGCGCCGAGCACGCTCCGCAGGTCTCGTGATCCGAGAGCTCGTCGGCGCCCGAACGCTACTGCGACGCGGCGTCGCAGTGACGGCCGCCCCACATCCAGAACGTCGGGCCGACCCGTTATGGCAGGTATGACACCTGTCTTCTTGCACGTGTAGGACCTTCAGTTGAGATGGCTGAGCATCTAAGCCGTCACGGCTGTTCCGCATGAGGGTCGTCGTACTCTCGGCCGCACTGCTGAAGTGGGGACATAGTCCGCATCGGTCAGCCGTCGCAGGTTTCGGAGGAGACAAGTGAACCGCCTCGCAGCCATGGAAGTCTTCGTCCGTGTTGTCGATGCGGGGTCCCTCTCGGCCGCGGCCCGGCAACTAGGTGTTGGCCAACCGGCGGTCTCTAAGACAATCGCCCAGCTTGAGGACAGGCTTGGCGTGCGGCTTCTGCTGCGTTCGACGCGGGGACTGACGCCCACCGAATCCGGCCAAAAATTCTACGAGCCCGCCAAACGATCGCTCGAGGAGGCGGACGAAGCCGATCTGGCGGCGCGCGGCGCCGGTGCCGCCTTGTCCGGTCGCCTACGGATCTGCGCGCCGATCAACTTCGCGCGCCTGCACGTCATCCCTCGCCTGCCGGCCTTTCTGGCGAAATACCCCGCTCTCGACGTCGAGATTGTCCTGGATGACAAGGTTGACGTCATAGAAGCCGGCTGCGACCTCGCGCTGAGGTTGGGTAAGCTTGCAGATTCGGCTCTGATGGCGCGGAAGATGGGGCAATGCCCTCGGCTCGTGATTGCCACGCCGTCCTATTTCGAGGCTGCCGGCGAGCCGCGCATACCGGATGATCTCCACTCCCATCAGGCCGTCATCTATGACCACCGCACCGGCGGAGCGCTCTGGAAATTCCGCAGGGGCATCGCCGAAACCTCCGTGACCCTTAGTGGCAGGATCCGAGTGACGGCGGCGGAGGGCGTTCGAGCCGCAGTCTTGTCGGGACTTGGATTCACCATCGCATCGATATGGATGTTCGCCCCGGAACTCGACGCCTCAACCGTCAGGCCCGTCCTGCGGGACTGGATGCTGCCGCCAACCGAGCTCTGGGCCGTGTTTCCAACCGGCAGACGGGCAAGTGCCAAAGCCCGCGCGTTCGCGAGCTTCATTGAGGAGCAACTATCGGGAGATGGAACGGCCGTTACTGCTGATGTTCCGAGCCTATCGGTCGGTTGAGACGCGTGGCGTGATGCACCGGCGAGCGGACCAAGCTGGCAAGGTGACCCGACATCGGTGGCGGTACAACCCTATTCCATCTCGGAATGGCCGAAATTCCGGCGAGCCGTCTACTTTGGCGCGGTCGCGATGCAAATATTGTCGGTCAGCGAAGCCGGTGCCGACATCCGGTTGAATGCCATTCTTCAAGGATAAAGTACCTAGAACGAGAAGTCCGTGACACGCCGCGCAGAGTCAATCGGATTTCAAGCGGCTTCAGATCGCACGAATGAGCATGCCAGTGACGCACCTGATACCACGACCGAGTGACTGCCCCTGTCATTGCGCACGGTTCTCACCGCATGCCAGCGCTCGGAATCCGCTTGTGATCATCATTGACGACGACGTGTCGACGCGAGAGGCACTGCATAGTCTCTTCCGATCGGTGCATTTGCGGACAGAGCTGTTCGCCTCGCCCCACCAGTTTCTCGAAAGCCGACAGATCGACGTCGTGAGCTGCCTGGTGCTGGAGGTACGACTGCCCGGCATGAGCGGCATCGACGTCCAGCGCCAACTCGCCGCCACAGGCATCCGCATCCCCATCGTCTTCGTGACGGCGCATGGCGACATTCCGATGGCCGTCAGGGCGATGAAAGCGGGCGCATTTGATTTCCTTACGAAGCCGTTCCGGGATCAAGACATGTTGGATGCCGTGACGATGGCGATCTCGCATGATCGGCGACGTCGAGATGCGGAGCGGTTCGCCGCCGAGATGCAGACTCTCTTCGAGACTTTGAGCCCCCGCGAGCGTGAGGTCATGACGCTGGTTGCGTCCGGATTGCTGAACAAGCAGGTGGCGGCAAGGGCCGGCCTCGCCGAGGCGACCGTGAAGATCCATCGAAAACACGTCATGCGGAAGATGGGAGCAAGCTCCCTCGCAGAACTCGTCAGGATGGCCGAAATCATCGGAATACATCTCCCGACCCTGGGCGGTGCCTCCCAACCGGACGCGCATTCAATCGTGCTGATCGGTTCATCCGGTGGCACAGACATGCCAGGGCTCCCGCACGTGCGTCCAAACCCCCCGACACGGACCTGGGCGTCCCCTTCCCGCGCTTTGGCTTGAAAGGATCCGAGGCTTGAGCCGACAGGTCCCATGCCACGACACTGCTGTTCGTCACACGATGGCTTGCGTATTGGCAGGCGGCCGCGGCTCGCGATTGATGGAGCTGACCGACGAGCGCGCAAAGCCAGCGGTATTCTTCGGCGGCAAGTCCCGGATCATCGATTTCACGCTGTCGAACGCGCTCAACTCCGGCATCCGCCACATCAGCGTGGCCACCCAATACAAGGCGCACAGTCTGATACAGCACCTTCAGCGCGGCTGGAACTTCTTCCGGCCGGAGCGAAACGAGAGCTTCGATGTGTTGCCGGCGGGTCAACGCGCCTCCGAGAGCCAATGGTATCTCGGGACTGCCGATGCGGTTTTTCAGAACATGGACATCATCGCAAGCTACGGCCCGCAGTATGTCGCCGTTCTCGCAGGCGACCATGTCTACAAGATGAACTACGAATTGATGCTGCGTCAGCACATCGATAGCGGTGCGGACGTGACCATCGGCTGCGTTGAAGTTTCGCGCTTGCAGGCATCCTGCTTCGGCGTCATGGCTGTTGATGGTGCCGATCGGATAACCTCGTTCCTCGAGAAACCCAGGAATCCCCCGGGCATGCCGGACAAGCCCGACCGGGCGCTCGCCAGCATGGGTATCTATGTGTTCTCGACGGGATTCCTTTTCGATCAGCTTCGGCGCGACGCGTCAGATCGGCGGTCGCAACACGACTTTGGCGGCGATCTCATCCCCTACATCGTCAACAATGGAAAGGCAGTGGCACATCGCTTTTCGCGCTCCTGCGTCCGGTCGTCTGCCGAACCGGCCAGCTATTGGCGCGATGTCGGCACTATCGATGCATACTGGGAAGCCAATATCGATTTGACGGTCGAGACGCCGGCGCTCGATCTACATGATCCCGGTTGGCCCATCTGGACTTATGCCGAGGTCACGCCGCCGGCCAGGTTCACGCTCGGCGAGGCCGGGCAATGCGACAAGGTGGCGAACTCGTCGATCTCCGGCGGCTGCATCATATCCGGCGCCTCACTGCGTCGATCGCTGTTGTTCACCGGCGTTCGGGTCGATTCGCACGTCCGGCTCGACGGCGCGGTCATACTGCCCTATGCCAGCATCGGCCACAACGCGCGCCTCACCAATGTCGTTATCGATCGTGGCGTCCGAATCCCGGAAGGGCTCGTCGTTGGCGAGGACGAGAGGCGCGATGCGCAGCGCTTCCGCCGCACCGAGAAGGGCATCTGCCTGATAACGCAGGCCATGATCGAGAGACTTGTCACCTGATACGAAGACGGGATCCGTCAGCAGAGATCAGGATCCCGCGCGCTCCAATCTGAAGAGATTGTAGTGCCAGGACTCGAGATCGACGTAGAGGCCAGGGTCCAGCATGCCATCGCCATCTCGCTCGTAGACTTCGGTTCCCATCACGTCGACGAGTTGGAAGCGGGTGCCGAGCAGTGTCTCGAAGGGCAGCCGTAGACGACACTGGCCCTGATGATCGGCGTAGTTGACGATGGCGACATATTTCGCACCATCCGGCCCGTGCCAGGCATAGGCGATGAAATCTTCCCAGGTCGGATTGGCGGCCCAAGCCGGTTCCGGCGTGACCAACGACCAAGTGCCGCGGGCAAACGTGTCAGACCTGTGCAACGCCGCTAGCAACCTGTCGTAGAACCCAGCGATCACCGGATTCAGCGGTTCGACCGGACCGCGCCGCAGATGCGTCGAAAGATGGGTGCGGGCGCCCGTGAACTGGCCCTGGTGGAAGAAGCGCAGCCCCGGCGCGAAGTACGTGATCACGGCGGCTGCCTGATGCTGGGGCCAGGGGAAGCTTGCCGCCGCGCGGGGCTCGTCATGGTTCTCCAGGAATCGAGCGAGCCGATCCTGATAGTCCAGCCCGGCTGCCAGATGGGCGCGAATGGATGGGACATGCCCTGCGCGCAGGCGATCGTAGAGGCGCTTGTCGTAGCAATGGTCGAAGCCCTGCTGCTGCAGCTCCCATTCGAGGTCCCAGTAGGCCTCGGCCAGGAACGTGAATTCAGGATGGTCTCGGCGCACCGCCGAAATCGCTTCTGGCCAGAACGGCGCCGGGAGCGGGCCCCAGGTGCGCTGAAACACTTCCGGCAGCAGGAGCATCGCCATGTCGCAACGCAGCCCATCGCACTGCTCGGCGATCGAAACCAGCTCCGCAAGTTGGGCGGCCTGCAGAGCAGGATTGGCATAGTTGAGCTGCAGCGTGTCCGGCCAGCCTGGAAAGTTTGGGTCGCGCCCATGAGCCAGGACGCGCGCGCCGCTATCTGTCTCGACCGGGCGATAGTTCTCCGGCGACGCGGCCAGGTCTTGCTCGCTGCCCTGGACATAGAAATCGGGATGCGTCCTCACCCAGGGATGGTCGAGTGCCGTATGGTTGGGCACGAAGTCGAGCATCAGCCGGAGACCGCGAGCAGCCAGCCGCGCCCGAAACTCGGCCAATGCCGCCCCCCCGCCGAGCGCTCCATCGACCTCATAGGCGCTGATGGCGAAGCCGGATCCGCCGATATCCTCCTCCACCAGATCCGGCAGCACCGCGCTAAACTCCGCCCGCCAGGCGGGATTGCTGCGCGAGACTACCCGGCTGGCCGCGCCTGTCTGCCAGACGCTCAGGAGCCAGATCCAATCGAAACCCCGGCGGGTGAGATCGTCCAGTTCAGCGCCATCGACGTCGGCGAGCGTGACCGGCCTTCCCGCTTCGCACGACAGGCGATAGAGCCACGCTCGCGTATTGATCTCGATCAGCGAGGGGTAGCGCGCGGGCGCGGCGGGACCGGCGCCGGAAGATGGGACGATTCGCAGCGCCGGCGCGTCAGTCATAGAGCTCTGCGATGATGTTGGCGATCAGCCCGCTCCAACCCGTTTGGTGCGACGCTCCGAGCCCTCGCCCCGTCTCGCCGTCGAAATATTCGAAGAACAGGATGTAGTCCTTGAAGTGCGGATCGGTTTGCATCTTCTCGTTGCCGCCGAAGACGGGCCGTCGGCCCTGCTCATCGCGGCGGAAGATGCTTGTCAGGCGCTTTCGCAGCTCGTCCGTAATCTCCTTCAGCGATAGCTTTCGAGCGGAGCCGACCGGACACTCTATCCGAAAGCCCTCGCCGAAGAAGCGGTCATACTTGCGCAGGCTCTCGATGAGCAGATAGTTGATCGGCATCCAGATCGGGCCGCGCCAATTGGAGTTTCCGCCGAAGAGATCGATGGTCGATTCGGCCGGGACATAACCGACTTCGGAGCGAAGGCCATCGGTCTCGAAGACGTAGGGATGCTCGAGGTGATATCGCGACAGAGCGCGCACGCCGTAACTGGACAGGAATTCCTCCTTGTCCAGCACGCGCTCCAGCAGCTTGGTCGCGCGGAACGCGCGTACGATGGCGAGCAGGCGTGTGTCGCCGGCTCCCGGCTTGTTCCAGCGAGACACCAAGGCCGCGAGCTTGGGACGATAGCGCAGATACCAGTTCAGCCGCTTGACGAACAACGGCATGCTTTTCAGCAGGGCTTCGTCGATGACCTCGATGGCAAATACCGGGATCAGGCCGACCAGCGAGCGGACACGCAGGGGCTTCGCCGCGCCATCGGGCATGATCAACCAGTCGTAGAAGAAATTGTCCTGATCGTCCCAAAGACCGAGCCCCTTGCCGCCGAGGTTGGTCATGGCGCCGCCGATCATCAGGAAATGCTCGAAGAACTTCGTCGCGATGTCCTGATAGGCGTCGTCTTGCTGCGCCAGCTCGATGGCGATCCGCAGCATGTTCAGGCTGTACATCGCCATCCAGGAGGTTCCGTCGGACTGCACCAGTGTGGCGCCGGCCGGCGGCGGCGCCGATCGATCGAAGACGCCGATATTGTCCATGCCGAGAAATCCGCCCTGGAAGACGTTCAGGCCGCGCGGATCCTTGCGGTTGACCCACCAGGTGAAATTGAGCAGCAGCTTGGTGAAGATGGTCTCGAGGAACTTGCGGTCGCCCTCGCCCTTCTGCCGCTTCTCGGCATCATAGAGGCGCAACGCCGCCCACGCCTGGACGGGCGGATTGACGTCGCCGAAGTTCCATTCATAGGCGGGCAGCTGCCCGTTCGGGTGCATGTACCAGGGCTGGCAGAGCAGCACCAATTGATGCTTGGCGTTCTCCAGATCGAGATAGGCGAGCGTGGTCAGGTGAAAGGCCCAGTCCCAAGCCGCGAACCAGGGGAACTCCCATTTGTCCGGCATCGAGACGATATCTTCCATATTGGCATGGACCCACTCTCCGTTGCGTCCGGCGAGTCGACTCTTAGATGGCTTCGGTTGCGTGGGATCACCTTCCAGCCATTCGGTGACGTCGTAGTGGAAATACTGCTTCGACCACAGGATGCCCGCAAAAGCCTGGCGTTGAATGCGGCGGAGGTCTTCATCGGATACCTTGCGCTGCAGATCTCCATAGAAGGCGTCCGCCTCGGACTTGCGGAGCGCGAAGATCTCGTCGAAGTCCGCGAAGGAGTCGCGCCTCGGCTCGCCCAGACTGAGCCTGACCCGGATCGTGGCGGCGGCGCCCGACGGGACGGTTCGCCGGTAGATGCCGGCCGCCTTCGTACCTGAGCGGGTGCTGACTGCGCTCTGGTTGCCCTCTACGACGTACTCATGGAAGCCGTCCTTGTACAGGCGCCCGGCATCTTCGCTTCCGTACAACCTTGCGTGGTTTGTCTCGTTTTCACAGAACTTGATCTCCTCCGGATTCTCGAAATGGATCGTATAAGCGCCGAGCTTTCCATGCTTGGCGACGACGGCATTTCCGACCAGCTCGAGAGACGGCTTCTGCCCGGTCGTGAACCAGGTCCAGTCGTTCCGGAACCAGACCTGCGGCAGGATATGAATGCCGGCTTCGTCGGGCCCGCGGTTGTGGACGGTGAGCCGTAGGAGGATGTCGTCGGCGCCCGCCTTGGCATATTCGATATCCACGTCGAAATAGCGGTCCTCGTCGAAGATACCGGTATCGATGAGCTCGAACTCGGGATCCTGCTTGGTGCGCCGCGCATTCTCCTGGACCAGACGGCCGTAGGGAAATTCGGCCTGCGGATATTTGTAGAGCATCCGCGCAAAGCTGTAGGTCGGCACCGCGTCGAGATAGTAGTAGATCTCTTTCACGTCTTCGCCGTGATTGCCTTGGCGATTGCTCAGGCCGAACAGGCGCTCCTTCAGAATCGGGTCCTTGCCGTTCCAGAGGGCGACCGCCATGCAGAGGTGCTGCTTCGCATCGCAGAAGCCGCCGATGCCGTCCTCGCCCCACCGATAGGCGCGGCTGAGCGCGTGGTCATGGGGGAAGTAGTTCCAGGCATCGCCGTCGGCACTGTAGTCCTCGCGCACCGTGCCCCATTGGCGCTCGCTCACATAGGGCCCCCATTTGCGCCAGGGCTGCCGGTGGGCGTTGACTTCCTCCAGACGTTTCCGTTCGGGATTGATCTCGCCCACCATCGGCCGATGCCCGCTGTGCCTAGTCGTCCGCCGGACTCGGGCTGATGGTCGCCGATGCGCCGAGGAGGCGGATGATCGTGTCCGCAACCTGGCTGGCCGGAGGCCCGACATCGACAGTCAGCGGGTCTTCGTCGGGTCCCGGTTCTTCGAGCGTATCGATCTGGCTCTGCAACAGGCTGGCCGGCATGAAATGGCCGTCGCGTCCTGCCAGACGCCGGGCGATGACGTCCTTGCCACCGCGCAGATAGACCAGCCGCGCTTCAGGCCGATCGCCGATGACGATGCGGCGATAGGATCGCTTGAGTGCGGAGCAGGTGATAATCCCCGGCTGCTTCCTCGCACGCTGGCCATCGATCCATGCGG
>Ga0126384_10002458_pt1 | contig 11236 bp, 10 predicted proteins | sample PanSoiMetPlot_36_FD_92543 | JGI IMG/M metagenome (GOLD analysis project Ga0126384, IMG submission 92543) | Tropical forest soil microbial communities from Panama - MetaG Plot_36 | ecosystem: Environmental > Terrestrial > Soil > Tropical forest > Bulk soil | place: Panama | collected 2016-02-17 | reverse complement strand
GTGGCCCGGCAACGTTCGCGAGCTGCAGAATGTCATTGAGCGGGCAGTCATCCTGAGCGACTCGGACACCTTCGCTGTGGACGAGACGTGGCTCAAAGGAAAGCCATCCGAAACTCCTCGTTCGACACCGGATCTCAGTGGCGCGTTGTTGAAGCAGGAAAGGGAAATGATTGAAGCCGCGCTGGCGGAATCCAGTGGTCGCATCTCAGGGCCTGAGGGCGCGGCAGCCAGGTTGCGACTCCCATCGCGAACGCTCGACTCAAAGATCAAGCGCTTGGGAATCGACAAATACCGGTTCAAAGTTCGTACCTGACTCGAGCTGAGAACCTGGCGATCGGCGGCGATTTTTCCTGACGCAACAGGATCTCCTGACCCCTCAGGATGTCCGGCTACCGGAAACCCTTGAAAGACCCTCGGGCAGCGTTTGGCACACGAGGTGCTCCAGGCCGGACCGTGTCACCAAACTCAATCTCCATAGGAGGAAACATGAACTGGTTCAATAAGACGTTGTTGATGGGTGCTTTACCGGTTAGCGGCGTGATGATGGCTGCTGCACCTAGCCAAGCCCAGACCAATCAAAAGCCGACGATCGTCCTGGTCCACGGAGCCTTCAATGAATCGTCGAGCTGGGACGGCGTCATCCGCGAGCTCCCCGCCGGCTACCGCGTGATCGCGGCAGCCAACCCCCTTCGCGGCGTAAAGAGCGACTCGAGTTATCTGGCGAGTCTCATCGATAGCATCCAGGGACCTGTGGTGCTCGTCGGCCATTCCATCAGCGGAATGATGATCACCAACGCGGCCACCGGAAAGAGCAACGTGAAGGCGCTCGTGTATGTCGCCGCGCTTGCGCCAGACGCCGGCGAAACCGCGAACGACCTGCTGAGCAAGTTCCCAGGTGGAACGTCGGGTTCAGCGCTTGGGCCACCGGTTGACTTGGGGAATGGAACTCATGACGTCTACGTCCAGCCGGAGAAATTTCACGCTCAATTCGCTGCCGACGTTTCAGCGTCCGCGGCGAAGATCATGGCTGTGACTCAACGTCCCATCGCGGATACTACTTTCGGAGAGCAGTCCGGCCCTCCAGCTTGGAAATCAATCCCGTCCTGGTTCATCTACGGCACCGGCGACAAGAACCTTCCGAACGCGACGACCGCATTCATGGCACAGCGCGCCGGCGCAAAGAAGGTCGTCGAGATCAAGGGAGCGTCTCACCTCCTCATGGTCTCCCATCCGAAAGAAACAGCAAGGCTCATTGTCGAAGCAGCTCAGCAGACCCTTGTCGCGAGCGTTCAGGGCTCGAACCGCTGAACCACGCTGAGCACCGGCTCGAGGGTCCCTCGCGCCGGTGCTCGAGCCATTTCGAATCGCCTGGCCTTTGCGTTTCGCGACAGGGAACACGAGATGACACTAAGAATGGAGCGATTTTCGGGGAAATGCGGGACGCGGATTCGCCTAAGCGGTGAACTTCGATCGCAGGAACTCGATGACTTGCGCGCCGAGATCGAGCACTGTGGGCCAGGGGTCATTTTGGATTTGGACGAAGTAGACGTAGTGGACATCGATGCAGTTCGGTTTCTGAGTGCCTGTGAGGCACGAGATGTCGAAGTGGTGAACTGCTTGCCCTACATCAGGGAGTGGATGTTTCAAGAGCGAGCGATAGAAAACCGCCGACAGGGCAAGCGCGACTAAGCCACAGCGATTGCGAGAATGGGATGGGCCATGGCAGCTCGCTCCGGCGCAGCCTCCGCGGGCACTGAGCTGGAAAGCAGCGACTCGGTGACGCATGCGGTTTGTTGCGGCCAGAGGAACGCTGAATTGCCGCACCGTTCATTGCGCTGCGACATCCTAACGGAGGTAGTTGCTGATGGAGAGCGGGCCGATGACGGGGACAATTCGCGAGCTACAGCCTGAGATTGTAATGCCATCGGGTCGCGAAGCGCCTGTCGCCCCCACCGGGTTTGTCGCCGCAACCGCTCAACATCGGAACCTGATAGTGGGCGTGATCACCACGGTCGATGTGCTGACCCACGCCGGATTGATATGGCGTGAGTTTGGCCTACGATGCTTTCTTCGCTGCGCGAGGGCGCTCTTTAGGACTAGACCGACGACCTTTCTCGACGTGGCCGTTCACTTGGAATGAATCGGTCACCGAGGTCCACTCGATGGAGACAGGCAGCGCAGCAGCGATCGTCAACCGGTATCTGAACATCATGCTGGTTGAAAACAATCACGGCAGTGGATTGGAGAACATTCTCAGCGAGGATTTCGTCTTCGACGACCCGTTCGGGAAGGCTTCGAGCGCGCGTGAATTCATCGACTACAGCCAGCGCTGGATCGCGACGCCGAAGTCCTTCCGCATGCAGCGGCAGCTCTTGGAGGGAAACGTCGTCGTTTCGATGTACACAATCGATGTCGTGACGCCCTCCGGGGCAGGCGCGAGCTTCGAGGTTGTTGATGTGGTCGAGCTTCGGGCGGGCAAGATTGCTAAGGAGAAGGTCTTCTTCGCCAACCCGGTGAAGTTCGCAAAGGATATGGGCTTCGCTTCCGAGTACCTGAAGCAGTTCCAGCTGAAAGACTGAGCTTGAGGTCGCGCATGCGCCTTTTAGATTGCGTGCACCGCGAGCGGCCGTCGGGCATACTTCCCCCATGTGCCGGAACATTAAAACGCTCCATAACTTCGAGCCGCCCGCCACCCAGGAGGAAGTTCGCGCCTCCGCCTTGCAGTACGTGCGCAAGCTGACGGGCCTGAAGTCGTTCTCCAAGGCGAACAAAGAGCTGTGCGAGCACGCGGTGGATCACATCACTGCTGTCACGCTCGATCTTTTCGACCAACTGGTGGTGCACGGACCCCCGCGGAGGCGCGAGGTCGAGCGGCAGAAGGCGATCGAGCGGGGCAAGAAGCGCGAGCAGCAACTTCGCGAGCGGGTATTGCGAGAGAACGCTGCGGAGGCGATACCCTCTATTGAACGTTGAGCTTGGAGTAAGGCGCTCGGCCCGGGTCAGGCGACTCGTCTCCAAAGGTATCGGCCGCTAGCGACACGTTGACCGACTGAAGTGAAAAGAGGCGGGCTGTTGCGGCTGTCCCCTGGTAGCCCCATGCCGAGCCATCGGGCGAAGTCTCCCACAACACGAGTCGCGGACCGACGCGGGCAAGCGACGGTATGATGGGACGTTCTTAAACGAGTTCATTCCAGAGCGACGGGATGCGTTACAGGCTCACGGCCTCAGTGCGCCTGAAAAGGCTCATCGGACTCACTCTCATTCCGTTGGCGCCATGGCGCGGAGAAACTGCTCGACGACTTCCCAAGGCATGTTCGTCGGCAGATTCAAAATGGGAAGGTCGGCACCGAGCGAGCGGCGGCGTTTGAGCTCCGCCACGCACTGCGCGGGATCGCCGGTGATGGTGAGCGCCTCGATGATGCGCGGGGTGACCGCGTCGGCCGCTTGCGCGCGTGCCGCCTTGTCCTGGTAGAGGCTGGCGATGCGTTTGCACTCGTCGCCGAAGCCGAAGCGCGTGAGAAGCTCGATGTAGTAGTCGCCCATGCCACCGACGTAGAAGGCGATGAGCTGCTTCGCCATCGCGGCGCCCGCCTCGCCCGCCAGCGGCAGCGCCATGGTCATTGGCGCCGTCACGATGTTGGCGGGCTCACGCGCGGCGCGCGCGGCACCGGCGGCAATCCAGGCGCGGCCCTCGGAGATCTTGGCGTAGGGCCAGAACGTCGGCATCCAGCCGTCAGCCTCCTCGCCGATCTGCTCGATTGCCTTCTGCCGAAGCGCCGCGACGTAGATGGGCAAGTCGGCGCGGAGCGGCTTCATCTCAAGGTGGAACGGCCGGTACTCGGCTTTGCTCGCGCCCGCGTCGGTGAGCTTCTTGCCCGAAAGCAGCGCACGAGTCACGCGGATGACGTCGCGCACTTGGGTGAGCGGCTTGTCGAAGGGGCGACCGTGGAAGCCTTCGATGACGCGCTTGCCGCTGGCGCCAATGCCGAGCACTAAGCGCCCGCCGCTGATCTCGTCGACCGTTGCCGCCGACATGGCGATGAGGGCGGGCGATCGGCTAAAGACGTTGACGATGCCGGTGCCGAGCTTGATGCGGTTGGTAACCCTCGCCATTTCAGCGAGGAGGGAGAAGATCTCGTGGCCCCACGCCTCGGGCATCCAGAACGAGTCGTATCCGAGCTCGTCGGCGAGCTGCGCGGCGCGGAGGTGGAGCTTGCGGTCATAGTTCTTCCAGAAGGCGATGACGCCGATTCGATCGAGCATGCGCGAGAGCCTACTCCCTCGCGACTTAGGGCACGAGCGTTGCGATGACGTGCTCTACGTACTCGGCGAAATCGGCTCGGTTGGACACCATGTTCGGAGCTTCTCGGCTCAAGTGGAGAAACCCCAGGTAAGCAGCGTAGCCGAGCCTTGCTCGGTGGCGCGCCTTGGCGCCGGAGAATCCAAGCTCTCGGTAGCAGCGCGCAACGAAGTCGATGCGCCGTTTGGACACGCGCTCGAGCACCGGCCGCACGGCGGGGTGATCGGCCGCGGCGGATAGCGCGAGGGACAGTCGCGTCCACGGGCCCGGCTGGCTGACCTGGCGAAACAGCTGCCGCAGGCGGTCGCGAGGATCCGCGATCTTCTCGAGCCAGGCGATCACGTCCTCGGTCGAGCGCTTCTCCCACCTCTTGAGCGCCGCGTGCAAAAGCGCCTCGCGATCGGCGAAGTGCCAGTAGAAGCTCCCCTTGGTCACCCCAAGCTTCTTTGCGAGCGGCTCTACGGCTACCCCAGGCACCCCAAGCTCGGCGATCGCCTCGAGGGCCGCGCGCTCCCAGGCCTCCGCGTTGAGTCGGGTGGAACGTTCTGTTGCTGCGGAAGGCATCGTTTCAGTCTTTTCCATACGGCTGCGTATTGACAAGCTTTTGGCAGATTGTTAGCGAAGACCATACGCACCCGTATGGTTGGAAAGGAGAGGACGATGGTAAAGCTCAACGTGCACTGTAGACTCTTTTCAGCTCCTCCCGAGGCGCTGCAGAGCTGGATCGATGCGACCTGGAGCGGGACGCCGCAGGATGCGTTTCCGCGCGATGTGATCAAGAGCTGGCGAAAAAACCCGCCTGGCGTCGATCCGCTCGCGCTCGTCCCCGGAAAAACCAAGCTTGGCCACGGCGGGTTTACCTTTCATTTCCGGGAGTGGAACGGAGAGCGTTGGCGCGTGGAGTTCAACGGTCCTTGGTTCAGCGGTTGGCACGGGTTCGATCTGCGCGAGCTCAACGGGGGGGCGCACCTGATGCACACCATTTCGCTCCAAGCGACAGGGCTTGGAATCCTGCCGTGGCGACTCTTGATCGAGCCCATTCACGACTGGGCGGTTGAAGCGATGTTCGACCGGTTGGAAACCGCGGTGGCCACGGGCAGCATTCCGGAGCACACCGCGCGACCGATGGGGCGACACGCGCGATGCGCTTTTTGGCTATTGAGCCGAATCCTCTTGAAGCGATCGCGGCAACGACACCGTCGACGGGAAGCGATCGCGTAAAGGAAGCCAAATCCCCCCGCCATTGCTGAGCCGCTAGGTACCGCGCCCTCCCTCTTCAGCAGCGCGGGGCTCAAATCGCCGAACCGCGCGTCAATTTGACCGCATGCATTCTCCCCGCTGCACCGCGCCAAATTCGAGCCTGACTGGATTTATTTCAGTGTGGCTGGACGGAAAATCTCATCATTCTCATCGATGATTTTGATGAGACTTTTCGGCGCCCATCGTTCAAGGGTTTTCGCAGATTTTCCGTGGGCCAAGTTTCGTGATCATCGCACTCCGGGGGAGTCCGACCGAGTATGGTTCGCCTCCAACGGCGAAGGAGACGGGACATGGAATTCGTGCGCGTGTCTACCCAAGACGGCATCGCCCAGCTGCGGCTCGAAAGAGGCAAGGTGAACGCCCTGGACGATCGCGCGGTGGAGGAGCTCTCTGGCTGCTTTAAACAGCTTGCCGAGGATCGCGAGGTGCGTGGATCGATATTGACCGGGACGGGAAAATTTTTTTCGTTCGGCTTCGACATCCCCCACTTCCTCGGGTACTCGAGGGAGGCATTCACCGGCTACCTGACCAGCTTCACGGCGCTTTACCGGCAGCTGTTCTCACACCCCAAGCCCCTCGTCGCGGCCCTCAACGGCCACGCGGTCGCCGGCGGCTGCATGCTCGCGCTCGCCTGCGATGCGCGAATCATGGCGAGCGGTAAGGCGAAGATCGGCCTCAACGAGATCGGCTTCGGTTCTTCGGTCTTCGCGGGGAGCGCCGAGATACTCGCCTTCTGGCTCGGACCGCGCCGCGCCGAACAGGTCCTGCTCGGAGGGATGCTCTACACGGCGGAGGAGGCGGAGAACGTCGGCCTCATTGATGCGGTGGCGCCGGAGGGCGAAGTGATCGAAGCCGCGCGCAAGCTGGTGCAGCAGCATGCCTCCAAGGAGCCGGCCGCCTTCCGCAGCATCAAGGCGTTGCTCAGAAAGCCGGTAATCGACGCGGCGGCGGCGCGCGAGCCGCACTCGATCCGCGAGTTCGTGGAGATCTGGTACTCCGCACCGACTTGGAGAAAGCTTCAGGAGATCAAGATCCACGCCTGATTGCGGTCCAACCCTCACAGCACCAACACCGCGAACAAGCATCCCCGTGCGCGGCTGTTCCATGCAGCGTCGCCGCGATTGCGGCACCCCCTAGCGTCTGGCGAAGCTCAGCAAGCTAATCCCGCCCCCAGAGCCCGGGGATAAGCGCTTCGGCGGATCATCCAACTCGATGATTCGACGCGCCAGAGGACTCGGTTCGCTGGCGATTGCCGCTCAAGCCAGTTGATACATCGACTCATTAGACAGGTATGACAACTAGAAACGTGCGGCGGTCGTTGCCGGTGGGCGATGGACACCCTTTCGTCGCCCCGGGTCCCCGCTGTTCCGCCCGCTTCTCTGAGTGATCGAATTGAACAATCCATCGGTGATCCGGTTCGGGCTCAGTCTGCGCACTACCAGGCGAAGCACTTTCGCGCCGTACCCTGGAGGAAAAACCCGATGTTTTTGCCGGACTTGGATTGGGAGGGGCTGTCCCGAATAGTTCCGGCTGCCTCAAAGCGCCTCCGTGTATGGTTCTCCTGCGGGTGGAAGGGGAACGCCCTTGCTCTCGCGGTCGCCTTCCTCACCGCGTGCGGGAGTTCAACTCCGGGCGGTTCAAATGTATCGATACGTCTGGACCGCACCGAGATAACGCTGGCTCCCGGTGAGACGCAGCTGTTCACGGCGACCGTAACGGGCTCGAGCAACACCGCCGTGAGCTGGACGGTACTGGAAGGAGCGGCGGGCGGCACGACTTCCATCGATGGTCTCTATACCGCGCCGAGCGCGCTAGGCACGTACCACGTCGTCGCCACCAGCCAGGCGGACAATACAAAGAACGCGATGGCAACCGTGAACGTCGATGGACCGCCAATCGCTGTTTCCATCGCGCCGACGATGGTCAACATGGGACCATCCGAAACCCAAATCTTCTCGGCGTCGGTAACTGGAACGACAAACAAAGAAGTGAGTTGGAGCATAGGAGAATACGGCGGCGGCTCCATCGACAGCACCGGCGTGTATGTGGCGCCTGCAAATGAAGGAACGTATCACGTTGTTGTCGTCAGTCGGGCGGACAGCACAAAACGCGCGACTGCGACGGTTGTTGTCGCCGGTATTTTCGTGACCATTTCTCCGAGCACTGCCACCGTGGAACCGCGGCAGACCTACCCCTTCAGAGCGTTCGTGACAGGTTCGACCAACACCGCTGTGAGCTGGGCAGTGCAGGAGGGCGTGACGGGAGGCGGCATCACCGACGACGGCCTATATACAGCCCCCGATGCATTCGGTATTTATCACGTCGTCGCAACCAGTGTTGCAGACACGAGTAAGAGCGCGATTGGGTCTGTCTACGCAACGCTGCCGGCGCCGATTGATGTGCTCACCCAACACAACGACAACGCGCGTACCGGCTCAACGTTCGAGTCAACGCTAACGGTGCAGAATGTTCGGCCAGGAAACTTCGGGTTAATCCGCTCCCTGCCGGTGCAAGGGCTCGTGTTTGCGCAACCGCTCTTTGTCACTGGCATTGGAGGGCGAAATGTGGTCATCGTCGCGACCGCGCAGAACTACGTGTACGCGTTCGATGATGCCACGGGCGTCCAGGTATGGGGAAGGCAACTCGGCCCACCTGTTCTCGGCGCCGACCTGCCACGACCGAATCAACCCTACTGCACCTATGGCGTTGCCCCCTATATCGGGATTATTGGCACGCCAGTTATTGACAAAGACCGCGGCCTGCTCTTCCTGGTCACGAATAATGAGACCCCCCCGAACCCTACGTTCTCGCACTCACTTATCGCTCTGCGCTTGTCGACAGGTGATTTGCTCGGTTCGATCGTTATTGACACTCCGGGTGCCCAACCGCCTTTCGACACAACGGTCCAACTCCAGCGTGCAGGGCTCCTACTCCATGGCGATTCAGTATACGTTGCATTTGGCGCCAACGGCTGTGATGGCGACGGCTCGGATAACTGGCATGGCTGGATGATGGCTTACAACACGGTAAGCACGTCGCCCGACAGTGTGCGATTCGTACAGAGCGGCATTTTCAATAGTACGCCCCAGGGCCTTGGCGGCGGAATTTGGATGTCAGGGGCCGGACCCTCTGTTGACGACGCGGGCGACATCTACATCGAAACTGGTAATGGCACGTACAACGCAGGCACGGACTTCGGCGATTCATTTGTGAAGCTACACCATGACCGCGTTGCGGGAACACTGACCGCGGCGGCGGTGAGCACGGTTATCACCTCCTTCTCGGTGAGTGACGGCTGTATTGCCCACGACCAGTCATTCCTCATGTGGACCGACCTGGATCTTGGGACCGTCAGTCCGCTGCTGCTGCCACCTCACCACCTCGTCGGTGGAGGCAAGGAAGGTATTTTCTTTATCCTCGATCGCAACGCCATGGGCGAGATCACGCAAAGCAGCCAAGTCGTCTGCGCCGCCCACAACACCTTTTGGGGCCCGCTCAACCAGGGAAATGATCTGTCCAGCTACGAGGGATATGGTGTGACGCAGAATCAGAATCTGTGGCCTCATATACACGGCGCGCCGGCTTATTGGGGCAATAGTCTCGGAGGAACCGTTTACGTCGCGGCGGAGCGTGACTACCCGCGTGCTTACTCCTGGTCTGCCCAAACGGCTACGCTCAGCCGCAGTCCCTTCGCGGTTGCCACTCGGCGCGCACGTCCAAACGACTTCAATTCCCCCGGATCCAACCCGACCATGCCCTCCGGCCTCCTATCCGTGTCGGGTAACCCTTTCACGTCTGACCCTCCGATTCTTTGGATGGTTCTGCCACTTGAACCGCAGACGACGAAGGACATGTCCGGGATGGATAAGTCCGACGCGATTCTTCGAGCCTACGACGGCACTTCGCTGCGCGAGATTTGGAACAGCGGGAACGTTCCTAGGAACTCACTCGCGCCCAATGCGCCACTCACCGCCGATTTTCTTGGCGCGGTGGCGAAGTTCTCCGCCCCCACGATCGCCAATGGGCACGTGTACGTGGCCACCTTCGATAACAAGGTCCAGGTATATGGTCTGAAGAGCTCGAGCCCTATTCGGCCTCTCGCGAATGGGCCCGACTTCGACGGTGATGGTCAGCCCGACGTCGTGTGGCGGCAGAGAGTTTCGCACACGAACCTTCTGTGGCCCCTAAAGCCATTGGTTACCGGTGCAAGCAATGGGAATGGTCCCTACGCGTGCTCCCAATTCAACTCGTGCCCCTATTTCGACCCCGAGTTAGGCGACGGATGGGACATCGCGGCAACCGGCGACTTTGATGGCGATGGGCAGACCGACCTCGTCTGGCGGAAAGACACGGGTGAGAACAAGGTGTGGATTCTAAGCGGATACGATCCGATCCAGGCTACAGCCCATTGGGTGCACGAGGCCACCCTACAATCCAACAGCGACCCGTTGTGGCGAATCATCGCTAGCGGCGATTTCAATGGTGACGGCATCACGGACTTAGTCTGGCGGAGGGACACAGGCGAGAATTCAGTGTGGATCCTGGGATCCTACGATATTGCGACGAATTCTATCCCCGTTCTGGACCGCGCTACGATCGTTTCGCAGGACCCTAGCGTTGGTTGGGACCTGGTGGGATCCGGAGACTGGGATCTCGATGGGATCTCCGACCTCGTGTGGCGCAATCGGAACACGGGTTACAATTCTGTTTGGCTGATGGACCCCTACGATCCGACGACACACAGCGTTCCGGTTCGCTTACAAACTGAAATCGACATACCTCGGCCCCCTCCCTGGAAAATCGTTGGTGTAGCCGATTACAACCGCGATGGTCGACCAGACCTTCTGTGGAGCAATGTGTCAACGGGGGAGAATGAGATTTGGATTGTGGAGGGACCAATCTTGGGACCCTACCTTCCCACTCTCTCTTTCCCGCTACCGCCAACGCCAGATCAGAGCTGGGCGATTGTCGGACCGAAGTGAGGGTCTCGGGCTCATACTGGCCGTCGGGCTGCACGGGTCAAATCGGCGACATCTCAAAGACGTGATCGGTCATTCTCGGCCGAGATGATACTCCTGGCGGTCGGGCACAGCTGCTGGAGAGGCGTTCGATCAGGAACACTAGTGTGCGCTCGAGTTGATTTCGGAAGCGCTGAGATGGCCTAAGCATCGGTGGATGTGGTTGACCGGGCCGGAGGGCAGCGCATGAGCTTCCTGTATGAGCTGCTCTACCTCGCTGGCGTGCGACCCTGGGAGCGCGGCGGGATCGTGCCACAGCTTCAGGAGCTGGTCGAGGGAAAGGCCGCGCTCCCGCCCGGCCGGGCGTTGGACATCGGCTGCGGCACCGGGGGGCCTGCCGTCTACCTGGCGAGCCACGGGTGGGAGGTCACGGGAATTGACAACGTGGCGCGGGCGTTGCGGCGCGCCCGGACGCGAGCGGCAGCGGCCGGTGTCTCGCCCCGCCTCCTGCACGCTGACGTCTCGCGCCTCGCGGATGTCGCCTTCGTCGCCGGCGGTTATGGGCTTGTTTTCGATGCGGGGTGCTACCACGGGCTCGACGAGGCCCGGCGCGATGCACACGCCAACGCGGTCCGCGGGCTCGCGGCGCCCGAGGCCGCAATGCTTCTGTTTGCGCTGACGCCAGGGGGCAAAACACGGCCGCGGTCCTTCCGTGGCG
>Ga0126384_10002457_pt1 | contig 11239 bp, 8 predicted proteins | sample PanSoiMetPlot_36_FD_92543 | JGI IMG/M metagenome (GOLD analysis project Ga0126384, IMG submission 92543) | Tropical forest soil microbial communities from Panama - MetaG Plot_36 | ecosystem: Environmental > Terrestrial > Soil > Tropical forest > Bulk soil | place: Panama | collected 2016-02-17 | reverse complement strand
GTTGGCGCGCTGCACAGCTTGGAGGTGCAGGGATAGGGGCTTCGGAGCTCACCGCCAGCGTTTCATCCCATCGGGTGGTGCGCTGCTAGGGATGCTCGCCTGAGACTGCAGGAAGGCGGCCTGGACCGGCCGGGTCGCTGCAGGTTCAGCCCTACGGCGGGAGCTCCTGCCTGGGCTGGCGTGTGGATCAGGCAAAGGGGGCCGTGATGGCGATCGGACCGGTACAGCTCATCGTGTTGGGGTTCAGCCACCCCGACTTCCACGGTGAGATCATCGAGGAGCTGGAGCGGCTCCATGACGGCGGTACGGTGCGCGTGATCGACGCGCTGGCCGTCTACAAAGACGCCGAGGGGGAACTGGAGGCCGAACACCTCAGCAACCTGTCCGAAGAGGAGGCCATCGAGGTGGGCAGCACGATTGGCGCGCTCATCGGCCTTGGGTTCGACGGGGAGGAGGGCGCCGAGGCCGGCGCGGCCGCTGGCGCCGAGGAAGCCGCGGAGGAGGGGATCAACGTCTTCGGCAGCAGGGAGGAATGGGATGTGCTGGAGGACATCCCCAACGATTCCGCGGCCGCGCTGATCTTGCTGGAGCACCACTGGGCGGTGCCGCTGCGGGACGCGATCGCCCGCGCGGGCGGGTTCCGCCTGGCAGATGGGTTCATCAGCCCGTTGGATCTGGTCGAGATCGGCCTAATGTCGGCCGAGGAAGCTAAGGAGCTGCACGATCTGGAAACCTCGGCCGCCGCAGCCACTCAGTGACCGGGCCAACCGCAACATACGAGGAGGAATGACATGTTTGGATCCCGCAGGGTGGCACGCCGTACCGGGCGCCGTACGGCACGGCGCGTCTCCCGTCGCAGATAAGGAGAAAGACTTGCCGTCAGCCTTCCAAGAGCCCCAGCTCACGGGCACGGGTGACGGCTTGATCGCGGGTGGAGGCATCGAGCTTGCGGTAGATCGAATTCATCCGCGACTTGATGGTGTGTGGCGAGAGGAACAACTCGGCGGCGATCTTCGCGACCGGCAGATGAGTAGGCAGCAGCGGTAGCAGCTGCAGTTCGGCGGTGGTCAATGCCGACGCCCCAGGGATGCTGGAGCCACGTGCTTTTGCCAGCTGGGCCCGGAGCGCCTCGGCCTCGTCGGTCAGGGTTCCGAGGCCGGGCCGGCGCCGCAGCAGCTCGTCGATTTCCCGCATCAGTGTCCGGGCAGCTGCCAGGTCGGCGAGTGCGAGGTGGACCCGGGTAAGCCCGATCCGGGCCTGAACGGCGAGGTGCGGAAGCGCGTAGGTCAGCAAAACCCGCAGCCGCTGAGCATGAACGAGATGCTGGCGGACCGCCGGGGCATCGCCCCGGTGCAGGGCTGTGCGGGCTCGCACCACGCAGATCAGGGGCGTCGCCAAACTCTCCCCGGTCCCGGCCCAGCGCACCACGGCGCGTGCTTGACCGGCAAGGGCCTCGGCCCGGTCCCATTGGTTATCTGCCAGCGCCACCAGCGCGCGTTCACACAGCGCGACCGCCATCACGTTGGGTACGGCGGTCTTCTCAGCGATGCGGACCGCATCCGCCAGGTAAGCGTCTCCGCCGTCGGGGTCACCGGACAGGACCCGTGCGAGCCCCTGGTAGAGCGCGGGTCCGGGGGACACGAGATCTTCCGCCGCAAACCTGCGCGCGGCTTCGTCCGCGTCGGCGCGCATCCGCTCGATTCCGCCTTGGCACAAGATGGCCCGGAGCAAGGCGGTCCACGCGCCGACGGCAGGGGCAGCGCGCCGGCCCGCATCCGCGTCCCGCCAGCGGCCGGCCACCTGGGCCCACCGCTCGACGTCGGCTGGCCGCCCGCTCATCGCGAGGATGATCGCGGCATGGACAGCGATCACCGGGTGGCCATCGACCCCGTCCCGGTCTTCTAGCCACCCGAGCCAACGCTGGACTGTGGTGTGGCGGCCCTGGTGGTAGGCCGGAAGGGCGAGTTGTTCCACCAGGACAGCGGCCCCGCCGACGTCTCCGGCGGCCATGGAGTATTCCAGCGCTTCCTCCGGCAGCCCGTCTTGCAACCACCAACCCGCGGCGCGGCGGCGCAGGACCGGCAGCAGTTCGGGCTCCGATCGTTCCAGCTCGGCCAGCAACATGTCGCGGAACAGGTGATGGTAGCGGTACCACTGCCCGCGCCGGTCCAGCGGCACTAGCAGCAGGTTCGACCGGGCGAGGTCGGCCAGCGTCGCCACGGATCCGGGCAGTTCCAGCACCGCCTCGCACAGCGGTCCGCACATCCGCTCCAGCACCGCGGTCCGGGTCAAGAACACTCGCTGGCGGGGGGAGATCCGGGTCAGGAACTCCGACTCCATATACTCGCTGACCAGCCGGTCGCCGCCGCTGAACGAGCCTGCCGCGCCTGGCTGAGTGCCGCCTTCGCGCAGGTACAGCGCCGCGAGGTACAGTCCGGCCGCCCACCCCTCGGTCCGCTGGTACAACTCCGCAACCTCAGCCTCGCCCAGCGTCACCTCAGCACCCCGCAACAGCGAGGCCGCCTCAGCGTGGGTCAGCGCCAGGTCACTAGCGCCAATCTCGGTGAGCTTGCCCTCGGCGCGCAGCCGCGCGACCCGCAGCGGCGGCTCATCCCGCCCCGCCAGCGCCAGCCGCGACCCAGGCGGCACGTAATCGGCCAGCACCGACAACGCCGCCCGGCACTCGGGGTTGTGCAGCAGGTGCACGTCATCAACAATCAGCACCACCGGTCCGGTCATCGCCGCGAACGCCGAGCCCAGCCGCGGCACCACCGAGCCAGGCACCGAACTCGCCGAGGAGGCCAGCGCATCGAACACTCGCGGCCCGACCGGCTGCACCCCACCCAGCGCCTGCGCGATATAGGTGAGCAGCACCTTCGGGTCGTTGTCCTTCTCATCCACCGACACCCACGCGAACGCCTGCCCGGTGCACTCGGCCCACTGTGACAGCAGCGTTGTCTTCCCGTACCCCGCGGGGGCGACCACCGACACAACCGGACGTAGGTCATCCCGGCTCAGCCGGTCAATTAACGAGGCCCGGAGCACCGCCCCGGGCCGGGTCTGGGGACGGCGCAGTTTCGACACGACAAGGTCAAATGCCGGCCCGGCCGCGCGGTGCGCCAGGCCGGGCTGCTCACGAACGCCGCCACCGCTCATGCCCCAGGTCGCTTTACCCCCCGACCGTACCCCTTCCAGGGACCGACGGGCGGTACCCTTCCCAGCCCAGGACCAGATCAACCCGCAATCGTGTAAAGACGGGCAAAATAGACACCAAGGACTCGCTCACCACACAGCGCTGGATAATCGCGCCGCGCGGACCGGTGACCTGGACCGTCCCGAGGCCCTGGTCCGGAGGATCACCGAAGCCGATAGCCAGACCAGGCATGCGCGCCTTGCTGGCGCGGGGGGCGGGGGCCGGGACCTGGACTGTGCCGACAGACCACGGCGGCCGCAATCACGTTGGTGACCTCGTGCTAGCTCTGCTCGGCGTCCTGATCGACCGCGCACGCAGGATAAAGACCCTCGACCGTAACAATGAGCAACCTCACGGGTCGGCCGCGGTTGCCAGCTGGCCGTCCAGCCTCTCCAGCCACACGGTCTATACCCAGGTCAAATCGATCTATCGTGAGCCGACCGTCTCATCGGGTAAAGACGCAGTAACAAAACGCGAACAATGATCTGCCCCCGGCGCGTCGCTGCTACCGTCAGCGACTACCCGCATCACGCGATGCGGCACTGGGGCTCCAAAGAATCGGCATGCTGGAGCTTGCTCTGGCTCGGATGCAACTAGTGTGTTGGGTGAGGAAAAAACGGCATGGGCCAGGCGATCAGATTCCAGGAAGTCCTGCGCAAGCTGGCGATCATCGACGAACGCACCGTGAAAGACCAGGGCGGGCTCAGCCTTGCCCTGCCCACGTCTGGGCTCCTGGATCCCAAAACTGCGGCGCTGGTACAGGTAGGGGTGCTGGTGGCGATCGGCTCACCGGCGGTCTGCCTGGAATGGGGCACCAACCGGGCGCTGGCGGCGGGCGCGACTGAGGATGAGATCACCGGGGCGCTGTTGGCGGTCGGCCCGGCGGCCGGGCTCGGCCGTGTCGCCGCTGCCGTCCGCGACGTCGCGGCCACGCTCGGATATGACGTCGAAGCCGCGCTGTTCGACCCGGATGGTGACTTACGGCTCCTCCCCCGGCAGTGCGAGCCTGCCAGCGGACTGCACCGATGGCGCGCAAGAGCGGGACGGGCGTAAAGCAGCGTTGGCGTTCCACGGCGAATCCCACCGGGATCGAGGCGAGCAGGGCGGCACGTTAATCGCACAGTGAGCTGTCTGGCCTAGTCATGTGAGCGCGGGCGGGCAGAACACAGCCTAGGCAGGGTGAGTGGTGCTGAACCAGCCGCCGGGCGGACGATCGCCAGTGTCTCCCGGTCCGTTTGCGCGGACGTTGAGGTGACGCACCGCGGTCGAGGCCATCAAGTCCGCCAAGGCCCGCGCGTCGCGGGCAGCCGCACGTGAACGGCGCACCTCCCCCCTGTGGATGATGCCGCGGCCAGCCTTGGACGTCAGCATGGCCGCGTGACCGCCGGACCTTACGCCGCCGCGTCCGGCCTGATTGAGCGGCTCGCCGGCGCCTTCGCCCATGCTGTGCCGACTGACCCGCGGGATGACGGGTTCTTCGGCCCGGCCAGCCTTACCTGGCAAGTCAATGCCGACCTGTCAGCACCGGTCGCCGACCTGCGCGCGTTGCTGCTGCAGGCGTTGCATCCGCTGGTGATGGCCGGCGTGGACCAGCACAGCAGCTGGCGGCTCGACCCGGCCGGAAGGCTCGCCGCGACGTCCGGCGACGTGGCGGCGATCTCCTATGGCGACCGGGACACCGCCAGGCGGGCAGCGCAACGGGTACGGGCGGTCCATCAGCATGTCCACGGCACGGACACCGTGACCGGCCAGCGCTACGCCGCCAGCGACCCGGCGCTGCTGCTGTGGGTGCACGCGGCCGTGGTGGATTCCGCGCTGGCCGCCCTCGGGTTGTTCGGCACGCCGCTGCCACCCTCAGGCGCCGATCAGTACGCCAGCGAGATGACGGTCGCGGCCGAGCTAGCCGGGGTTCCGCGCGGCATGATCCCGCAGGACGTCGCCGCCCTGCAGCGGTACATGACGGCCGTCCGGCCGCAGCTGCGCCGCACGCCCGCGGCCGCGGAGGTGATGGCCTGGCTGCTGGGCCCGCCGGGCATGGAGGAGGAGCTTGCCGAACTGTGGCAGGACATCACCGGTGCCGCGGTGACCGCGCTGCCGGACTGGGCGCGGGACATGTACGGCTACGCCCCAGCTGCCGAGCTGACGCCGGGGCGCCGGACAGAGCTTGGCCAGGCGCTCGGCGTGCTCGACGCGGCCATCCTCGGCGAGCCGGGCACGCTCCAGGCACGACAGCGGCTCGCGCTGCGGGTCCGCCCCACGGCGCCGGTGAGACCGCACAGGCGTGCGGCCTCAGCGGCCCTCGGCGGCGCGTCGGCCACAGCTCGTGCCGTGCTGCACCCCGGCGCCGCGAGACTGCGCGCCGAGCGGGGGGCCGCAGCGTTGCTGCTGGTCGCGCGCGGCGGCGCGCGGTACGCCAGCCACGCCCCGCGGATGTTCGCCGCCGCGGGCGAGCACCGGGCACGGCTGCGCAACGACCTGGCCCTGCAGACCGCCGAGGACGTCGCCGCCACCTTGGGCACGATGAAGGGCGTGCTGATGAAGCTCGGCCAGATGGCCAGCTACATCAACGAGGGCCTGACCCCGGCTGCTCGGCGCACGCTCAGCCGCCTGCAAGACAGCGCCCGCCCGATGAGCCCGGACCTCGCCGCGCAGGTCATCGCCGAGGAGCTGGGCCTACCGCCGGACCGGGCATTTGCGGCCTGGGATCCCGAGCCAATCGCTGCCGCGTCGATCGGGCAGGTGCACCGCGCGATCACCCATAACGGCCGCGCCGTGGCGGTGAAGGTACAGTACCCGGGCATCGCCGAGGCCATCGAGGCCGACCTGGGCAATGTCGCACTGCTACGCCGGATGCTGGGTGTCATCGCGCCGAGCCAGGACGCCGACGCGCTGCTGGCGGAGCTGCGGGACCGGATCACCCAGGAGCTGGACTACCGCGCCGAGGCCCGCAGCCAACAGCTGTTCGCCCACTTCTACGCCGGTCATCCCACCATTCACGTTCCCGGGGTCGTCGGGCAGCTGTCGGCGCGGCGGGTCCTGACCAGCGAGTTGGCTGGCGGCGCCAGGTTCGCCGAGCTGGCCGGCTGGCCGCAGGCCGAGCGCGACCTGGCCGCCGAGACCATCTACCAGTTCGTGTTCCGCAGCCTCTATCAGGCACACATCTTCAACGGCGACCCGCATCCGGGCAACTACCTGTTCGATGGCGGCGGCAAGGTCACGTTTCTGGACTTCGGGCTGGTCAAGCGCTTCACCGCGGACGAGCTGCGGCCGCTGGTCGACATGGTCCGCTGCCTGTGCGTCGACCATGATCCCGAGGCGTTCCGCCGGGCCAACGAGGACGCCGGCGTGCTGCTACCCGGCGCGCCGGTGTCCACCCAGACCGTCGTCGAGCAGATGGCCATCTTCTACGACACGGTCCGCGAACCGGGACCGCGCACCATGACCGGGCAGTACGCCGCCGCGGTGGCGAGCCGCTTCGTCGACCTGCGCAGCCCGCTGGCCGCCTACGTCCAGCTCCCGCAGTCTTACGTGATTTTGCAGCGCATCAACCTGGGCCTGTACGCCCTACTCGGCGACCTGTCCGCGACCGCGGACTGGCGCCGCATCGCCGAGGAAATCTGGCCGTTCATGCATTCGCCGCCGTCCACCCCGATCGGGACGGCAGAGGCCGCGTGGCGTGCAGGAAAACGTTGACGCCGAACAGCTACGGTGGTGGGCGCGGCCAGGGTTCGTCTGGTTCCTCCAGCGCGCACTCGACGTCGTAGGCCGTCACGCCTTGAGGAGGCCTTGTTCACGGGCCCGGGTGACTGCCTGATGGCGGGTGGTGGCATCCAGCTTGCGGTAGATCGATGTCATCCGTGACTTGGTGGTGTGCGGTGAGAGGGACAACTCCGCGGCGATCTCGGGGACCGACAGGTGCGTGGACAGCAGCGGCAGCAGGCGGAGTTCGGCGGCGGTCAGGGCCGAAGCCCCGGGGACGCCGGAGCCGCGTTGCCTCGCAAGCTGGGCCCGGAGCGCCTCGGCCTCGCCGACCAGGGCGCCCAGGCCGGGCCGCCGGGCGATCACGTCGTCGATCTCGCGGATGAGCGTCCGGGCGGCTGCGAAGTCGGCCAGTACGAGGTGGACACGGGTGAGCTCGATCATGGCCTGAACGTCCACGTGCGGGTACGCGCCGGTGAACTGGGCCCGCAGCCGCTGAGCACTCACCAGATGCTGGCGTACCGCTGGGATGTCGCCGCGGTGCAAAGCCACGAGGGCCTGCACCGCGGCGGTGAATGCGTCGTCGGCCGCGGTCCGGCTCAACAGGGTGCTCGCTTGCCTGGCAAGGGTCTGGGCGCAGGCCCAGTCACCGCGCTTCATCGCCAGCAACGACCGTTCGCACAGCGCTTCGGCGGCCACGTCGGGGGCGCCCGCCTCACCGGCGCCGGCCGCGCTTTGGAACGATGCGTCGCCAGCCTCGGGGTCACCGGCCACGACCTGCGTGATCCCTTGCAGGAACGCGGCAAGTGCCGTGGCCCGAGCGTGCTCGCGCCGCTCGGCCTCCCGCGCCCGGGCCCGCTCCAGGGCACGGCTCGCCGTCTCGGCCGTGCTCTGCAGGTACTCGCGTTCCACGGCGGTCGCCTCATGCGGCCCGGCCCACCAGACGCCGAGATATCCAACGGCGCCGGCCTCGGTGAGCAACGGAAGCGCGGCCGTCGACCCGGTCCCCGCGCCCGGTGCCTCCGGGCCGGCCAGGTACACCGGAGCGCGGTCCCGGACGGCGCGCGGTCCCGGCGCGCCGGAATCGATCGTCTGCTCCGCGGGCATGGCCGCCGCCGGCGCGGCGGCACCGCTACCCGCGAGCGGCTCGAACCGGCGCCCGGCGGCGGCCAGCACGCTGATCGCCACGTGCGCGGCGTCCAGCCGGGCACGGACCGCGGCAGACACCCGGTCAGCGACGGAGTGGACCGTCGCGGCATCGGCGAGCATTGCGCCCAGCTCGGCGGCCTCCTGCCGGGCCTCGGCCATCGCCCGCTCCAGGCGTGCGCTGTCCCGGTCCTGCACCGCCGACATCCGGCCCGCGACTTCCTGCGCCAGCACCCAGCAGACCAGGACAACCAGGGCGATATAGGCCTGGGTCACGGCCACCGACGCTGGCGGCGACAGCCCCAGATGAGCGAACTGGCCGTACCCGGCCGCCGTCATGTAGTTGGCCACCACCGCGAACGCCGCGCCAGTAAGAACCACGCCCAGGTCACGTAGCCGCAACGCCGCCCACGCCAGGACAGGCAACAGCGGCAGGCTGGACAGTTCGCCGAAGCGGAACGCCGCCACCGAAAGCCCGGTCGCGAGCAAGACCACCAGCACCAGTTCGAGCCACCGCGCGGACACCAGTGCCCGCCGCTGCGCCCACAGCAGCACTGTGCCGCCGATCACCAGCACCGCGACGCCGTCCCCGGCCCACCATTGCAGCACCAGCCCCGGCCACCAGCCGCCCGTGCTCGCCCAGCTCACCGTGGCCCCGACCAGCCCGCCTGCCACCGGCCCGAGCACCACGGCGCCCAACACGAACCGGCCCAGGCCCAGGCGGGTCCCCAAATCCGGCCGCCGCCCTGCGCAGAACCAGCCGACGAACGACGCGCCGGCCACCGGCTCCACCGCGTTGGCCACCGCCGCTGCCAGCGCCACCGCCAGCGTCAGGTGATGCTGCAGATCGACACCGGCCTCGCAGACCACGATCGCGGCGATCACCACCGGCCAGCGCCGCCGCGCCACCAGCAGCAGGGCCGCCACATCGACACCAGATGGCGGGTAACCGAACGCAAGGCCCGAGCTGAAGTGGTGCCACGCCAGCTCCGCGCCCACCACATACGCCGCGGCGATCACCGCGAACAGGCCCACCGCACGCCCCGCCGCTGACCGGGCCCAGCGCCCCCGGTCCGCCAAGAACGCCATAGCTCCAGAAGACGGCCGGGCCGCGGCCAGCACGACAGGCTGACCGGCCGGTTCCAGCCCGGGACGTCCGCGCGAGCCCAACCGTGCCGTCACTATGAGCAGCCACCGAGAAGAAGACCCGGCCACCGGCCTATTACCGGGGCGGGAGTGAACAGCTCGCGTAGCAATCTCGCCTCCCGCAGCTGCTGGTCAGGGTGCTCTGCGTGGTGGCCAGTTCGGTGACGAACCGGCCGGGATCGGGGTGAGCGGCCATGGACATGGCTGCGAGGCGAGGCCCGGCCGCCCAGCCCTCTGTTCGCCCACGAGGCAATCAAGCGAGTCCGCTGACAGCTTGCACCCGGGCTACCGGCCCGCCTCGGCCACGTTGAAAGCCAGATCCCCGGTCCAATCTCGGTCAGCTCACCGGCCAGCCGGTAGCGATGCAGCGGGAGCGGGGGATCTGTCCGCGACGAGACAGCCAGCCGCAGGCCGATCCCTGTGTTTCCCAGCAGGAAGTCAAGCCCGGTCAGCACCGGTAGCTCAGTGAGCAGGTGGACGTCATCGATGACTAGCGTCACCGGCGGATTCTGGGCTGTCAGCACCGACGCCAGCCGTACCAAGGACGAATGCTCCGCCGCCCGCCCCTGTGGGGCGGCGGTCAGCGACCTGGGGATGGCTACGCCGGACCGGCGCAGTGCCGCGACGATAGAGGGCCAGAAAGCTCCCGGCCGGTTGTTGTACTCGTCCAGCGAAACCCAGGCGACAGGCCGGGACTCCGCGGCCGCCCACAACGCCAGGGCCATCGTCTTGCCCGCGCCCACTGGGCCGGTGGCCACGGTCAGCGGGCACCGCTGCGCGCCCTGGGCGATCATCTCGGTGATCCGCGGGCGCTGCAGCGCCCAGTCCGGCACGGCCGGTGCGGTGACCTGGATGCCAGGATCGGGTCACCGGCGAACGCCGCTGACCGCCCGGAACCGGCCACCACCCGCTTGGCAGCAAGGGCCGACATGGGAACCTCCGCTGGGGCCTCCGGCCGGGCCACCCGGCCGCCAGCGGGCACCTCACCCGCACTACCATGACATCCCAGCAGGGCCGGCTGCGCAGCCCCTGATTAGTGGGTAATCGAGCTCAGCCCTCCAGGAGCCCCCGCTCACGGGCGCGGCTGACCGCCTGGCTGCGGGTGGAGGCATCGAGCTTGCGGTAGATCGACTTCATCCGCGAGCTGATGGTGTGCGGCGACAGAGCAAGTTCCGCGGCGATCTCAGGACGCGGCAGGTGCGTGGACAGCAGCGGCAGCAGGCGGAGTTCGGCGGCGGTCAGCGCCGACGCCCCGGGGGCGCCGGAACCTCGCTCCTTCGACAGGCCGGCTCGCAACCCCTCGGCCTCGCCGACCAGAGTGCCCAGCCCGGGCCGTCGTTTGAGCGCCTGATCTACCTCCTGCATGAGCGTTCTGGCACCGGCCAGGTCGCCAAGCGCGAGGTGGACGCGAACCAGCTCGATCCGAGCCTGAACGGCCAGATGGGGCCATGCCGGATAGGGCAGCAAATGCCGCGACCGCTGCGCATTTGACGAGTGCCCGCCGGGCCGCTGGGAGGTCTCCCCGGTGCAGGGCCACGCGCGCCTGCACGGCGCAGACGAAGGCGTCCTCCGTCCCGGCGGGAGACAACACAGCGCGTGCTTGTCCGGCGAAGGCCTCGGCCTGGTCCCAGTGGCCGCGCGCCATCGCCACCAGCGACCGCTCGCAGCGCAGGTAGGCGAGAACTTCGGGCCCACCACTGGCCTCGACGCTGATGGCCTGTTCGAAGAACGCGTCGCCGCCGTCGAGGTCGCCGGAGAGGATTTGCGCCACGCCCCGTGTGAGGAAAGCTCCCGCGAACGCCAAGCCCGCTGCCGCGAAGGTCTGCACGGCCTCATCGGCGTCGGCGCGCATCTGCTCGACTCCGTGGCGGCACATGAGAGCCTTAGTCATCGCGGCCAGCGCCGTGGTGTACGGGTCGGCGGGCTGGGCCGCATCCTGGTCCTGCCAGCGGTCGATTACCTCGGCCCACCGCTCGGCCTCGGCCGCCTGCCCGGTCGCTCCGGCCAGCAGACAGGCGCGCACGGCGGACAGCAGGTGCTTCTCGATCCCGCCCC
>Ga0126384_10002456_pt1 | contig 11240 bp, 15 predicted proteins | sample PanSoiMetPlot_36_FD_92543 | JGI IMG/M metagenome (GOLD analysis project Ga0126384, IMG submission 92543) | Tropical forest soil microbial communities from Panama - MetaG Plot_36 | ecosystem: Environmental > Terrestrial > Soil > Tropical forest > Bulk soil | place: Panama | collected 2016-02-17 | reverse complement strand
GATCGAGGGGCTGCTAAAGCTTTAGGCAGCGTGCGCCTTTCATTTCGATCCAATGACCATGCGGCGTGCGGACCGCTCTCATGAGAACGCTGTCGCAGTGATTACACCTTAGAACGGCCCCCATTGTAGATGCATATAGGCGCAGAGAGCCTACAGCTTCGGTTGAGTCGCAGGCGTCGCACTGTATTAGTGCACTCGTTATTTCGCCATCGAAGATTTCCTGAAGAAGACCTCCAGCAGCATTGCCATCCAAAACAAGTTGCGCATTTTCAGCCATGATGTCTATCCTCCGGTGGGTCCGAAGCGTTCTGTTTTTATACTGAGAGGGTCATTTCCAAGCTCCACCAAAAGCGTTGCAACGTATTCTACGAAAGTGGTGGGCCCGCAGACAAAAATTTTCGGGTTTTGTTCAGGTGGAAAGCACACCCGCGCAAGCAGCGCTTTATCAATTCTTCCCCGTTGGCCCGTCCATCCCTCCGGCTGTTTGCGGGTCAACGCGTAAACAATGCCTAACTTAGGATCGCAGCGGGCCATTGCATCAAGTTCTTCTCGATAAATGACATCGTCTAGGCTCCTGGATGAGTACAGCAACAAAGTGAGAGGGCGACTGCTCTGTCCGTCGCGGTGACGGAGCATCGCCATTAGCGGCGCGACGCCCGCTCCGCCTGCTATTAGACAGAGAGGGCCACTCATGTCAGCCGTCCAAACGAAATAGCCACCGATCGGCCCTCGCAGCTCGAATTGGTCACCGGCTCGAAGCTCATCAACGAGATATGGAGAAACTTCGCCATTATTCACTCGCTCTACAGTCAAGGCCAGCAATTCATCTTCCGGAGCCGAAGCAATCGAATAGCTCCGTTGGGCCTGATAACCGCCCTCGGCCGTGAGGCGGATATCGACATGTTGGCCGGGCCGGTGTCCCTGCCAGCCGGTCACATGAAGACGAAGGCTTTTCACGCGAATAGTTTCGACGACGATTTCGCGCACCTGAGCCAGCTGCCATTCAAGGCGCCGCACGGGCAGGGCCACTGACTCAATCGCCCTCATATCTCTGCTCTTTCCAGGGATCGCCGTAATTATGATAGCCCAGCGACTCCCAGAAACCCCGCTCATCCCTTTCCATAAAGCGCATACTCCGCACCCATTTCGCGCTTTTCCAAAAATAAAGGTGCGGCACGAACAGCCGCGCCGGGCCACCATGCTCTGCCGGAATTGGCAAGCCCTCATAACGGGTCGCGATCATGCCTTTGCCGTCAATAAGATCCGCAACTGGGAGGTTTGTTGTGTAGCCTCCGTCGCAATGAGCCATGATGTACGGTGCGGGCGGTTCAGCAAGGCCGGCTGCTTTCAATAAGTCATCAAATGTCACGCCTTGCCACGTCGTATCTAGTTTCGACCACTTAGTGACGCAGTGAATGTCCGTCTTCTTCGTCGTTTGAGGGAGCGCCTCGAACTCGGTCCAATTCCATTTGCCGCGTTGAGATCCACCAAGTTGAACGACAAGAGTCCACTTTTCGAGCGTGTTTAGCGGCGTGGGTCCGGCCGAAAGAACCGGGAAGTCTGTTGTCACGTGTTGTCCGGGTGGTAATCGATTTTTCGGAGCTCGTTCCTCTCGTCTCGACTTGAAGCCGCGAGATATTGGGGCCGTATCCATGGATTTTGCCTTTGCATCTAGATCTGACTAGCGGGAGATGATCGTGGTGGCTGCGTGTCGGTCAGCATCATTTGCCAGCGAAGGAACGTCGCGGTGGAAGCACACTCACCGGGTAGCGCTATAACGCCTGAGCCGCGAACTTGTCTCGCCGTCGTCGCACGGTTTCACCACACTTAACCGAATCTTATGAGACTTAACTTCTGCCTGGCCGTAAAAGCCAATATTGATCTCGCACGTGAAATGCGGTGCTTCGACATGCACCTGAACGGCGAAGTGGCTTTCGTGCAAACCGAAGCCAAGCAAAGTCAAGGAGGACAGCAATGCCTAGGAGTTACATCGGAGTCCTGGCGATAACTGCATCAATTGTGACGGGCGGCATTGCGACAAATTTGTTCGCGCAGGCACCCTCCAGCAGCAGCGCACAAACCAAGTGTTATCCTCCCGAATACACCGCGACCGGCGATCTGATCCTGCCGAAGGACTTCCACGAATGGGTCTACGTCGGATCGCCGCTTACTCCCAACGCGCTCAATAACGGCATGGCCGGTTTCCCGGAGTTTCACAACGTCTACATCGAGCCGTGCTCATACGCGAAATACAAGGAGGCGAACGTCTTTCCCGAGGGAACGATTTTTTTCAAAGAGCTGCAACTCACACTTCCAGGGCAGAATCCCGACGGTTCGCGAACCGAGCTTTCAGGTAGGGGCTATTTTCCCGGACCTTGGAATGGCGCCGATGTGACCGTCAAGGATACCAAGCGCTACGCCGATACCGGAGGATGGGGCTACTACAATTTCAATCATCACGAGCCCAAAGCGCCAACTGCCAAAGTGAAATCACAAGCCGAATGTGCCTTCTGCCATCAGGGTAGCGCTAAAAAAGATGAAGTCTGGACCCAGTTTTATCCATTGCTGGACAAATGACTTCGCAAATTCGATGTCGTCTCTCGTGGAAGATGAACAGGTCATGAAGAGTATGAACGGTGTAGGCATTGGCAGAGCAAGCAGATTTGTCATGGCAGGAGTGTCAGTCATGGTTGTTGTCGCTGCAAATGCGCAGATGCCAACAAGCGCACAGGACAACACGCCGAAAGCGGAGGCCGTAGTCGATGCGAAAGGGAATTTGCATGTACCGGATGCGTATCGCTCCACCTATCAGTTCTTGGGAAGCTGGGCAGTGGCGGCTGACCAGGGCCCGGGTGCGAAAGAACTTCATGTTGTCTATGCATCGCCCGGCACCACCGCCGCCTATCGCAAGAACGGTCGTTTCCCCGAAGGCACGGTGCTAGTGAAAGAAGTATTTTACACCGACACCGGGTCACTCACGACAGGCACTGTTAGCCGCGCCGCAGCCTTGAAGGGCTGGTTCGTCATGATGAAGGACAGCAAGGGTGATTATGCCGGCAACAAGTTATGGGGCGATGGTTGGGGCTGGTCGTGGTTCGACGCCACCAACCCGTCAAAGACGACGTCGACTGATTACAGAACGGACTGCAAATCGTGTCACCTGCCGGCTCAACAGACTGATTGGGTCTATGTCAACGGATACCCACCTCTGAAGCAATGAGTGCGATCGGTGCATTTTCAAAGACGGCAATTAGTGAAGTTTGCGTTTTGTTAGGAGCAACCTGGCCCGAAGTTCGCAACATAGGAGAATTGAAGATGGCAAGAGAAATGCGCGAAATGAAGATGTCGAGAGGGATGGGTATGTCGGAGCATGATAATGGCTGCCTCTATATGCAGACGAATGAGATCCAGAACTGCATTGTTCATTATCATCGCGCCGCGGATGGCGTGCTCAGTGAAGTAGAGCGCGTACCAACAGGCGGCGCTGGTTCGGGCGTTTTCAAGCCAATCAGTGGTCAAGAAAGCGCGCCCAACGCTTTTGAAGGTGCGGGGAGCATAATTCTCACACCGGATCGACGGTTTATGTTCACGACAAACGGCGGCGACAACTCGGTATCTAGCTTCCGCATAGGCGAAGGCGGCCGACTTACATTGGTTGATGTAAAATCAACCGGCAACCCGGTGGAGGGCAAGAGTGGTACCGCCAAATCTCTGGCCTATGCGCCCTCGAGCGGCACGCTGTTCGTGCTTCACTCGTTCGGCCCCGATCATCTTCGGCTGATGTCAGTTCATGCTGAGGGCAAGCTTACGGTCCGTCCAGAGCGGTACACCGTGAACACGCATGATAAGCCTAACCGGGTGTCCACGATGGTCGTGGTGTCGCCCGACGAGAAGTGGGTTTTCGTCGGCACGACGTTCGACGAGCCGGCAAGCACGAACCCAGATGGATCCCCGATCCTATGGGTTCGCCGTCCTGGCGGTTCATTGCGATCGATTGCATCGAACGCACCGGACCCGGATGGTCTCGTTGTGTTTCCTCTTGAGGAGGATGGCGCCCTTGGCACGCCTCGGTTCCACGACTCGGGCGGCGGGTCTCCATTCTACATCGCGTTCCTGCACGGCCAGGCGAACACGTTCGTTCTTGGAGAGGCTGTCGGTGATGGCTGTGTCATGGGCACCATCGATGCAAACGGCAAGATTAGTATCGGGCCGCTCGTATCGATCGATACGAGCGCGGGCAAGCCTTCAGAGCTGTGTTGGTTGGCCGTCTCGCCAGACAACAAAACTGTGTACGCAACAAACTTCGGCTATAGCAACATCAGCAGTTACCAGATTAACGGCAGAGGACTCGAGATTGCGAGAGACCCAGCCTGCCCCAAAGTTCCCGGTGACGGCACATTCAGAGCCCTCAACGGAACCGTGAGCAGTGGCCCAAGCGATAACTGGATTTCGCCTGACGGCGCATATCTCTATCAAATCTACGGTAACGCCTCGAAACTGGTGGGTTATGCCACCCAACGGGATGGCTCTCTGACCGAGATCACGATCGTGAAGATTCCGTACAACAGTCCCCAGGGCTTGGCGGGATTCTGAAATCAGGGGCGTGCCGCGCCGGCCGAGCAAAGTCCCTTCGATGGTGACAAGCTACGGGGGCGCGCCACCCTTACGCAACGATAACGATTTTGAGCGGAGTCGCGGACCAACCCGACACGCATTATGGGCGTCAGCCCTTCCATTCCCCAAGAGACGGGGGCGCTGAAAGCCAATGCTCGACATGTCGTCGCGGCTCAGACCTACCGACGATTATAGGTCCTTCGGCTCACCGAATAAGCGAGCCGAGCAGACCCGCGATCAAGATCTCCAACGGGCAAAAGGGTACGGCCGGATTGTTTTGGGCAGCGCGAAAAACGGTGCCCGTATCGTAGATCTCGTTCAAAGGACTCCCACGCGCTTCATGTTTCCAAGGGTCGGGAAAGGCGCGGTTGAGGAAATTGTCTTCGTCAATACTGCTGGCGGAATTGCAGGCGGAGACTGTCTCCAATCGACTGTGATCGCGCTAAGTGACGTTGCAATCGCGGTAACATCACAGGCGGCCGAGAAGATCTATATGGCGCTCACCGAGCCGGCGCGCATAGCGACCACACTGAAAGCGAGCAAAGGCGCAAAACTCGCGTGGCTGCCGCAAGAAACGATCGTCTTCAATTGGGGTCGGCTGCGCCGAGAGACAGAAGTCGATTTATCATCAGGAGCAGAGCTTCTCGCACTTGAATGGCTCGTGCTTGGCCGGTCGGCACGCTGCGAGACTGTGGCCAGCGGAAACATCAGCGAGAGTTGGCGTGTGAAGAAAGACGGTCGACTGATCTGGGCAGACAGCTTTCGTGTTACGGACGAAACCATTCCGCATCTCCGACGGAAGGCTTTGCTCGCTGATTACAAAGCTATCGGGACCCTGATCTATTTCGGGCCCGAGCCACACGCGCGGCTCGAGTTGCTGCGCGACATCGCCCGCTCATTAATAAATTGCAACTGTGCAGCCACCGCTGTTGGTGCTCTCATTGTCGTTCGTTTCGCCGCGATTGAGTCTTACGACTTAAAGCTCGCCCTGCGCATTTTTCTAGAGAAATTTGGCGAATTGTTTGGGCCCGGCCCTTTTCGGGTCCCAAAGATGTGGGTGTGCTGAGCTTGGCGAATGAACGGAGCTAACCTGATGAACTTGACCCCGCGTGAAAGAGACAAGCTCATGGTCGCGCTCGCGGCGCTGGTCGCCAAGGGACGGCTTGCAAGGGGTTTGAAGCTGAACTACCCCGAAAGTGTAGCAGTTATAACGGATTTTGTCCTCGAGCGAGCGCGCGACGGCAGATCGGTGGCCGAACTTATGGCCGAAGGCGCGAAGGTCTTGACCCGTGATCAGGTCATGGAGGGGATTCCCGAAATGATCTCTGAGATCGAACTTGAAGCAACATTCCCAGACGGTACCAAACTTGTGACGGTCCACAATCCAATTCGGTGAGGAAACAATGATGCGCTTAATCTTGATCACCATAGGTTTGAGTTCGGCAATCGTTTCGCCGGCATTCGCCCACATCATCCCCGGTACCACCGCTTCGTTTTCTGCCGGTATCGCGCATCCTTTCAGCGGGTTAGATCACATCACGGTTATGTTGGCGGTCGGTCTCTGGGCCGGGCTCCAGGGCGGGCGCGCCCTGTGGGTTTGGCCGGCTACCTTCGTTGGCGTCATGCTCATCGGCGGTGTGCTGGGTATGGGGCATGTCACTTTGCCATTCGTGGAGCCCGGGATTCTGGCATCGGTTGTTGCGCTTGGGCTCATGGTTGCAATGGCCGTCAAACTGCCAATTGTTGTCGGCGCCGCAATCATCGGTGCGTTTGCGCTGCTACACGGTCACGCCCATGGCTCTGAATTGGCGCAAACTGTGAACAGCCTCGAATATATGATCGGCTTTGCGGTTGCCACGGCCGGCCTACACGCCTTGGGTGTTGTCGTTGCTCTCACTCTGCAGCGTGTTGCATTGCGGTCGGCAGTTCGCTTAGCGGGCGTGGCGTGCATCGTCGTCGGCATCGGGTTGTTCGGTGGAGTGCTCTAGATGATCCCCGGCGAGATTTTTTCCGCGGCAGGTGAGATCGTCCTTAACGACGCCTGCGCAGCAATTACCCTCAAAGTTGCAAATTCCGGCGATAGGCCAGTCCAAGTTGGCAGCCACTATCATTTCGCGGAGGCTAACGCGGCCCTCAATTTTGATCGACAGGCCGCCCTGGGGTTTAGACTGGATATTCCGGCAGGAACGGCTGTCCGCTTTGAGCCGGGTCAATCGCGGGATGTTGGGCTGGTCCCCTATCGAGGCGCGCGCTTGGTCTACGGTTTCAATCAAGCTGTCATGGGCCCGCTGCCCCCGGCCGGCCATGGCCACGACGACCTCCCGAGATCGAGAAGGTGATTGAAATGCCTCACACAATGACTCGCGCCGAATACGCGCAAATGTTTGGTCCGACAACCGGGGACAAAGTGCGCCTTGCCGATACCGACCTGATGATTGAGGTGGAAAAAGACTTCTCGGTTTACGGCGAAGAAGTGAAGTTCGGGGGTGGGAAAGTCATCCGAGACGGAATGGGCCAGTCTCAGCGTTCGCGTGGCGAAGGTGCCGTTGATACGGTGATCACCAATGCTCTTATTCTTGATCACTGGGGGATAGTGAAGGCCGACATCGCGATCAGGGATGGGCGCATCGCCGCCATTGGCAAAGCCGGCAACCCCGATGTGCAGCCGAGCGTTAGCATTATTATTGGGCCGGGAACCGAGGTGATCGCCGGGGAAGGGAAAATCATTACCGCGGGTGGAATTGACGTCCACGTTCATTTTATCTGCCCCCAGCAAATCGAGGAGGCGCTCTATTCAGGCCTCACCACCATGATGGGCGGTGGGACTGGGCCGGCCGCCGGGACGACCGCCACAACATGCACGCCAGGCCCTTGGCATATTCAGCGGATGCTCCAGGCGGCCGACGCCTTTCCCATGAATCTTGGATTTTTCGGCAAAGGCAACGCGAGCCTAGCTGCGGGGCTCGTCGAACAGATCGAAGCTGGCGTGTGCGGCTTGAAACTTCATGAAGACTGGGGTTGCGCGCCTGGCGCGATCGATTGTTGCCTTTCTGTCGCGGACGACATGGATGTTCAGGTTGTCATCCACACCGACACCCTGAACGAAAGCGGTTTTGTCGAGAACACCATCGCCGCGTTCAAAGGAAGGACCATTCACACCTTTCATACTGAAGGCGCCGGGGGAGGGCACGCCCCAGACATCATTAAGGTGTGCGGCGAGGAAAACGTCATCCCCTCTTCGACGAATCCAACCCGGCCCTACACGGTGGATACGCTCGACGAAGCCCTCGATATGGTGATGGTCACCCATCATCTCGACCATCGAATTCCGGAGGATGTCGCCTTTGCTGAAAGCCGTGTCCGTAAGGAAACAATAGCGGCCGAAGACATTTTGCACGATCTGGGAGCGTGTTCGATCATTTCATCGGACAGTCAGGCGATGGGCCGAGTTGGCGAAGTGATAACCCGGACTTGGCAAACCGCCGATAAAATGAAGAAACAATTCGGACGGCTCGCTGAGGAGAAAGGCGACAACGATAATTTTAGGGCGCGGCGTTATGTGTCGAAATACACGATCAACCCGGCGATCGCTCAGGGCATTTCCTCTTATGTCGGCTCGATTGAAGTTGGAAAGCTTGCCGATCTCTGTATTTGGGATCCTGCTTTTTTCGGCGTGAAGCCTGACATGGTGCTGAAAAGCGGGACGATCGCGGCCGCGCTCATGGGAGACCCCAACGCGTCCATTCCTACCCCCCAGCCAGAATATTACCGACCAATGTTCGGTGCGTTCGGCCGCTCTCTGACGGAAAGTTCGGTGGCATTCGTCAGTCAAGCCGCACTCGAAAAGTGCGGAATGCTTGGACTCGCAAAAACGCTTCTTCCTGTTTCGAATACCCGTAAGATTGGTAAGCATTCCATGGTGCTGAACAACGCTACCCCGCGTATGGAGGTCAACCCGGAAACCTATGAGGTGCGGGCCGACGGCCGACTTCTCACCTGCGAACCCGCAAAAGTGTTGCCGATGGCGCAACGCTATTTCATGTATTGAGATGACGATCCATTGCGCCTCAGTTCATCGCCCCGCCGGGCACTGGCCGATGGAAAAGGCGGCAGGTGCTCTCACTCTCGATTTTGACGCGCGCCATCGTCGTCGCATTCGCCTGACCACGGATCAAGGCGAAGATGTCCTACTCGACCTGCCGAAAGCGGTTGCGATGGCCGACGGAGATGGCTTGCAGCTTGAAGACGGGAGCTGGCTAGAGATTAGGGCTGCTGTCGAGCTTATCGTCGAAATCAGGCATAAAGATCCGAACCAGCTTATGCGCCTTGCGTGGCATTTAGGAAATCGGCATTTGCCGACCGAAATTCGAAACCAAATTCTTTGCATTCGGCCCGACCATGTAATTGAGAATATGCTCCATGGCTTGGGAGCCGACCTCCTAAAGATGCGGGCCCCATTCCAACCTGAAGGGGGTGGTTATAGTGGTGATAGCCCCCATCACAACTCTCATGAGAGCCGGCATCATCATGTGTGATGAGCAGCGCAACTTTCGACCTCAAGCGCTTTTGAAGCTGCAGAGCTGGCTTTCGCCAGCGTTCCCCATCGGCTCTTACAGCTATTCCCATGGCCTCGAAAGGGCGATCGAGGCTGGAGATGTCCACGACCGCAAAAGTCTTGTCGATTGGCTCAACGCCGATATCTGCTACGGCTCGGCACGAAATGAAGCGATTTTCTTCAGCGGGGCCTGGCTCTCCACTACAGCCGGGGATGGCACGAAATTATTTAAGATTGCTGAACTCGCGGCCGCTTTTCGCGGCACATCGGAATTTGCGGTTGAATCATCGCAGCAGGGGACCGCATGCCTCGCGATGGTACGCCAGGTATGGCCCGATCGCGCCCTAGATTGGCTTTCTGAAATGCTCTGCGAAAACCAAGTTCAACCGGCGCTAGCTGTCGTTCTGGGAGTTTGTTTGGCAAGACAGGGCATTCCCGCTTGCGTGGCTTTGCCCGCCTTTTTGCAGAGTTATGTCACTAATTTGGTGACCGCCGGTATTCGATTGATTCCCCTCGGTCAAACTGATGGGCAACTTGCTATCGCCGAGCTTGAGGAGGCGATACTGGCCGCAGGCGCGCAAGCACAAAAGGCTACGATTGATGACCTAGGGTCTGCCGCGTTCATGGTTGATCTCGCCTCCATGGCGCATGAAACGCAATACACGAGGTTATTCCGGTCATGACTTTTGTTGCTAGCTCAGACTCCCAAATCCGCATAAGCACAGGTCGTTATGGGCCTTTGCGGGTCGGAATCGGCGGCCCCGTCGGCTCAGGCAAAACGGCGCTTGTTGAGGCACTGTGCAAACAGCTCCGGGATAGCTACGAGATTTACGTGATTACCAACGACATTTACACAAAAGAAGATCAGCTCATTCTCACGCGCGCGCAGGCGCTGCCTGCGGAGCGCATTATGGGCGTCGAGACAGGCGGCTGTCCTCATACGGCGATTCGCGAGGATGCATCCATGAACCTCGCCGCCATCGAAGACATGAACCAGAAATTCCCGCATGCAGAGCTGTGCTTTATTGAGTCGGGAGGCGATAATTTGGCGGCAACTTTCAGCCCCGAACTAGCGGACTTAACAATCTATGTGATCGACGTCGCGGCCGGCGAAAAAATACCTCGCAAAGGCGGTCCTGGTATTACGCGCTCCGACTTGCTCGTCATAAACAAAATAGATTTAGCTCCTCTCGTAGGCGCACATCTTGAGGTAATGAGAGTGGATGCGTTGAGAATGCGCGCAAAGCGGCCTTTCATTTTTACAAATCTGAAGAGCGGTGAAGGTGTCAATCAAATCGCAAATTTTGTCATCGAGAAGGGTGGATTGGCAAAGTCGGACTCTTCACTTTGGTATGTCGCGCACCATCGCTTTCCAGGACCGGCTCGCCCATGATGACGTCGAACTACCTGTCTGCTGCGAAAAACGCAGATGATTACAAAGAAAATCCGGCTGCCGTCGCCTGCCAACGATCCCGATAAGCTGTGGCGGATCGACGACATGATCAAGAGCCTAGGGCTCGAAGGCTGAACGAGACAAGATGACCCGCAAGCAACGACGACTGATTTTGATTGGGGCGAGTCTCGGTGTCCTTGCCGTTGCGGTTGCGTTGGTGCTTGGCGCCCTACGCGATTCAATTGTCTTCTTCAATTCGCCGACTGACCTGGCCGAAAAGCGTGTCGCGCCAGGCACGCGTATGCGAATCGGCGGGCTGGTTAAACCAGGCAGCGTAGAGCGCGGCGACAATCTGCAGGTACGCTTCGCCGTGACCGACGGGAAGGCCGACGTGGCCGTACACTATCAAGGCATCGTGCCCGACTTGTTTCGGGAAGGGCAGGGCGTGGTGGTGGAGGGCAAGCTTGAGCCAGGCGGCGCTTTCGCCGCAGACACTGTGCTTGCCAAACATGATGAGCGCTACATGCCTCGCGAGGTGGTCGATGCCCTGAAGAAATCAGGGCGCTGGCAGGAAGGCTAGGGAGCAAACCCTGGGAGCAGCCCTCGATGATTCCCGAGCTTGGTCACCATGCCTTGGTGCTGGCGTTAGCAATGGGCTTGGTTCAGTCGGTCGCGCCG
>Ga0126384_10002454_pt1 | contig 11245 bp, 10 predicted proteins | sample PanSoiMetPlot_36_FD_92543 | JGI IMG/M metagenome (GOLD analysis project Ga0126384, IMG submission 92543) | Tropical forest soil microbial communities from Panama - MetaG Plot_36 | ecosystem: Environmental > Terrestrial > Soil > Tropical forest > Bulk soil | place: Panama | collected 2016-02-17 | reverse complement strand
TCAATGCAATGTCGCCAGACGCGATCCGACAAAGCCTCGACAGAATTGCCGCGGGTCAAGAGCAGATAATGAGTAGCATCGACCAAATCTCCATTAGGATCACCGCCGGCTACGAGCAGATGACGCGGAGCACCGACCAAATCGCAACCAGCATCGCCGCGGGTCAAGACCTGATAGCGCGGAGCATCGATCAAATCGCCACCAGTATCGCTCAGGCTCCCTCGGCTAAGGCCAGTGGCATTATGGTCGAGAGCCGAACCGACGGGACATCGTTGCAGCCTACCGCGCGTTTGGACATCAAGCTGACCGAGGCGGGACCGCAACAGACCTCGTCAGAAAGAGTGAAGCAGTCCTCCGCGGTGAGCAGACATGATCGTTCCTGCTTTCCGACCGCTTCGGCTGTGTTGGAGCACCACCAGGGAGCATGGCCGTCCTGGACGTTGAGAGCGCCCGGTCACGAGGGCACCCAGTGTTGGTACGCCGCCGAGCGACCCAGGGGAAACGACCCTCGATCGAGGGGGGCAAGCGACCATCGAAGTGAAACGACGCCAGGAAAAGAGATCGTCGGAACAACAGAGAATAGGCTTTCCGCACCGCCAGCGCCGCACGCGCTGCGTCTCGAATGATGGGCTTGGCCACCAGCGGCTCTTCCCATTGCGACGGTGCCTGCTGGTAAGCGGGCTGCAGCACGGGCCTAGCCTGAGCCGGAAAATATCCGAGCGCACCAAAGCCGGCCTGGAACGCGCGCGGCGCCGCAGTGCGAGGATCGGTCGGCCCCAACTGAAGGAATGCCTGCGGTCGGGAATCACGCAGCGGCTGGCAGACGGTGTGACGCCCTTTGCAGTGGCACAAGAGCTCGGAATTGACTGAAAGACAGTAACTGAAATACGCTGGGCGCCTGCCGCATCAGAATGGTAACGCCGAGGTTGTCGCGGCGGAGCTCGGCATCGGCACGGAGGCGGTGTAGCGGGTTAAAGCATTTAGTGCTCGCGTTCCCAGACCAGAACGCCAGTGGAGGCTTCTACCCCGGGGATTATGTTCTTTGCTGGGGGGGCCGTGATCGTGAGGTGGTCGCCTTCGAGCTTGAAGAAGCGCACTTGATCGGTGCCGGTCAAGGCCTCGTTCCACGAGACATCGACATGGTGGACCACCTTGTCGCCTTCGACCGTATAGTGGCCCGAATACGAAACCATGTATTTGTGCAGATTGATCCGGTCCCCGTCGACCTTTGGGGGACTGCGTGTCTCATGCACGAGCAAGCCCATCATACGGCCTTGAGGAGTGTAGATGAGATAGCCCTTCGGGTGCTCGCCAAACGGAGCCGTCTTCTTTCCGGTCGCTAGCTCCTCAGAAACGTAGGACAGTAATTTCCAACTACCCACTATGTTTGGCTCAGCGCCCCATGAGGGCGCATTTACGCAAAAGGCGACGACAGCAACACCGGCGACTTGCAGCAAGTGTGAGCGGGTGAGCTTCATGGCTTTTCCCTCCAGCCAAGTTTGAAGTGCAGTCACCTTCCCAGATCGGCTTCGGTCAGCGCATCATTCATTTGGATGAGTGTCGCGGATTTTGTGCGCGCCGACCAACCGTGGGCGGATCCCGAGCAGCGTATCGGGCCTCCGCCTCTCGCCATGGCGGTCCTCAAAACGGCAGCTGTTCGGCCCATTATCGTTTCTCGATATGCCGTATGGTTCACTCATTGTCGAGCTGGCCAATTATGTCGAGCGAAGAATCGTCATGAAGAGAGACAAAAATTGGCACACCAAATGGTGGGCCGAGTTTCCGATGGCACCTGCCGATTTCAATCCCTGCAAGGTCCTGCAGACGGATTTTCATCCTCCCGCGGGACCAGTCCATATCCCCGAGGTCGATGTTCTCCGGAGCGCGGGCGCGGGGGCGCATCCGGCGATCCTGAAACCGTTCGTGCGCGCGGAGTGGAAAGTGCTATCGAGAATCGCCGCTCAGACCGACCGTGCGCTCTACGAACAGGAGGGGTTGTGATGACGCCGTGCGCGTAAGTCACGGCGCTCGCCCCGCATTGGCTTGCTCTGCCTGCTCCACTTTAATGCCCAGCGCCAGTTCCTATACCTGCCCCCGCCCCAGCGCCGGGACCAACCCCTGTCGGATCATCGCCGCCGGGTGCTGGTTCGGCCTGTGATCTAGGAAATATCACACAGAAAAGTCCCCACATCAGGACCATGCCGAAGATGATTGATAGCTCTATCAAAGGAAGCCCCTTCTTATACCGCCTCCATATCAGATTGACTTGGCGATGTAGGGGAAGGAGGTGATGGATTTGACGAGCGCTGGCTTGCGTTCGATGTAGAGCGCAGCCTCTTCGAGCTTTGCGTAGGCGTCATCGATGGATTTGAGAGCGTGGTTCTTGAAGAGTTTCTTCCGAATCTCGTCCCACAGATTTTCTTGCCGGTTGAGCTCCGGGGAGTATGGGGGGAGAAAATGTAGCGGGATATTGGGGGAAACTTCGAGTTCATCGCTATGATGATTGCCGGCTCCGTCTATAAATAGCAGGATGAGTTGCCGAGAGTACTTCTTTGCCCATGTCTCCAGGAAAATCTGGAAGCATTCCATATCGGACGCCGGCATGATCAGATAGACGCAGGTTCCATCCTTCGTAAACGCCGCGCCATCCCGAACCATCGTGATAGCGCCATGCAGGAGTACGATGTTCTTCACCGTGCCAATCGCCGCAGACCCAGCTTCAACAGCCGCGCCATCGTCCGCGCGGCATCACAGGCGAGCACAGCGTCCGACAAGCGCGCGGCAGAAACGGACGCCAAGCTCAAGCGACTTTACGACGCGATCGAAAACGGCATCGTCGACCTCGCCGACCCTATGCTGAAGGACCGAATTGCCGAGCTGAAGGCGATCCGGGACCAGGCCCGCGCCGACGCTGAGAGGGCTGACGGTGCGTCGGATCGACTCGGGCCGGCCCATCACACCAGCCGCTCTCAAAACTTTTGCCATGACCGCCCGCAGGCGCATGCGGACCGGGTCCGGCGGCGATCTGGGCCTATATCCGTGCCACGGTCGACAATAAGCACGAGACTGGGAGCCCTTTCCGAAAAAACAGGTGCCCGCCAAACCTTTGCCGCCCTGCCGTGTTTTGCAACCGCGCGCGCCGCCAGTCTTTCCGCCGATCGACGCCGCAAGGGACCTCGGTGCGCGGCCGGCCTTCGTCGCGGCGTCGGCCCGCTTTGACGACGGTGAATTTCTTAAGGAGCCGCACCATGACCGATTTCGGCCAAATCAAGAATTATGCAGACTATATCAACGAAGACCCGTTTCGCAGGGGACTGCATTTTCCCGCTGTCGAGGAGCTATTGGGCGATGTGAGCCGGAGACGCATTCTCGACGTCGGCTGCGGCGATGGCCTGTTTCCGAGGTTGCTGGCGCAACGGGGCGCATCGGTCGTAGGCTACGACAAGGCTCCTGAAAAAATCGCCGAGGCGCGGGCGCACGAAGATGTGCGACAGCTGCAGGTGAAATTTCTTGTTGCCACGCCGCACACCTTCTCGGATGACGGCATGTTCGATGCCGCAACGTCCGTGATGGTGTTGCACTTGGCGGCATCGCTCGAAGAGCTGGCCGCGTTTTTCCGCTCGGCATCGCGGCACCTTGTCTCCGGGGGAAGATTTGTTTCTATCATCTTCAATCCTTCGTTCTCGGCTTTCGGAGCAAACTTCTTCATCCGTCGGTTCACCAAGCTCCAGGGCAACAAACTGCGGTGTGAGTTTCTGGATCTGGCTTCCGGCCGCGTGGAGATGACAGTGGAAGGGCATCAGCACACGGGCGAAGAATATGAACGTGCGGCGATACGAGGGGGAATGAGGCCGGAGGCATGGACGAAGCTGTTTGCGACGCAAGATGCCGTCGACCAAATGGGGGCTTCTTTCTGGCTGCCGTGCCACGAGCACCAGCCCTTCGCGCTCTTCACTGCACGAAAGGAATAGCGAAAACATCAACATGGACGGCGAGGGCGGTCTCGAAGGGCATTTTGCTGCCGACACTACGCTGCTGGTTCGATGTGTTTTCGCGCGTCTCATGATGCATACGCTAGGAGCCTGTCTGGGAAATAGCGGATTTTGCTGGCGCAAGGAAGACGAGTTGGATTCAAGGCTTGCATGAATAAGATGTTTCGCGACTGGAGCCTACAGCAGGCTCTGCTGCTTCCGCCGTCGGTGCATGATTTTACCGGCTGGGCATCTTTCGCGCTTGATCGTGGCAGTGGTCACTGAGGCCGAGGCCAACGTTGCGGTGTCGCCCTTCGCCTCTCCACGGAAAAGAGAGGTGAACGGCACCCGCTCAACGTGGTCGCAAACTGCCATTGTCACTGGGGAAGCTGTGCTAATCTCGAAATACGGTCTCGAGCTTCGGGCGAGCCCAGGTCCCTCGCCCTTTCATACCAGGTGCGAGCCAATGCGGCGTCTGGCATGATCCTTTCTCGCAGCCGCAATCCCCCCAGCACCAGGGGGTCGTAGGTCTCCGCAAGCGCAAAGGCCCCGGCCGCGCCGCCTGCTTCGGCCACGCGCTGGAACATCGTGCGAGCCGCGGTTACCTCGCCATACGTCATCAGCTCCACACCAACCCTCATTTTGGCCGCGATTAGCGATGCGTCCTCAGCCGCCACGGGAGGCCGGGGAGCGACGGTGGGCGAAACGGTTCGCGGCGGCGTCGGCAACAGGGCGGGCCGTTGTGCTGCGTCGACCGAGGTCACAGGATTAGCCGCGCCGCTCCTGGCGACGGGTGCGAGACCGATCGCAGCCGTTCGTGCCGCCGCCGGCGGGTCTAAATCGCGGTTCGATGTCTTGAGACTTGCGGCCGGGGTCGACAGACCCGGCAGAACATTAGCCTGACCAGAAGCGGGCGCTAGTTCAGGCATTTCGGTCGACAGCTTAAAGCCCCAAAGGTATCCGGCGACGCCTGCCACTGCTGCAGCCGTCGCGACGCTACTCATCAGCGGCAGGACGCCGGAAAACGTCGGGGCCGTTGAAAACCGTACCGGCGGCTCCGGAATTCGCTCGGGCGCAAGCCGGGAGCGCAGTTCTACGACGGCAACATCGCCCTCAAAGACGTCGCGTCGCGGCTTCCGCTTCCAAGGCGGGTCGGGTACCTCCGTCGCGCGTCTTGACGGAGCGGCGCCAACATCTTTTGGCGTATCTTTCGCTGGCTCATTTTTCGGTAGCTCATTTTTCGGTGGCTCACTTTTCGGTGCCTTACCGTCATCGGACTCTCGAACCGGCGCACCCATGATCCCCTCCACCCTTAGGCTCGCCTTGCCTCTCTCCCAGCCCGTGCGTTAATTGAACTGTCACATCGGAAAAATTGGGAAACAAAAGGCTCAACCTAAAACAGCGCGGCATATCGCTTGGCTCACGCTGCCAACACAATCGGCGCGAACCCAAATGATCGACGGGGTATCTGATAAGCCTTCGACCGGGGACCAGTTGCGTTCGGCACACGGAAGTCGCACCCGCCACTGCCCACCAGATTTGCCTCATCTTTTTGGGCAGCAGTGCACTCTAAAGGTGCAGTCACGGCAAAATACATGGATCATGTGTCCGGATTGTGATCGTTTCTCGAAATTATCTCGCTTGGGTACGTTGAAATATTGAACGACAGGCTCAAGATATTGCTGAGCACGAACATGAAGTGTGGCAAAATAGTTTAAATATTTTCACGTCTTTTGCGCTAAAAGTCCGCTGAAAAAAAAGAGGCAACAATTTTTGTGCCTTCAAGCAGGGCAGCGACTGCGGTCGGAATCAAGAATTTCGTCCGAACGAAGCGTGGATTAGTTGGCCGACGCAAAGATTTGCGGAAACTTGCGGAAACCTCCGCACGTCCGGCTCAAACGCGATAGAGCGGCAAATCGTGGTTGACCGTGGTGGTTAAGGTAACCGCTATGCATTCAATCATGCCGTCAGAACCTCTGGCCGGGGCCAGCTGAATGAATCGAGCCGACCCGAAAAAAGACCGCATTGTCGCCAAAATAACGCGCGTGCATTCTGAGACACTTCTACCAAGGGACAGGGCGCGAGCCTGCCGGGAGGCGGCTGCGTGAAGGGGGCAACCTCGCCGCACGGCGCTCAAGTGCAGCTTGCGAGCGTAGTGGACAGTCTTGGATGACCCGGCGACGAGCGCTGCGAGTGTTGGGGGTCATATTTATCAGCATCTGATGCCCAGCCGGGGAGATCGGTCGCAATATGGACCAGCATCTAGATAAACCGGGGGAGGGATTATGAGCACGCTGGGCCGGCTTGCAGGCGTCGCCATGGTGACGGCCGTCGGTTTTATTGGCTACCGACTGGGTTGGGAACCGCCACCAGGCTCGCCGCCGCATGCACTCCCGGCCAGCCAGCTCAATCAGCAGACATTGGCCTCCGAACGGTCGGTTGCTTATGCTCCCCAGTCCACGGAGCCGGGATTGGCATTGCCCGCGGCCACGAATACGATCGCGCTGCCGTCCAATGAACAAAAGTCACGCGATTCTGCATCGCCTGGAACCGCGTCCCGGCAGCTTACGGTTGGTGCAGTACGGCCGCTTCTGGCGGACGAAGCGGCAACGTTGACGGTTTCGGCTAAGGATGCCGGTCCGAACGCAGCCGTGGTGATCAGCGGGCTTTGGGCCGGATCGGCGTTATCGGCCGGCACACAGCTAGGGTCGAATACGTGGCGACTGTCGGCCGAGGAACTTGACCGCGCGGTCATCACGCCGCCGCGCGGTTTCGTCGGCGCCATGAAGCTCACCCTGGAGCTGCGTCTTGCCGACAGCACCGTGGTAGATCGCAAGAGCCTAGAACTGGAATGGATGGGCAGAGGCGTCTTGGTACCGGCCAAGTCCGAGCCGCCGCGGCACAATGCGTCCGAAATTGCCGCGATGATGAAAAGCGGTGCCGAGTCCATGGCCAATGGGGACGTCTCCGGGGCCCGGTTGATGTACCAGCGCCTGGCGAAAGAGGGTGAGGCGTCGGCGGCCTTGGCGCTCGCCGAAAGTTACGATCCGCCGATGCTCAGGGAAGCGAACATCACACGGGGAGTAGCGCCGGACTTCGCCTTGGCTCAAAGTTGGTACGAAAAAGCGAAGGCTTTGGGTTCGCCTGTGGCGGCTGAGCGCCTGGAGAAGCTGGCCCGCCTTGACAGTGTTACATTGATCACCGACTTCGGTTATAATGGGCGCCACGCCTATTTCTTCGACGCGCTCGACCGGGGATACTACAGGGACGCCGGGCTCGAGGTGAAAATCGTGCGCGGCGCAGGCTCAGTCGATGCGATCCGCCAGGTCGGCGCCGGCAATGCGATGTTCGGCTTCGCCGACGCCGGCCCCCTGATATTGGCGCGCGCCAAGGACCAGAGCCCGGTCAAGCTGGTCGCGATCGTCTATGTCAAGCCGCCGCAGGCGATCTTCTGTCGCGAAGATTCCGGCCTGAGAAAGCCCAAGGACCTGGAGGGTAATGCGATCGCTGATAACGCCGGTGGCGCGACTCCGGCCTTGTTTCCGGCCTTCGCCAGAGCCGCCGGCATCGATGCTCAGACGGTGCGGTGGGTCGTCGCGGGCACCGAGTCATTGCCCGGCCTGCTCGCTACCAACAAGATCCCCTGTGTCGCCCAGTTCACAATGGGCGAAGCGCTGCTGCGGTCTAAGATCGGACCCACCAAACTCGTACGCTTCGCCTTTGCGGATGTGGGTTTAAGTTATTACGGCAACGGCATCGTGGCGACCGCTGCGACGATCGCTAGCAAGCCAGATATCGTGCACCGCTTCGTCGAGGCGACACTCCGCGGCATGAAGGACGCCTTCGCTGACCCGGCGGCTGCGGGCGCAATCATGCAGAGACTCGTCCCCCAGGTGGACGCGACTGTCGCCAAGCAGGAGACTGAGGCAGTTGCCGAACTCGCACAGATTCCTGGCAAGCCACTGGGTGAAATCGATCCGGCGCGCATCGCAGCCACTATCGACGTGGTCAAGGGCGCCTTCAACCTTACGACACCTGTTACAGCGGCCGACGTCTACGTACCAGGATTCGTACCGAAGTAACACCGGCGACACGGACACCGCAACTTGCGCGCCGCCCGCACCGCCGTCGCCAATCGCAGTGATCGTGCTCGATCTCTTCAACCCGCGAAGGCCTGGACGTTGTGCACGAACTGATTTTCCCGAACTGCAAGGCTTGCTATTGGGCGATCTGCGCGCTCGCCGCGCAGGCGCTGCCTGCGCGGGACCTCGTGTGATGAACAAAATCCACATCGAGGGGTTGGAAAAAACGTATGCGTCGAGAGTTGGGCGGGTCACCGCGCTCGCGCAAGTTAATCTCACGATCCAGCAGAACGAATTCATCACGCTAGTCGGCCCCTCCGGCTGTGGTAAGTCGACTCTGCTCAAGTTGATCGGCGCGCTCATCCGCCCATCGCGCGGCCTCCTGCTCCTTGACGGTGCGGCGCTCACGCGTCCGCCGCGCGACGTGGGTATCGTGTTCCAGGAGGCGGTGCTGCTGGAGTGGCGCAGCGTGCTCGACAATGTCCTGCTGCCGGCTGAGATCCTCGGGCTTGACAAGACAAAGGCGCGTGCGCGTGCCATGCACCTCCTCGGCCTTGTGGGCCTTGCCGGGTTCGAGCGGCGTTTCCCGCGTGAACTGTCGGGCGGCATGCAGCAGCGGGTCTCGATCTGCCGCGCGCTCATTCACAACCCCTCGATCCTGCTAATGGACGAACCCTTCGCGGCTCTCGATGCCATGACGCGCGAGGAACTCGGGTTCGAGCTCATGCGCATCTGGGATACCGACAAGAAGACCGTGATCTTTGTCACTCACAACATCACTGAGGCGATTCTTTTAGCCGATCGCGTGGTGGCGATGTCGCGGCGCCCCGGGCGGATTGCCAAGATCGTGGACATCGAGCTGCCGCGGCCACGCACGATCGATATGGAATTCTCTCCGCAATTTAAATCCTATTCCGATCAAATTCGGGCCGTGATTTATCACGGTGAAGGAGACGGCGGGCGATGACGGCGCAGCTTATTCATGGAACGACCGAGACGTCGGATCAAGCCGCGGAATCGAGTGAATCTTCGGCCCGGGCGATCCTCGGTGCGACGCTGACGTTCCTCGCGCTGGTGGCGCTGTGGGAACTGCTGGCGCGCGGGTTCAATATCCCAGGCTGGCTCCTGCCGACACCCAGCGCGATCGCCATCGCGCTGGCGGAATGGCGAGACGAGCTCGTGCGCCATTCGCTCGTCACCCTCTATGAGACTTTGCTGGGCTTCGCATTGTCGATTGCGATCAGCATTCCGCTCGCGGCGGCGGTTGTCCATTCGGCGATCCTGCGAAATACAATCTACCCGATCCTGCTGACCTTCCAGTCGGTCCCCAAAGTCGCGATCGCCCCACTGCTCGCGCTCTGGATCGGATTCGGCATGTTGCCGAAGATCGCTGTCGTGTTCCTGGTCTGCTTTTTTCCGATCATCGTGGCGACCGCGACCGGGCTTTCGGCGGTTCCTGCCCCGCTCATGGAGTTGATCCGCTCGCTCTCTGCCAGCACGATGCAAACGTTCATCAAGATTCGATTCCCAACGGCGATGCCCTACATCTTCGTCGGGCTGAAAGTCGCCATAACTTTTGCGGTAATCGGTGCCGTCATTGGCGAATTCGTCGGGTCGGAAGACGGGCTCGGCTATCTCATTCTTGTGTCGACCTCGCAGTCGCGCACGCCGCTTGCATTTGCGGCGCTCGTGTCGTTGACCGTGATGAGCATCGCTATGTACTACGGCATTGTGTTCATCGAGCGGATCGCTGTGCCTTGGGCGCCGAAGACCTGAAGTCGCTTACATCGTTGGTCATGGAAAAACGAAATGAGTGCTGCTTGGCGTGATCCGGCAAAACGCTATTGTGTAGAACGTTCCTCCACGGAGCCGCAGGCTGACTGTCTTAAGTATTGAATTCCCTTCAAGTCTTGTATATCGAATTGGCCTCGTGGGAGAATATCTTGCCAGAGAAAAATACGTTACCAGGGAGGGGTCGGATGTTTGGAGCGCCGAAGGCTGTTCATCGCATTGTGGCGGGCGCGCTGATCGCGTCGACGGTCCTGCTGCGACCCAGTGCCTCCAGGGCGCTCGACAATGTCACGTTGATCACCGACTTCGGCTATAACGGCCGTCACGCCTATTTCTTCTACGCGCTCGACAAAGGATATTACAGAAACGCCGGGCTCGAGGTGAAAATCGTGCGCGGCCAAGGCTCAGTCGATGCAATCCGCCAGGTCGGCGCCGGCAATGCAATGTTCGGCTTCGCCGACGCCGGCTCCCTGATATTGGCGCGCGGCAACGACCAGATCCCGGTCAAGCTGGTCGCCATTGTCTATGTCAAACCGCCGCAGGCGATCTTCTGTCGCGAAGATTCCGGCCTGAAAAAGCCCAAGGATCTGGAGGGCAATGCGATCGCTGATAACGCCGGTGGCGCGACTCCGGCCTTGTTTCCGGCCTTCGCCAAAGCCGCCGGCATCGATGCTCAGAAGGTGCGGTGGGTCGTCGCGGGCACCGAGACATTGCCCGGCCTGCTCGCTGCCAACAAGGTCCCCTGTGTCAGCCAGTTCACAATGGGCGAAGCGCTGCTGCGGTCTCAGCTCGAACCCGGCGCCAACCTCGTACGCTTCGCCTTTGCGGATGTGGGTTTAAGTTATTACGGCAACGGCATCGTGGCGACCGCTGCGACGATCGCTAGCAAGCCAGATATCGTGCGCCGCTTCGTGGCGGCGACACTCCGCGGCATGAAGGACGCCTTCGCCGACCCAGCGGCTGCAGGCGCGATCATGCACAAGCTCGTTCCCCAGGTGGATGCGGCTGTCGCCAAGCAGGAGACTGAGGCAGTTGCCGAACTTGCGAAGGTTCCCGGCAAGCCGCTGGGTGAAATCGATCCAGCGCGCATCGAAGCCACCCTCGACGTGGTCAAGGGCGCTTTCAAGCTTGCCACACCTGTTGCAGCGGCGGACGTGTACGCGCCGAGATTCGTACCGAAGTAGCATCCGCAACACGACACCGCAGCTTGCGCGCCGCCCGCATCGCCGTCCCCGACCTCGTCTCCAACTCCTATTTCCCGGCAATCGCGGCGATCGCGCTCGATTTCTTCAAGCGCGAAGGCCTCGACGTTGTGCATGAACTGATTTTCCCGAACTACAAGGCTTACGAGGCCCTACGTGACGATCAAATCGATTTCGTTGCCGCGCCAGCGCATGTCGC
>Ga0126384_10002453_pt1 | contig 11246 bp, 9 predicted proteins | sample PanSoiMetPlot_36_FD_92543 | JGI IMG/M metagenome (GOLD analysis project Ga0126384, IMG submission 92543) | Tropical forest soil microbial communities from Panama - MetaG Plot_36 | ecosystem: Environmental > Terrestrial > Soil > Tropical forest > Bulk soil | place: Panama | collected 2016-02-17 | reverse complement strand
CGGGGCCCGACCTCACGCCTATCTGGTTCCGATGGTCGTGGAAAGCACGAACCGCGGCGAGCGCGCGTTCGACATCTACTCCCGACTGCTGAAGGATCGGATCATCTTCATCGGGACCCCGATAGACGACCAGGTTGCGAACCTCGTCATCGCGCAGCTCCTCTTCCTCCAGAGCGAGGATCCGGAGAAGGACATCTCGATCTACATCAACAGCCCGGGCGGTCAGGTGACCGCGGGGTTGGCGATCTACGACACGATGCAGTACGTGAGGCCGTCGGTCTCGACCATCTGCATCGGCATGGCCTACTCCATGGGGGCTGTGCTGCTGGCAGGCGGTTCGGACGGCCGCCGCTATGCTCTGCCGCACGCCAACATCCTCATTCACCAGCCATGGGGCGGGATGCAGGGCCAGGCCTCCGACATCCAGATTCACGCCAAAGAGATCCTGCGCACGCGCGAGCTGTTGAACGGGATACTGGCCAGGCACACCCGTCAGCCCATCGAGCGTGTCCAGCAGGACACCGAGCGCGATTACTTCCTCACCCCGGAGCAGGCCAAGTCCTACGGCCTGATCGACGACATCATCATGGCGCCGGAGAAGGTGGCGGTCGCGACAGCGGACGGCAAATCTCCGGCGGCGAAGGCTTGACGCCATGATCTTCCGCCGCAAAGGCAGCGTCCCCAAGGTGGTCAGACACCGCCCGAGGTGCAACTTTTGCGGCAAAGAGCGTGGCGAGGGAGGAGTGCAGCTTGTGGCCGGTGCTGGCGTGTACATCTGCAGTGAGTGCGTCAGGGTGGCGAGCGAGATCCTTCGCGGACACAACCCCCCGGCGCCGGCTGGGACCTAGGAGGCTCCGGTGAGCGACCGCGAAGACCGCCGCCGCTACACCAGATGCTCGTTCTGCGGGAAGGGCCAGGACCAGGTGCGCAAGCTGGTCGCAGGGCCGGGTGTATACATCTGCGACCTGTGCATCGACCTCTGTCAGGAGGTTCTGGAGGAGGACAGCCGCTCGGGCGGCACGAAGAAAGCCAAACAGGGTTTCATCCCCAATCCCAAGACGATCGCATCAGCGCTTGACCAGTACGTGATCGGACAGGAGCACGCCAAGAAGGTGCTCAGCGTGCAGGTCTACAACCATTACAAGCGGGTGCAGGCGTCGAAGATGGTGGGCGACGTCGAGCTGACGAAGTCCAATGTCTTGCTGGTCGGCCCGACCGGCTGCGGCAAGACCTACCTGGCCCAGACGCTGGCCAAGATCCTCGATGTGCCGTTTGCCATCGCCGACGCCACCTCACTGACCGAGGCGGGCTACGTAGGCGAGGACGTCGAGAACATCCTGCTCCGCCTGATCCAGGCCGCCGACTTCGACATCAGCCGTGCCGAGCGCGGGATCATCTACATCGACGAGATCGACAAGATCGCTCGCAAGTCGGACAACCCGTCGATCACGCGCGACGTTTCCGGGGAAGGGGTCCAGCAGGCGCTGCTGAAGATCCTCGAGGGGACGGTTGCCAACGTCCCACCGCAGGGTGGACGCAAACACCCGCACCAGGACTTCATTCAGATCAACACGACCAACGTGCTGTTCATCTGCGGCGGGGCCTTCGACGGGCTGGAGCGGATCATCGAGCAGCGGGTCGGCCGCAAGGCGATCGGCTTCGGCGCGCCGACGGTGCGGCTCGGCAAGCACGAGAAGGCGGCCATCCTCTCGATGCTCCAGCCGGAGGACCTGTTGAAGTACGGCTTCATCCCGGAGTTCATCGGCCGGCTGCCCATCACCGTGACACTCCACCCGCTTGATGAGACGGACATCGTCAGGATCCTGACCGAGCCAAAGAACGCACTCGTGAAGCAGTATCAGAAGTTCTTCAACCTCGACAGCGTTGAGCTGGTCTTCGAAGACGGGTCGCTGGAGGCGATCGCGCAGAAGGCCGTGGGCCGGGGGACCGGTGCACGGGCGCTGAAGTCGATCATCGAGGAGGTCCTCCTCAACACCATGTTCGAGATCCCATCCCGGCCCGACATCAAGCGCTGCATCATCCGGCCGGAGGCGATCCACGACCAGGGTGAGCCCGAGTTCGAGTATGCAGAAGAGGCCGACGGAACAGCCATAGCTCGAGAGTCGGCCTAGTAGTAAATAGACTCTCCCACGCCCAGACTCTCCCCCGCGAGTCGGGGGAGTACCCGGCGAAGCCGGGGGAGGGGGGTAGCGCCCTACACTTCCTGCATGCGTGACCTGGCCGGTGCACGCGCCCTCGTAACAGGCGCGTCTTCGGGGTTGGGCCCGGTGATCGCCCGGCGTCTGCACCGTGAGGGCGTCAGCCTCGTCCTCACCGCACGGCGCCGGCCAGAGCTGGAGGAGCTGGCACACGAGCTGGTGGGCTCCGACGTGATCGCCGGAGACCTGTCGATGCCCGGCGAGCCGGAGCGGGTAGCCGAAGAAGCCACCGCGTCCGGCGACGTCGACATCCTGGTCGCCAACGCCGGCCTCCCCGCCAGCGGCGAGCTGCTCAGCTTCGATATGGCCAGCCTCGACCGGGCGCTGGACGTGAATCTCCGGGCTCCCATCGTGCTCGCCAGGCAGCTGCTGCCCCGGATGATTGAGCGTGGGCGCGGTCACGTCGTGCTCATGGCCTCTCTGGCCGGCAAGGTGGCCGCCCCGAAGATCTCGATCTACGCGGCCACCAAGTTCGGCGTCCGAGGCTTCGGCCACGCGCTGCGAGCCGAGCTGCGAGGGACCGGGGTCGGCGTTTCTCTGATAAGCCCGACTTATGTGAGCCAGGCCGGGATGTGGGCGGAGACCGGCCAGCGCGCCCCGGTTGGCGAAGTCACACCCGCTGAGGTGGCCGACGCCATCGTGACGGCCATTCGCGACGACAGAGCCGAGATCACAGTCGCCCCGCTGCCGCTGCGCGTGGCCACCCGGATCCCGATGGCCTTCCCCGAGCTGATCCACACGCCGGTAGCTCGCGGAGCTGGTGGCCACCCGGACGCGGCCGTCGAGAGCCAGAAAGCCAAGCGGTAGCGGCCGGATCCGCATAAACTCCCAGCCGATGAAGCTCCACGTGCGTGAGTGGGGAGCTGGGGACCGCGCTGCGGTTCTGATCCACGGCATCACCTCCGACTCCAACAGCTGGTGGCGGTTCGGACCGGACCTGGCGGCTCGTGGCTACCACGTGCTGGCGCCTGACCTGCGCGGACACGGCCTGAGTCCCAGGGGCCGATATGGGCTCGAGGCGTGGGCAGAAGACCTGCTCGATTCCATCCCCACAAGCCCTGAGCTGGCGCTGGGCCACTCCCTCGGCGGCCTCGTCCTCGCCATCGCGGCTGAGCGGCTGCGGCCCGCCCGCGCCGTCTACGAAGACCCGGCCTGGCGCGTGCGACCGGAGCGCCATGCTCAGGCCGCGCAAGAGTTCGTCGCCCAGAAGGGCTGGGACCGCGAGCAGATGGTGGCCGCCAACCCGCGCTGGGCGGCCGGGGACGTGGACGCCAAGCTGGAAGCGCTGCTGTGCTGGGACCCTGACACCGCTCGAGCGCTGCTCGATGGCGCCTCATGGGATTACACGCCTGCGCGGCCGGTGGTGCCCTCTCTCGTGCAGCTCGCCGACCCCAGCGACCTCGTCCCACCAGACCGGGCGGAGCGCCTCGTCGAAGCCGGCTTCGAGGTACGGGTGGTGCCAGGCGCCGGGCACTCGATCCACCGCGACGACTACGACGGCTTTCTAGCCGGCCTCGACGCGTGGTTGTAGAATGTCAGCCACCATGCGCCGCCAGGAGCTCGTTGTAGACGTATCCCGGCCGGCGCACGCGCGCTAGCTCCTCGCGCGCGCCGGCTTCTTGAGCCTCAACCGGAGGTTACCGCACGCCCCTATGAGCCAGAAGCACCCCCAGATGCCCAAGTCATACGACCCCCAGGCTGTCGAGGCCAGCTGGTACGCGCGCTGGGAGGAGGCCGGCATCTTCGGTGCCGACGCCCGCAGCCCAAAGCCGAAGTACTCCATGGCCCTGCCTCCGCCGAACGTCACCGGCGAGCTGCACATGGGGCATGCCCTGCAGGGCGCCCTGTACGACATGTGGGCCCGCTACCGCCGGATGACCGGCTACGAGGTGCTCTGGCTGCCCGGCACCGACCACGCAGCGATCTCCACCCAGAATGTGATCGAGCGCCAGCTCGCCGACGAGGGGACGACCAAAGAAGAGCTCGGCCGTGACCGGTTCAACGAGCGCGTCGAAGCCTGGTACGCGAGCGTGGGGGCCACCATCATGGAGCAGTTCAAGGAGCTGGGCGCCTCGCTGGACTTCTCCCGCCTGCGCTTCACCATGGACCCCGGCTACGTGCGAGCGGTGCGCACCGCGTTCGTGCGTTTCTGGGAGAAGGGCTGGCTCTACCGCGGCCCCCGAATCGTGAACTGGTGCCCGCGCTGCCTCTCGGCCATCTCGGACCTTGAGGTGGAGTGGCAGGTGCACCATGACACGCTCTACTACATTCGCTACCCGATCGAGGAGGTTCCGGGGCAGGGGGTGTTGATCGCCACGGTCCGCCCCGAAACCATGCTGGCCGATACCGGTGTGGCGGTGCATCCCGACGATCCCCGCTACCGGCACATGGTGGGAAAGCACGCAATCCTGCCGCTGGTCGGTCGCCGCCTTCCCATCGTGGCCGACGAGGTCGTGAATCGAGAGTTCGGCACGGGCGCGCTCAAGGTCACGCCCGGCCACGACGCCGTGGACTGGGAGATCGGCGAGCGCCACGGCCTGGAGCTGATCAGCGCCATGCACCTGGACGGGCGCATGGACGTGCCGGATCTGCCCGCCTACGACGGCCTCCCCAGCCTTGCGGTGCGGGAGCTCGTGGTGCGCGACCTGGAGGCCGGTGGCTTCCTGCTGAAGACAGAGCCATACACCCACGAGGTGGGCCACTGCGACCGCTGCGACTCGATCATCGAGCCGCTGATCTCGGAACAGTGGTTCCTGAAGATGGGGCCGATGGCCGAGAGGGCCATCGCGGCGAGCCAGCGCGGTCAGGTGCGCTGGCACGCTCAGCGGTACGAGCGCACCTACCTGGACTGGCTGCGCGGCATTCGCGACTGGAACGTCAGCCGGCAGCTCTGGCTGGGCCACCGCATCCCGACCTACACGTGCGCCAACGGCCACCAGTTCGCCTCGATCGACGAGCCCGATCACTGCCCAGAGTGTGCCAGCGCGACGCTGGAGCAGGACCCCGATGTGCTCGACACCTGGTTCTCGTCTGCGTTGTGGCCGTTCGCCACGCTGGGCTGGCCGGACGACACCGAGGACCTGCGCACCTTCTACCCGACCGACCTGAACGCCACCGCACGCGAGATCATCAACCTCTGGGTGAGCCGCATGATCATGACCGGCCTGGAATTCATGGGCGCGGTGCCGTTCAGCGAGGTCGCAATCCACAGCGTGGTGCAGACCGCTGACGGCAAGCGGATGAGCAAGTCCAAGGGCAACGCCATCGACCCACGAGAGATCATTCGCCGCTACGGCGCTGATGCGCTCCGGGCCTGGGGCGCTTCGGTGGCGATGTCCAGCCAGGACGTGCGCTTCGACGAGAGCCGCATCGAAGGCTTCAAGCGCTTCGCCAACAAGCTGTGGAACGCGACCCGGTTGGTCGTGGACAAGCTCGGCGAGGACTCGCTGGCCGTGCCGGCGCCAGACGCCGACCTGGATCTCGTCGACCGCTGGATACTCTCGCGCCTGCAGCGGACGATCGAGGGTGCGCGCCGCGGCATCGAGGACTTCGCACCCCAGGTCGCCATCAACGGCATCTACGACTTCGCCTGGCACGACTTCTGTGACTGGTACCTGGAAGCGATAAAGCCGCGCTTGAGGGATGGCGATCCAGCCGCCAGAGCGGTCTCGCTGCACGTCCTCGACGTGCTGTTCCGCCTGCTGCACCCCTTCATGCCGTTCGTGACAGAGGAGCTCTGGCACCGCCTCCCTGGCGATAGAGACTTCGTCATGCGCCAGCCCTGGCCAGCGGGCGACTCGCGTTTCAGCGATCCAGATGCTGAGGCTCGGGTCGACAAGCTCATCGCGCTGGTGGAGGAGATCAGGCGGGCTAGGCAGGCTGCGGCTGCACCAAGCCGAGGCGGCCGTTTGAAGCTGGAGCAGCCATGGGAGCCAGGGAGCGCGGCGCTGGCAGCAGATCTGGCGGCGGTGGCGCTGGTCGAGGAGCTGGCCGCGCAGGGCATCGCGCTGACCGAGGTGGCAGCGCGCGTCGAGTTCCCGGCCCTGGGGGTCGAGCCTGACACGCAGACCGCAACCCGCGAGCGGCTGCTGCGCGAACTGCAGCGATCACAGGCGAAGCTCGCGGACGAGGACTTCGTGGCGAAGGCTCCCCAGTCGGTGGTGGATAGAGAGCGGCAGCGTGCAGCTGACGTCAAGGAGGCGCTCGAACGGCTGGACGGCGCACGCGTGCCGTAAGGGTGACGCTGGAGTCGCCCCTAAACTAGTCTGCGGTTGAAGAAGCATCACCGGGTCTCGAACGCCCGTCCCTCCTCGCGTGCGTCTTGCGTGAATGCGCGCAGTCCGGTGTCAGCCTATCGGGCCGCATCCGGACCACCTGGCGGCGGCCCCACATCTGGGCGCCGCTCTTCGACCGACCTCTAGAGGTGCGGCCGAAAAGCCCGACCGGACCTCTGACGCCCACGCGGCCCGTTGCATCCCCACTGCGTGGGGGCCCCTTTCCCCGGGCCTTCTGCGCTCCTCGCGTACGCATCGCTGATGCGTGTGCTCCGGTGCTCGGCGGCCCGGGCGCATTCGGACCACCTGGCCCCCAGATACCTCGGCCGGGTTTCCGGTCGCACCTCTAGGGATATCGGGATGGCTCTCGCCACCTTGCTTCTGCCTGCTGCGGTGCTGGCCGTGTCCGCTGCACTCAGCTGGGGGGCGGACGCGGTGGGCCTCGCCGTGGGCCGTTATATCGTTGCTGCGGCCGCCTGGCTGTCGCTGGCGGTGCTGGCGGCTGTCTGGCTTGCCGGCGGTCGCGGCCTGGTCGAATTCACGCCGGGCATTACGACGGCCGTGGCCCCCTTGCGCCTTCGCATGGACGCGGTCGTCGTTCTCTTCCAGGTGGCCGTGCTCGTTCCGGCCGCACTCCTGCTGACGTTCCAGAGCCGCTCCTCACGCGAGGCGGCGATCGCAGGCCTTGCCGCCGCGGCGGCTCTGCTCTGCCTCGAGGGGGGCAGCCTTCTGTGGACCGCGATCGGGCTGGGCGTGTGCATGAGTCTCGTCCTGATCGACCTTCACCGAGAGGAGCAGCGGGGGAGCGTGCCGTTCTGGGGGGTGCAGACGATCGCCTGGCTGCTGCTGGTATGGACAGCGGTGCTCCTGGAGGCAGCCGGCGGGACCTCGGTCTTTGGGGCCATCCCGGTGACCGCGCTGCGCCTCCCGGCATTCGCTGTCCTGGCGGCGGCGGCTGTGCTCTGCGCTGGTGTGCTGCCGGTGCGAACGTGGGTGTCAGAGGCCTGGACACGTCGCCGGCTGGAGGCCGGCACGCTGGCGATCGCGCTGCTGGTCCCGATCGGCTTCTACCTTCTCGTTCGCGCTTACGGCATGGGTGCCGGGCAGTGGCCGGCCAGCCAGGCCAACCTCGTGGTGGCGGCAATCGGTTCGACAGCCGCAGTAGGTGCAGCGGTACGAGCACAGGCTGCGACGACCAGGCGGGGCTTTCTGGCAGAGGCGGTGCCGCTCGGGAGCGGAGTTGCACTGCTCGCAGTCGGCCTCGGCACGCCGTTGGGGCTGGTCGCGGCTTTGATGGGGGTCCTGTCAGTTTCCATCGTGGCCGGCCTGGCGCCCCTGGTCCCCTCCGATCGTGGACCCGTGGCACTGCTCGCAATCGCCGTCCCGGCCGGGGCACCGCCGACCGTCGTGTTCGGGAGCTTGCTGCTGAGTGTCCAGGCCGCACTGGAGGCCGGCGTCGTCCAGGCGTTTCTTGGGCTCGCAGTAGTTGCAGCCTGGCTGCTGGGACTGGCCGCTGCCGCCCGTGCGGTCCGCCTGCGCGACGCCTCGGCAGACACCGGCCTCAACGGAAGTCGTGTGGGTTCGCTGGTGACCGCGGTGGTGGCCGTGGCGGCGGGGGTTGGCCTGACGCTGGTGGTGGCGCTTCTCGCCATTCCCGCGGCGGCGGAGGTTATGCCCCCGACCCCGGTCCAGGGCCAGGGCGCCGGCGGCGTCTCGCCGTCGGCCATCCTCGGAGCCGGGTCACTCGGCGTCAGCACGGCTTCAGGCGGCTGGTCGTCAGCGCTGCTCGCCGGGCCGATCGTGCTGCTTGCCCTGGTCGCGGTCGCCGCCGCCCCACTGCTGAGATGGCATGCGGCCCGGACCTCTGTTGCCGAAGCTCCCCTGGCGCCGGCCATCGTGGAGCTCGAGCCGCCGCCGGCGCCGCTTTTTACGCCGCCGCTGGCTCCCGTTCCCGCTCGAGCAGCGGGCTGGCTGAAGGCGTTCCGCCTGCCAGCCCAGTACCGCAGCCTGTTCAGGCCCGCACTGATGGAGGCGGCGGTTGCCCGGAGCAAGCCCTGGCTCTGGGTGGCTGTCACGGTCGTGCTGACGATCGCAGTCACGCGGTGATCGCGACTCTCGCTGTTGCCGGCGCAGCCCTTGCCTGGGTCGGGGCGGCAACGCTCTTGCTGTCGGACGACCGGCGCGGCCTTGCGGTTGGCCTCGCCGTCGTCGGCATGGGCCTGGCTCTCTCAACCGCAGCCGCGGGGCAGGACCGCCTGGTGGCCGCTGCCCTCGCACTGGGAGGGGTTGGCAGCGGGGCTCTGCACCTTGGCCGGGGCACGCACGGCTGGGGCCTGATGCGACCGGGCGCGACGCCGCGGGTGATCGGCAGCCTGGTGGCTGTGATCCTGACGGTGGTGGTTGCCGGCGCGGGCGTCCACGACCTGGCCGGCGTAGCGCGCCTGGGCGGTCTGGTCGTGGCAGCCCTGGCGGCCGGCCGCGTCCTCACCGTCACCGGGCGCTGGGTCGCTCTGGGGGCGGGCTCTGCGCTGGCCCTGGGACTGGGTGCACTCGGCACCGGTCCGGCGCTGGTCGTGGCTGCAGCGGTCGCCGTTGCGCTTGGCCTGATCGACCTGGCGGGGCCCGCGGAGGCGGCCGCGTGATCTCGGCGCAGTCGCCCATCTGGCGCCGGGCCCCCCCTCCGCAGCTGTGGCTGGCCGTGGGCGGGGTCGCCGCTACCGCGGCGGTGCTGTCCGCTTCCGACCTGTCTTATGGCCTGCCGCTTCGAGACCTCGTACGCGTGCCAGGGCCCGGGCGAATAATTCTGATCGCCTCAGCCGGTGCCGTCCTGCTGACCACCGGGCTGGCCCCCCACAGAATCAGTCGCTGGCAGCTGCTCGGCGCCGGGCTCGGCGCGGTGGGTGCGATGGCCGTGCTGGTGGCGATCACCGACCCGCTCGCGGTGGCCCTGCTGCTGATCCTTGTCGGATTCGGCTGGGCCACGAGGCGAGGTGGCCGTCCGCTGGCCATCCGCGTGAGGGGACCGGCATTTGCGGCGCTGCTGCTGGGCGTGGGCTGGGCCTTCCATGGGACGACCGCGCCCGAGTGGTTGGGTCGAGCAGCGGCGCTGAGCCTGGCACTAAGCCTGGTGGCCGCCGCAGGACTCTTTCCGTACCTTCAGCAAGTCGATCCAGATGAGCCGGCCGGCTACTCGTATCTGGCCTGGACCGGCTTCTTTGCGCCTGCTCTGGCACTGACGCTCCCCTACCGCCTCCTGCCGGCGCTGACGCCCGACCAGGCAACAGTCTTCGGTGCGACCCTGGTCGGGCTCGGGCTTCTCAATCTGGGCTGGGGTGTGGTCGGCGCATGGCGCACGGACACTGAGACCGAGGCCTGGCGCTGTTCGTTCCTGGCCGATTGGGGGCTGGTCATGGTCGGGACCGGGCTATTTCAAGCGGACGGGCTTGCCGCTGCGTACCTGGCACTGCTTGCGATCGTGCTGGTACGTCTGCCGCTTTACCTGTGGGCGCGACCTGCATTGCTCCAGAGAGAGTTCCCGGCCGTGCGCGGACCCGTGAGCGTGCTGGTCGCAGTGCTCCTCGCCGGCGCAGCACCGTTCTCCGGCTTTCCGGTGCGGCTCCTGCTCTTGCAGGCGGCGACGCGCACCGGCTGGCCGCTGGCGGTGCTCCTTCTCGCGGGCATGGTGCTCTGGATCGCCCACTCGCTCCGCCTGGCCCGCACGGTGGGCTCACCCAGGGGCCGCGGCGCGCTCGGCCTCTGGCTGACGGTGGTGATCAGCCTCATTCTCGGGATGTTCTCAGGCACCATCCGGGCGGCGGCGGGGCTGTAGCGTGCCCTGGGCTGCAATCGGGCTCCATCTGGTGGCTCTGGTCCTGTACCCGGGCCTCGTGCTGATTCTAGCTGTAGGCATCCTCGCCGAAGGTGCCGCGTCGGTGGCCGTCGACACCGCCGGACTGCGTGCCGCGCCGTTTGCACCGGTGCGGCGGCTTCGGGATGGCGCAGCCCGGGCATGGCCCCCGCTCCTGGGCGGCGCTCTGCTGGCTGCTCTGGCTGCGACTCAGCTCGCGGTGCCCGCGAACCCGCTGTCCCCGCTCGAACGCAACCTGCTTGTTGCGGCGGTCGCGATCGCTACGGCGATGTGGCTGGGGCTGGGTTGGGCCTGGTCGCCGCCCGGAGCCCGAGCCGCCCTCGTCGTGCAGGCCTGCTGGCTGGTCGCGCTGCTGTCGCCTGCGGTGGTGTCAGAGACGCTTCGCCCCCAGGTCCTGGGTGCCGTCACCGTGCCAGCCCAGCTGCCGCTGAAGGCCCTGTCGGGGCTGCTCTATCTTTTCTGCCTGCCCGCAATCCTTCAGCTGGTCGACGAGCCGGTCCCCGCTACAGGCGTGGCGGCCGTTCGGGTTCTACTCTGGCTGCCGCTCTGCGGGCTGGGCGTCTCGCTGTTTCTGCCCCCGGCCAGCGACGATGCCGTGGGCTCGCTGCGGTTCATCGCCTCCACGATTGGTGTGGCGCTCATCGCGATCGCGCTGGGCGTGGCGCTGACGAAGACCGACCTGCGCTCGATTTACCTTCGCCTGGCGTCGGTTCTGGCCGGCGGGGTGCTCGTGGTCGCGGCTTTCACCGCGGCCGTCACGTCAGCGGTCGCTTAGTTTGCTGATGTAGAATCCGCGACCGTGCCCACGCCCAGCGTGTCGCTGACGGCTGTCGTCGTCAGCGGCGGGAAGCAGTACCGCGTCGCCCCCGGTGACCGCATCCTGGT
>Ga0126384_10002451_pt1 | contig 11251 bp, 6 predicted proteins | sample PanSoiMetPlot_36_FD_92543 | JGI IMG/M metagenome (GOLD analysis project Ga0126384, IMG submission 92543) | Tropical forest soil microbial communities from Panama - MetaG Plot_36 | ecosystem: Environmental > Terrestrial > Soil > Tropical forest > Bulk soil | place: Panama | collected 2016-02-17 | reverse complement strand
GCGTTGAAGTCGAGCTCCCGGGCGGGGTCCTTCTCGCGCAGGCGCAGCCCGCCATAGGTGTCGGTGAAATAAATGGCGCCGTCCTTCTTGACCACCAGGTCGTTGGTGCCGCCGAAGCGCTTGCCCTCCCAGCGGTCCGCCAGCACGGTGCGCTTGCCGTTCTTCTCGATGCGGTCGATCGAGCGGCCGGCCCAGGTCGCGATGACGAGCCGGCCCTGCGGGTCGAGCGCGAGCCCGTTCGAGCCGATCATCGGATACTCTTCGTATTTCGGATCCTTCGGGTCCTTGCCGTTGTTCTGCACGAAGCCCCAGCGCCAGGGATGCAGTTCGGTGTGGCTGGCGGCGCGCTCGACGTAGACGGAGAGGTCCTTGCCGTCGGGCGACATCTTGTAGATCACGTTCGCCGGAATGTCGCTGAACAGGAGATAGCCGGAGTTGCCCTGCGACACCCAGGTGGTGCCCTCGGTGAAGCCGAAATCGCCGCGCACCAGCTCGAGCTTGGCGTCGGGCGACACCAGCGCGTCGAGCGCCGGATCGAGGCGGACGACGGACGTTTCGGATGATTGTGCGGCGGCCGAAGTAGCGGTGATCGCTGCGGCAAGCAGCGCGATCGGCAGAAGTGATTTTCTCATTGCACCCTCCCCGACGTCCTTGCGAGCGAAGCGAAGCAATCTCAGCCGGGGGACGCATGAGCGTCTGGCTGAGATTGCTTCGGCATGCTTCGCACGCCTCGCAATGACAATTTCTACTTCCCGGCTTGCGCCTTGAGGGCCGCGAGGTCGGCCTCGCTGCGGAAGCTCATCACGGCGACCTTGCTGGTGCGCGAATAGGGCACGACCACCTGCAGCGCGCCGGTGTGGTCGGTCACCGAGATGTAGCGCGCCTCGGTGCCGCGGGTCGGCAGGTCGAACGTGGTCCAGGTCTTGGCGGACGGATCGTAGCGCAGGATGCGGTCCGTCATCCACACGTTGAGCCACGCATTGTGCTTGCCGTCGACCGCGACGTGATAGGGCTGCATCGCGCCCGGCAGCGGCACGAACGACGTTTCCTTCGTCTTGGTGTCGATGCGGGTGAGGCTGCCGCCCCACGAATTCCCGATCCACAGCACGTCGGCATTCTTGTCGGTGCCCATGCGGCGCGGGCCCTGCGACCACGGCAGCGGCGTGTTGAAGTCCGGCTGGTGGAAGGTGTCGTAAAACGCCTTCTCGTCGGCACTGACGCGCTGCATCTCTGCGCCGACCGGCGGCAGCTTGATCTCCGACACCTTGCCGCTCTCCGGATCGGCCTCGCCGATGGTGTCGAGGGTCATCTCGGCCCACCAGCCCTTGCCGTCGCGGTCGGCGGCGGCGCCGTAGGTCACGCCAGTGCCGTTCTGGGTCTTGTAGGTGAGCGACTTGTACTCGGTGAAGGTCTCGCTGTTCGGGTCGAAACGCAGCGCGCCCACCGGCGACGATGCCCAGATGTAGCCTTTCCCGTCGATGTCGACCGTCACGGCGCCGCCGGTCGGCGACATGCCCTGCGGCGGCACGTAGACCGAGATCTTCTCGGTCTTCGGGTCGAGCTTGGCGAGCCCGCGCTTGCCCGGGTTGACGTCGAACCACAGGTTCCTGTCCTTGTCGCGGAACATGCCGTGGGTGTTGGCGGCGAGGCCGTTGGTGTTCGGCACTCGCAGAAACTTGACCGCGCCGGTCTTGGTATCGATGCGGCCGACCGTTAGGTGCTTGTTCGGTACGTTCGACGTGAACCACAGATTGCCGTCGAAGTCCGACCAGGCGTCGTGCACCAGCGAGCCGATGCGCGAGGGCGTGCCGAGCGACCAGTCATGGCCGTCATTGCTGCGCACCGGCGCATTGTCGGCGTCGGGCGGCACGTCGTATTCGCGGAAGACGACCCGCGCCGCCTCGCCGGTCGGCCGCACCGGCGGCGCGAATTTCATCGACGACTCGCCCGGCCCGCGCGCACGCGCGAGGTACGCGGCGAGGTCCTTCTCGTTGAAGTCGAGCAGGCCGTTCGGCTTCGCCTTCTCGCCCTGGTAGATGCCCGAGACGTTGACCATCTTCATGAGATCGATGATCGCGGTCCAGCCGGCCTCGTCGAACCGGTGCTGCAGCGTGTAGCTCGGCGTATGGCAGCTTGTGCAGTTGTTGCGCACCAGCCGCTTCATCTTCTTGTCGTGCTCGGTCTCCTCCGGCAGGGCCGCGATGATCAGGTCGCCGGGGAGCTGGCGCACGTAGTCCTTGAGCGGGCTCAAGGTGAAATCCTGCGCCTTGTTCGATGCAAGATCGACCTGCGCGTCGGCGGTCGCGTAGGTCAGCGCCTGCGCCCACACGTGATATTTGCCCGGCGCGAGCGGCGGGAAATAATAGTTTCCGCCGTCGTCGGTATAGACCGTGGTGGTGATGGTCGAGCCTTCGGCCTTGGCCGAGACCGTGACGCCGCCGACCTTTTCCCCCGCCGCCGCGACCGATCCCGACAGAATCGCGTCGGCCGCATGCGCCGGCACGAAAGCGGTCGTCGAAACCAGCGCGGCCAGAAGGCCCGCGAGCGTGGCACCTGCGCGTCTCATGGCATCTCCTCCTGATGGACCTGTTGGTTGTCAGTCGGCGTCGCGCGCATTCTCGCGCTTCGCCGCCGGAGCCGGCGCCGCCGCGGCTGGCGCCGGCACGGTCTTGAGGTAGGCCGCGATGGCGGCGATCTGGCCCTGGTCGAAGTGATATTTGAAGCCCGGCATGCGCGGCGTGCCGTTGGCGATCACCTGCCGCATCACGTCTTCCTGGCCGCCGAGCGACTCCTTCGACAGCACCGGCGCGAACTGCACCGCGGTGAGCTGGGGCTTGAGATGACAGACGCCGCACGACTGCACGAACAGGCTGCGGCCGAGCTTTTGCGTGTCGTTGAGATTGTCATCGGCCGCCGGGGCGGATGCGCCGGTGGCGGCCAACCCCGCAACGACCATCGACGCGACACGCAGATGACGCATTCTTGTCCTCCCTGAGATTTTCCCGAATCGTACGCCACGGCCGCCCGCTCCGGAAGGGCGTTGCGGCATGGGTGTATTGCAGCGGCAGCGTGTAGCCCTTAGTCCGGATGCAGCCCATAGCCCGGATCGAGCGCAGCGAAATCCGGGGCAGTCTTCCCGCATTTCGCTTCCTTCCCGCATTTCGCTTCGCTCCATGCGGGCTGCGGCGCTAGGATGCGCACCCGCCCTGCCAGCCCGTGAGCACCGCATGAGCCAGCACCAGACCGAGACCCGCGACGGCATGACCATCGAGTGGGACGCGCCCATCCCGATGGACGACGGCATGGTGCTGCGCGCCGACGTGTTTCGCCCGCCCGCCGAGGGCAGGTACCCGGTGATCCTGAGCTATGGCCCCTATGCCAAGGGCCTGAGCTTCCAGGAGGGCTACAAGCATGCCTGGCTGCGCATCGTGAAGGGCAATCCGGACATCGAGAACGGTTCGTCCAACAAGTACCAGAACTGGGAGCTGGTCGATCCCGAGCGCTGGGTGCCGGACGGCTATGTGTGCCTGCGGGTCGACTCGCGCGGCGCCGGCCGCTCGCCCGGCCATCTCGATGTGTGGTCGGCGCGCGAGGCGCAGGACATCGCGGCCTGCGTCGAATGGGCGGGCACGCAGCCCTGGTCGAACGGCAAGGTCGGCATCAACGGCATCTCATATTATTCGATGAACCAGTGGCAGGCGGCGCCGCTCAAGCCGAAGCATCTCGCGGCGCTGTGCGCCTGGGAGGGCTCGTCCGACTACTATCGCGAGCTCGCCCGCCACGGCGGCATCCTCAGCGACTTCCTGTCGAGCTGGTATCCGCGCCAGGTGGTCGCCGTGCAGCACGGGGTCGGCGAGCGCGGCGCCCGCAGCATCGTCACCGGCGAGCCGGTCGCCGGCCCGCCCACCCTGTCCGAAGCGGAGCTCGCCGAAAACCGCGCCGATGCGGACGGCGACGCGCTGCGCCATCCGCTGATCGACGAGCATTACAAATCGCGCCTGCCGAAATTCGAGGACATCGAGGCGCCGCTGCTCTCCGCCGCCAACTGGGGCGGCATGGGCCTGCATCCGCGCGGCAATTTCGAAGGCTTCATGCGCTCAGGCTCGAAGCAGAAGTGGCTCGAGGTGCACGGCGATACGCACTTCACGCTGTTCTACGGGCAGTACGGCCAGACCCTGCAGAAGAAATTCTACGATTATTTCCTCAAGGGACTGGACAACGGCTGGGACAAGCAGCCGAGGGTGATGCTCAACATCCGCCATCCGGGCGAGAAGTTCGTGGCGCGGGCCGAGAACGAATGGCCGCTCGCACGCACGGTGTGGACCAAGTTCTATCTCGATCCCTCCGGCGGCGGGCTCGGGCGCGAGATACCGAAGGCCGTGGCCACGGTCGCGTATCGCACCACCGGCGACGGCCTCACCTTCTTGACCTCGCCGCTGGCCACACCAATGGAGATCACCGGACCGGTCGCCGCCAAGCTCTACGTCTCGTCCGACACCACCGACGCCGACCTCTTTCTCGTGCTGCGCGTGTTCGACCCGGGCGGCAAGCAGGTCACGTTCATCGGCGCGAACGATCCGCGCGTGCCGGTGGGGCTCGGCTGGCTGCGCGCCTCGCACCGCAAGCTCGATGCGGCGGTGAGCACGCCGTGGCGGCCGTTCCACACCCATGACGAGATCCAGCCGCTCACGCCCGGCGTTCCGGTCGAGCTCGACATCGAGATCTGGCCGACCTCGATCGTGATTCCGGTGGGCTACCGCCTCGCGCTGTCGGTGCGCGGCAAGGACTACGAATACGACGGCACCGACGCCGCCCCGCCGCACGCGCCCTATGCGATGAGAGGGGTCGGTCCATTCACTCACACCCATCCGCAAGACCGACCGCCCGAGATCTTCGGCGGCACGAACACGCTGCATTTCGCCGACGGCCGGATGCCCTACGTGCTGCTGCCGGTGATTCCATCGTAGCAAGGCTGGTCATTGCAGCGACCCGCCGGTCATCTCCGACGCGATGGTGTGGCGCAGGAACGCGTAGGCCAGCGCCTCGTTGTGGGCGACGTGCGCGTTGTCGGCGGCGCCGGCATGGCCGCCCTCGGGCGGCTCGTGGAAATAGACGCGGGCGCCGAGCGCGAGAAGCTTCGCGGCCATCTTGCGGGCATGGCCCGGATGCACGCGGTCGTCGCGCGCCGAGGTGGTGAGCAGGATCGGCGGGTAGTCGCGCCCCGACGTGACGAGCTGATAGGCGGAGATCTCCTGGAGAAACGCCCAGTCCTCCGGCTTGTCGGGATCGCCGTATTCGGCGACCCAGCTCGGACCGGCCGTCAGCTTGGTGTAGCGCCGCATGTCGAGCAGCGGCACCTGACAGATGATCGCGCCGAAGAGCTCCGGATAGCGCGCATACATGTTGCCGACCAGAAGCCCGCCATTGCTGCCGCCCGAGCAGGCGAGCCGTTCGCGCCGCGTCACGCCGCGCGCGATCAGGTCGCGCGCGACCGCCGCGAAATCGTCGTGCGCGCGCTTCTTGCCTTCACGCATTCCGGCCTGGTGCCAGGCCGGGCCGAACTCGCCGCCGCCGCGGATATTGGCGATCACCTCGACGCCGCCACGCTCGAGCCACAGCTTGCCGGTGATGCCCGCATAGTATGGCAGCATCGCGTGCTCGAACCCGCCATAGCCGGTGAGCAGCACCGCGTTGCTGCCGTCGTGCGGCAGGTCGGCACGGCCGATCTGGAAGTATGGAATGCGGGTGCCGTCCTCGGATTGCGCATGATGCTGCGTGATCGCGAGCCCGCGCGCGTCGAAACGCGCGGTCGCCGCCTTGAGCGGCTCCAGCGTCTCGCCGAAGCGCACCAGCGACATGGTCAGCGGCGTGAGCGCGTCATTGACGTAGACCAGCAGCGCACCATCGCCCGCCGCCGCGCTGCTCGCACTGGAGTCGAGCCCGTGCGCGTCGACCACCGCCTGCGCGGGAAAGCCCTTGAGCGCCTCGATACGCCACCCGCCACCCTGGGGACGCACCAGCATCATGCGCGAGCGCACGTCGTCGAGCACCTTGAACGCGATGGTGTCGCGCGTCGCCGTGAACCACTGCAGGAAGGCGCTCCGGCTCGGCGCGAACAAGACGGTGAAATCGCGCTCGCCGGCCATGAAGGCATCGAAGCTCGTCACCAGCAGCGCGCCGGCCGGATAGCGGCGTCCGGCCACCTCCCAGGCGCTGCGCAGGCGGATCATCATCCAGTCCTGAAACACCGACATATTGGCGTCGTTCGGCACCTCGATGCGCCGGCGTTCGCCCGGCTGTTCCTCGACGAAGACCTCGTTGTTGATGAAGTCGAGCGCGCGCACGAAGAAGGTCCGGGGATGCGGCACCTCGTGGGCACGGGCGCCATAGACCCACACGTGCGAACGCTCGCCTTCGAACACGATCGGCGCCTCGACGAACAGCGTGCCGCGCCGCCACAGCCGCAACGTACGCGCATAGCCCGACTCGGTCGCGAAGTCGTCGCCGCCGAGCGGCGAGCCGACCAGCACGCGATCCTCGTCGATCCAGGAGGCCCAGGCCTTGGACTCCGGCAATGAAAATCCGTCGGCGACGAAACGTTTCGCGTCGAGATCGAACTCGCGGATCGCGGTGGCGTCGGAGCCGCCGCGCGACAGCTGCACCAGCCCGCGTCGATAGTCCGGCGCCAGCGTGGTGCAGCCGGCCCACACCCAGTCCTCGCCCTCCTCGCGCGCCAGCATGTCGACGTCGAGCAGCACGTCCCAGGCGGGATCGGGCTGGCGATAGTCGTCGAGCGTGGTGCGCCGCCACAGGCCCTTGGGATGCGCACCGTCCTTCCAGAAATTGTAGACGTAGGCGCCGAGCCGGCCGATTCCGGGAATGCGGTCGTCGGCATCGAGGATCGCGAGCGCAGCCTCGCGGTCCGCCTCGAAGCGCGCGTCGCACAGCGCGCCGACGGTTTCGGCGTTGCGCGCCGCGATCCATTCGCGCACCTGCGGGCTGTCGATCTCCTCGAGCCAGAGATGGGAGTCGTCGTCGATGTCGCTGGAATTCATGCTGGACCATCCGGCGTCATTGCAAGCGGAGCGAAGCAATCTCCCTTCGCTTGCTCATGCATATGCGGCAGAGATTGCTTCGTCGCCCTTCGGGCTCCTCGCAATGACCGACTTCTCACTTATGCAGTCACGCGCGGCGCACCAGGGGCCAAAGGGCATCGAACGACGACGTCTGGCCGAGCGTCTGCATCGCGGCGAATATCTTACCGGCCGTCTGTCGGTCTACCGCCTGCACGGCGCAGTCCATGAACTTTTCCTCGATCTGTTCGCCTGTGAGAGGAAACTGCGGCGTGCCGCTCGCATAATAGCGCAGCTTCTCGATCCTGCTGCCGTCCTTGAACGTCACGATGATGCGCGACGGGCTCTCCGCAAAAATCTCGCCGAACTCCGGATCGATCGCGACCGACACCAGGCGCGCGGCCTCGCGCACGCGTCCGTCCTGGATCGCACGCTCCGAGAACGCTGCCAGCATCGGCGCGCCATGCACCAGCGTGTAGGCGGCCAGGTAGGGCATGCTGAACTTGGCGTTCTCGATCGAGGCCGGATATTTGCTGCCGATACGCTGCGCCGCGTAGCGCGTGATGCTGGCCGTGATGCCGGTGATGTCGGCAAGCCGCGGCAGCAGCGCCTCGCGCAGCTCGAGCGTCGCGTCGATCGCGGTGTGGCCGAGGCCGCCGCACGGATAGCGCTTCGGCTTGAAGCCGCGCTCCACGATGTCGTAGCTGCGGCCGAGATCGTGGAACGGCGCAAACGTCACCTCGAGCCCGCGCGCGAAGGCGTGGTAGTAGCCGTTGGTGCCTTCGAGCGCCGCCGGGTTCGCGGTGAATCCGCGCTGCGCCAGCAGCGCCGCCATCATTCCGTCGCGCGCCGCATGGCCGGCATGCAGCGGCTTGGTCATGGTGCCGAAATTGGCCGAGAAGCCGTTGGCGAGCGACGCGCTGATGCCGACCGCGTCGACGATTGCGGGCGCCGGCAGCTTGAGCAGGCGCGCGCAGGCGACCGCCGCGCCGGCGGTGCCGATGGTGCCGACCGCGTGCCAGCCGCCGGCGAGCGACTGCGTGGTGTTGGCGCGCGCCATGCGCGAGGCGACCTCGAAGCCGACGACGAACGCCGCGACCACGTCGGACGGCGTCGCACCCGTGACCTCGGCGAGCGGCAGCAGTGCCGGGATAATCGGCACCATGGGCTGACCCATGATGTAGGAGAAGTCGTAGTCCATCGCGTGCGCGGCGACGCCGTTGGCAAGCGCCGCGAGCTGCGGCGAGGCGCGGAACGATTGGCCGACCACCGAGGCCGCCGGCGCGCTGCCCTCGGCCTTGACCATGTCGCATGCGATCTCGGCGACCTTCTCGCGGCTTCCGGCCAACATCACGCCCATGGTGTCGGTGAAGGCGAGCCGCGCGCGCTCGACCGCGAGCGGCGGGGCGGATTTGAGATCGAAGCCGATCGTGAAATCGGCGATCAGCTCGCTGAGCTTCTTGTCGCCGGCGGCGGGCGGCGGCGCTGTCGTTTCCTCGGCGCGGGCACCTCTCGCCGCCATCAGCAGCGCCGCCGCGCTCGCACCGAGAAGGGTTCGACGATCGATGGAAGGCTGACGTGTGTCCATGCTCGTTCCTCACATGAATGCGTCATTGCGAGGAGCGCGACGAACCAATCTCCGCCGCAACTCATGCGCAAGAGAAGCGAGATTGCTTCGCTTCGCTCGCAATGACGCTGTGTTACGCATCACACGCGGTGTCATTTCCCCGCGAGATAAAAATATCCCACCCGATCGTTCGCGGGCGAGCCGAACCACATGCGGCCCTGCGCGTCGAGGAAGAAGTCGCGCATCGAATTCTCCGCATGCGGAATCGGATATTCGATCACCTCGCCGCTGTCCGGATCGAGACGGCCGACCACGTCCATGTATTCGGACGAGTACCAGACCTTGTGATCGGCATCGATGCCGAGCGCATACGGCGTCGGCATCGGGCCGGGCAGCTGATATTCCTTGAACGTCTCGGTCGCGGGATCGAAGCGCGCGATCTTGCCGGCATCGAACTCGGCCGCCCATACGATGCCCTGCTCGTCGACCTGGATGCGCCGCGGCCGGCCGTTCGCGGTCGGCAGCGTGTACTTGGTGACCTTCAGCGTCTTGGCATCGACCTTGCCGATCCGCCCGTTGGTCAGCAGCTCGGTGAACCAGGCATTGCCTTCCTTGTCGAGCGCGATGCCGTAGCAGGTCGGCACCTCCGGAATGTGCGTGAACACGCCGGTCTTCGGATCGAACCGGGAGAGCCCGCCGGTCGACCAGATGCGGCCTTCGGGATCGATGCGGATGGTGTGCTTGCGGATGGTGTCCGGGAATTCGGTGATCTTCTCGGTCTTGGGATCCCAGCGCCCGATCTTGTTCGAGCCCTGCTGGGTGAGCCACACCGAGCCATCCTCGGCCGGCACCGCCGAATGGATCGCCGCCGTGCCGATATTGGGCACCGGATACTCGTCGATCGCGGCGGTGACGGGATCGAGCCGCGCGATCTTGTTGGCGCGCCCGTAATACGGAATCCAGAACTTGCCGTTCTTGTCGGGATGCGCGCTCCACGGCATGCGGTTCGCGCCGGGCAGCTCGTACTCGACATAGACGATGTTCATCGCCTTGTCGCCGAACGGCCGCACCCCGTCCGTGTACTTCGGCAGATCGGCCGGCGACTTCGGCAGCACCGACTCCTCGCCGAACACGTGGTTGAGATAGTAGACCACGTCCTCGGCCTTCTGGTCGTTGAAGCCGAAGCGCGGATCGTTGACGAAGAAGCCCATGGCGTCGCGCATGTAGTTGACGCGGTCGCGCCAGCCGTCCTCGTCGCGCGTCGACGTCGCCATGCGCGACTCGAAGCCGTGGCACGCCATGCAGTGCTGGAAGTAGACGGCCTTGCCGCGCGCTTCGGGCAGGAGCTGCTTGCCCTGGTACATCGAGATGTCGCTCCAGCGCACGAAGCTCTTCTGCAGCGCGATGTCCTGGGCGAGCGTCTGCTCGGCGGCGAGCGCGATGCCGGTCTTGGAGTCGGCCTTGTAGCCCGGCGCGCGGATGCCGAGCCGGTAGTCGCCGGCCGGGAGATTGTCGATGCGGTACTTGCCCTGCGGATCGGACAGCACGCTGACCGTGATGTGAGTTTTTGCATTGCGCGCCTGCACGAACGCGCCGCGGAACGGTGCGCTGTCGGGACCCGTCACCGTTCCGCTGATCGTGGCCGCCGGCGCGGCGTCGTTGGTGGAAAGAAGCAAGAGAGCCGCGACGACGCCGATCGACAACCACGTGAATGACCGCATGGCCTCCTCCCCGGTTTCACGTTTTGCGTTGCTTGGCAGGAACTCTACCACGTGCGCGGGCAGACATTCGGGCAGGGATTTTTGCAAATCAGCCCTGACAGGATTGCGGGGGCGCCACCTGCCGCCCATTGGCGGGGAGGGTCGACCGGTGAATGAAGTGAAGGCGGGCTCCGTGCCGGTGATGCCCCGCCACCCCTAACCCCTCCCGGCCACGCGCTTCGCGCGCGGGGGGGAGGGGAACAGCGAAGCGAGCGCGAGCGGTGATAACGTTGCCCGCCTCGCGCAACACATGACACTCCGTTGACACCCCCCACGGGGGGCTTACATTACTCTTGTTCCGAGGGGAGCTCCGGTAGGGAGCTGAGAGTTCGCCAAGCCTTGATATCAAGCCTTGATATTGAGAGGCCCGCGAAAACCCTTCGAACCTGATCCGGGTCATGCCGGCGAAGGGACGGGACGTTTTCCCCCGAAACTCGCTTGCCCCGATCGGCGTTTTTCAACCTCATCCTGAGGAGCCGCGCGCAGCGCGGCGTCTCGAAGGACGGGAGCAACGCGATGAACAAGCCTCTTGCCGCCTCCGACCTCGCCACCCCGAAGGTCACGACCGGGCCGATCGCCGGCTCGCGCAAGATCCACGTCGTGCCCGCACTGGCGCCCGACCTGCGCGTGCCGCTGCGCGAGATCGTGCTGTCGGAGGCTTCGGGCGAGCCGCCGCTTCCGGTCTACGACACGTCGGGCGCCTACACCGACGACAACGCCGCGATCGACGTCGAGAAGGGCTTGAAGCGTACACGCGTCGAGTGGGTGCGCGAGCGCGGCGGCATCGAGGACTACGAGGGCCGGCCGATCCAGGCGGTCGACAACGGCAACGCCACCGGCAAGCACCTCGC
>Ga0126384_10002450_pt1 | contig 11252 bp, 8 predicted proteins | sample PanSoiMetPlot_36_FD_92543 | JGI IMG/M metagenome (GOLD analysis project Ga0126384, IMG submission 92543) | Tropical forest soil microbial communities from Panama - MetaG Plot_36 | ecosystem: Environmental > Terrestrial > Soil > Tropical forest > Bulk soil | place: Panama | collected 2016-02-17 | reverse complement strand
GAACACGACCAGGCAGCGCGGCGCCTCGCCGCGAGCCATCAGCTCGTCGACCATTTCGGGAAAGTTGCGACGAAAGGCGTTGCGGTTGCGCCACATGTCGACCTGACTGGTGAAACCCTGGACGACGTACACGGCGGGATACCGCCGGTTCGGCTCGCGGCTGTAGCCTGGCGGCAGGTAGACCCAGATCGGCCGGTGCGCCGGGTCACCCAGCGGGTTGCCGCGCAGCGCCTTGCTGTCTATCCATGCCTCTTCGAGGCGGCCCGCCCACTCGATGCTCCACGGGTACATCGAAGTCACCTGGCCGCTACCGGATCACAGCTCGAACGAGCGCGTCCCCGACCTCCGCAGTCGAGGCGGTACCCCCGAGGTCGCCGGTCAGTACGCGGCCGTCCTCGCAGACGGCGTCGATGGCGCGTTCGATACGGTCGGCCTCCGGGCCGTAGCCGAGGTGGCGCAGCATCAGCGCGGCGGACCAGACGGCACCGATCGGATTGGCCCGCCCCTGACCGGCGATGTCCGGCGCCGAGCCGTGCACGGGCTCGAACATCGAGGGACCGCGCCCGTCGAGGCTCAGGTTGGCGCTGGCGGCCAGTCCAAGGCTGCCCTGGAGGGCGCCGCCCAGGTCGGTCAGGATGTCGGCGAACAGGTTGGAGGCGACCACGACGTCGACGCTGTCCGGCCTGAGCACCATGCGGGCTGCCATCGCGTCAACATGGACCCGCTCCACCTCCACGTCGGCATACCGGCTGGCGAGCGCCATCACAACCTCATCCCACAGCACGTAGGCGTAACGGCTGGCGTTGGACTTGGTCACGCTGATGAGCCGGCCGCTGCGCTCACGGGCTCGCTCAAAGGCGAATCGGGCGCAGCGGTGGATAGCACGGCGGGTAAAGACCGGCACCTCGACGGCCAGTTCGGCATCTGTGCCCACGTGCACTCGGCCGCCCGTACCCGAGTACTCGCCCTCGGTGTTCTCGCGAATGAACAGCATGTCGACGTCATCGGGGCCACGGCCCGCGAGAGGGCCGCTGATGCCGGGCGGAAGCCTGACGGGACGTAGATTGACGTACTGCTCGAAGGTCTTGCGGATGGGGAGCAGGCACTCCCAGAGGCTGATGTGGTCTGGCACGGTGGGCCAGCCGATGGCGCCGAGATAGATGGCGTCGAACCGGGCCAGCGTCGACAGGGCGTCCCCGGGCATCATGCGACCGCTTCGCTCGTGGTAATCGCAGCCCCAGGGCAGCTCCGTGAACTCGAGCGGCAGGCTGAGCGCGCGCAGGACCTTCAGCCCCTCCGGCACCACCTCCCTCCCCACCCCGTCGCCTGCGATGACCGCGATGCGGTTCGACATGGCTCGGGAGAAGGTACCCGATCGGCCGTCCAGGTAGGGCTATCGCATGAAGTCGACCCGTTGTTCGCGGCCATCCCAGACGACGGTCGTGTGCGCCGGCTCGCTCCGCGCCACCACCTCGCCGCGGCGAAGCACCAGTCGCCGCCTCGGCAGCAGGCGGAGCGCGTCCATCTCGCTCGGTGCGTCGAACACGACAAGGCTGGCTGGAGCTCCTTCGGCAAGGCCGTAGCCGTCCAGGCCCAGCGCTCGGGCCGGGTTGACCGTGATCATGTCGATCAGCCGTTTCAGCTCCCCGGCACCTGACATGTGGCCGTAGTGTGCGAGCACGAATGCGGCCTGCAGCGGGTCGCCGTACCCGAGCGGGTACCAGGGGTCCATCACAGAGTCGTGGCCGATGCAGACGTTGACCCCGGCGGCCATCAGCTCTTTGACCCTGGTATGGCCGCGACGGATCGGATAGGAGTCAAACCGGCCCTGCAGGACCGAGTTGTCGAGCGGGTTCGTCACCATGTGCACGCCGGCTCGGGCGATGTTGTTGATCACCCGGGACGCGTAGGCGTTGTTGTACGAGTGCATGGCCGTCGTGTGGCTGGCGGTGACTCTCCCGGCCATGCCCAACCGAATCGTCTCTGCGGCCATCACCTCGACGAACCGAGAGTGATCGTCATCGGTCTCGTCGCAATGGATGTCGACACGAAGTCCACGCTCGGCGGCGAGCGCGAACGCGAACCTCACCGACTCGACGCCCATCTCGCGGGTCATCTCGAAGTGCGGGATTCCGCCCACCACGTCGGCGCCCATCGCAACCGCCTTCCGCATCAGCTCGGGGCCGCCGTCGAATGAGAGGATGCCCTGCTGCGGAAACGCGACCAGCTGGAGGTCCAGCTGATCCCCAATCTCGTCGCGCAGCTCGACGAGCGCTCGGAGAGCCCTTAGCCTGGGGTCGCACACGTCTACGTGGCTGCGAACGTGCTGCACGCCGCAGGCCAGCTGCCAGCCCAGCACCTTGCGAACACGGGCTTTGACGTCCTCGACCGTCAGCCGGCGGACGCGGTCGGCCCAGATCGCGATGCCCTCGAACAGCGATCCGGACTGGTTGTAACGGGGCTGGCCGACCGTCAGCACCGCATCCAGGTGGATGTGCGGCTCGACCAGGGGTGGCGTGACCAGAGCCCCGTCCAGGTGCACAACCTGCCGCGCGTCAGCTTCAGGAGCAACCAGCATGCCGTCCCGCACCGCCACATCGCGCAGCCCGGGTGAACCGGCGACCCGCGCTCCAGTCAACAACAGGTCCAACATGGGACCATTAGAAGGGATGGACGCGGCAGATCGCGTCCCTGATGGGAGAGGAGAATAGCTCGATGGCCACGTACGAATCAGGGGTCGAGGGCGTACCAATTCGCGAGGGTGAGTACGGGGACCGCGTGGTCGCCGTTGAGCCTGGAGGCATCGAGTACATTCCCGACCGCGAGCGGCACGGGAACCCGCTCCAGCTCTTCTGGACGTGGATGTCCGCGAACCTCGAGTTTGCGACCATCTTCGTCGGCTTCCTGCCGGTCGCATTCTTTGGGATGGGCTTTGCGGACGCCGCCGTCGCGCTGGTCCTCGGCACTGCACTCGGCTCCCTGACTCACGCCGTCCTGTCGAGCTGGGGCCCGAGATACGGAGTGCCGCAGATGGTCCAGGCTCGCGGCTCTTTCGGTTACCTGGGCAATCTCCTGCCGGCCGGGCTGAATACCTTCACGGCCACCGTCGGCTGGTTCATCGTCAACAGTGTGGCCGGCGCCTTTGCTCTGACGACGCTGTTCGGCCCCCGGCTGCTGAACTGGTTCGACATGCCTTTCTGGGTGGCTTTCCTGGTGATCGTCCTGGCCCAGGTCGTGGTCGCCTTCGTCGGCCACAACCTGGTGCACGAGTTCGAGAAGTACTGCTTCCCCTACCTGATTATCGTGTTCGGCCTCGCAGCCATCCTCATCTTCGCCCAGGCTCACCTGGGGACCGGTATCGACGCCAAGAAGCAGGGCCCACTCGGGGAGACAGGAGCGTTCACTCTTACATTCACCGCCGCCTTCGGATACGCGGTGGGCTGGAACCCTTACGCGTCCGACTACACGCGCTACCTGCCTGCCAGCACGAGCCGCCTGATGACCGGCCTGTGGGCCGGGCTGGGCGTATTCGTTTCCTGTGCGATCCTGGAGGTGATGGGGGCCGCGGTGGTGACCATCCCTGTGAGTGGCACGGCTCCGGCCAGTCCGACCGACCAGTTCATCAAGCCTCTGCCCGGGGTGCTCGCAGGCCTCGCGCTGCTCGGAATCGCGCTTGGCGCGGTGACCGCCAACGTAATCAACGTCTACAGCGGCGCCCTTTCGTTCCTGGTCCTGGGCGTCCGCCTGCCGCTCCGGATCCGCCGCGCACTCGTCGCCCTGGGCGCCGGCGTCGTCGGCTACATCGTCGGGATAGCGCTGCAGGCGCAGGTCGGCCCCGGCAGCAAGTACGAGGACTTCCTCCTGCTGATCAGCTACTGGATTGCGCCTTTCCTGGCCGTGGTGCTGCTCGACTACATGATGCGGCGCGGCAGCTACGATGAACGGCTGTTCTACGACACACGCTGGCGGCCGTGGCACGGGGTCGTCGCGATGCTGGCCGGGATCGTGGTGTCCTTCCCGTTCTGGAACAACCCGCTGTACACGGGGCCGCTGGCGACAGCCGTACCCGCGCTGGGCGACATCACATTCGTTGTGGGCTTCGTCGTGACGGCCGTCGTGTACTACGCGCTCACCCCCGCAGTGCGCCGGGAGGTGTCCGCGAAGCCGGAGGCTGCTGCGACGGGGAGCTGACCCACGGCTGGAGGTGACATTGCCCGGATGCGACCGAGGTCGAGATTGCACCCGATTAAGCGAGACGCGCAACTTTGAAACCAACCTGGTACTGACAGTGGAAGCGCACCTGCCGCATCCTTTTGTGGATCCTCAGAGCTTCCGGCTTCAGATGAGCGCATCGCTTCATCCCGGCCTGATCCCTTGACTGCAGGCACCGGGCAAAGGTTGCCCGGTGCCTGACTTTGCATGCGGCACGACCGGTGCTACGATGAGCCACGCCGGCGGACCAATTCGTCTGAAGGGTGACGCAGCCCTGAACCAGCCTTGACCCGCTGGCTGATGGGGGAAAGCCAATCCGACGCGTCCGCTGTCCGGTGCTGATTGGGCGGGATGAGCAGGTACGCCGGCTCGAGGATCTCCTCATCACCGCCCGCGAGGGCGGGGGAAGGGTCGCCGTGGTGGCAGGGGAGGCAGGCATTGGAAAGACGCGAACCGCGCTCGAGCTGAAGAAGCGGGCTGAGCAGCATGGCATCCAGGTCATGTGGGGTAGCTGCTCCGAAGCCGAGCTCGCACTGCCTTTCCTGCCCTTCCTGGAAGCGCTCGGGAACTACCTGTCATCCCACACCAACGATCCACGTCTCGGCACGGTTCGAGCAGACCTCGAACCTCTGTTTCCGCAGCGCCCGGAGAGTTCGCGCCTGAAAGGGCGCACCGACTCTATGCGGCACAAGCTGAGGCTCTTCGACGCCGTTGCCGAGCTGGTCGCCATGGCCGCCGAGGATCATGGCTGCCTGCTGGTGCTCGAGGATCTCCACTCGGCCGATGTCTCCACGCTGGAACTGCTCGAGTATCTCGCCCGGAGGGTCCGCACCTCGCGTGTCCTTCTTGTCGTGACCTATCGGTCCGACCACCTGGAGCGTGGACATCCTCTGCTGGCGATCGTAGGTGGCTGGGTCCGATCCGGGACTGCAACTCTTCAAGAGCTGCCGCGGCTGTCGCCGGCCGAGGTCTCGGACTTTCTGGCGAACAGTGTCGGCCCCGCCCCCGACTTCGAGACAGTCGAAGTCCTGTGTGCTCGCAGCGAAGGCAACCCCTTCGTCCTCGAGGAGATGCTGAGTGAAGCGATAGACCGCTCGGCCGGATCTGGACCTCCTGCCCTGGGGCCTGCGCAACTTCTCTCCGCGAGGCTGCCGCAGACCGTGCGCGACTCCATCCTCTCCCGCGTCGACCAGCTGGAGGAGCGTCAGCGGGATGTCCTCCGATGCGCATCGGTGCTCGGGCTCACCTTCGACTACATGACGCTGGCTGGTGCCGCCGGTGGTGACGATGCCCAGGTTCGCTCAGCGCTGCGCGCGGCCGTCCGGCGTCAGATCCTGGTCGACGACCCGGCGACCGGCCGCTTCCGCTTCCGCCACGCACTGACGAGGGACGCGATTTACGAGGACCTCATCCTTCCTGACCGCCTGCGCTGGCACGCGGCGGCCGCGGAGTCGCTGGCGCAGGAGCCAGGCACGCCCGCCATGGAACTGTGTCACCACATGCTTGCCGCGCGCCTGACTCAGCAGGCCGTGCCGCTGTGCCTGCTCGCCGCCGCTGACGCCGAGAAGGTTCATGCCTACGCCGACGCCGCCGAACTCTACGCCCGGGCGCTTCCTCATCTGAAGGAGGCTGGCCAGCGCGGCTCGGTCCTGTGCCGGCTGGGTCACGCCTACCACCTGAGCGGCGACCCGGCTCGGGGCCGAGCCCACCTGGAGGATGGCGTGCAGATCTTGAAAGCATCCGGAGCGACCGAGGAGGCTGCCCGCGGCCTGATCATGCTTGGTCTCTGTCTCTGGGAGCTGTCCGCGTTTGAGCAGTCCCGCGCCCGGTACCTGGAGGCCCGGGAGATGCTGCAACCGCTTGGCCCGAGCCGCGACCTTGCCATCGCTTGCTCTCGACTTGCGGCTAGCTTCAACCTCCAGTACCAGGCCGACGAAGCGATCGAGATGTGTCGACAAGCGCTCGCAGTCGCCGAGCAAGTGGACGCTGACGAGGCCCGCGTTGAGGCCAAGGCCGCCCTGGGCTGGGGCCTGGCCTGGAAAAGCAGCGTCGAGGAGGGACTCGAGGCCCTTGACCGAGCCTACGCGGAAGCTCTCGACCTGGGACTCACGGAGACGGCAGCGGACTGTCTGTACGGCTGCATCATGGTGCGGCTGTTCGACTTCAGAGTCCGGGACGCGGTCAGCCACCTGGAGATGCTGCGCTCGATCCGAGTAGCCAGGTGGTTCCGCTTCAGCCATAAGATGCTGGAGGGACTGGTCCTCACGTGGGGCCTGGGTGAACCAGGTAAGGCGCTTGACGCGCTGGAGCGCGCGCTGTCGGATGCTCGGGCTCAGGGAGCCCTCGCCTGGGCTGAATGGATCGAAGCCCACCTCGCCGTGGTCCATTCCGAGCTCGGGAACTTCGACCGTGCGCTCCGGCTGCTGCCCAGGACCGAAGTGGGCGGTCCTGAACAGCGCCGGTTGGAGACCGTGAGCATCCTGCGCGTCACTCTCGATGCCGGCGACCTGGAGAGGTCACTCCGCATCGCCAGGGCAGCGGTCCCGCTAAGCGGCTGGCCTCTGCTGACCCAGGGCTGGATGAAGGACGCCATCGTAGCGACCCTCCTGGCGGCGGGAGCGCTGGAGGAGGCCGAGCGCGTCGGCGCCCGGGGTCCGGCGCCGCTGCCCACAGGGTCGGAGAGGGCGTTCTGGCTGCGGATGGCGGGGAGGATCCTGATTGCCAGGGGCCAGGCTGGGCAGGCGAGAGAGCCCCTTGCCGCTGCGGCCGATCTCTGGGCACTGGCGGGAGCGCAACATGAGGAGTCACGAACCCGCCTGGCGCTGGCAGCGGCCCTGGCAGCTGACGGAGATCGCGCGGGCGCGGTGCTAGAGCTGCGCCGGGCGCTCGCCAGCGCACGGGAGCGAGGTGCGATCACCGAGGAGAGGCTCGTGCGCGACCAGCTTGCCAAACTCGGGCTGCCAGTGGTTGCGACGGCCGAGATGGTGCGGGACGCACTCGAGACGCTGCACAGGCCAAACGCGCTTGCTGTCAGCCCCCTGACCACGCTCAGCTCTCTCCGGGACGTGGCCGGCACCAGGGAGGAGGCGCTGCGCACGGTGCTGGTGCGCCTCGTGCGTGAGCTGGTGTCATCGAGCCGCCCGAGGGAGGCCGAAGCGGGAGTGGTGCTCGATGAGTACTACGTGCGCCGGGCCGCGACGCACGAGACGATCGCAGAGCGGCTTGGTCTCACGCGCTCGACGTTCTACCGCCGGCTGCATCACGGGTGGTCATTGATGGCGGAGCGCCTGGGCTTCCTGGACGATGTGGTGGTCGAAGCCTGACCGGTAAGAGGTCGCGATGCGGCCTCTGGAAGGATCGAGAGCTAGGGGAGTCAGCAGACGAGCCTGGCCGGGGACCTCGGGGATCAGTAAAGGCGCTTGAGAAGACCCGAGGAATGACACCACTCTGGTACTGACACTGACATCCAATTCGCTTGATGCTCACCTCAATCCGTCGGTGAGACACAGGTTCAGGTGCAGTCATGAGTGAGACGAGATTGTCCAACCTACGCGGGCCGCTGCTCGTCAATGATTGGCAGGTCGTTTTCGGCCCTCATGGAGTGGTGGTCTCGCGAACACGTCAGTCGACGCCGGCTTCGACGCCGCGGCGCGCCGCTTCCGTCCTGCCCGACCCTTTCCCGCACCTTCTCGGACGGGTCGGGGAGGCCAGTGCAGTGTTTGACGGGCTACGCACGGAGTCGGTGACCGAGGTCTGGGGCGAGTGCGGAATCGGCAAGACAAGCCTCCTGCGGCACGTGGCACACAGGGCCACCTCTGAGTTCCCTGATTGGCCGATCGTCTATCTCTCAGCCGCCGGCCAGCCCATCGAGGATCTCCTTCAGGAAATCCACAACTGCCTCTACCAGTCGCGTAATCAGACGAAGCTCGGCGCTGCAGCGGTTCGTCGAGAACTGCGGCTCTCACCATCCATTCTGCTGCTCGATGACGTGGCTCTGTCGACGATCGACCTGGCGGACCTCCTGCGCTCGCTCCAGGAGTCGCGAGTGGTGCTCACTTCGGCCGCTCCCCGTTGTCAAGCGTGCCGATCCGTCGAGCTGGGCGGTCTCGACGAGCCTGCTGCTGTCGAGCTGATCCGAAGAGGGATGGGACCCCATGACCTGCACGACGACGAGCTCGATTACCTGCTCCGGCTGTGCGGGATTCTCCACGGCCATCCGCTCCGCCTCCTCCAGGCGGCCGCGCTCGTTCGCGCTGGACACCAGAGCTTACGGGAGCTGGTGGGCAGCCTCGAACACGGCGACCCGGCAGCGCTCCTGGCTCGCGAGTGCCGCAGTGCCCTGAGCGCCGACCAGCGCCGGCTCGTCGCCGCGCTTGCGCTGGCGGCTGGCGCGTTTCTGCCGACCGACCTGGTCGAGCAGATGTGCGGGATCAGCGACGTCGTTCACAAGCTGCGCGAGCTTCGCGATCGTCACGTGGTCGACGGGCGCAAAGATCGGTTCGGCCTGCCAGTCTGCTCCATAGGCGAGTCGAGGGAGCTCGTACGCGAATCACTGGAAAAGGGTCTTGCCCTGCGCGGACTCGTTCAGTGGCTCCAGCATCCGAGCACGTCCCCGGACGACATGCTGTCACTCAGCCACAGCCTGCTGACGTTAATCGAGGTCGCGGCTGAATACGGCGAGTGGCACGGCGTCCTCGACATCGTCCGCGTGGTCGAACGGGTCCTGGTCATGAGTGGTCGGTGGGAGCAGTGGCGGTACAGCGCGGAGGCGGGGCTGCACGTCGCCGAGCAGCTCAACGACGATCTCGAGCGCGCCTATCACCTGCACCAACTCGGCAGCCGGGCGCTGTGCCTTGGGTTCAACGACCAGGCCATGCAATTGCTGGAAGAGGCGAAGTCACTGCGGCCGCGCTTTTCCAGTGCGCGCCGCGTGACAGCGCACAACCTAAGGCTGGTCCGACAGCGGGGCTGGCCGCTGGCCAGGTCGGCGGCGATGGCTGCAGCAGCCGCTGCAACAATTGCAGGCGGTGCCGGTGTCGTCGCCACAGCACGACCCCAACAGCCACACAGTGTCGTCCCTGCCCCCTCATCGTCCCCGAGTTCAGGCGTACCGACCCCGACTCCTGCCGGGTCGCCCACTCGACCGCCTGACCGGTCGCCTTCCCCCACCTTCTCGAGCGTTTCCGCGCCGCCGTCAGCTGCCTTGCGAGTCGTGGCTGTCACCCGCATGACACCGAGCAGCGGCCCGCAGGTCGGGGTACCAAAGTGGTGATCAGAGGGAGCGGTTTTGCGCGAACCACGGGCGTGTCCTTCGGAAAGACGGCGGCGACCAGGTTCAGTGTCGAGGCTGACACACAGATCAGCGCTGTAAGCCCTCCCGGCAACGGCACCGTGAATGTGACCGTCACGACACCGGACGGCATCTCAGCGACTGACGGAGCCAATCTGTTCACATACGTGCCGGTCCCTGTCGTTGCGTGCCTTGATCCGGCCACCGGCAGTCCGGCCGGGGGCACCAGGGTCGTGATCAGCGGAAGCGGCATGACGGGAGCTACGAGCGTGTCCTTTGGAAAGGCGGCGGCCCGCAGCTTCACTGTCGACTCCGACACCAGGATCAGCGCGGTAAGCCCTCCCGGTGACGGCACTGTGGCTGTGAGCGTCACGACCCCGGGCGGCATCTCAGCGACAGGCACAGCGGACCTGTTCACCTATCTGCCAGTCACAGACCTGCCAGGTCCTATCGTTGTGGGCCTTGATCCGGCCAAAGGCACTGCGGCCGGGGGCACCAGGGTCGTGATCAGCGGAAGGGGCTTCACGGGGACCACCAACGTTTGCTTCGGGGATAATGCAGCGAGCAGCTTCACTGTCGGGTCTGACACCTATATCATCGCTGTCAGCCCTGCCGGCCGTCCTGGCACTGTAGACGTGACGGTCACAACTCGAGGTGGTACATCTGAGGCAGGAGAACGGGATCGGTTCGTATATTCCTGAGCACTAGCGGGGCCACAAGGCACCGCACGTCTCAGACCTGAAATTGGTACCGTCATGGCACTGACACTGGCACCTGGGCCGCTCCATGCTCGCCCTCATAGGCGCTTGGTACCCCATCAAGCCCCAGGAAGGAGAAGGTCCCATGAACGACAACCACGCCAGTCTGACGCGCGTGTACACCGCGTTGACCGACAGCATCGTGGAGGAGAACGCCCCCAACCAGCCCGACGTCGGGGAGTCGCCCGACGCCGACTTCGACCTGTTCGTAGAGGCGGCAGCCGGAAACAACATCGGGAGCAGCTCGACTCCGTACACGCTGACAATCACGGGCGTCAACGTGACCAAGCAGGCCGTCGTACCCCAACTCACCTCCGTATCGGCCCAGGCGTTCAACGCGGCAAACGGGTGGAACAGCAGCGGGGACGACTTCGTCAAAACCCAACGCCTCACTTTCAACCTCCCCCTTCCTCCCCCGAACGAGGCAAACGACCTCTACCGCTTCTACGTCGCCATGGTCACCCCCAACTTCCAGATCGCGTCCCTCGCTGAAAGCCCGCTCTTCATCCTGCTCTGACCGCTCGGCGGCACGCGCCGGGGGCGGGCTGGTCCCGCCCCCGAGCGCAGGCCATGGTGCAAGCATCCGGTCCTGCTCAAGTGTGAGGCCACTGAGGTAGCCACCTCAGCGGCAGGGTCGATCAGATCCGTCTGCGGAATCGAAAAGCCAGGAGCGGCTGCGCGAGTGTGCTCGCGATGTCGCGCGAGGCACCGGGCGCCACACACGAGGCGATCGCAGAGCGGTTTGGTCTCACGCGCTCCACGTTCTACCGCCGGCCGCATCACGGGTGGTCATTGATGGCGGAGCGCCTGGGCGTCCTGGACGGCGTCGTCACAGAAGCCTGACCTGCAGGTCTCTGTTTGCGATCGACGCCCGGCTGTGGCATGTTCTTCAGGTCGGGTTCAGCAGAGCTTCCAGAAAGGTGGCTCGACGCAAAAGAAAGGAGGAGGATTTGGTGAAACTCAAGTTGCTGATCCTGGCTGCGGTCTCGGCG
>Ga0126384_10002448_pt1 | contig 11256 bp, 8 predicted proteins | sample PanSoiMetPlot_36_FD_92543 | JGI IMG/M metagenome (GOLD analysis project Ga0126384, IMG submission 92543) | Tropical forest soil microbial communities from Panama - MetaG Plot_36 | ecosystem: Environmental > Terrestrial > Soil > Tropical forest > Bulk soil | place: Panama | collected 2016-02-17 | reverse complement strand
GAGTGAATGGCTGGACCGTTACCTGGTGGGCCGGTCGTTCCTGAGGTGGTCCATCGTTACGACCCATTTGGAAGATGCCACCGGGAATGTCAACGAAGTCTGCCTTAAAGGTAATTGGTGGGTCAGTTGGACCAGTGTTGGTGTTGGTATTACTGTTAACGACAGCCGGAGGCTTCGGCCGGAGGTAGAGATATCCACCTACAGCGGCGCCACCGAGCAACAACACGACAAACGCTACCCCGATCATTACGAGTGGCGAGAGCGTAGGCTTCGCCACATTCGCGGTTGTAAGTCCAGGCGATTGCCAGGTTGATAGGGGCACTCCGCGTGCAGTGTTATCACCAATCCTTTGAATCGGCATCGTGCGCTGCTGGATTTGAGTGGCTTCGGGATCTGTGACAGTCGAGCCCTGCGGCGGAATGCTCGTGGCCAAGCGCGAAAGCCTTTGTTCGAGTTCTGCAGCTTGTTTCGACACCCGATCGAGTTGTTCCCTGTGCAACCGATCCTGCTCTTCGCGTCTCTCGCGCTCAAGGCGAAGTGACTCACTCTCAGCATTCACCTTGCGCTGTCGATCTTCTTCCTCCCGGGCCAGCGCCTCGCGAGCGAAACGCTCTTTCGCCTCTTGTTCACGCTGGAAGGCTTCGTTAGTTATGGTCGCCTGGCTAAGGTGATCACTCGATAGCGGCGCAGAAGAAAGTGGGTCGTACTTTGTTTCGAACCCAGTCACACGAGTCTGTGAGCCTTTAACCGAGACGGCTCCGGTTACCGAACCCATTACGGGCGGTGCTATTGTCTGTTGCGCACCGTCACCCGGAGAATCACCAGTAGTCTTCAGTGAAGCGGTGGCTGAGTTAACAGCATCGCGTAACTCTTCTAGAAACGTTTCGACTGAAGGAGTGCGTTCGGCCGGTTCCTTGGCGAGAGCATGACGGACTACCGCTTCGATCTCGGGCGGCACGTTAACGCCCATCGATCGCAGCGGAGGCGGAGATTCAGTCAGATGCTTCTTCATAATCGACGGAATCGATGAACCCTTGAAGGGGACATCGCCGCCAAGCATCTGATAGAGAATGATGCCTAAACTGTAGATGTCAGCTCGGGAGTCAGGCTCTTCGTCTGACCACTGCTCCGGCGCCATGTAAAATGGCGAGCCCATTAATCCGCTGGTCTTCGCTTGCACGAACGAGCCGAGCAATTCACCCGATCTGATCTTGGCCAGGCCGAAATCCAGAATCCTTAATCCGTCTGCTACCGGCATGTTTTCGCAGACCATGATGTTCAGCGGCTTTAGATCGCGATGGACGATATTTTGACGATGCGCTGCAGCAACTCCGGAAGCAATAGCGCAGATAATTTCGAAAGCCCGGGCCGCCGGCATGGCTCCTTCATCCGCCATGATCTCCTGCAACGAACGTCCATTCACAAACTCCATGACGAGAAACGGCATGGTGCCGCGCACGACCCCAAAGTCAGTCACGGCGATGATGTTTTGATGTTTGATCGCTGCGGCTGCCAACGCTTCCTGGCGAAAGCGGGTAACGAGCATCGGGTCGTTACCAACGAGGTCTGGCAGAATTACTTTGATGGCATGTTGGGTCTTGAGGAAGATGTGACGACCCTGAAAGACGACTCCCATTCCGCCCTGTCCCAACCGGCGCTCCAACTGATAACGAGCATCCAGAATGGGATCACCGAGCAGCGAGGGCAGAGTTGCATCGCCGTCCTGGGGACAGTGATTTATGTCGTCGGGGAAACAGCGCCTACAGGCTGGACATTCTTTCATTGATTGGCTCGATCAATACGCGGCGCGCCCCTGCCCTTTTTAGCCGTCTGTGATTGGTAGGCAATGGCTCGGAAGCCTACAAGGTTGGCAACAAAGAACGTCGTTGCTGACCCGGTCGTTTCCATAATACTCCGCGATTGAAATCCCCATTCGGAGCACCGGGTAGGGGAACGTCGCGACGGCATTCGATTTTAGCGGCTAAAATGCACTCTAGCAAGCAACTACTTTAGTCTTTATACTTCCAATCCTCTAGGTTTTTGGCGTATTCCGACACCCAATTTCTAAGTCGTCTTTCGGGTCTGACAACACAACTAACGCGACTTTTCCTATCACCTCACGACGATATTAACGAGCCGTTGCGGTACAACGATCACTTTCACTACCTGTTGACCATTAATGGCTCCCTTGATTTTCTCGTCCGCCAAGGCTGCCGTGCGCAGCTCATCATCGCTCACGTCCGGAGCTGCCAACACGCGCGAACGCAATTTGCCATTCACCTGAACGGGGATCTCGAGCTGTTCTTGCGCGGCCAGTCCAGGAGATGCAATTGGCCAACGAGCCCCACCTGCCAATAATCCACCAGGGTGGCCCAGGCCTTCCCACATTTCTTCCGCCACGTGCGGCGAAAACGGCGCCAGCATAACAACCAAAGCATGCAAGGCTTCGCTGACGGCAAACACCTCTGCTGGAGAAGCCGTCGCCGGCTCAGCATTGAAGTCCATCAACGCATTGAATAACTCCATCAGCTGCGCAACCGAAGTGTTCAGGTTCAAGCGCTCGAAATCGCTGGTGATGCGAGCTATGGTCTGATGCGTCTTGCGGCGCAGCTTACGAGCCTCGTGACTGAAATCCTCATTCGCAAAGTTACTCGCCTGGCCCTCCGCGCCTGCCAACCGTTCGTGCCAGCGCCAAACGAGCGTGTAGGCACGTCGCAAAAAGCGGATGGCGCCTTCGACACCGGTTTCAGACCAACGCAACTCGTTTTCTACCGGCGCCGCAAACAAAATGAAAAGGCGAGCCGCATCAGCGCCAAACGCTGTAATCATCTCGTCCGGGTCGACACCATTGCCCAGGCTTTTGGACATTGCCTTCCACTCGTCAGTGCCTTCAACTCGATTAGTAACCATCCCCTGGGTCAATAAGCGCTTGACCGGCTCGTCGAAAGAGACCAATCCCAGATCGCGCATGACCTTGGTCCAAAAGCGCGTGTAGATCAAATGCATCACTGCATGCGAGTCTCCGCCGATATACTGATCCACAGGCGTCCACTTCTCGGTAATCCGGGAATCAAAAGGCGCGTCCGGATTACGCGGATCGCAGTAGCGGAAGAAGTACCACGATGAGTCAACGAACGTGTCCATCGTGTCCGTTTCGCGATGGGCCGGGCGATCGCAGTTCGGGCAAGTCGTATTGACGAACTCAGGCACTCCTACCAGCGGTGACTCACCAGTTCCAGTGAACTCAGCCGTTTCGGGCAAGACTACGGGCAATTGTTCGAACGGAACCGGCACCATGCCGCAGTTTTCGCAGTAAATAATTGGAATGGGCGCGCCCCAGAATCTTTGACGCGAAATCCCCCAATCGCGAATGCGATACGTCACGGCCGCAGCACCAAAGCCTTTCTCTTCAGCATGTGCTGCCATCTTGTGAATGGCTTCCTCTGAAGTCAGTCCGCCCCACTCGCCGCTATTAATCAAGATGCCGTAGTCGACGAAGGCTTCGTGCATCTCCACAGATTGATCCATCGCGCCCGAGACTGGCTCAACCTGCGCCTGCGAATGCGAGCTTGGAGCTATCACCTGCCGGATAGGCAGCGTGTACTTTTGAGCGAATTCGAAATCGCGCTCATCATGAGCGGGCACACTCATCACTGCGCCGGTGCCATAGTCCATCAGCACATAGTTCGCGACCCAGATTGGCATGCTCTCACCGCTGAAAGGATTAATCGCAATAGCGCCGGTGTTGAGACCCTCCTTTTCTTCGACGGCTGCGGGATCCTGCTTCGCAGCTCGAGCCGCTTTGACCTTCTCGGCAAAAGCAATCACATCGGGTTTCAGTGACGAGCCTTGAAGCAGATCGCCCACCAACGGGTGATCCGGGGCGAGGACCAGCGCAGTCGCACCGTAGACGGTGTCGATTCGCGTTGTGAATACGCGAATCCTCTTATCGCTATCCTTCACAGCGAAATCGAGGTAAGCCCCCTCACTGCGGCCGACCCAGTCGCTTTGTCGTTTCAATACTTTTTCGGGCCAGTTCGCCTCGATCTCAGCGATATCCTTTACGAGCTGCTCTGCGTAGTCGGTTATGCGTAAAAACCACTGCTCGAGATCTCGTTTCTCCACCGTGCTTCCACAACGCCAGCAAATCCCACCCGATGACTGCTCGTTGGACAACACCGTATTTTCTTTGGGGCACCAATTGACGACCGAAGTCTTCTTGTACGCCAGGCCGCGTTCCAGCATCTTTAGAAAGAACCACTGGTCCCACTTGTAATAGTCGGGACGGTGCGCAGCAATCTCACGTGACCAGTCATAACTAATCCCGAGCCGTTGCAGCTGGCCGCGCATGTGCACAATGTTTTCTTCGGTCCAGGCGCGCGGGTTCACACCGCGTTTGATAGCAGCTTGCTCGGCGGGCTGGCCAAAGCTATCCCACCCGATCGGATGAAGCACATTGAATCCCTGCAGCCGTTTGTACCAGGCCAGCGCATCGCCAATTGAATAGTTGCGGACATGGCCCATGTGCAAAAAGCCCGATGGGTAAGGCAACATCTCGAGCGCGTAAAACTTTGGCCGCGGATCGTCATCTTTGACTTCAAAGACTCGCGACTCTTGCCAGCGCTGTTGCCACTTCTTTTCTATAGCTTCCGGAAAATATTTTTCGTCCATTGTGAATTTTGGCTTTCTTTTCCGCCCGGCCATCCTGGCCGGGCTGCGTGCTCGTAGCGCTTGTTATCGTGCTGAAGCGCGCAGAGCTCAATTAAAGCATTTTCGCCGTTATCAGCCTAATTTGTTGAGATGTTGAATGGAAAATCGCCGCTTCGGTTCCGCGCGCAGCACTTAGCCGCGGCCGGGAAGCGGCACCGTAAGGACGAGTTTGGTGAGTGGCTTGGTTCGAATCATCGTATTGGCATTCTAGCGAAGGCGGTTATTCACGTCCAGCGCTGTGGTCATCTGAAGGACGACCTTGTTGGGTTTTGGTCTTTCTCGGATGGGCTTCCAGTTTCGTCGTACGACTGCGTGGGCAAACATCTCAGGCGTCATCTCAGTCGGCGTCGCCCGTCATTCATCAAGACGCGCATAGTCAGTCTCGTCAGTTCCGGAGAATTTTGAAGTCGCCAACCTTTTCATGAAATCACATCACGGCCGCTTCCGATGCTTTTTAAGATGCTCTTCCATGTAAGCACGCAACAGTGCGTTTATTTTCGTTTGGTATCCAGATCCCTGTTTCCTGTACCACGCTAAAACGTCGCTATCGACGCGAAGCGTAAGCTGATCTTTGCGCCGAACGGGTTTTAGACCACGCCGAATTATTCCGCGCGCGAACATTTCCGGCGTGGCCTCTGGAGCTTCAGAGAAATCAATATCTTCGTCCTTCATCGCATCTATACGCTTCCAATCAGTTTCGGATTTCTTTGAAGTAGAACTCTTCTTCATTTCTCGATGCCTTTCTGAAAGATATGACGCGAATCACTTCGTTCGTTTCAGTGTGAACAATCGCCACTGGCCGACCCCACAACAATCCAAACGTAAGAAAGCGCGGCTCCCTGTAGTCGTACCAATCATCGAGAATGGTGACAGTCTCTCCTGCAAGAACCACCTCAACGTCCACAAAATCGAAACCGTGGTATTTGATGTTGGACTGTCGTTTTGCTTCATCCCATTCGAATCGCATCTTGAGTGTAGTTACAAATTGTAGTTACGTCAAAAAAGTACATGCGACCACTAACCGAAATGCCAAAATTTCACTTGGTGGTTTGAGCGTAACCGCAGCGAGATTGAGGAGGAGTTAACGGTGGTGAGAACCGCAGCTTCATTCAAAGATGGCCTCTTGTCAAGCGGTAAAATCCCACCAACGGCAGTTGGTGGATGCTTCAGATCCTTTCTACAAACGTCGCCACCCGCGTCCCCCGAATCCCACCAACGGCAGTTGGTGGACAGTTCAGATCCTTTCTAACGAAGATCCAATTGCTCCGCGTTGCCGTTTCCGAACTCGAGAACCCTCGTAGAAAGGATCTGAACTTGTCCAATTGATGGGATTCGGGGACGCGGGCGCCGATGTTTGTAGAAGGAGATCTGAACGAACCACCAACTGGCAGTTGGTGGGATTGCGTGCATAGCACTGTTAATGAATCTTACTCGCGACCGTTTATCCTCGGGACACAATGGAAAACTACCTGATCGAAACGCGTGGGCTGACGCGGCGCTTTGGAGCCCAGGTCGCAGTGAATGAATTAAACTTGATGGTGCCCTCGGCGGGCGTCTATGGATTTCTGGGACCAAACGGCGCAGGCAAAACCACAGCCATTCGCATGCTGCTCGGTCTGATTCGGCCGAATGCCGGCGAAGTGCTTTTGTTCGGCATGCGTTTGTCCGTCAATCGTCAATCTTTAATGCGACGAATTGGCGCGTTGGTTGAATCACCTTCGCTGTATCCGCATCTGACGGGTCGCGAAAATCTGGAAGTCACTCGACGCTTACTCGGAGCATCGCGAGTCCTAATCGATCGCGCGCTCGAAACAGTTAAGCTCACCAGGGACGCAAACCGTCGTGTGCGCGAATACTCGCTCGGAATGCGCCAACGTCTCGGTTTGGCACTGGCGCTTTTGAACAAGCCGGAGTTGTTGATTCTGGACGAGCCAACGAACGGGCTGGACCCGGCCGGCATTCATGAAATGCGAGACTTGATTCGCCGCCTCCCTGTCGAGCTGGGCGTCACGGTCTTCCTCTCCAGTCACCTGCTCGGCGAAGTGGAACAGATCGCCAGCCACATAGGAATCATTAATGAAGGCCGCCTATTGTTCCAGGGCAGGTTGTCTGAGCTACAAGGCAGGCAGCAGATGCAGTTGACGGTTGGAGTGAAGCAGCTCGACCAGGCAGTGGACTGTCTGATTGCCGGCGGCTGGAGCGTGCAGCGGAGCGGTGATGGAATGCTGAACGTCTCTGCCAGTGCATCCGACGATGCAATCAGAATTAACAACTTACTGGTCAGCCATCGTTTCGACGTTTTTCACCTCGCGCTCGCGCAAGCATCGCTCGAGGATATCTTTCTGACGCTAACAAGTGGTCAAGCTCCCACGAGGAGAGCCGCGTGATGTCAATGATCCGAGCACTGCACGCCGAGCTTTTGAAACTCAAACGCACACTTGCTTTCCGGATGATCTTCCTTTTGCCGTTTCTGGTGGCGTTGCTTGAGTTCTTCGTTCTTTTGAGAACAAAAAAATTTCCCGCTGGATTCGAGCTGTGGCAAACGTTACCCAAAAACTCGCTCCAAGTCTGGGCCGTCTTCATGATGCCACTCTTAATCACGCTGGAAACGGCGCTGCTGAACGGTATCGAGCACAGCGACAAGCAGTGGAAACATATTTTTGCCTTGCCTGTCCCCAGGCATTCGGTGTACTTCGCCAAATTCGTGGTGGCTCAGGCTCTGATTCTAAACAGCACTGTGATCCTTTCTTTGCTGACCGCGATCGTTGGGGTCGCCGGCATGCGACTGCGACCCGAATTGGCTAATGCCGGTCCAGTTCCTTTCCTTTGGCTCGCAAAATACACTGCCCTGGTTTGGATTGCCGGCGGATTAATTATCGCGATTCACACCTGGATCAGCATTCGCTGGGCGGGCTTTCCGGTAGCGCTCGGCGCAGGAATCGGAGGCACCTTCTTCGCATTGTTCGCTGCCAGTGCCTCACTCGGCAAATACTATCCGTGGTTGTTGCCAAACAATATTTTCATTCCTGGGAGATTCGGAACTGCAATCCTGCTTGGAGCTGCCGGCGGAATCATTGGAGCTTTGTTGGGCTGTTTCGAGTTCACGCGCCGCGATGTAGTTTAAGCGAACTCATCAGAAGGCTGGTCGGTAACAAAGGATCGCAGCATCTCGAGATTTTTCACGTCTGCGCGTGGATCGTCGTAAGGAGTTTCCAGAATGAATGCGGCATGCCGCAGCTTTGGATGTCGAGCCACCCGGCGCAGCGCTTCGCTGCCAATGTGACCTTCGCCGATGTGCCAGTGCCGGTCCACTCGAGAGTTGTACGGCGCCCGCGAATCGTTGAAGTGAATGGCCCGCACATTTTTCGTGCCAACCGTACGATTGAGCCACTGAATCGTCACTTCCAATCCATCTTCTTCACGAATGTCATAACCGGCCGTGAAAGCATGCGCGGTATCAAAGCAAACGCCCAATGGAAGTTTTGGGCAGGCATCCATGATCGCGCGCAAATGTTCGAAGCGATGACCGATACACTCTCCCTGTCCGGCAGTGTTCTCCAGCAAAATGCGCAGGGTACCCAAACGCAACCCCTTGCACGCAAGTTTCAAGCTGGCTGCACACAAACTAATACCGTCCGCTTCGCAAGCGCCACGTGAACTGCCTGGATGGACTACCAGGTAGTCAACACCAAGCAATAAAGCCCGCTCAACCTCTTCTCTGAAGGACGCACGTGACTTGGCAAGAAACGTTTGGTCGGTGGCAGCAAGATTGATCAGGTAGTTGCAGTGAATTACGACCGGAGTGAGCTTCAACTTTTTTCGCGTCGCGCGAAATAGCTCGATGCTCTCAAGCGTGAGCGGCTTGGCCATCCAGCCACGCGGATTGCGCGAGAACAACTGAACCGTATCGCATCCAGTCTCTTTGGCAATAACCAGCGCCCCATGTAGACCATTCTTTATTGGCGCATGAAACCCGATGCGCGGTCGATTCTTAAGTGAGCCTCGCTGTTGCATCTCAAGAACTACTTCCGGGCCACCTCTTCCATTACCCGCAGCATATTCCCGCCGAGGATCTTGTCGACGTCCTCAGCAGAATAACCACGACGCAACAGCTCAGCGGTGAGGTTAGGCAGCTCAGCCACACTCGAGAGATTGCTCACGGTTGCTTGAATGCCATCGAAATCAGATCCAATACCAACGTGATCGATTCCGACCAGCTTCACGATGTGGTCGATATGATCGACGATGCGCGTAACCGAAACCGGAGGCAGGCGCTTGAGATACTCTTCCCGCCGCACTCGATCGCGAGCCAACTTTTTGTGAGCAATATCGCCGGGCTCTTCCTCTGAAGCTTTTTTGACCTGCGGATCGATCTCAAGGTCGACTTGATCCTTTAATGCACTCCAGCCGGGCTCGAGAAACGGCGGGTAAAAGATGACGCAAACCACTCCGCCGGTTTTTGCCAGGGCGCGAATCATTTCGTCATCCAGATTGCGGGGAACATTCGCGATCGCGCGGCAAGCCGAATGTGTGGCGATAACCGGCTTCGAGGAAGTGGCAATGATGTCCCAGAACGTCTTGTCGGAAACGTGCGACACATCGATCATCATGCCGAGTCGATTCATTTCGCGGACGACCTGTTTTCCAAATTCATTTAAGCCGCGCCTCTTACCTATCTCGTCACCGGAGGAGCCCGCCCAGCTTGTGCTGACGGTCCATGCCGCAGACATGTAACGCACGCCGAGATTGTAATAACGCTCGACGTTTTCAATGTGATTGTCGATGGCATAGCCTCCCTCGAGGCCAAGCAGCGCAGCCAATTTGCCGTCCGACGCGATGCGGCGGACGTCAGCAGCGGATGTGGCCATTTCCCAAAGTTCGGGATGCTTCCTGGTCAACTCGCGGATTGCGGCGATTTGATCATCGGCTCGCTTGACGGCACTGGGTCCGCTGGCGCCATACAACTGAGGTTCAACCCAAATCGAAAAGAACTGCGCGTCGAGCCCGCCCTGCTTCGCTCGCACTGAGTCCAGCTGTCCATCGTTCAGGCGCTGGGAAAGATCGACTTGCTCATCGAGCACCCGCTGGACCGTATCGGCATGCATGTCGATGGCAATCGCTCGCCGGTGAATTTCGGCGGCATCGCTAATAGCGAAGGACGAGGGTGATGAAGCAGGCTGAGCCGCAGATTTATCAGGTGTTTTCTCAAGCATGTGACAGTTAACTGACAGCAGTGAAAGGAGTGTGGCGGCCGTTGATAACCAGGACCGACTCGTTTGGTGATATTTCACTGGAAAGGCACAACCATTAATAATCTTCACTAGTCTAAAGTGCGTCTTGATGTTACGTGTCGACTTTTATGAAATCAAGGACGACTTGCTGATGAAGCGCAAGATTGGTCAGATTGCAATGCAGATTGAATGAATGGGCGGCCCTACGCAAACCCCGACCCATCGGGGTTTGCGTCACAGAATTGAACGAACGACGCCTTGCCAATCGAAATGAATTTACGGTATTGTGCCCTGTCCCTAAACCATTGGCCCGGCCAACTAGAAGAGGTTGTGAAAGCACTTTTGCAGGAGAGAGCACAACTCCAGAACTGCGGGAACCTCGCCCCCTTTTGGCCTGATCTGATTTCCAGAAGGAGTCAAGAATATGTTTCCGAAAGACGGTAAAGTGAAAGATGTGAGTACGCCTCGAATCTGTGATGTTGTCTGGCACAATGGCGAATTCATTAAATGGGACGATGCACGTGTGCACGTTATGTCTCACGTTCTTCACTACGGATCCAGCATCTTCGAGGGCATTCGATGTTACGCGACGAAGCGGGGACCAGCCATCTTCCGGCTGCGTGAACACATGCAGCGTTTTCTCAATTCGGCGAAGATCTATCGCATGGAACATGGCTGGACCATGGACCAGCTGTTTGATGCTTCCGTGGACCTCGTGCATCGCAGTGCTCTCGATCAGTGCTACATCCGACCGATTCTGTTCCGTAGCCTCGACGAAGCTCACCCGGCTTTTGGTGTTAATCCTTTTCCCAATCCGCTGGCGTGCTACATCGGCGCGTGGGACTGGGGCAAGTATCTCGGTGACGAAGCCATCGAGAAGGGGGTCGACGTTTGCGTTTCAACCTGGACGCGCCTGACGCCGAATTCAATGCCGGCCATGGCCAAAAGCGGCGCGAACTACATGAACTCGCAGTTAATCAAAATGGAAGCGCTCGTCAACGGTTTCGCCGAAGGCATAGCGCTTGATGATCGCGGGTACGTATCTGAGGGTTCAGGCGAGAATATCTTCATGGTCTCCGGAGATACCGTCCTAACGCCGCCACTTTCATCTTCTATTCTTGCGGGCATTACGCGCGACAGCGTGATTCAAATCTGTAATGAGTTAGGCATCACCGTTAAGGAACGCAGTATTCAGCGAGCGGCGCTGTATGTGGCTGACGAGCTGTTCTTCAGCGGCACTGCTGCCGAGATCACGCCGATTCGATCAGTCGATCGTATCCAGGTGGGCAACGGCAAACGCGGCGAAATCACAACG
>Ga0126384_10002447_pt1 | contig 11256 bp, 11 predicted proteins | sample PanSoiMetPlot_36_FD_92543 | JGI IMG/M metagenome (GOLD analysis project Ga0126384, IMG submission 92543) | Tropical forest soil microbial communities from Panama - MetaG Plot_36 | ecosystem: Environmental > Terrestrial > Soil > Tropical forest > Bulk soil | place: Panama | collected 2016-02-17 | reverse complement strand
GCCAGGTCCGTGATCATGCGCAGTGCGCGTTCATAGACGTCCGGGCGGGCCATCACCAGCGGGAAAAGCTTCGCCTCGGCCTGATCCCAGGACCGGAGGACCGCGGCGGGCACCTGTGACGCGCCGACGTCCACCGCGCCGGGCGCGGCAGTCCCGCCGGGCGCGGCAGTCCCGGCAGGCGCGGCCGTCCCGCCGGGCGCCGGGCCACCGGGCCCCGTGGCGCCATCGTTGCCGGGACCGGAAGCCGGGGAGTCCATCACGCCCCTCCGCGGGCGCCCGGCGCCGGCGCTGAGGATCTGCTCTCCCTATTGCCGGGCACGCCCATCATGTTTACTATTCGAAACGAGTCGTCACCTATACGACTCACTCCCAGCGTACAACCCTCGACCAGCAGGATCTCATGACCAAGACCGCGGTGGTTGCGCTTGGCGGCAACGCCCTGACCCGGCAGGGGCAGTCCGGGACAGCGGAGGAGATGGCGGGCAACGCCGCGGCCATGGCGGCCTGCGTGAACGACGTGATCGAGGCAGGCTGGCGGGTCGTCATCGTGCACGGGAACGGCCCGCAGGTCGGGAACCTGGCGCTGCAGCAGGAAGCAACGACCGTCGTGCCCGCCCAGCCGCTGGCGCTGCTGAACGCGATGACCCAGGGCGAACTGGGCAGCCTGATCGCCGGCGCGGTCAACGCCTTGCGTGGCCCGGGCGCCGCGGTGGCCGTGGTCACCCACGTCACGGTCAGCACGGCCGACCCGGCGTTCGCCGCCCCGGCCAAGCCGATCGGCCCGTTCTTCAGCGCCGGCCAGGCCCGGAGCCTTGCCGCCGCCCGCGGCTGGGTCGTCGAGCAGGACTCCGGCCGCGGCTTCCGCCGCGTGGTGCCCTCACCCGAGCCCATCGGCATCGTCGAGATCGGCGCCATCCGTGCCCTGGTGGACGCCGGCTGCCTGGTGATCGCGTGCGGTGGGGGCGGCATCCCGGTCGACGCCTCGGGCGCTCAGGCGCCCGGCATCGACGCCGTCATCGACAAGGACCGCGCCGGCAGCCTGGTGGCCCGGCTGCTGGGGGCGCAGGCACTGGTGCTGGTCACCGCGGTGGATCACGTCATGATCAACTACGGCGCGCCGCAGCAGGCCGAGCTTGGGTCGATCACGGCAGAGGAAGCCGGGCGCCACCTCCGCGACGGGCAGTTCCCGCCGGGCAGCATGGGCCCGAAGGTCGAAGCCGCCCTCGCGTTCCTCGCCGGGGGCGGGGAGCTGGCCGTCATCACCTCCCCGGGCCGGGTCGCGGCGACGCTGTCGGGCGAGGAGTGGGCGGGCACCCGCATCGAACGCTCCCCGTCCCGGGTGGGGCAGGGCCCGTGAGCATCGCGCAGGTCCAGGTTCTCCCCGGCACCTACCGCGACTCCCTGCTCCTGCTCAGCGCGACCCGCGCGATGCAGGACGGCGCCGGGGTGAGCTGGGCGGCGGCGGTGATGGCGACCCCGGCCAACGTCGAAGACCTGACCGGGCGCGGGATCAGCGCGGCGGACCTCGACGGGGCCGACGCCAACGCACTGGTGCTCGCGGTCCAGGCCCAGGACATACCGGCGGCCGAGGCGGCGTTGCAGCGTGGCCACGACGCCTTGTTCGAGGGCGAGGCCCGGGACAGCGCGGAGCCGGGCCTGGCGGACCCGCCGAGCATCGGCGAGGCCGCGGCGAGGCTGCCCGGGGCGAACGTGGCGGTGGTCTCGGTCCCCGGCCCGTACGCGGCGATCACCGCGCACCAGGCCCTCACCGCGGGCCTGCACGTCCTGCTCTTCAGCGACAACGTCCCCCTCGCCGACGAGGTGATCCTCAAGGAGCGCGCCAGCCGCCTGGGCAAGCTGGTCATGGGCCCGGGAGCGGGAACGGCCATGCTGGGCGGGGTGGGCCTCGGGTTCGCCAACAAGGTCCGCCCCGGCCGGGTCGGCGTGGTGGCCGCCGCCGGGACCGGCGCCCAGGAGGTGATGACGCTGCTCGACCGGTGGGAGATGGGCGTCTCCTGCGTGGTCGGCGTGGGCGGGCGGGACCTGTCCAGCGGTGTCGGCGGGCTGATGGCGGCCGACGCGGTCCGCGCGCTGGACGGCGACCGGGGCACCGAGGTGATCCTGCTGGTGTCCAAGCCTCCCGACCCGGCGGTGGCCAGGCAGGTCATCGGGGCGAGCAAGGACACGCCCGTGATCGCGGCCTGCCTCGGGATGCCCGCGATGGACGGCCTGCCGGCGGAGGTCCCGCTCGCCGCCACCCTCGAGGAAGGTGTGATGCTCGTGGCGCGGGCGCTGCGGATGCCGGTCCCGGACCTGGCCGATGGGCCGGCCGGTGCGATCGAGGCCGCGCTGGCCCGGACCGGCGGCACCCGCGGCGCGGTGCGCGGGTTCTTCACCGGCGGCACGCTGTGCTACGAGGCGCAGGTGGTGCTGTCCGGAGCCCTGGGGCCGGTGTACTCCAACATCCCGCTCCGCCCGGACTTGGGGCTGCCCGCTCCCCCGGGCGCCCACGTCTGCCTGGATCTCGGGGAAGAGGAATACACCCGCGGCCGGCCGCACCCGATGATCGATCCCTCCGCCCGCCGGGAGATCATCCGGGAGCAGGCCGCCGGCGGCGAAGTGGCCGTGGTCCTGCTCGATGTGGTGCTCGGCTACGGATCCCATCCGGATCCGGCCGGCGAGATCGCGGATACCTGCGCCGAACTCGTCGCCGGCGGGGCGGCGGTGGTCGCCTACGTTCTGGGCACCCCCGGCGACCCGCAGGATTTCGGCGCCCAGCGCCGCACGTTGCGCGAGGCCGGGGCCATCGTCACCGAGACCTCGGCGCAGGCGGCAAGGGTCGCGGCGGCGATCGCCGCGCGCCGGCCCGACCCGGCCGCGGCGAGCCCGGGGTGAGCGCCCCCCCGGTCGCCCTGCTGACCTACTCGGTCAAGCCGCGCGGCGGCGTGGTGCACACGCTGCACCTCGCGGAGGCGCTGCACGATGCCGGGTACCCGGTGCGTGTCGTGGCCCTCGGCGACCCGGCCGCGGGCTTCTTCCGCCCGGTCCGGGCCCCGTTCACCATCGTGCCCGCCCCGCCACACCTGCCGACGCTGGAGGAGCGCGTGTTCGCCAGCGTGGACGCGCTCGCCGAGGGGCTGGCCGGGCTGGCCGGCGATTATCCGATCTTGCACGCGCAGGACTGCATCTCGGCGCGGGCCGCCTGCCGGGTCCGGGATGCCTGCCTGGCCCGGGACGCCGGCCGGGTCCCGGACGCCGGCGCCGGCCGGGTCCCGGGGGCCGGCGCCGGCTGGGACGCCTCCGGCGGGCCTGCGCCCCTGGTGGTCAGGACCGTGCACCACGTCGATGACTTCACCACCCAGGCGCTCATCGACTGCCAGAGCCTGGCCATCTCCGAGCCGGACAAGGTCCTTGTGGTCAGCGACCAGTGGCGGCGCATCCTCCACGCGGACTATGGAGTCAGCGCCACGGTGGTCCGCAACGGGGTCGACTTCCGCCGGTTCCGGTCGGCCGACCGGCGCCTGGCGGCGGCCCTGCGGGACCGCGTCGGTGCGGCCGGCCGGCCGCTGATCCTCACCGTGGGCGGCATCGAGCCGCGCAAGGGAAGCGACACCCTGGTCCGCGCGATCGCCCTGCTGCGGGACGGCGGGCGGAACCCGGTGCTCGCCGTCGTGGGCGGGCACTCGTTCCAGGATTACCGCGCCTACCGCGACCGGGTGTTTTCCCTGCTCCCCGGGCTGGGCCTGGCACCCGGCCGGGACATCGCGCTGCTCGGCACGGTCCCCGACACCGAGCTTCCCTCCTGGTTCGCCGCGGCGGACGTGTTCGCCTTCCCCTCGGCCAAGGAGGGATGGGGGCTGGCCGTCCTGGAGGCGATGAGCGCCGCGCTCCCCGTGGTCGCGTCCGACCTCCCGGTGTTCCGCGAATACCTGACCTCCGGGCGGGACGCCCTGCTGGTTCCCGTGGGCGATCCCGCTGCCTTGGCGGGCGCGCTCGCGTCGGTCCTCGGCGACCCGCGGCTGGCGCAGCGCCTGCGGGTGGCCGGCCTGGCCGTGGCCGCCCGGTTCACCTGGCAAGCAACCGCGGCCGAGCACGAGGCGATCTACGCCGCGCTGGGACGGCCCGCCGGGCTGGCTCATCGCTGACGGGCGCCCGATCCCGCCGCCGGACCGGGTCAGCGCAGGTCCAGCCGCATCACCACGCGCGGGAACCCGCCGGAGACCGAACTGGTGTCCGCGGCCTTGGTGAAGCCCGCGGCCTCGAAGAGCCCGTGGGTACCCACGTAGGCCATCGTGAGGTCGACCTTCTTGCCCTGGTTGTCTACCGGGTAGCCCTCGACCGCCGGTGCGCCCTGCGACCGCGCGTACGCCACGGCACCGTCGAGCAGGGCGTGTGAGATGCCCCGGCCGCGGAAGCCGGGGCGCACCCGGATGCACCACACCGACCAGACGGGCAGGTCGTCGACGTGGGGGATCTTGGCAGACCGCGCGAAAGGCAGTTCCGACCGCGGTGCGACCGCGGCCCACCCGGCGACCTCGGCATCACAGTAGGCCAGGACGCCGGGCGCGACCTTGCGGCTGCACAGCTTCCTGACGTACTCGCCCCGCGCCCGCCCGAGCAGCTCACGGTTGGTCTTCCAGTCCAGCCGGTGGCTGAGGCACCAGCACACCGAGGAATCCGGGTTCTTGGGCCCGAGCATGGTCGCAACGTCGCCGAACCGTGCCGTCGTGGCGGGCTGGACCACGGTGCTCACCGTGCCAGGCTACGCAGGTTACCGCCGCGGCCTGCGATAAGGGGGTGGGCTGCTGCCCCTCCGGCATCAAGACGGTGCGCCCGTCGAGGTAGTAGTCGAAGGCCAGCGGGGTGCAGTCGCGCTCGATCAGCCAGTCCAGGAACCGCTGGTGCACCGGATGGGCGCGGTATTCGTTCAGCGTCGCGACGTCGGGGAACTCGGTGTAGAGCAGGTAGTTGTAGCCGCGGGTGCGCGCCCCGGTCAGGTCGGTGCCGAACCGGCACTTGGTCATCAGCCCGATCTCGCTCGGCCAGGACGCCACCATGCTGCGCATCTGCCCGGCCTCGTCCTCGCTGAGCTCGCGCGGGAAGCTGAACAACACGATGTGCTGCAAGGCCATCGCCGAACCCTGCCCTCCTCCACGCCGGCCCCGTGCGGTGCCCCGTGGCGGTCAGTAGAACTCGAAGTACTCCCGCATCTCCCAGTCGGTCACGGCCTGCCCCTCGGGCGGCGGGTTCTCAGCCACTGCCGCGTCGTGCCTGGCCAGCTCGGCACGCTTCATCTGCAGCAGGTAGTCCACCAGCGTGTCGCCGAAGGCCTTGCGGAAGAAACCGTCCTGCGCGAGTGCCTCGACGGCCCCGGACAGGCTGGTGGGCAGCATTACCGCCGCGGCGGCGTACGGGTCCGCCTCCACCGGGGCGGGCGCCTCCAGCTTGCGCCGGATCCCGTCGAGACCAGCGGCGATGTTGGCCGCCATGTACAGGTACGGGTTGGCGGCAGGCTCGCCCATGCGGTTCTCCACATGGCTGTTCGTGTCGCCGGGTGCGCCCTGCACCCGCACCAGGGTGCCGCGGTTCTCCAGCGCCCAGCTCACCCGGTCCGGGGCGAACGAGTACGGCCGGAAACGCTTGTAGCCGTTCACCGTGGGGGTGGCGAACACGGTCATCGGTATCGCATGCTCGAGCAGGCCGGCCACGAACTGCCGGCCGGTCGCCGACAGGTAGTCGTCCTCGCTGGCGAACGTGTTGCGCCCGTCCTGGCGAGACAGCAGCGACTCGTGCAGGTGCCAGCCGGAGGAGAAGAAGTTCGGCAGCGCCGGCCGGCACATGAAGGTGGCCAGCAGGCCCCGGCGCTGGCATACCTGCTTGACGGCAGAACGGAACAGCACCACGGCGTCCGCCGCCGCAAGCCCGCCGATCGGGCTGAAACTGAACTCCATCTGGCCCGGGCCCCACTCGTCCTCCATCGAGCGGGGCGGCAGCCCGATCGCCGACAGCCCGTCCCGGATCGCCTCCAGCGTGCCGGCCACGCTGTCCAGCCGTACCTCCGAGAGGTACTGGTAGCCGAGCTCGAAGACGCTTACCTGCGGCGGCGGCGGGGTGAAGCCGGCGTTCTCGGGCATGATCGGCTCGGTCCCGAGCCGCACGATGTAGAACTCGACCTCAATCCCGGCGAGGTAGTCGTAGCCCGCCTCGCCGAGTTCGCCCAGCATGCGGCGCATCAGCCCGCGGCCGTCCAGCGGCATCGGGTGGCCGTTGGAGAAGTAGACGTCGCAGAGCATCCACCCGGTCCGGTCGGCCCACGGCAAGACCCGGAACGTGCTCGCGTCCGGTACCAGCACGACGTCCGGGAACCCGGTGAACTCATCGATGCCGAAGCCGCCGCCCGCCGCGAAGGCCGGCACGAACACCTGGTTGCCGGTGTCCAGGCTGTAGATCGCCCCGGAGAAGTCGAGCCCGTTCGCCAGGGCCGCGATCGCCACCTCGGGGGACAGCGACTTGCCGCGCGGAACGCCATGCTGATCGACGACGACCAGGCGGACGGTGCGCAGGTCAAGCTCGCCTATCTGGCGGGCGACCGCGGCGGCCGCCGCGGCCTGCTCCTCGGTGTACAGGCCGTGCCGGGCCACGAAGCCGTGCTGGCCGACCCCGCTGACCGGGTCGCTGGGGAACTCATTCGGCTGAGTCATGGTCTTGTGCTCACCTCTTCTGGTCGATCATGACGTCGAGCATCCCGGCGGCGAAGTTATCCGGCTCCACGTCGGCGAGCGAGAGGAACGTTTCGGTCCGCTGTACGCCGTTGATCTGGAAGATCTTGGACAGCAGCAGCTCGCGCAGGTGCGCGTGATCCCGGACGCGCAACCGCACCAGCAGGTCAAGGCCGCCGGTGACGACGCTCATGTCCTGGGCCTCGGGGATGGCCCGGATCGCGCGGATGATCTCGCTCAGATCCATGCCGGGCCCTGCGGTGACCGCGAGATAGACGACGACGGGGAAGCCGAGCGCGGCCCAGTCGATGTCCACCCGGTAGCCGCGGATGGCGCCGCTGCGCTCCAGCCGGGCGAGCCGGTCGGCCACCGCGGGCGGGGACATCTCTATGGCGCGGCCGAGGGCACGCTGCGACTGGCGCGCGTCCACCGCGAGCACCCGCAGCAGCGCGAGATCGAGCTCGTCGACGTCGGCCTTGGGCGTGGGCGGTGTGGAGACCTCGGTCAGCTTGGCGAGGGGAGCTGAGCTGGTTGTCATTTGCCAGGGGAGCCTGTCGTGAGCCTGGAGATGTGAGGTATAGTGCGGCTACAGGATTTATCAATGTAAATCATTGCACGTCGGATTTTTACATTTGTAAATTCTGGTGTCAAGAGAGGACCCGGCGGGAGCGAGCAGGCAGATGACCGCAGCCCTTGAGCAGCACGACTGGAGCGCCAGGCTGGCCCGGCGGGCGCGGGATCTGGGCGGCGGGGAGATCACCGCCATCCTCGCCCTGGCCGGGGCGACCGACGTCATCACGTTCTCCGGCGGGTTCCCCGATCCGCAGACGTTCCCGGCCGAGATCCTGTCCGGCATCGCGGCCCGGCTGATCGCGGAGGACGCGGGCGTCGCGCTGCAGTACTCGGCGACCGAGGGCCTCGCCAGGGTGCGCGACTACGTGGCCGGGCGGCTGGCGTCCCGGGAAGGGGCGGCACCGGGCCCGGGTGAGCTGATGATCACCAGCGGCGGCATCGACTGCATGGAGCTGCTGGCAAAGAGCTACGTCGACCGGGGCGATGTGGTGGTGGTGGAGGCGCCCAGCTACCTGGGCGCGATCATGGCGTTCCGGGGTTACGAGGCGGACGTGCGCGGTGTCGGCGTGGACGGCGACGGAATGCGCGTCGACGTGCTGGGCGACCTGCTGGCCGGAGGGCTGCGCCCGAAGATCCTCTACACGATCCCCGACTACCAGAACCCGACGGGGCTCTCGATGAACGCCGAGCGCCGGCGGGAGCTGGCCCGGCTGGCCCGGCGGTACGGCTTCCTGATCCTCGAGGACGTGGCCTACCGCGATCTCGGCTTCAGCTCCGCGCCGCCGCCGAGCCTGTGGTCGCTCGCGCCCGACGTGGTCCTGCAGGCCGGCACGTTTTCCAAGATCTTCTTCCCCGGGGTCCGGCTCGGCTGGGCGGCGGGGCCCGCGGAGATCGTCAGCCAGCTCGTGGTCGCGAAGCAGAACTCCGACCAGTGCTCCGGTGCGCTCGGCCAGCGGATGCTGGAGGAGTACGGGCGGGCTGGGCACCTGGACCGGCAGATCGTCTCGTCCCGGGCCCTTTACGCGCGCCGGGCCGCGCTGATGACCGGCGCGCTCAGCGCGCACATGCCGGACGGCACCACCTGGACGCGGCCACAGGGCGGGTTCTATGTCTGGCTGACCGCGCCGGACGGGGTGGACACGGTGGCCCTGTCGGCGGCCGCCCGGGCCCGCAAGGTGGCCTACGTGCCCGGCCGGCCGTTCTACCCCGCCGACGCCGGCGCCGCGCAGATCCGGCTTGCCTACAGCCGGGTCGCCGATCATCTCATCGACGAGGGCATCCGCCGGATCGGCGCGGTGCTCCGGACCGCACTGGAGGAAAAGTGAGCGACGCGCTCGGCGATGCCACCCGACACTTCACCACCGAGGCGCTGGGTGAGCGCGGCGGAGCCGGCCGGTACGTGAACGTGGACGCGGTCGATCCGGTGGAATTCCTGCCGGGCCTCGGGTTCCGCCCGGTTCTCGGGCAGCGGGCGATGGCGAACTTCGTCAGCTTCCAGCCCGGCACCGAAGCGCCGCGGCACGTGCACGAGGAAGAGCAGATCGTCATCGTGATGGACGGCGAGTTCACCTTCGATCTCGACGGGGACGTGCGCACGATGCGCCGGGGGGACGTGGCGGTGGTGCCGTCCTGGGTGCCGCACGGTGCGTGGACAACCGACAGCCATTGCCTCGAGATTGACGTGTTCAGCCCGCCGCGCGAGAGCCTGCTCAAGCTGGCGGCGGCGCAGGCCGGCGAGCAGGAGGCCACCGGGCAGGCGCCGGGCGGGCCGGCCGGCGAGGCGTAGGTGGAGCTCGGGCTGGCCGGGCGCCGCGTGATCGTCACCGGCGGCTCCAAGGGCATCGGCAAGGCGATCGCCGCCGAGCTGATGGGCGAGGGGGCGGCCGTCACGATCTGCTCCCGGCACCCCGATGAGCTCGAGGCAACAGCCGCCGAACTGGTGAAACGGATCACCGATGGGGCCGCAGGCACCGTGCTGGCGATGCCGTGCGACGTGACCGATCCTGGCCAGGTCACCGCGTTCGCCGACGCCGCGGCGGCCGCCATGGGCGGGCTCGACATTCTGGTCAACAATGCGGGCGGCGCCCGGCCCGGCCAGTTCGCCACGCTGACCGACGACGAATGGCACGCCGACATCGAGACGAAGCTGTTCTCCCAGATCCGCTGCACCCGGGCCGCCCTGCCGTACCTGAGGCGGAGCAGCGCGCCGCGGGTCATCAACATCAACGCCGTGTACGGGCGTTACCCGGACCCGGTCTTCCTGGCGTCGTCGGTCAACCGGGCTTCCTGCCTCAGCCTGGCCAAGGCGCTTGCCATGGACCTGGGGCGTGAGGGAATCCTGGTGAATAGCGTCAACATCGGCTTCGTCACGACGCCGCAATGGGAGAACATCCATCGCCGGCGGGCACCGGAGACCCCGGCCGGAGAGTTCTTCGGGCAACTGGCCGCCGCCGAGGTGCCGCTGGGCAGGTTCGGGCGCCCCGACGAGGTGGCAGGGCTGGTCGCCTTCCTGGCCAGCGACCGTGCCAGCTACATCACCGGGGCATCCATCGATGTCGCTGGCGGCATGGGAAAGTACCTCTGAGGCCGGCGCCATGTGCCGCCTGCTCGGTTACTGTTCCCGCGGCAGTGCAGCGGCCGCAAGCCTGCTCACCGAGCAGGGCCTGCGGGACTTCACCGCGCTGTCGGCCTACCACAGCGACGGCTGGGGCATGGCCTGGTACAACGCTGGCGGGCCGCAGATCCGCACGTCCACCCGGCGCGCCGTGGATGACCCGGGCTACGGCCCGCTGGCCCATCGCGCGCTGGGTGACCTCGGCCTGGTGCACCTGCGGTGGGCGACGCCGGGCCTGGGCCTTGGCCCGCAGAACTGCCACCCGTTCCAACACGGCGGCTACACGCTGGCGCACAACGGCGCGATTCACCCGCAGAGCAAGCTCGGCGAGATGCTGCCCGGGGAATTTGAGCGGCGGCTCCGCGGAACAACCGACAGCGAGCGTTACTTCCTGCACCTGATGTGGCGGCTGGAAAGGCGAGGCGGCGACGTGGCCGCGGCGATCGCCGACACGGTGGCCAGCATCGGCAGCCGGTACGCCGTCAACAGCCTCAATGCCATCCTGCTGTCGCCGGAGCGGATGTACGCGATCTCCTGGCACGATCCCGCCAGGATCCCGGAGGCGGAGCTGCGCCGGCGCGGCCTCGCATCCACCCCCGACGAGGTCGCCGGGTACTTTCACCTCGCCTACCGGGTCACCGCCGATGCGGTGGTCGCCGCCAGTTCCGGATGGCCTCAGCCCGGCTGGACGGTGCTGGCAAACCAGAGTGTCCTCGTTGTCGAGCGAGCCACGCTGACGATGTCGGAGTTCTCGATCGGGCCGGCGTTCTCACCCGGCCCTGCCGAAGCCCGCAGCGCCGGGCGATAACCGCGAGCCGTCTCCTTTGACGCGCGGGTGTCACAGCCGGCGCGGGTGTCTCGTCTACGGGGCATCCATCGGGAAAGGAAAAGGCGATGAAGGTGTTCGTGGCAGGCGGCAGCGGGGCCATGGGACGGCGGCTCGTGCCGCGGCTGGTGGCCGAGGGTTACGAGGTCGCGGCGATGACCCGGGATGAGGGCAAGGCACCATGGCTGAGCGCGGTGGGCGCCCAGCCGGTGATCACCGACGCCCTGGACCGGGCCGCCGTGCGCGCGGCCGTGGCCGGTGCCCGGCCGGATGTGGTCATCCACCAGCTGACCGGGCTGAGCGGCGTGAGTACCTACAAGAACTTCGACCGGGAGTTCGCACTCACCAACCGGCTGCGCACCGAGGGCACCGACCACCTGCTGGAGGCTGCCCGCGCGTCCGGGGTGCGGCGTTTCATCGCGCAAAGCTACGGCAACTGGAACTATGCGCGGACCGGCACCGGCCTCAAGACCGAGGAAGACGCGTTCGACCCCACCCCGCCCGCGAACCAGAGGCAATCCCTG
>Ga0126384_10002446_pt1 | contig 11258 bp, 10 predicted proteins | sample PanSoiMetPlot_36_FD_92543 | JGI IMG/M metagenome (GOLD analysis project Ga0126384, IMG submission 92543) | Tropical forest soil microbial communities from Panama - MetaG Plot_36 | ecosystem: Environmental > Terrestrial > Soil > Tropical forest > Bulk soil | place: Panama | collected 2016-02-17 | reverse complement strand
TCGCCGAGATGGTTCTTGCCGAACTGACCTGTGGCATAGCCGAGTGGTTTGAGCGCCTCGGCGATGGTGATGTCCTCACCGCTGAGGCCTAGCGTCGCCCCGGGCAAACCCACTTTGGTCATCCCGGTGCGCAATCCGGACTGTCCCGTAATGAAAGACGAACGGCCGGCCGTGCAGCTCTGCTCTGCGTAATAGTCGGTGAACATCAAGCCTTCGTGGGCGATGCGGTCGATGTTCGGCGTCTTGTAGCCCATCAGGCCGAACGAGTAGGCGCTTACATTGGCGAGGCCGACATCGTCGCCCCAGACGACCAGGATGTTCGGCCGCTGCCCGGCCGGCGCGGCGGGGCGCGGCTGCGGCGCTTGCGCCTGTGCCACTCTGACCGGCGCGCTTGCGCCGATCGCGGTCGCCGCCGCCAGCGTGGTACCGCCGAGGAGGACCCTGCGCCGATCGAGCGGGCGTTCATTCACGCCCGCGCCCGTCTTCGTTTTCTCGTGACTCCTGTCCGTGCTCATGCGGTTCTCCTTTCCCGGATGACACAGCGAAAGCCGACATGGCTGGTCGACGTATCGACCGGCTCGGCGTGGCGTGCGGCCGGGCGATAGCGGCGGCAGTAGTTGGGCGCGCACAGGTGCGAGCCGCCCTTGAGCACCTTGCGGGGAATCCTGATCTGCGGCTGGCAGGGGTCGTAGCTCCCCTCCTCGCGGCCGCCGCGCGGATTTTCCGGAATGCAGCAGGCCTTCGCCGCGTCCGTCTCGTGTTTTGCCGACCACCAGTCGGTGGTCCATTCCCAGACATTGCCGATCATGTCGTGGACGCCGTAACGGTTCGGCGGAAACGCCGTCACCGGGGAGGTGCGCTCCCAGCCGTCGGTCTTGAGGTTCTCGTGCGGGAATGCGCCCTGCCAGGTGTTCGCCATCGGGCGCCCGCCCGGCGTGAACTCGTCGCCCCAGGCGAACTCGGCGCCGTCGAGCCCGCCGCGCGCCGCGAATTCCCACTCGGCCTCGGTCGGCAGCTCCTTGCCGGCCCACTTGGCAAAAGCCTCGGCGTCGCGATAGGCGACGTGGACGACCGGATGATCGTCGAGGCCGCTGATCGAGCTACGCGGCCCGTAGGGCCGGCGCCAGTTGGCGCCGAACTTGAAATTCCACCATTGCGACCAGTCGCGCGTGTTGACCGCGTGCTTCGGCGGCGTGAACACGAGCGACCCGGCCTTGAGCATGTGCGGCAAGGCGCCGGGATAGTCCTTGGCGTCAGGCTTGAGCTCCGCGAAGGTGACGTAGCCGGTGGCGTTGACGAACTTGCGAAAGTCGCGGTTGGTCACCGGCGTGCGGTCGATCCAGAAACCGTCGACCGTGACGCGACGGACCGGCGCCTCTTCGGGATAGTGCTTGTCCGAGCCCATGCGAAACGTGCCGCCCGGGATAAACACCATGTTGGCCGCCCGCGCCCCGGGTGCTCCGTTCACGTCACCCTCGCGGATAGACCCGTCGAAAGACGCGGTGGCGATCGTCGATGTGGTCATGTGCTGTGCTCCACGGACGGCGCACGAACCTGATGCGCCCTGAGAGCAAAGATTCCGTAACCGGGAGCGGGTCACGGCGAAGCTCATCGCTGCGCTCGTGTTGTTCCATGTCGGGATGGAGATACCATCCATCAGGGATCAGATCACCGCCGCGACCACTCCATTGGCACGGAGAAGCTCCGCCAGGCGCTGGCGGGCGTAGAACATCCGCGTCTTGACGGTATTCTGTGCGATACCGATCATGGCGGCGACGTCATTAATCGTCTTTCCGCGGTAGTAGATCAGATCGATGATGTCGCGATGAATTGGTGACAATTGTGCCAAGCATTTGACTAGGATCGAGTTGGTATCCCGCTTATCGGCAATGGCCTCGGCATTGTCCGACGGGTCTTCGACGAGTTCCGCGACGTCGTGGCCGAGCGGCTCAGCCGGCCGGCGCCGCACCGCCGCGATCGCCTTGTTGCGCGCGATCGACATCAGCCAGGTCGACACCTGGGAACGGCCTTCGAACCTGCCGGCGGTCCGCCACACGTCGAAGAAGACCTCGTTCACCAGCTCCTCGGCGACCGCGTCGCTCGGGCCGAACCGCAGGATGAAGTGGTAGACGCGCAGGCTGTGGCGCACGTAGAGGACGTTCATCGCCTCCCGGTCGCCCGCCGCGATGCGGCCGATCAGTGCGTCGTCCAGCGTGTCCCGGCCGACCACGCCGGCACGCTTGGCCCGAAGGCGCGCCGCGCTCGTGTCACCCGCCTGGCTGTCGAGGCTCGAAGTCATGTCCGTCTCCCCGCATTGCGTCTTTATCGTAAGGAGACGTTAAGGCGACGGCCTGCCGCCGCACCATTCCACAATGAGCAAGGCCCGATCACCTCATCGGGCGAGCTCACCTAAACCAAGGTTTAGACCGGGTCCGCGCGCGTCGCTTCGGCCGCCGGCGGCCCGACGGGCCTGTCGTCGCGGGTGGCACCTTTCGGTCAGGCTTCGGGGTCGGAGAGCGCCTGTTCAAGGTACGAAATGAGCTCGTCCGCACTGAATGGCTTGCTCAGGAAGCCGAGCGCGCCCGCGGCAAGCGCCCGCCCGCGCGCTGCCGACTCCGGATAGGCCGTGACGAAGATGATGGGCAGGCGGCGGCCCTGGGCGCGCAGCTGGCTCTGCAGCTCGATACCGCTCATGCCGGGCATCTGCACGTCGGAGATGAGGCACGCGGTGTCGCTGAGACGATCGGAAGCCAGGAACTCGCCCGCCGAGCCGAATGTCGCAACCGAAAATCCCAGCGAATTGACAAATCTCGCGGTGGCCCGGCGAAACGATGCATCATCATCGACGATCGAGATCAATCTGTTGTTCTTCAAGCTGGCTGTCCTCGACCGCTGAAAAATAAAAGCCTGTCGCGGCTATGCAACCGTCACCAGGTCGGAATGCACAATCGGATCGGGTGAGCCGACTTACACCAAAGTCGTAGGCCCCTTCGAGGTTCCGTGGCGAACGCCCAGAAGGTCCGCCATCCTGACCAGCTCGGCCAGCGACTTGGCGCCCATCTTCCTGGTGACGTTGCCGCGGTGGACCTTGACGGTATTCTCCGTGATGCCGATTTCGGCGGCGACCTGCTTGTTCAGCAGGCCGCCGGTGACGTACGCCATCACCTCCTGCTCGCGCGGCGTGAGCGTCTCGAATTTCAGACGCAGCGTGGACAGCACCTTCTCGCCTTCGTGCCGCGCCTTGTCGCGCTCAAGCGCGACCTGGATGGCGTCGAGCAGGTCCTGGTCGCGGAACGGCTTGGTCAGGAATTCGACCGCGCCGGCCTTCATGGCGCGTACGGTCATCGGGATGTCGCCGTGCCCGGTGATGAAGATGACCGGGATCTCGATGTTGGCGCCGGCGAGCTTGGCCTGGAAATCGAGGCCGCTCAGACCCGGCAGCCGGACGTCGAGGATCAGGCAGCACGGACCGGTCGGCAGCTTGACGGCCAGGAATTCCGGCGCGGTCGCGAAGGTTTCGGCCCGCAAGCCCACGGATTGAACGAGATTGGCGAGCGCCTTGCGCATGGACGCGTCGTCGTCGACGACGTACACGACCGGCTGCGGCACGGGAGCCTGGTTGCTCATGCTCACCTCGGGGCCTCGGCCTGCCGGCCGCGGCAGACGGCAGAAACCGAGGCCATTATGGGCCCATCGTAACGGCTGCCCGCATCATCGGCTCCCCGGCAAAACGACGCGAAACACGGACCCGTGCGGCACGCCCGGCGATACCGACAGGCTTCCGCCATGAGCTTCGACGATCGAGCGGCAAATGGCCAGACCCATGCCCATGCCGCCCGACCTGGTGGTGAAGAACGCATCGAAGATGCGATCGACGTTTTCCGGAGCGATTCCCGCGCCGGAATCCTCCAGCCATACGGCAACGCCATCCGACGCGAGGGCCTCCGATCTCACCTTCAAGAGCCGTGCCCGGTCCGAGATGCCGCGCATCGCATCGGCCGCGTTGGTGACGAGGTTCAGGACGACCTGCTGCAGCTGCCCGCGGTGTGCGGGAACCCGGGGAAGCCGCGGCGCGAGATCGAGCTTGACCGCCACGCCTGCGGCCTCCAGCTCGCCATGCAGGATCGCGATCGTCTTGCGGATGAGCTCGTTTGCGTCGATCGGGGCGCCGCCCTGATCGTCATTGGAAAACATCGCCCGCACCGACTGGATCACCTCGCTCGCCCGGTGACCGTCGGCCGCAATGTCCTTCAGGGATTCGCTCACCTCGTGCAGGCCCGGCGGCGCCCGGTTCAGCCAGTGCAGCGCCGCATTGGCGTTGGCGACGATCGCGCCGAGCGGCTGCTTGATCTCGTGCGCGATCGTCGCCGTCATCGCGGCGAGCGTGGTGCGGCGCGTCGTCTGGGCGAGCTCTCGGCGCGCCTCCCGCAGCTCGTTCTCGGCATGCTTGAGCTCCGTGACGTCCCGCCCGACGGCGTAGAGCCGGCCGCGATCCGGCACGGATTTCCATGACAGCCAGCGATACGAGCCGTCCTTGTGACGCAGGCGGCTCTCGAAGCGCAGCGTCTTTCGGCCGGCCGCGAGATGGCGCAGCTCGGCGCGGGTCTTTTCCAGGTCGTTCGGGTGCAGCATCCACTCGGACGTCCGGCCGACGAGCTCGGACTCCGACCAGCCGAGCGTCGCGGTCCAGGACGGATTGACGCTGAGATAACGGCCCTCGAGATCGGCCACCACCAGCAGGTCCTCCGACACGTTCCAGATCTGCAGCCGCTCGCGGGTCTCGGCGGCGACGCGCTGCTCCAGGGTCTCGTTGAGTTCGCGCAGCGCCCGCTCGGCCTCGATCTGGTCGGTGATGTCGGTGTTGGTGCCGAACCAGCGGACGACGTCGCCGGCCTCGTTGCGGATCGGCAAGGCGCGCGACAGGAACCAGCGGTAGCGTCCGTCGCGGCCGCGCAGCGGAAAGGTGTCCTCCCAGGGCGTGCCGCTCTCGAAGCACCGCCGGATGCGGCGCACGACGCGATCGACATGGTCGGGATGGTGCACCTTGTGCCAGCCCCAGCCCTGCACCTCCTGGAGCGTCGTCCCCGTATAGTCGTGCCAGCGCCTGTTGTACCAGTAGATCCAGCCGGCCGCGTCGGCCGTCCAGGCGAACTGGCTGATGTGGTCAGCAAGCTCGCGGAACCGCGCCTCACTCTCGCGCAACGCTCGTTCGTTCGCGACGAGTTCGGCCTCGGCGCGCTTGCGTTCGGTGACATCCTCGGCGACGACGTTGATGCCGACGATGCTCCCGTCGCTGCGCTTGAGCGGATGCCAGTAGGTGATCCAGACATGATCGGCATTGCTTTTGTCGGTGCGCTGGCCGCGGACCTCGATGCCGGTGACGGGCTCGCCGGTGCGCAGGATCGCCTGAACGATCCGTTCGACGTCATCGGCAACCTGCGGAACGGTCTCACGCACCGACCGGCCGATGTGGTCGGCGATCGATATGCCGCAGATCTCGGTCAGGCGTTGATTGATCTGCACGTAGCGACAATCGGGCGTGAGGAACGCCAGTCCGACCGGCGCGGTATCGTAGATCAGCTGCAGCGCCGGCAGCGGCGCATATGATGGCTTGCCGGGCAGAGACGGCTTTGTTGTCTTCGTGCGACTGCGCGACGGTCGCAAGCGACGCGACGCGCGGCGAGTTGCCTTGTGCGGCTTCGGCATTGTCATCGCCCCGGCAATGCGACGCGCGCGAGCCGAACGTGCGCGATCGGCAGCGTCGCGAGAAACAATGGACGCGGGAGCAACGCGATTGCAAGCGCCTCGCGCTTATGCCGCCGGCCTGCCGGAAATGCGGAGATCAACAATGATTGCTGGATGTCCGGCACGGCCAGGCCCGAGAGTCACCCGATCGCGGTCCGCATGAGACGCGGGTATCCCGCGCCAGCATCCAGTCCGGCCGTCATGCCGCGCGTCACCGACCTTGCAGCTTCATCCGCCGTGCCACCGTGAAAAGGAGCCATTTGCAACCGGCGTCACCCCATCGCGCCGCGGGTATGGCCGCGACGCTGCTCATCACAGAAAACGTGCCGCGTTGAAAAAAATAGACTTGCATCCTGTGGTTGGCAAGCGGCTCCTGTTCAAGCGCAATCCCTGCATTCCGCTTTCCGTCCATGCAGGCTGCGAAAACCGTTTTCAATTTCACCGGCTGCGCCCAGTGGCAATCCACGTGCCATTCAGCGTGCGGGCGATAAAGCCGCACCCAATAGCTCCAGCCTGACTTACCGACCGATTGCGCGCCGCACATCGGCGAGCGCCCGTTCACACCCACGCTTGTCGCCGGCGCTGTCGGCCGCGCGCGCACGCGCCATGCCCCGCTTCACGACGTCGGCCGTCTGGGCCGGCAGTTCGCCAAGTCTTGCCTCCGCGGCCCCGATCGAGCGGGGCGTTGGTTGACGACTCATGGTGGCGCGGGCGCTCTCGCGACCGGTGGGCCCGGCGGCGGCTCTCGCTTCCAGCATCGCATCGAGGCGGGCCTGCATGCGGTCGATCTGCCGCGAACACGGGCCCGCGTGGCCCACCGATATCGATGCTGCCAATGCCGCCGCGCTCCACGCCGTCAAACGCAGGATCGCCATGATGTTCTCCCGGGAGCGGCCTTCGTGGGTTTCATCGCGGCCTCGATCTTCGCCTTGAATCCCGCCGATGCGAAGGAAAAACGCCACGACGCTTAATGCCCACGCGCCCAAGTCGATAAACTTATTTTTGAATCGATACTTCGCATTCATTGGCGCGCACCGCCGTCGGCAATCGCGCAATCGTGACTCGGCGGCATTGAGCGCATCTGATACGCAGACCGTTGACGGTCGCGGGGTTTCTCAATGCCCCCGATGACCCTTCTGTGGCTGATGGATCGCCGTACGCGACGCGCAAGGGCGGCGCAAGCGGCGGCGCGCAACATCACACGGACAGTGCCGCTCTCAGATCGTGGTCGTAAATGGCATAGATCTCGAGAAGCCGGTCGAACGAAATCCCCTCCCTTTGCTCGATCGCCAGTGGATGCTCCATGGACTCGAGCTCGATCAGGGGACGTTGGCGGCCCGCACGCGGTCGAACCTGGCATTTGAGGTTCAGTGTGTCTGGATAACCCAGCAGGCGGTTGGAGAACCAGCCGAACCATGGGCCGAGATCGCCTTGCTCGCCGCTGTCGAACGTTTCGATGTAGCGATCAAAATTCTTGCGCGAGAGCGTTGACCAGGTGCCGAAGCCGAAGGCGGCGCCCTCGCTGCCGCGGATCGGCAATTCGAGAACGCAGCGGACGAAGAAATGCTTGCCGTCCAGGATGCAGAAGTCCTCGGTCAGGATGTTGGTCGACGTCGGGGCCTCGGAATTCGGCCTGTACTCCTCACTGCCCTGCCAGAAATCGGGCCTCACACACGCCAGATCAAAGACACCGCCATGCGTCGACCCGCAGCACGGACAGGTCCAGCCGAGGTCGTTCAGTCGCAGCCAGCGCGGGTCCCGGTCGAGTTCCATTCAGCGCTTCCCCGTTGCCGCCGGCCGGCGCGCTCAATGCCCGGTCTTGATCCTGGTCCACATCCGGTTGAGCACGCGCTGCGTCTTCAGGTCGTGCGCCGAGATGGTGTAGAGCTTCGCCATGGTGGCGGCGTCCGGATAGACGGTCTTGTCCTCGAACACCGCCTTGTCGATCAGCTTCTGGCTCGCCAAGTTGCCGTTGGCGTATTGCACCAGGTTGCTGTTCTTCGCCGCCACCTCGGGCCGCAGCAGATAGTTGATGAAGGCGTCCGCCTCGACGACGTTCTTGGCGTCGCGCGGGATCGCCAGATTGTCGAAGAACATCTGCGCGCCCTCCTTCGGGATCGCGTAGCCCACCTCGACCCCATTCTTGGCCTCGGCGGCGCGCTTCTGCGCCTGCTTGACGTCGCCCGACCAGCCGACCACGAGGCAGATCTCCCCGGTCGCGAGCGCGTTGAGATACTCGGACGAATGGAATTTGCGCACGAAGGGACGGATCCCGCCAATCAGCTCGCCCGCCTTGTCGAGGTCCTTCGGCTCGGTCGAGTTCGGATCGAGCCCGAGATAATGCAGCGCGGCCGGCACGATGTCGTCCACCGAGTCGAGCATGTGGACGCCGCAGTCCTTGAACTTCGCGAGCATCTCCGGCTTGAACACCACGTCCCAGCTCGCGATCGTCGCGGCGGGCCCGAGGATCTCGTGCATCTTCTTGACGTTGTAGCCGATGCCGGTCGTGCCCCACATGTAGTTGACGGCGTACTGGTTGCCGGGGTCGTAGAAGGCGAGCTTGGCGGCGATCTCGGGCCAGACATTGGCGAGGTTCGGCAGCTTCGACTTGTCGAGCTTCTGGAAGACGCCGGCCGCGATCTGGCGCTGCAGGAAGTAGCCCGTCGGCACCACGACGTCGTAGCCGGATTTTCCGGCGAGCAGCTTGGTCTCCAGCGTCTCGTTGGCGTCGAACGTGTCGTAGCGTACCTTGATGCCGGTCTCCTTGGTGAACCCCTCCACCACGGTCGGATCGATGTAGTCGGACCAGTTGTAGATATTGACCCACCGCTCGGTCTGCGCGGGCGCGCCGGCCGGCGCCCAGAGCGCGAGCGCGATTGTGAGGCCGAGCGCCGATGCGCGAGCGCCGAAGCGCGGCATGTGGGTCATCTGGAGCCATCTCCGGGCGGTACTTTCCGCACGGCTACTTACTCGCAGGTGTGCGCGACCTCAAGCCGTCGGCACCCGGCGGCGGCCGGCCGACGCGGAAAATTTTGGCAGTGGCGGCGCGCGCAGGCGCCGACCGGGTTCAGCGATAGAATTCCTTCCATCGCCGTTCGGAGCGCGGCCCGGCCGGAGCCGGGTGCCAGTTCTGCACGCAGCTGCCGCCGATGCCACGCACGGTGGCGAGGCATTGCTCGAAGGAGCTGAACAGGCACTGGGTGATGTTGCTCTGGTCGGCATATTGCGCGCACCAGGGATACCACTCGCGCGCCGCGCTCGGGCGCACGTCGCCCACCAGCGCCGCGACCAGGGCTACCAGAGCAATCAACATCATCCGCATCATCGTCTCCCTCTCCCGGGCTCGCGCCGGACGGCGCGCCTGCCTTGTTGTCCTAGCGCGAACCGGCGGCCGGCGAAACGGGGAAGCGGTGCCCCAGTCGGTTGGCGCATCTTCCTGTCGGCGAACCGGCGCCCACCCCGGATCAGGTCCGGGGCAGGCTTCGCCGGAATATGCGTTAAACTTCGATCGGCAGCCCGGCCGCCTTCCAGGCCTTGATGCCGCCGACGAGGTGGGCGTTGTGCGGCAACCCGGCGGCCTGGGCGATCTCGGCCGCCTTGATCGACCGGATGCCCGACGCGCAGGAAAAAACCACCGCGCGTCCCTCCGGATCGGGCAGATCGGCGGGGTCGAAGGTCGACAGTGGCGCCAGAACTGAGCCCGGGATACGTTCGATTGCGGTCTCGTTGGGCTCGCGCACGTCCACCAGCAGGATCTCGCCCGCCGCAAGCCCGTTCGCCACATCCTCCGGCGTGAGATCGCGGATCTCCCCGCCGCCGAACAGACCGTACATTCCGGCCTCCCTCAGCATGCCCGTCGGCGAACCGGCTTCGGCCTCGCCGACGAAATCCCTACACGGTCACCTGCGTGCCGACCTCGACCACCCGGCCGGTCGGAATCTGGAAATAGTCGGTCGCGTCGTTGGCGGTGCGGGCGAGCGCGATGAACAGACGATCCTGCCAGGGCGGCATGCCCGAGCGCGCCGCCGGCTTGAGCGCACGGCGCGACAGGAAGAACGAGGTCGACATGATGTCGAACTGCCAGCCGAGCTTGCGCGCGATTGCAAGCGCCTTGGGCACGTTCGGCGTCTCCATGTAGCCGAACCGGATGGTCAGGCGCGTGAAGGTGTTGCCGACCAACTCGATGCGCACGCGCTCCTCGTCCGGCACGCGCGGCAGGTTCGAGGTCTTGAGCGAGAGGATGACGTTCTTCTCGTGCAGCACCTTGTAGTGCTTGAGGCTGTGCAGCAGCGCGGTCGGCGCGCTGGTCGGATCGCTGGTCAGGAACACCGCCGTGCCCGACACCCGCTGCGGCGGCTTCTTCTCCAGCATGGCGACGAGGGCGTCGAGCGGGGTCTCTTGGCGGCGGGTCTTCTCGAACAGGAGCTTGCTGCCGCGCCGCCACGTATACATCAGCACCATCATGACGCCGCCGAAGGCGAGCGGCACCCAGCCGCCCTCCACGACCTTGAGGAGGTTCGCGCTGAGAAAGATCGCATCGACCAGGATGAACGGTGCCATCAGCGCCGCCGCCGCGAGCGGCGACCAGCACCACACCCGCCAGATCACGATGAAGGCCATCAGCGCGGTCACCACCATGGTGCCGGTGACCGCGATGCCGTAAGCGGCGGCGAGCGCATCGGAGGAGCGGAACAGCCCGACCAGCAGCAGCACGCCGATCAGCAGCGTGATGTTGACGCGCGGCATGTAGATCTGCCCCTGGTGGCTCGCCGAGGTGTGCCGGATCTCCATGCGCGGCAGCAGGCCGAGTTGGATCGCCTGGCGCGTGAGCGAATAGGCGCCGGTGATCACCGCCTGGCTCGCGATCACGGTCGCCACCGTCGCAAGCAGGACCATCGGCAACAGCGCCCAGTCGGGATAGAGCAGATAGAACGGGTTATCGATCACGTTCGGTTGGCTGAGCACAGCCGCGCCCTGGGCGAGATAGTTGAGGGTGAGCGCCGGCAGCACGAGAAAGATCCAGGCACGCTGGATCGGCTGCTTGCCGAAATGGCCGAGGTCGGCGTAGAGCGCCTCGGCGCCGGTGACGGCGAGAAACACGGCGCCGAGGGTGGCAAGCCCGACGGTCCCGTGGCTGAGCAGAAACTGGACCCCGTAGACCGGATTGAGCGCGAGCAGGATGCTGGGATGCACGGCGATGTAGTAGAGGCCCGGCAGCGCGATGGCGATGAACCAGACGCACATGATCGGTCCGAAGAACGCAGCGACGCGGGCGGTGCCGCGTGCCTGCACGGCGAACAGCACGACCAGGATCAGCGCCGTGAGTGGCCCGACGAACGGCGAGAAGGACTTGCTGTACTGCTCCAATCCCTCGATCGCCGAGAGCACGGAGACCGCGGGCGTGATGAGCGCATCGCCATAGAACAGCGACGCCCCGACGATGCCGAACAGCGGAACCCAGACCGCGGTCGGGCCCATGGCGCGCTGCGCGAGGGCCATCAGGGTGAGCGTGC
>Ga0126384_10002445_pt1 | contig 11260 bp, 10 predicted proteins | sample PanSoiMetPlot_36_FD_92543 | JGI IMG/M metagenome (GOLD analysis project Ga0126384, IMG submission 92543) | Tropical forest soil microbial communities from Panama - MetaG Plot_36 | ecosystem: Environmental > Terrestrial > Soil > Tropical forest > Bulk soil | place: Panama | collected 2016-02-17 | reverse complement strand
GCGTTCGTTTTTGCTCGAACCGGCGGTCATTTGTGCGTCGTGCTACGGCGCGCGGAACTGACACGAAACAGGTCGAAGGGTCAACCGGAGAAGGGCAATTCGCTTGGATAACCAAAAGGAACCGGCCCGCGGCTCGCCCGATTAGTCTCTCGAAAAGGGATGTACGGTAGATCAAAGTCACAAGGACATTTGCGGCTCCGATGGAGGGCATGTCGGCACAGTCGACTGCACGAAAGACGCAGACAAGATCGTCCTTACCAAAAGCAACCCTAAATCCGGCCATCACATCCTTCCGCTCAATTGGGTCGAAAAGGTTGACGAAAAAGTCCGCCCCAAAAAGTCTGCCAAGGACGCCATAGCGCAATGGCAGACGGCGGCCCAGCGACGATTGCAAGACGCTCAACGGTTGTTCATCAGCAAGGCGGTTCGTTAGAAGGACCGCGTATTTGAAATGATGGACCGTGCGACGTCGGCCACCATCGCTGGCAGGACATTGTACAGCAGCGCCCAGCCTTTCATTTGAAGTCGGTGGAATCGTGCGATATAGGCGGCGCATGGCCGCTGCCCCTTCCACGAGTCTCGAGCACGTTCGAGCCGAGATCGCCCGAGCCTGCCGCGATGCCCAGCGTAATCCAGCGGACGTGACGCTGATTGCGGTGTCGAAAACCTTTGGCGCAGATGCGATCGAGCCTGTGATCGATATGGGTCAGCATGTGTTCGGTGAAAATCGAGTGCAGGAGGCAAAAGCAAAGTGGCCTTCTTTGCTTTTGAAACACGGAAGTATGGAGTTGCATCTGATCGGCCCCCTGCAGTCGAACAAAGCGAAGGAGGCGGTCGCGCTGTTCGATGCTATCCATTCCGTCGATCGAGCCAGCTTGTGCGAGGCGCTAGGGAAGGAAATCAGTAAACAGCGACGTCAACCCGTGTTGTTCGTCGAAATCAATACTGGCGCAGAGTCGCAAAAAGCCGGCGTGATCCCGCAAGACGCTGACGCTTTCCTCGAGACCTGTCGCGATAAATTCGGGTTGAAAATTTCCGGACTCATGTGCATTCCCCCGGTTGACGAAGCACCAGGCCCTCACTTCGCGCTGACCGCCAAGATCGCGAAACGCAATGGCTTGAAGCTTTTGTCGATGGGTATGAGTGCCGATTTTGCCACGGCAATTGCTCTTGGCGCGACCCATGTTCGTGTCGGGAGTGCGATATTCGGTGGGCGGGCGAAGTAGCGGCCGCTGGCGAACCCGTTACTCAACTGCGATCCTGGTGCGCGGGCCCAGACGAGAAAGAATTCTGCGAAGCGCATTAATTTCCATTGCGACGCAACCGGCGGTCGGCGCAAATCCTCGCCTTGCGGCATGAATAAACACTGCGCTGCCGCGTCCTGCAATGCGGGGACGCGTATTGTGATCAATCTCGATAATGAAATCGTAAAGGTCGTCCTTGCGCGCCAGCCGGTCTACATTCGTGCCGGCGGGCACCTTAATCGGTCGATTATACCGGCGATCGGCAGGGTCTTCACACCAGCCGTCAGCCGGCGTTATTCGTTGCACCGGCAATGAGGTAACCGGGCGCGGATGCCTGTCGGCGCGCCACCAAAGCTGCCTTAGCCGAAAAATGCCGCGCGGCGTACCGCCGTCGCCTTCGCGCTTGTTAGCCTTGATCCCGCCGCGCCCAAGTGCGACAGGAAATGCAAGCATTCCTGCTATGAGCCAACCGCGGCTTGAATCGCCTGGCTTGCGGCGTACTGTGATCCGGGACAAGGACCGTTTCTGCATTGGTGCGATTAGGTTGGACCTAAATAGCAATTCCTGCTTGCTCTTTTATCGCTGAGTGTTCTACTTCGCGACAAGGACCGCGCTGAAAGGGCCTTGGGACGATGGCCAATAAGCGGACAATTCTGATCGTCGACGATGACGCTGAACTTCGAGAGGCGTTGGTCGAGCAATTGGCGCTACACGAAGAGTTCGAAGCTATTGCAGTCGATAGCGGAACCAAAGGAGTGCAGGCAGCGAAAAATGGTCAAATCGACCTTGTGATCATGGACGTCGGACTCCCGGACGTCGACGGCCGCGAGGCAGTGCGCATCTTGCGCAAAAATGGATTCAAGGCTCCGGTCATCATGCTGACCGGACACGATACCGATTCCGACACGATTCTCGGTCTCGAATCCGGTGCGAATGATTATATTACCAAGCCATTCCGATTTGCGGTGTTGCTGGCGCGCATCCGGGCGCAACTTCGGCAGCACGAGGCCAGTGAAGATGCTGTATTCATTATTGGGCCCTATACGTTCAGACCAAGTTCGAAACTGCTGCTCAGCCCAAAGGGCAGCAAGGTACGGCTTACGGAGAAGGAAACGGCCATTCTTCGTTATCTTTACCGGGCCGGACAGAAACCGGTGTCGCGCGAGACTTTGTTACAGGAAGTATGGGGTTACAATTCAGGCGTAACCACCCATACGCTTGAAACGCACATTTACCGTTTACGTCAAAAAGTCGAAAAGGATGTTGCCGCCCCAGCTATCTTGGTGACTGAAGCCGGCGGCTATAAACTTGTGCCGTGATTTACGGACACATCAATTCATCATTTCGGGATGCGCTGAAGACGCGAACCCGCAATCCAGAAATAGCTTCTGTTCGTGCAGCTGGGTTCCGGGTTCGCCGCTTCGCGGCGCCCCGGAAATGACCAGGGATAGACGGCATGAGCCTCGAAGAAGATATCGCCTTTTTCGAGCGGGTGCCGCCTTTGGCGGCGCTCGGCAAGCAAGCCTTGCGCATTTTGGCGATTGGCGCCGAAACGCGTCATTTGCATAGCGGAGATGTGCTCTTCTACGCCGGCGAACTGGCCGACGGTGGATATATCGTGCAGGAGGGCTCGCTGCTGCTGGAGCGAGGCACGCTTGCGGAGGGAAACGAAATCACCGTGGGTCGCGGCACGCTGGTCGGTGAGTTGGCTTTGCTCACCAATACGGTGTGCCAAGCAACGGCGATCGCGAAGGAGCCGACGGTCGTTGTGCGCATATCACGTAACTTGTTTCGGAAGATGCTAGAGGGATATCCCGCCGCGGCGGAAACGTTACGCGACATCATGACCGAACGTTTGCAGGCGTGGTCGAAAGAACTCGCCAGCGTGAAAGGCGCTCTGGAGCCAGGAGAAAGGCAATAGCGGTCGCAGAACTCAAAGTTCGATCATCGCCGTCACCGGCACGTGGTCTGAGGGGCGCTTTGCTCCGCGGTAATCTTTGGCGACCTTGATTTCCGATACGTGCGCAGCGAGCGCGTCGGTGGTCCAGACATGATCAAGCCTGCGACCACGATCAGCGTTGCGCCAATTATCCATCGCACGGTAGCTCCACCACGTGTAGAGCTTCTCCGGCTCGGGCGTGTGCACGCGCATGCAATCAATCCAACCACCCGATTTCTGCGCGGCAATGAGTTTCTCGCATTCCACTGGCGTGTGGGAAACCACCTTGATCATCTGCTTGTGACTCCACACGTCATGCTCAAGCGGTGCGACGTTGAGATCACCCACGAGGATAGCGTGGGTAGATTTTTCCGGCTGTAATCCGTCGTACGCCCCCATCTCATCGAGGAAGCTGAGTTTGTGCCGGAATTTCGGATTTATCTCGGGATCAGGTTCGTCACCGCCGGCGGGCACATAAAAGTTATGTAGGGTGACCTGTTCTTTCAGCTTCGCGCGCTCTCCCAAAGTCACGGAAATGTGCCGACAATCGACCTTGCCGCAAAAATTTTGGATATCGACCCGCTCAAACGGCACGCGCGAGAGCACTGCGACACCATGATAGCTTTTCTGTCCGTTAAGCGCCACGTGCTCGTAGCCGAGGCGCTTGAAGCGTTTCATCGGAAAGGCATTGTCAGGGCATTTGGTCTCTTGCAGGCAAAGCACGTCCGGTCGCGCACTCTTCAAAAACCTTGCGACCAGATCCATGCGCAGGCGGATCGAATTGATGTTCCAGGTCGTGATTTTAAGGGACATGGGCCGTAACTTAGGGGTCAGACCGCAAAGTTTCCATTCGTCATGGCCGGCCTTGAGGGTGTCATCCACGTCTCAATTTCTTGCAGCGCTGCAATAACATGGCTATCCAGTACAAGACTTGTCACTGGGGGCCGAAGGCCGGACACGAGTGCCGGGCCATGACCGACGTGGTTCGCAACGATACCCGACGCTAATTGTGATAGTTCGTATAGTCGATCTTGAATAATGCAGGGTCAGGGCGCTTGCTGGTGTTGAGATTGTACACCGCGACTGTGGTGTCATAGCCTTGCGGGTCAGTTACGGTCCATTGCTTGAGCTGCATGTCTTTGGCGCTGAACAGGATCATCAACCGGCTGGTGCCGACAAGACCACTCCTTTCCTCGACCACTACAGTGATGAATACATTGTCGGCATAGACAGCGATCAGGTGTGTGTCCTTCGCCAGATCGACGCGATCGGCCAACAGGAAACGCAGCGGGGTCTGCGATAGCGGATAGACGTCCTGGGTCGCCAGCCGGCGGTCGCGCACCACCACCGATGAGCCGTCTGCGATCAGTTCTATAGGGCTCGGGTCGTCATACTCAAATCGCACCCGGCCCGGCTTGGCGATGAAAAAATCGCCCTGGGTTCGGCTGCCGTCCGGACCAATCTGGATGAAATTTCCGGTCAGCGTTTGCACGCCGGAGAGATAGCCATTGACGCGGTCGACGATCGCGCGCTGTTCCGAGGTCAGTGTACCCGGAGCGCTGGGCTTGCCGAGGAGAGCGGCGAAGGGATTGAAGATCGGATTAGGCGTTTCAGGTGCTGGCGCGACTTGGCCGCGATTCGGAACCGGAGGTTTGGCGACCGGCGCAGCAACCGAGCCGCTGGCGTTTGGCTGCGCTTGCGGTGGGGTTGGACGCGCTGTTGGAAGAGGAATTACCTGGGAGGCTGCCGGGACGGCAAGGCAGGCAAACAACGTTACAAAAGACAATTTGTAACCGGTTTGCCTCATGTATTGAGCCGCCATCACCTTCTCCAACTCTCGTCCCCGCGGTATCCCGATAATTCCTATATGGGCCGGCTGTGGCGATTTCGCGGCCCAACCCTAGAGCCTAAATCCGGCTTAAAGCCGAACCTGGCGATTCTCAATAGCGGTCGTCGACGGGATTTTCGAGAATCAGGATTTCGCGCTTACCTGCATGGTTGGCCTGCCCGACGATGCCTTCTTCTTCCATGCGCTCCATAATGGTGGCGGCGCGGTTGTACCCGATTTGAAGGCGGCGCTGGATGTAAGAGGTTGACGCCTTGCGGTCGCGCTTCACGATGGCGACAGCCTGCTGGTAGAGGTCGCCGCCTTCCGAGAGCCCCATCCCGGTCGCGTCGAACACAGCATTTCCGTCCTCATCCTCGTCGTCGCCGGCGGTCACTTCTTCGAGGTACTCTGGCACGCCTTGCAACTTCAGGTGCCGCACGACCTTTTCAACCTCGTCATCCGATACGAACGGTCCGTGCACGCGGCTGATACGCCCGCCGCCGGCCATAAGAAGCATATCGCCCTGGCCGAGCAGCTGTTCGGCGCCTTGCTCGCCTAGGATGGTGCGGCTGTCGATTTTCGAAGTGACTTGGAATGAGACGCGGGTCGGGAAGTTCGCTTTGATGGTGCCTGTGATCACGTCAACCGACGGACGCTGAGTCGCCAGAATGACATGAACGCCGGCTGCGCGCGCCATCTGCGCTAGGCGCTGGATGGCGCCTTCGATATCCTTGCCGGCGACCATCATCAGGTCGGCCATCTCGTCGACAATCACCACCAGATAGGGCAAGGGTTCGAGGTCAAGCTGTTCCTTTTCGTAAATCGCCTCTCCGGTTTCTTTGTCGTAACCGATATGAACGGTGCGGGTGAGTGTCTCGCCCTTTGTCCTGGCTTCGGCGACACGTGCGTTGTAGCCGTCGATGTTGCGCACGCCAAGCTTCGACATTTTCTTGTAGCGGCCTTCCATCTCACGCACGGCCCACTTGAGCGCAACCACTGCCGTCTTGGGGTTGGTGACCACCGGCGTAAGCAGATGCGGGATTCCGTCATAGACCGACAGTTCTAGCATTTTGGGATCGACCATAATCATTCGGCACTGGTCGGGGCGCAGGCGATAGACCAGTGACAGAATCATTGTGTTGATCGCGACCGATTTGCCCGACCCGGTGGTGCCGGCAATCAGCAGATGGGGCATGCGCGACAAGTCGACGATAACCGATTCACCGCCGATTGTTTTTCCAAGGCAGAGCGGAAGCTTCGCTGCGCTCTCGTTGTAGTCCATGCCGGTAAGCAACTCGCGCAAATAGACTTTCTCGCGCGTCGGATTAGGCAATTCTATGCCGATTGCGTTGCGGCCTGAGACCACTGCAACGCGTGCCGACACTGCGCTCATAGAGCGCGCGATGTCGTCGGCAAGCCCGATCACGCGGGAGGATTTTATGCCAGGCGCCGGCTCAAGTTCGTAGAGCGTGACGACCGGGCCGGGATGCGCATTGATAATTTCGCCACGTACCCCGAAATCCTGCAACACGCTTTCGAGCGCAGTAGCGTTGCCTTCGATGATGTCGCGCGACAACGTGGTGCGTTCGCTCGCGCGAGGGGCTGCCAAGAGATTGAGTGAGGGCAGGACATAGCCGCTGCCGGAGCGACGCGCTGGCGCTCGCGCAGCGGCGCGCTTGCGCGGTACCGGTGCCTCATCGTCGTCCTCAATTTCGTTTTCGTGTTCGGAATAACCACGCCCATCGAAATGCGGCTCGGGACGCAGACCGTTCGCCACAGGCATCGGCACACGCGCGTGCGCTTCACCGCGCATCATGCGACCAATGCGTGCCTTCCAGCTTAAAAGCCCGTGTACAATCATGCCGAGCCAGGCGGAAGCGCGATCCTCATCGGGTTTGTCGCCTTGGATCTCATCGTCTTCTTCGGTTTCGCGTGTAACCGATTTTTTTGGACGACCGCGTACGCGAGCGGCCAGCGCCAATGTCACTGCGGTCGCGAAACCAAAGGCTATGCACAAGACAGAACGTGCCAGCCCTGCTGGCGGGACACCGAACACGATCGCTGGTAAGCGTAAAACCGCATCACCGGCAACGCCGCCCAGTCCGGTCGGAAGTGGCCAGGAGTCGATATGCGGCAGCGTTGAGGCAAAGGCGGCTGCGAGGAATATGGCTAGGATCCACAGCAAGTTGCGCCATTTTTCGCCGGACGGCCTATGCGAAAGCAGCCGCCAGCCGAGCAGTGCCCCGGGTACCAGAAGCATAATGGCGGCAAGGCCGAGCAACTGCATCGCGAGGTCAGAGAAAATTGCGCCGGGAAAACCCAGCAAGTTACGAATCGGCTTTTGTGTGGCGTGGCTGAGCGATGGATCCTGGACGGACCATGAAGCTAGCGCTATGGCGCCGAGCAGCGCCAGTGCGATTAGGAAGAGACCAGCGAACTCGCTCAGGCGCCGCCGGATGACCTCTCGCACATGCTCGGCAATGAAAGCGATGATGTCGAGGCTGCGATCTGCTGGTCGCATCCGGTTACATCCTCAACCAAGCACGGCGACGAGGCGATGCAGTACCTCCGCCGTGGCCACTTTGTCTTGCACCATGGCGATGCGGATATAATCCGCGCCGGGATTGCTGCCGTCGCTCTGTTCGCGTGCGAGATAACGTCCTGGCACAACACGGACTCCCGCCTCTGCCCACAGCCTTTTTGTTACGATTTCGCTCCCGCCTTGTTTCGACACATCCAACCACAGAAAAAATCCCCCGGCAGGACGCTCATAACCGTACCGGCCACCAATAATCTGATCTGCGAGGTCGAATTTTTCTGAATAGAGCTTGCGGTTCTCTCTCACATGCGTCTCGTCGCCATAGGCGGCTATCGCCACGTATTGCGCGGGTGTTGGTACCTGCGGCGCTGCAACGTTTCGCAATTCAAGATATGGGCTGAGAAATCGCCGATCGCCGGCTGCGAAACCAACTCGCAGCCCGGGCAAACTGGAACGCTTGGACAGCGAGTGAAACACGGCCACATTGGCGAAATCGGGCCCGGAAGCTTCCAGCATGCCGGGAGGCGCATCCGCGCTATAGATCTCGCAGTAGCACTCGTCGGCGAACACCAGAAAGCCGAACCGGCGCGCCAGCTTCACCAGCCTGCCGAGATAATTGCAATCGGCGACCGCACCTTGCGGGTTCGAAGGCGAAGCGATGTAGCAGGCGACTGTGCGTGCCATCAACGCGTCATCGAGAGTATCGAGATCAGGTAGGAAACTGCTCTTGCGGGTCGCCGGCAGATAGACCGGTTCGCAGTCGGCCGCGAGCGCACCGGCGGCATACGCGGCATAAAACGGATTTGGGATAAGCACCGCCGGCTTGCCAGTGCGGCGTGTGACCCAGCGTCTGGCGGCGATGGCGGCGAGGAACAGGCCTTCGCGTGTGCCACTGAGCACCAGGACTTCGCTTTCCGGATCGAGCGAGCGGGTGAGCTTGTAGCGTCGGGTGAGCCAGTCTGCGACGGCGCGGCGGAATGGCTCGATGCCCTTATTGGCCGGGTAGCGGCCGAAGTCAGCGAGATGCGCGCTAAGAGTCGGTCCGACGAAAGACGGAATTGGATGTTGCGGCTCACCGACCGACACATTGATGGGCGGCTTGCCCGGCTCGATACCGGCAATCAGCTCGGCCAGTCTCACGAATGGCGACCTGGAATCGACCACCGGAGCAGTAGGAAAAGTAGGCTCGCGCTGGACGGTCATCTTGGACATACGTTACGAAGCGGGATGGTCCCGCCGCACAGGGGTTTCCACACAATAAAGAGGGCGAGGTTAAGACCCGATTAACCATCGGAAAACCAGCCAAGTTTCGCTCGAAAGCGGCGAATTGGCAGCCAAATAAGAGGGGCCCCGGTCCTTTTGAACCGGGGCCCCGACGGAAGGGACAGTGCCGGGTATCCGCCCCTACCGCTAGTGCTTTTCCTACTGCACGGTCTCGCCGTGCAGCGCGAGATCGAGACCCTCGCGTTCCACTTCGCTGGGCACGCGGAGGCCGATGACCACGTCGACGATCTTAAGAATGATCAACGTGACCACCACGTCATAGACGAAGACACAGCCGATGCCGATGGCTTGATTGAGCACTTGGCCGGCATTGCCCTCGATCAGTCCGGCGGTGCCGCCGTACTCACTGACCGCGAATACGCCGGTAAGCAGCGCACCGGCCGCTCCTCCGAGCGCGTGTACGCCGAATACGTCGAGCGCATCATCGTACCCGAACATGCGCTTGAAACCGGTGCAGCCCCAATAGCAGACAATGCCGGCGGCGACGCCGATGCAGAACGCTCCCATCGGGCCAACGAAGCCAGATGCCGGCGTGATGGCGACCAGCCCTGCTACTGCGCCCGAGCAGATACCAATAACCGTGGGCTTGCCGCGCATGATCCACTCAACAATCATCCAGGTGAATCCAGCGGTCGCCGTGGCGAGGTGGGTGACGGTCATCGCCATGCCTGCTTGTATTCCCGCAGATACAGCCGAGCCAGCATTGAAGCCGAACCAGCCAACCCACAGCAATGAAGCCCCGATCAATGTCAGCACCATGTTGTGGGCAGGTCCGGTGTCTTTGCGTTTGCCAACCATGAGGGCGGCCATGAGGCCAGCGGTACCCGAATTGACGTGCACGACCGTGCCACCCGCGAAGTCGAGGACCTTGACCCAAGCCGCGTCATTAGTGGAGTTGAAGACGCCGTCCGGTCCCCAAACCCAGTGCGCGATCGGGGAGTAGACGAAGATCGCCCACAATCCGATGAACCAGAGCATGGCCGAGAACTTCATACGCTCCGCGAACGAACCGGCGACCAGCGCTGCGGTGATGATGGCGAAGGTCAGCTGGAACATCGAGTACACGGTCTCAGGGATAGTAGGTGCCAACGGATTGGGATTGCCGATACCCTTCGAGATATCGCTCAGAATGCCCTGCAGGAACGCGCGGTCGAGCCCCCCGATGAAGGGAGTTCCTCCACGGAACGCGAGGCTATAGGTGAAGAACAACCAGAGAATGCTGATGAGGCACGTGATGGCAAAACTCGTCATCACCGTATCGCCGACGTTCTTCTTGCGTACCATGCCGCCGTAGAACAGAGCGAGGCCCGGAAGGGTCATCATAAGCACGATAGCCATCGAGGTGAGCATCCAGGCGGTATCGCCAGAATTTGGCGTGCACTTTTCAAGCACGGGAGGCTTGGCGGTCGCGTCGCACGCGGGAGGCGGCGCGGCCGGTGCTGCAGCGGGTTCCGCAGGCGCGGCAGCGGGAGCCTGAGCGTAGGAAGCGTCAAAAGACGCTACGCTCAGGAAGAGGCCGAGCAGAATCCCGAAGGCGAGAGCCAAGAGTCCCGTACGGGAGGATTTCTTCAACGTCATGGTTTTTACTCCTGTCCGTATTGTTTGCGGTGCGGGTTACTAGAGCGCCGCAGCATCGGTCTCGCCGGTGCGGATGCGCACGGCGTTTTCCAGATTGAAGACGAAGATTTTCCCATCACCGATCTGTCCGGTCTTCGCGGCGCCAGTGATGGCCCCTATGACTTTGTCGACTTGCTTGGTGTCTACTGCCACTTCAATCTTGATCTTCGGCAGGAAGCTCACCGCATACTCGGCACCACGGTAGATTTCCGTGTGCCCTTTTTGACGCCCGTATCCTTTGACCTCAGTAACGGTCAGTCCTTGCACGCCGATGGAGGTCAGAGCGTCACGGACCTCGTCGAGCTTGAAAGGTTTGATAATAGCCATGACGATTTTCATGGATTCGATCCCCGCTTGAGCCCGTTTTGTTACGTCACGCAGTGCGGGCGGGTTCACTGAGGCCTTCGCCCACGAAGCTTGCTTCGCACGCAAAGGCCGGAGAGATAGAATCAAACCCCGTGCCAGATGGATGGCACCCAGCTATATCATTGATTCAGCACGTTAAATAACGTGATCGTGTGGCCGGATAAGGAGCCCTCTCGGGACATCGCTTAAAGACGCGCCAACGATAAACTGGTCTGCTTAAAATTTAGTCAGACGCCTGAGGTGGAAAAGTGCCGGCAGCGAGCCGGTGCACTACCTATTGAAGCGCCTCGCCATGAAGGCTGACGACTAGACTCATGACTTCGTCTTCTTGACGCACGCGCAAGGAGACCAACACGCCGATGACTTTAAAGGCGGCAAAGGTCATCGCGGCCGACCACACCAGCGTGACTACAATCCCGTAGAGTTCGGCGACAACCTGTTGC